>ERZ1023267.219-NODE-219-length-23780-cov-8.579473_pt1 | contig 23780 bp, 20 predicted proteins | sample MGYA00520905_ERZ1023267 | MGnify/ENA primary metagenome ERZ1023267 (study PRJEB32759, sample SAMN07749868) | skin metagenome | biome: transportation; feature: city; material: polyester macromolecule | host: Homo sapiens | place: Hong Kong:ISLAND line | collected...
GTCGAACGTGGCGTCCGTGGTGGGCTTGGTGGCTCCCATGATGTTCTCCTCTGTGGCGGCACCGGCGAAGCGGCACCCGTGGTCGATGGTTCTTGGTCGGTCGAAGGTGATCAGCGCGCCGCGTCGGCGCCCTGCGGCTCCGCGGTGAGGGACGCGTCGGGAGCGGGCTCGCCGGCCGCGTCGAGGTGGGCGAGGAAGCGCTCGGCGTCGAGGGCTGCGGAGCAGCCCGAACCGGCGGCCGTGATGGCCTGACGGTAGGTGTGGTCGACGAGGTCGCCGCACGCGAAGACGCCGTCGACGTTCGTGTGCGTCGAACGCTCCTGCGCGACGACGTAACCCTCGTCGTCGAGCTCGATCTGCCCGGTGACGAGCTCGTTGCGCGGCAGGTGGCCGATCGCGATGAACAGGCCGGTCGCGGCGAGCTCGCGCTCGTCACCGGTGACGGTGTCGCGCAGCGTCACGCCGGTCAGCTTGTCCTCGCCGTGGATGGCGACGACCTCGCTGTTCCAGGCGAATTCGATCTTGGGGTCGTTCTCGGCGCGCTCGGCCATGATCTTGGAGGCGCGAAGCTCGTCGCGCCGGTGCACCATCGTCACCTTCGCCGCGAAGCGCGTGAGGAAGGTGGCTTCCTCGACGGCCGAGTCGCCACCGCCGACGACGATGATCTCCTGGTTGCGGAAGAACGCGCCGTCGCACGTCGCGCACCACGAGACGCCGTGGCCGGAGAGGCGCTTCTCGTCGGGAAGGCCCAGTTCGCGGTACGCCGAGCCCATCGCGAGTATGACGGCCTTCGCGCGGTGGGTGACGCCCTCGCCGTCGACGACCGTCTTGACGGCACCGGTGAGATCGACGGATGTGACGTCGTCACGCACGAGCTCGGCGCCGAAGCGCTCGGCCTGCGCACGCATGTTCTCCATGAGGTCGGGGCCCATGATGCCGTCCGAGAAACCGGGGAAGTTCTCCACCTCGGTGGTGTTCATCAGGGCGCCACCAGCGGTGACGGAGCCCTCGAACACGAGCGGTTCGAGATTGGCTCGCGCCGCGTAGACGGCGGCGGTGTACCCGGCGGGGCCGGAGCCGATGATGATGAGGTTGCGCACGGCCTGGTCGCTCACGAAAGCTTCCTTCGTTGTCTTGTCACGGGCTGCCCGGGGAAGGTCTCGGCGCTGTCGCGCGCCCGCTGTCACCCTGCACAACGCACTCTAGTCGTGGGACATTCCGAGCGCATGCCGAGGCGTACCCCGGCGTCGAGCCCCCGGGCTGGCGAGCAAGTCGATGCGAAACCGTCGACCCCGGCCCTCACATCGTGACGGACGTCGGCCCCGCCTCGAGGTCGGTGGCCGTGCTGCAGGTGCGCGAGACGACCCAGGCCGTCGACGTGCGGCCCTTCACGGCGACGACGATGACGGCGGGGGTGCCGTCGTAGGTGGCGAAGTCGGCGTAGACGGCGTCGGGCTTCTCGATGACGCCCTTCGCGACGGCCTGCAGGCAGGCCTGCACGCCCTCGCCGGTGGCCAGGGGGCCCAGGGATTGCGCGTTGGCCTGCGCGGGTTCGATCGCAGGCGACTTCGACGTCCGCAGCGCCGCAGCCTGCGTCGCGAGATCCGTCGACGTGTACTTCGTCTGCGTCTGCGTGACACGCACGCGTGAGGCGTAGTTCTCCTCGGCCGGTTCCATCGACGCCCCTACCGTGGGCTGGGCACTCGGATGGGGCTCGTCACGGTTCGTCACGAGGGTCACCGCACCGATGGCGACGGCCGCCGCGGCGCCGAGCGCCAGCGCCGCGCGCCCGAGGGTGCGTCGGCGACGGTGGCCGTCCAGGGAGGTGACGGTGGCCCCTGACGGGCTCTGCGACGCCGCCGGAGGATTCATCTGTCCTTCGGAAGCCGGGGCCGCAGGGCGCTGCTGCGTTCCAGGACGCTGCGGCAGCGGCACCGCCGGGGGCACCGCGGGGCGCTCATCGCGCTGGAGATCTTCGGGCGGACGTCGCACGTCCGACAGCCTCTCGTCCGAGGGCACCCCCGCCTCACGGGACGCGCTCGTCAGCGCGTCGCGCACGCGCGTGGCGACGTCGTCGGGCATGCGGGGAGCGTCACGGGAGGCCTCCGTCCGCAGCATGGCAGCGATCTGTTGCTGCACCTCGGCCGACGCGACCGGCTGGTCGTCGGCGTGTGCGGACGCCTCCCACTCGTCGCGGAAGTTGCGGGTCATGTCATGCCTCCTCTCATGAGCGTGGACGGGCGCTTCATTGTGTCTGACGCGCAGGCGGGCACGGTGGTTCCGTGACGTGAGCCACGTCTTCGGGATGACGCCTCGGCGTCATCGATCCGCGAGCATGCCCGCGAGGGCAGTGCGCCCCCGCGCACACCGCGACTTCACGGTGCCCTCGGCGATGCCGAGGTGCGTCGCGGCCTCGGCGACGCTGAGACCCTCCATGTCGACGAGGACGAGGCACAGGCGCTGCCCCTCGGGCAGCTGCGCAAGGGCCTGACGGACGTCGAGGCGGACGTCGGTCTGCGCATGCGCGTCCCGCGTGTCGGCGATGTCGTACTCGGGCCACTCCTGCGTCGGCTTCAGTCGGCGCAGCCGGTCGAGTGCGGAGTTGACGACGACGCGGTGCAGCCATGTCGAGAACTTCGCATCACCGCGGAACGACTCGAGGCGTCTGAACGCGGCGAGGAAACCCTCCTGCACGGCGTCCGCGGCGAGCTCCGGGTCGCGGGTCGTGCGCAGGGCGACCGCCCACATCCTGTCCTTGTAGCGCTCGAACAGCACGCCGAACGCGTCCGGGTCACCCTCACGATGAGCCTGGACGAGTTCTTCGTCGGTGCTGTCCCGAAGCACTGATCCGTTCACTTCGAGACCGTGACCTCGGCGATCGACGACTCGTAGTACGACTGGCCGGCGGGCTTCGTCTGAGTCGGGATGAAGACAGTGACATAGCGGCCCGACGCGTTCGTCGAGATCGTCTGCTCACTCGTCGCGCTCGACATCGAGCCGACCTTCGTGCCCGTCTTGCCGGGGGTGTCGCTGACGTAGACGTCGGCGGTCAGCGGCGTGCGCTTGCCGGGCGTCACCTTGATGGTCTTGACGGCTGTCTGCGAACCCAGGTCGATGCTGACGCCACCCATGTCGGGGTCGCCGCCCCAGGAGGCGCGACGGTAGCGCAGGCTCATCCACACCGTGTCGGGGTTGCCGTCGATGGCGTTGGCCGCGGCCAGCGAGCCGGATTGGCGCGCTCCTTGCGCGTTCACGAGCGTGGCTGCGGCGGCTTGGACGGGGGTGCCTGCCGGGGCAGCGCTCGAGGCAGAGGACGGCGCACTCGAACCCTTCGGCGACGAGGCGGTCGTGCTGGGCTTCGCGGCGGCGTCCGGCTTGTCAGAGCTGCCGGCGATGCCCTGGAGCCCGAAGATGGCGAGCACGAGCGCACCGAGCACGATGAGGCCGACGAGGACGAGGGCGAGCTTGCTGCTCGCCGGGTCAGGGTCGTCGGTGCCGCCGTTGAACCCCGGTACCGGGGGCTCGAGCTCCTCGAACGACGGGTCGTAGGAGGTGCGGGCGTACGCGGCGTCCTCGTCGTCGAGGTTGAACTGCGTGGTCTCGTCCGCGTCGAATGCGACGGGGCGGCCCACCATCGTCGCGTCGGCGGGGTCGGGTTCGTTGACACGACGCGGGGCGGGCTTGCGCGGAAGAGCCACCGCGGGCTTCGCGCCGGGGTCGGTGGCGTCGTCGCCGCGCACGTCGTCGGTGGAGGACGAACCGTTCTTGGTGCCGCTCTTCTTGACGGTGCTCACGCCGCTGCTCGTCGCACCGGCCTTGCCGGAGGCGCTCTTGTCCGAGCCACCCTTGCTCGAACCTGCCGCTGCGAGGGCCGCAGCACCGACGGCTCCGACGGCCGAGCGCTTGCCTGCACCGTCGCCGGAACCCGCGCGCTCGTCGGCCCGGCGGACGACGAACGTCGACTCGGGCTCGTCAGCGGTGTCGTCGTCGGTTTCGACGCTGCGTCGACCACGGCCCGGAGCCGTGATGATCTGCGCCGACCACGGCGCGAGCTGACGCGCGACCTCGCCCGGCGTGCGCGGGCCGTCACCGGTGTTGAGGACCTGGCGGCACATCGCGTCGAGATCACTCGGCACGCCGTCGACGATCTCGGCGGGTGTCGCGATCTGCCCGTCGGCTCGACGCTGCGCGAGTTCGATGCCCTTGAGGCCCTCGATGTCCTTCGGGTCGCCCGGCCACGTGCCCGTCAAGGCCGTGTAGAGCAGATCCACGAGCGCACGCGTGTCGATGGCGGTCGCCTCGGAGCTGGAGACGTCGTCACGCCCGGCGAGAGAGCCACCGACGGCGACCTGGGTGACGGCGATGGAACCGTCGGCGAGGCGTAGGACGTGACGCGGCGTCAGGATGAGGTGGTGCAGGCCGCGCTGACGCGCGGCCTCGAGGGCGCTCGCCGTCTCACCGACGATGCGACGCGCCTCCTCGGGATGCATCGGCTCGAAGCGTGCGAGGTCGGCGAGGCTGTAGGCGCCCGTGTGCGGCTCCTCGACGATGTACGCGAACTCGTCGTCACGCCCCGCGTCGAGCACGCGCACGAGGCGCGGGTCCTCGACGCCCGCGGCGCGGCGGGCACTGTCGAGCGCCGCGTCGGCGTGCGCCGAACGCGACCCGACGACGGTGATGGCGACGTCACGCCCGAGTTTCTCGTCACGCGCGATCCAGCGTGCGAGACCGGGGGCGTCCGAGATCTCGGACGTCAGCTCGTACCGGTTGCCCAGCACCGTGCCCTTCGTGATGCCCTGCACTCGCACTCCTCGTCGCGTCGATGAACCACGGCCCGCGCGTCGCTGAGACGCCGGGCTCGGTTCATCCTAAGCAGCCCGCCGGGCAACCACGCGGTACGGCGCACCTTCGGCGCGGCGAGGTCTGGGGGCATCGCCGCGAACGGCCGTGACGATGACGCGTCACGACCGCGAGGGGACGTCAGCCTCGACGCAGACGACGGGTGATCGGGCCGAGCAGGCTGTTGATCTCCTGCACGCGCAGGCGGCTCGCGACGAGGAAGTACACGGCGAGGAACAGCGGGCCGATGATGAGCAGTTCGACGAGGCTCTCGACACGCGTGACGGGCGCGACCTGGTGGATGAGGAAACTGACGAGCAACGTGACGCCGGTGGCGATGATCGCGGCGATCGCCAGACGGACGTAGGTGCGCACCGTCTCCGACAGGTCGACGGCGCCGAAGCGTCGCCTCAGCAGGACGAAACCCACCGCGGCCTGGACGACGTTGGAGATCGTCTGCGCGAGACCGACGCCGACGCCGACCCAGTGGGCGCCGGGGTGACCGAGGATGGTCGTGTCCTGCAGGAAGAACCAGGGCACGGTCAGTCCGACGGCGATCCCCGTGCAGATGATCTGCATCCAGAACGGGGTCTTCGCGTCGTTGTAGGCGTAGAAGACGCGCTGGATGACGAGGCACAGCGAGTAGGGCACGAGGCCGACGAGCATGGCGATGGCCATCGAGCCGATGGCCCACCGGGTGTCCGGATCCGCGCCGAACATGGCCGACACGAGCGGGAAGACGAGCGCGAAACAGCCGAACGTCAGCATGACCGACGCAAGGCCCGACAGGCGGATGCCTGTCGTCATGTCGTCCTTCACCTTGTCCGTCTCGTTGCGGCCGGCGGCGATGGACATCCGCGTGAACAGCGCGGTGACCAGGCTGACGGTGATGAGGGAGTGCGGGAGGGTGAACAGCAGGAACGCCTGATCCTGCGCTCCCTTTCCGGGTTCACCGTCAGGCTGGGAGTTGAGCAGCCGGGACGTGACGATGAGGCCCAGCTGCTGGACGATGACGGCCGCGAACGCCCAGCCGGCCATCGTCGAAGCGCTGCGCAGACCCACGCCGCGGAACTTGAAGTTCGGGGTGAACGAGTACCCCGCACGCTTGAGCACGGGGACGAGCACCAGGGCCTGAGCGACGATCGCGAGCGTCGCGGGCAACGCGAGGACGAGGATCATCTCCGTGGTCCACCCCGAGTACGGCGGAACCCCGTTCTGACCGTGCGGGTACGCCGCGATGAACCAGACGAGCCCCAGGATGATGACGACGTTCGCCAGCGCGGGGCTCCACATGAACGCCCCGAAGCGTCCGCGCGCGTTGAGCACCTGACCGAGGATCGTGTAGACGCCGTAGAAGAAGATCTGCGGAAGGCAGATGAGCGTGAACGCCGTGGCGACGTGGAGCTTGTCGCCCGTGACGTTCTTGTGGTCGTAGATCTGGTAGACCCACGGGGCGAGGGCCATGCCGATGACGGTGACGCCGAGCAGGATCGTCAGCGTGAGCGTGACGATGCGGTCCGTGTAGGCCTTGCCGCCGTCGGAGTGCTCGAGCGCGCGCGTGATCTGCGGGACGAGAACGGCGTTGATGACGCCGCCGGCCAGGAGCAGGTAGATGATGTTGGGCAGGCTGTTGGCCGTCGCCCACGTGTTGGCGATGCCCGTCGTCGAGCCGAGGGCCCAGACCGTCAGCACGGAACGGAGCAGGCCCAGCATGCGTGAGACGAGCGTGCCGGCCGCCATGATGGCGCTGTTGCGCAGAACCCCGCCTGTTCCCGAGGACTTCGCCGCTGCGGTCTGGGGGCCGTCGGCGGGCGTCTCGACGGCGTCGGTCGCCGGGCCTGCGGCCCCCGTCGTCGGGATGGCGGCCGTCCGCGCCTCTCGTGTTTCACGTGAAACACGAGAGGCGCCCGAGCCTCGCTGGGCTCCGGGTCTGCCGGAGACGGCCAAGGCGTCGTCAGCCTCGAGGTTCCAGGCGTCCTCGGCCTCGCGGCGCTCGCGGTAGGCGTCAACCTCGCCGAGGTCGATGACCTGCGTGTGGTCGCTGCTCGCGTGGCTGCGCGTGGACTCGAGGTTTCGCAACCACTGCGCCTCCTGGTCGGCCTCGAACCACGACTCGTAGGCCGAACCGATGCTCGTACCCGCGACGTTCGGCATCGCGATGGTGTGCCGTACCGCCGTCTCGTACATCGCGCCGAGCGATCCGGACGCCGCGCCGTTCGGGCGCGACGGATCAGGTTCGGCGTTCGACATCGGCTACTCCTCCAGCTGGATGTCCCGCGCGAGCTCATCGCGTCGGCGGGTTCCCGCCTTCCTGCCGCGCACGAGGCCGTAGCAGAAGACGAGCAACGCCACGATACCGAGCACCCAGAAGATCCACGTACCCGTCGGACGCGCGTTGATACGCAACGGGGACGTGTCAGACGTGTCCGGGCCGAGCGCGACGCCGTTCGCGGCCGTCAGGCTCGCATCGACGTCGACGAGGCTCGCAGCCTGCGCGGCGAGGGGGACGCGCACCGTGGTCTGGCCCTTCGCCTTGATCGTCACGGGCTCCGGTTGCGAGCGGAACTGCACCGCGTACGTGCGTGGCGTGAGCGTCAGGCTGACGTCCTTGACGTCGCGCGCCAGGTCGTTCTTCACCGTCACGCTGATCGTGCCCGAGTCGGAGAAGAAGTTGATGCGCGCCGGGACGACGCTGACGTGCTCGGGGATCGTCGACACGGCGGCGGAGGCATGCTGGACGAGCTCGTCGACGTCCGGCGAGGTGCCGCGCCAGCGGGTGCTCGTCAGCTGATCGAGATTGCGGCTCCACGCCGGCACGATGTCGTCACCGTCGACGACCGCGCCCGCCACCTGCGTCAGCGACGCGAGGGTGCGCGATGCGCGTTGCAGGTCGCGCGCATCGAAGGCCTGCGTGCTGGGCCGGGGCCAGACGCCGTCCGAGGCAGGTGCCTCGGTCGACAGCTTGGCCACGGTGCCCGCCGAGCGGCTGCTCGAGACGTCGAGGGCGCTCGTCGTCATCCACGGCGCCGTGTCGATGGCCGACAGCACCTGCGCCAGACGCGACGGCGACGTCGTGCCGAGGCGATCGCCCATGACCATGAGGCTGCGGTCGGCCGACGGAAACTGCTGGTAGAGAGCGAGACCCGCGGCCTGTTCGCGCAACCCGGCCTCGACGTCGCTGTCGGCGCCGTCCGAGCTCAGCGGCGCGCTGAGGGCGCTCGTGTACCCGATCATCGGGATGCCAGACGTGCTGCGCCGCGCCGCCGATGAGGCCGAGATGAAGTCGGAGCCGTCGAGCGTGACGTTGGGCGTGATGATGAGGGGCTTGCCGCCGAGCACCGACGACCACACCTGCGACAACCGGTTCGTCGCCGACACGCTGAGCGGCGCAGCCGGCGCGGCGACCACCGTCGTCGACAGTTCCTTCAACGCCGGCGACAGTGGACGGGCGAGTGCGCGCCGCAGCACGGCGTCGCTGCCCGGGGGCCGATCGTCCGCCGTCAAAGACGACAGGTCGGGGTCGCCGTAGGGCGTGAACACGACCTGCTGACCGCTCGGACGCTCCTTCAACGTCGCGACGAGGTCGGCCGCGAGTGCCTCGACGGTCGTCGCCGGAGCAGGATCCTGCGAGGACGAGCTGCTCGAAGAGGAACTGCTTGACGACGAGGACGCGTCCCTCGACGAGGTCGACGAGGTCGATGCCCCGCTCGGTGCGGTGTTGCTGGGCGAGGCACTACCGGCGCTCGCCGTCGACGACGCGGAGGACGAGGACGGCGTGCTGCCGGCGGAACCCGTGTCACCGGGCGAGGCCGACGCGGAGCTCGACGAACTGGGCGTCGACGTCGTCGCCCGGTCCGCGGCAGCCTCCGTCGGGAGCGAACCGTCCTGTGCCGCAGCGGGATCGAGCACCGCCGGGTCGATCATCCACGTGACGGGGGCACCCGGGTTCGAGGCGAGGAGACGCTGGATGTCCGAGCCCGGCCCGATGGCCTTGTTCCACGCGTCGAAGCGCTCGCGACCGCTCGCGGTGAACAGCTTCGGGTCGGCCGGAAGCGTGATGGGAATGACGACGGACGTCGACATCGGCGTGAACTTCGTCGAATCGGCCTGCGTCGTCACGAAGCTGCGGATCGTCGCGGTGGAGCCGCCTCCGGTGACATCGACCTGCAGCGGCATCGTCGCCATCGAGAAGCTGACGTCGAGCTGGTTCGCCGGGATCGTCACGGTGACGTTGGTGCTCGCGCCCGGTGCAAGCGTCTCGACGTTCGTCGTCGCCGTGACGGGGTTGGTCATCGCGACCTCGCCGGCGCTCCAGCGTGACTGCACCTCCAACGTGTCGAGCGCACGCTTGGCGACGCTGATGCGGGTGGTTGCGTTCGTCAGCGGCGTCGAGCCCGTGTTGCGCACCTGCACGCTGAGCGAGAGCGAGTCACCGCTCTTCAGGGTGGGGGGTGTCGAGCCCGTCAGCGACACAGCGATCGGACCGCTCTGCGCCGAACTCTTCGTCGCGGCGCGCGAGGTGCTCGCGGCACGGGCCGACATGCCGGCCACGGACGATGCGTTCGCCACCGTCGACGCTGCGGCAGTGCTCGTCAAGCATGGCGGGCCGCTTGCCAGGCAGGTGGCGAGCAGGCCCGAGAACGCAGCGAGGTGGGCTCGTCTCGTCATCGACTCAATGACCGGTCAGGCGGGCCCACGCCGTCGCGGCGATGCGGCGTTCGTTGGGGAACGTCAGGTGTTCGTGGGCGCGGTCGAGGCGGAACCACTGCGCGTCGATGGCTTCGTGGTCCGGGTCCTTCTCGATGCTGATCTCGCCTCCGACGGCTTCGAGCAGGTAGTGGTGCACCATCTTGTGGATGCGGTAGCCGGGCACGGAGAACCAGTAGTCGATGACGCCGAGCGTCACGAGGGCGCGGCCCTTGATGCCGGTCTCCTCCTCCACCTCGCGTTCCGCGGTCTGGACGAGCGTCTCACCGGCTTCGATGTGGCCCTTCGGCAGGCACCACTCGACGCGTCCGGCGCGATTGTGGCGCGCGATGAGAGCGAGGTAGGCCTGGTGGTCGCGAACGTCGACGACGACGCCGCCCGCAGAGATCTCCTCGAGCGTCGCAAGGCGCGCAGCCCGGTGCACGCGGTGCGAGGAGACGGTCATTCTCATACCTTAACGAGAGGGTTCGGCGTTTGCGCCCGCGCTCGCCCGCAGGCCCCGGCATGATGCGGAAACTCGCCGGCGCCCGGTCTTGACGTCCGTCGCGGCCGTTCGTGGGCGGCCTGGGGGTGCCCCGTCAGTGTTGCTCGCGCTCCGGCAACAGACGAGCGATGACGGCGCCGACGAGCGTCGCGACCATGAGCGGGATCAGGGCGCCGGTGCCGGCGCCGAGGGCGCACAACAGCAGCGCGGCGAGGGGCTTGCGCAGGCCAGCGCCGCGAGCGTCACCCATGCGCCGTCGTGAATGAAGGCGGCGATCTCCGGCATCTGCTCGTGTCCGGAGAATCGGGCCTGCGGGAGGAAGGCCGCGAGGAGGGCGACGGCCATCGTGGCGAGCATGGCCTGCACCCATGACGGTGCCGGCACCGCATCGAGCCATCTGCCCAGCAGCGGCTGTCCGGCGTTGAAGAGCGCGGCGATCGCAGCGCCCGCGGCTGCGGGAACGAAGGCCCACAGCATCTGTTCCTGACCGCCGCCGACGGTCGGCAGACCGAGGGCGACGTGCTCACCGCTGGTGGCCTGATGGATGACGACGCAGCCGAGGAAGCCGGCGACGGCCGCGACACCGAGGGCGCACAGGTGAAGCGTGCGCCGCCAGCGCACGGCGACGGGATCCTCGGAGTCGGTGATGAGGGAGTCGAGGGTGTCGAGGTGGTCATCCTTGCGCCGCAGCGGCACGATGATGACACCGCTGAGCAGGATGGTGGCGGCAGATCGTACGGGGCTTCTGGGCCCGTGCCAGATGAGGTGCTGCGCACCGTTCATCGGGGTCAGCGCGAGGCCGGCCACCGCCCCGAGACCGCACCGTAGGCGGCAGCGACCGCGCGGATGCGCCGAGCGGGTAGGAACGGCGGCACGTCTGCTGAGGTGCTCATGTGGGGACCGTCGATTCGATGCTGGCGTGGATGTGACCGACGTCGAGCGAGGACGAAGCGATGTTTCACGTGGAACATGGCGACGGGGGGGCGACGATCGCCCGCATTGTTCATCGCAACGACTCCATTTGAGGAAGCCCGTTGCGAAGAGGCGCTGGACGCGAGGCGACGGCCACCACTCATCGGTGGCGGCAGCCATCACGCGGCAGCGCAACGGGGGTGCGGCCCGAGGTGGGTGACTCGATACCCTTGACCAGTGACGCACACCTCCACCTCCACCCAGCAGGACGCCCGGACGGGCACGACCGCGGCGCCTCCGGCGTCGGGGGCGAGGATGCTCGGGACAGCGATCGCGCATCTCGAACCGGTCATGCCGCTGCTGCGGCAGCTCGGTGAGCTGTTCGCCGGGGCCGGGCACGAGGTCGCTCTCGTCGGTGGGCCGGTGCGCGACGCCTTCCTCGCCCGCACCTCGCCGGATCTGGACTTCACGACGTCCGCCCGCCCCGATGACACCGAGCGCATCGTCGCCGGATGGGCCGACGCGACGTGGGATCTGGGCCGCGCGTTCGGCACGATCGGGGTGCGCAAGGGTGGCGTCCAGGTCGAGATCACGACCTACCGCGCTGACGCCTACGACCGTGAGACGCGCAAGCCGGTGGTCGAGTTCGGTGACTCGCTCGACGACGATCTCGTCCGCCGCGACTTCACCGTCAACGCGATGGCGCTGCGCCTGCCCGACCTGACGTTCGTCGACCCGTACGGCGGTCTCGCCGACCTGGCTGCAGGTGTGCTGCGCACCCCGACCGACCCGGAGGTCTCGTTCGGTGACGACCCACTGCGCATGATGCGCGCGGCACGTTTCTCGTCGCAGCTCGGGTTCGACGTCGCGCCCGAAGCGTTCAGGGCGATGCGCGAAATGGCCGCGTCGATCGAGATGATCTCGGCCGAGCGCGTGCGGGACGAACTGGTCAAGCTCCTCATGTCACCGACGCCGCGCCGAGGGCTCGAACTGCTCGTCGAGTCGGGCATCGCCGAACACGTGCTGCCCGAACTGCCGGCGCTCGCGCTCGAGATCGACGAGCACCACCGTCACAAGGACGTGTACGAGCACTCACTCATCGTGCTCGAGCAGGCGATGGCGCTCGAGGGACCGCGCGAGGTGCCGGGGGTCGAGGCGCCGACCGAGGTCGAGGGGCCGGATCTCGTGCTGCGCCTCGCGGCTCTGCTGCACGACATCGGCAAGCCCGACACGCGACGTTTCGAGCCGGGTGGCGGCGTGAGCTTCCACCATCACGAACTCGTCGGCGCGAAGATGACGCGCAAGCGGTTGCGCGCGCTGCGTTTCGACAAGGAGACGATCAAGCACGTCTCCCGTCTCGTCGAGCTGCACCTGCGTTTCCACGGCTACGGCAACGGTGAGTGGACCGACTCGGCCGTGCGCCGCTACGTCACGGACGCAGGGCCGTTGCTGCCGCGCCTGCACCTGCTGACGCGAGCGGATTCGACGACGCGCAACAAGCGCAAAGCAGCCCGGCTGCAAGCGACCTACGACGACCTCGAGGCGCGCATCGAGCGCCTCCAGGCCGAAGAGGAGCTGGCCGCCGTGCGGCCCGAGCTCGACGGCAACGAGATCCAGGCCGTCCTCGGCATCAAGCCCGGGCCGGTACTCGGGCGTGCCTACAAGCACCTGCTCGCGGTGCGCCTCGATGAGGGCGTCATCGGCAAGGACGCCGCGAGCGAGCGGCTGCGTGAATGGTGGGCGCAACAGCCGGAGTCGCAGGGCTGACGGGGGCATTGCGCTGTTCGTGTTGTTGTTGCGTCATTCGTGTTCTCGCGGGTGCGCGTCGCGGGCCGGTGGCGGGTGCCGTGGACTGCGGCGGGCGTGTTGCCGCCGTCACGGCTGGCGTGCCTGACAAGCTGGTGCCATGACGGCAGTGGACGTGGCGTGGCAGGGCCTCGACGACGAGACGCGCCTCGACGTGGCGTCGCTCGACTTCGCTGACGAGGGTGGGTTCGTCGCGACCGGCCGTCAGTCGACGGAGACGTGGCGCGTGCAGTGGGATCTCGTCGTGGATTCACGCTGGCGCACGAAGTTCGTGACGCTCGACGCCGAGGGCTACGCGCCTGTTTCACCGGAAACAGACGACGTTTCACGTGAAACAGCAGACGAGGGCGGCTGGCGGGAGCCGGTGTGGCAACGCCACCTCAACCTCTGGCGCCGTGACGACGGAGCTCGCTCGCTGTGGCGCTGGGAGGGTGACGGGTCGGGCGACGCGCCCGGTTGGCTGGCCCCGCTCGGCATGGAGGACGGCATGGAACTGCTCCTCAGCGACGCCGTCGACGTCGACCTCGGCGGCTGCCCGGTGACGAACACGATGCCGATCCGTCGTCTCGGGGTCGACGCTGCCGGCGTCGGGGAACGGTCGATCACGACGGCGTGGGTGCGCCTTCCGGATCTCGCCGTCATGCCGTCGCCGCAGGTGTACTCGTCGGGGCCGCAGGCGCTGACGGAGGCCATGACGGTGCTCGACCCGCGTGTGTTCTCGGTCGTCCACTACCGCTCGGCGGCGCGCGACGTCAGCGTCGACCTCACCGTCGACGATCATGGCCTCGTGCTCACCTACCCCGATCTCGCCGCGCGCGTCGACGTCCCATGACGAGAACCATGGTCGAACCCCCGGCCCGCGATCCGGTGCATTCCGAGCCGGCGACCGAGGCCAGCTCCTCTGACCGTCGCACCCGGATGCGCTCCGGGGCCGCGCTTGTCGCCGGGGCGCTGCTCGCCATCGCAGCCGTCACCGCGTTCATCCTGCACAAGCTGGCCGCGCAAGATCCGGACACGTGGCTCATCGATCTGCGCGTCTATCTCCTGGGGGCTCGGCACGCGTTCTCGCCCGACCTCTACGACCAGCAGTACCCCGTCGCGTCGTTGCCGTTCACCTACCCGCCCTTCGGCGCGATGGTGATGGCGCCTCTCGGGCACCTGGCGTTCCCCGTGGCAGCCACGCTCGTGACGGCGATGTCGTGCGCCGCGCTCATGCTCGTCACGCGGCGCGCGCTGTCCGCCGCGTCCCGCCTCGGGCGTCGTGGCCGAGGGATGCGGTGGTGGTTCATCCCGGTCGGCGTGCTGGCGATCGCATTCGAGCCGGTGTGGGCGACGTTCTCGTTCGGGCAGGTCAACCTCATCGTGCTGGCGTTGTGTCTGCTCGATCTGACGGGCCGTCATCGTGCGCGCGGTGTCATGGTCGGTCTGGCTGCGGGGTTGAAGCTGACGCCGCTGTTCTTCGTCGCCTATCTGGTGTTCACGCGGCAGTTCCGTGCTGCGGCGACGGTGTGTGCGACGTTCGCCGCCACCGTCGCGGTGGGGTTCTTGTTCAATCCGCATGGCGCGACGGTGTTCTGGACGGACGCGGTGCGCGATCCGTCGCGCGTGGGTTCGGCCTTCTTCGCCGGTAACCAGGCCCTCACCGGGGTGCTGCCGCGGTGGGCCGGCGAGCCTCTGCCGCACGCCGTCGTCCTCGTGGCGCAGGCGCTCGCGGGTCTGGCGGCGCTCGTCGCGGCTGCCTACCTCCACCGTCGCGGTCGTGAACTCGAGTCGGTGATCGCCGCGTCGTTCGGGATGCTCGCGATGTCGCCGATCTCGTGGAGCCATCACTGGGTCTGGGCGTGGCCGGCCGCTCTCGTGCTCGTGGCGGCGCTCGTCCGTCAGCTCCGGGGTGCGCGCGGGGGAAATGGCGAGCATGTGGCCGATGACGTAGACCATGGCGACGCGCGGGGCATCGGTGCCGCCGAGCGGGCGCCCGGCTGGGCCGTCGCCACGGGTGCGCTCCTCATGGTGTGGCTGTTCGTCTTCGTCTCGCGCTCGACGTGGTGGCCACCTCACTACGAGGACGCCGAGTTGTCGTGGAGCCTCGTCCAGAAGGTCTTGGGCAACACGTACGTCGTCGCCGGCGCGCTGTGGATCGCCTGGGCACTCCTCGACGCCCGTGCAGGCCGACGCGGGCGCAACGTCGCTTCACTCGCACCACGAGGTGGCGAGTAACTCGCAGGTAGGCGCGCAGTTGCCTACTGACGCGTGAGTAACCCGCCATCCTGACAGCGCCCTTGCCCACCGGGCACCCACGCCTCACCGCCGACACAGGCACCCCGCCGAACCCGCGATGTATCGAACCGAGACATCAGGTGGGGCACAATGGACGCTGATAGTCACGTCCGCGCCGTCGGCGCCCCGGAGAAGGATCATCCACATGCGCAAGTCCCTGACGATGGCGAGTGTCGCCGTGCTCGCCACCTCGCTCGCCGCGTGCAGTTCCACGGGTGGGCGCAAGGCGGTCGAGGAGGCGTCGAACAACGCCGGTCACGCGAACACTCCGACGATGACGGTCGCTCTCGTCACGCACTCGGGCCCGGGTGACACGTTCTGGGACATCGTGCGCAAGGGCGCCGAGGATGCGGCGGCGAAGGACAACGTCAAGCTCGAGTACACCTCCGACCCGGACGGTTCGAAGCAGTCGAACCTCGTGCAGCAGGCCGTCGACAAGAAGGTCGACGGCATCGCCCTGACGCTCGCGAAGCCGGATGCCATGAAGGGCTCCGTGGAGGCGGCGAAGAAGGCGGGCATCCCCGTCGTCGCGCTCAACGGCGGCCTGGACGACTGGAAGAAGATGGGCGTCGAGAGCTACTTCGGCCAGGACGAGAAGATCGCCGGCGAGGCGGCAGGCGACAAGCTCAAGAGCGGCGGCGCCAAGAAGGTGCTGTGCGTCATCCACGAGCAGGGCAACGTCGGCCACATGGATCGCTGTGCGGGCGTCAAGAGCAAGTTCGACGCGACGGAGAACATCTACGTCAACGGCACGGACATGCCGAGCGTGCAGAGTGCGATCACGAGCAAGCTGCAGCAGGACAAGACGATCGATGCCGTCCTCGGCCTCGGCGGCCCGTACGCGATGGCGGCGACGAAGTCGGTCAAGGACGCGAGCTCGGACGCCAAGGTCTACACGTTCGACACGAGCAATGAGGTGCTCGGCGCGATCAAGGCGGGCACGATCCAGTGGGCCGTCGACCAGCAGCCGTACCTGCAGGGATACCTCGCGGTCGACTCGCTGTGGCTGCGCAAGAACAACGGCAACATCGTCGGCGGTGGCGAACCCGTGCTCACCGGGCCCGCGTTCATCGACAAGTCGAACGTCGCCGACGTCGAGAAGTACGCCAAGTCCGGCCGCCGCTGAGCCCTGCCCGGCCCCGGCTCTTCGTTCCCAGCACATCGCGCGTGCACCTCTGGTTCGGCGGTGGCACAGCTGGCACTCACCTGAGTGTGATGCGCTGAGCGTTGGGCCTGGGGAGGGTCCGTCGATGGTGCCTCGAACCGCGAGGTGCCCTACGGGAAGGGCGGGGAGATGATCGAGCCGGACAGCATGACGTTCGCGGTCATGATCTGGATTCTGGGCTTGCTCATCACGCTGTTCGTGGCGCTGCGGGGCCATGCGTTCGGCACGAAGTCGCTCAAGCACATCGCGATGCGGCTCGGTGGCATGCTGACGAGCACGTTCGTCCTCGTGCTCGCCGCCGTCGTGACGCTCAACGCGAAGTACGGGTGGTACTCGTCCTGGCAGGACGTGCAGGCCGCCGTCACCGGGACGCCGCCCACGATCGAGCAGCACACGCACGGCCAGGCCCGCACGCAGGAGCAGAAGAGCGAGGCGGCGCAGCAGGCGCAGGAGAGCGACGCCGCCGCCGACTCGAAGTACGCCGCCCAGCGCGCTCGCTACGAGGCCGGCCTTCACCTCAAGCCGTCCGCGACGGGGCAGTGGATCAACATCAACGTGCCCGGTATTCGTATGCAGGGCAACGACATCGGCCGTGTCATGGTGTGGTTGCCGCCGTCGTACACGAGCGACACGAAGCGGACGTACCCCGTCATCGAGGCCTTCCACGGCATCCCGGGCGGCACCCTCGACTACCAGCGCGTGTTCCACCTCGACGCCTCGCTGCGTGACGCGGTGAGCCGCGGCGCGATGCGCGACGCCATCATCATCGTGCCGCAGGAGATGCCGGGTGGCATCGACACCGAGTGCGTCGACGGCGGCGGCCTCAACATGGAGACGTGGTTGACGTCGATGGTGCCCGACTACATCACGAAGAACTTCCGCGCCCAGGCCAGCCGTGAGGCGTGGACGACGATCGGCGTCTCGGCCGGAGGCTGGTGCTCGTCGATGGCGACGATCCTGCACCCCGACCGGTACGCGGGAGGCGCGAGCCTCGGTGGGTACTACTCACCGCAGTTCGCCACGTGGAACCCGTTCAAGGGCAAGGTTCCCGAGCGCTACGACCTCATTGCGCAGGTCAAGAAGAACCCGCACCCGCAGTCGCTGTGGGTGCTCGTCTCGGGCGCGGACAAGCTGTCCGGCGCCTCCAGCGAGGCGTTCATCAAGGCGGCGACGGCGTACGACGTCACCCAGGTCGATCTGCCTCACGCAGGCCACCGCGTCGGCGTGTGGCAGAGCACGTTCCCCGACGTCTTCACGTGGATGGGCAAGACGTTCCCCATGTTCGCAGCCTCGGCGGGTTCGACGTCACAGCAGTCGGCGTCGCCGTCGCCGTCCAGTTCGCCGTCAGCGCCCTCGTCGCAGATGCAACCGTCGGCAAGTCCACTGACGGGCCGTCACCGTGCGCTCACCCATCCCGTCACGGGTTCGACGAACGGCCTCGTCGGCTTGACGCCGCGAACGCGCGGGTAACAGCGCGCCTCTGCCACGATGCTGGCATGGGCACACAACACATCGCATCCGACCTCGTCGCGAACGTCCACTCCATCGCGGTGAGCGTCGGCCAGCGCGTCGAGGCCGGTGACGAACTCGTCCTGCTCGAGTCGATGAAGATGGAGATCCCCGTCGTCCCCGAGGAGCCGGGCACCGTCGTCGAGATCCGGGTCCAGCCCGGTGACGTCGTGCAGGAGGGCGACGTCCTCGTCGTCCTTCAGTGAGCGAGCGCCGCGCGGCGCGGTCGGGAAATGTATCGGTTCGATACACCTGTCCTCTACCATGAAGGACGGTGAAGGTACCCCTTCGCCTGCCCGCACACTCGAAAGGGAGCCTCGCGTGTCGACTCCTGCCACCTCGAGCGAGCCGAGTTCGTCACCGGCGACGCCCGCGCCCGCCAGCTCAGCGGACGACCGCGTCCGCAACCGCAACGTCCTCGCGCGCTACCTGTCACGCCCCGAGATCGGTGCCCTGTTCGGGGTTCTCGCGATCGCCGTGTTCTTCCTCCTCGTCGCCGAGCCGTTCCGTCACATGGCGAACACCGGCACGATCCTGTACCAGTCCGCGACGATCGGCATCATGGCCGTGCCCGTCGCGCTGCTCATGGTGGCGGGCGAGTTCGACCTGTCGGCCGGTGTCGCGGTGACGACGGCGGGGCTGTCGGCGTCGCTTCTCGCCTGGTACTTCAACTTCCACGTGTGGGCCGCAGTGGGCTTGAGCCTGCTCATCGCGCTCGCCATCGGTGCGCTCAACGGGTTCATGCTCAACCGCAGCGGTTTGCCGAGCTTCCTCATCACGCTCGCGACGTTCTTCGTCCTGCAGGGCGTCAACCTCGGCGTGACGCGCTCCGTCACGGGTGGCGTCGCGAGCAACGACATCTCCGACATGGCCGGTTTCGACTCCGCGCACGCATTCTTCGCGGCCTCGATGAAGATCGGGCCGGTCAACCTCAAGATCCCGGTGCTGTTCTGGATCATCCTGACGATGATCGCCGCCTTCGTGCTGCTGCGCACCAAGGTCGGCAACTGGATCTTCGCCATCGGCGACGACGAGAAAGCGGCCCGCGCCGTCGGTGTGCCCGTGTGGAAGGTGCGCGTCGGGCTCTACATGTTCGTCGGGTTCTGCGCCTGGCTGTCGGGCATGCACCTGCTGTTCGCGTTCAACCAGGTGCAGTCCGGTGAGGGCATCGGCAACGAGTTCATCTACATCATCGCGGCCGTCGTCGGTGGCTGCCTGCTGGCGGGCGGCTACGGCTCCGCGGTCGGTGCGAGCTTCGGTGCGCTCATGTTCGGCATGACGCAGCTCGGCATCAACTACGCCGGCTGGAACCCCGACTGGTTCAAGGCGTTCCTCGGCGTCATGCTGCTCGCCGCCGTGCTCCTCAACACCTACGTCAAGCGAAAGGCGGACGCCCGATGATCCGCATCAAGACCGGTGACGACGGCCGCCGCCGCCCGGGCGCAACGGGAACGCCGGGCGCGGGCGAAACTGCTGGCGCGACGCAGTCGGTGACGCCGGATGACGCTGCCCCCCGGCGCGAGGCGGCCGAAGAGACCCGAACAGCGTCGGCTGAGCGCACCGCGTCCCCCGCGGTGGATGTTTCACGTGAAACGACCTCCTCGGGCACGGACAGCGCGGGCGAGACGAGGGGCGCCACCGGCGTGAACTCCCACTATGACACCGCCATCGTCCAGCTCGTCGACGTCGGCAAGGCCTACGGCAACGTCGACGCCCTGCGTGGCGTCGACCTCACCGTCCGACCCGGCGAGGTGACGTGCGTGCTCGGTGACAACGGTGCCGGCAAGTCGACGCTCATCAAGATCATGTCGGGCCTGCACGACTACACGAGCGGCGAGATGGTCGTCGACGGCGAGGTGCGCCACTTCTCGTCACCGCGCCAGTCGCTCTCGTCCGGTATCGCGACGGTGTACCAGGATCTCGCGCTCGCGCCGCTGCAGTCGGTGTGGCGCAACTTCTTCCTCGGCAACGAGTTGACGAAGGGCCCGTTCGGAGCGCTCGACATCAAGCGCATGAAGGCCGTCTGCGACGAGGAACTGACGAAGATGGGCATCGCCGTGCCCGACCTCGACCGTCCCGTCGGTGGCCTCTCGGGCGGGCAGAAGCAGTGTCTCGCCATCGCCCGAGCCATCTACTTCGGCGCCAAGGTCATCATCCTCGACGAGCCGACGGCCGCGCTCGGCGTCAAGCAATCCGGCGTCGTTCTGAAATACATCATGGCGGCGCGTGACGCCGGCCTCGGCGTCGTGCTCATCACGCACAACCCGCACCACGCCTACCTGGTCGGCGACCACTTCGTCGTCCTGAAGCTCGGCCGCGTGACGCTCGATGCGTCGAAGCGCGAGATCGGCCTCGACGAGCTGACGGCGCAGATGGCCGGCGTGAGCGAACTCGAGGCGCTCGAGCACGAACTGCGCCACGACGACGCGCCGAAGGTGGCCGTGTCACCGATCGACGTCGACTGATTCCTTCGGAGCCGAGACCGCGCGCTGCGGGATCGCAGCTCTCACGAGACGAGTTGAGGGCCGAAACTCTGCATTGCAGGGTTTCGGCCCTCAGCCGTGGAAGGTGCGCGTGGGCCGGCGACGCGGCCTCTAGGCGAGCGCGGCGGACGTCAGCCCAACAGGTGCGTGTGCGTGATGGCGAACGAGCGCTCGTCGTAGCCGTACGCCGACGCGACGGCCCCGAGCACACCGGACAGCGGGTCGTGCTCGTGGCGGATGACGACGAACTCGTCGACGCGCGTCAGTGTCAGGCGCGGCCACACGCCAAGGCTCGTGCCCCCATCGATCGGGACGATGACCTGCGTCGAACCATTGCTCACCCGCATCTCCGACGGCGGCAGCGGCATGGTGCCCTGGGTCCCCGTGGCGATGAGCACGCGGTTCATCGGCTGCGTCATGTCGATCGTCAGCGTGTTGCCGCGTGGGGTGACGCTCGAGCCGTCCTGCAGCGCGAGCAGGTCGAGACCACGCCGACGCACGAGCCATTCGACCGTCAGGTAGCCGACGCCCGAGGCAAGCCGGTCGAGCGCGGCGACGCGGTGCAGCTTCACCGTGCGCCCCCCGACGACGCTGACGCCCAGCGGCGGCGGAGACGGGCGTCGACGTGCCGGCACGACCTCGACCCGCCCGCTCGGAGCGGGCGCTTCGCCGCCTTGCCCCACCGCGACGCCCTGCTCGCCCGTGGACGGGGCCATGTCCGTCACCGACGGGCTCGTCTGCCGCGCGAGAACGCGCAGCCAGGCACCATCGGGGTTGCCGAGCTGCGAACCCGGCACACCGCGCTCGGACGGCGCGTCCTCCGGTGCGTCCGCAGGCAGCGGCGCCGGCGTCGGGGGCTGCACCCGGTCTGGCTGATCCTGCGCGTAGCCCTCGGCGCCTCCCGGAAGTGAGAAAGCGCCCCCCGACGATGGAGTGGGCGACGAATCCCCCTGCCCGGAGCCGTAACCGGGCGGTGGCTGCAGCGTCACAGCCGGCTCCCGGCCTGCTGCATCGCGGCGTCGAGGCCGGCGTCGTAGCCGCGGCCGGTGAACTCGACACGCCACCCGGCATCCCCTCGCACGACCTCCGCGACGACGAGCGCCGACACAGGCCCCGCCGCTGACGCGAGGTTGCCCGAGCGCGTGATCTCGCGACCCGTGGCGTCGTCACGCACGCTGACGTCGAGGCTGCTCACCTCGTCGAGGGTGCGCTTCGGGGCGTTGGCGCGCGGCTGAACGAACGCGAGGACGACGATGCGCTCGACGTCCGCGGGCGCTGCCGCGAGGTCGACCTCGACAACGCCGTCGGAGATACCGAGGCGCGTCGTCTCGTCGGGGGTGGCCGGCTGGTTGGAGTGCACGACGTGCTCGCGGCTCTCGACGCGGTCGCGCACGAGCGGCATCGCGGCGATGCCGAGGCGGTCGCCCAGCGCGGTCTGCGCGCCGGTGTTCCAGCGCACGTCGAGCGAGACGATGCGGACGCCGTCGAGTGAGGCGCCGGTGCCGGGCGCGCGGGATTCGTCAGCCATGGCCGAACTTCTCCTCCAAGAACGCGCCCTGGATCTCCAGGGCGTCGCGGGCGTTGTCGATCGAACGGCGCGCCGCGGACGAGGCGACGTGCTCGATCGTCGTGAGCTGCTGGATCAGCATGTCCTGCGCCCCGGCGACGCCGCGCGCCGCGAGGTAGGCGTTGATCGTGTCGGGCACGTGGGCGCTAGCGGTGCGCTCCAGCGTCACGAGGGTCTGCACGTCGAGCAGGCGCGCCGACGGGTCGGCGACGACGTCCTCGAGGTGGTCGCCGATGAGACGGCACAGCACCATCGCTCGCCCGGGTACCTGCGCGCCTAGGGAACGCAGCCACCGCACGTACGGGTGCAGCGCCGCCTCGACGGCTTCGACGGTGCCCGGAGTCGGCCCGCTGGGCTGCTGCTGGCGCGCGTCGTCGCGCGAGAACCACCCCACGTCAGATCCTTCCTGCGAAGCGGTGCGTCACGAGGCTCAGGCGGGCCCGCCGGGCAGCTGGCCGCGCATGTTCTCGTTGCTCTCGAGCTGCTGCTTGCGGGCGCGCTCCATGTACGGCTCTGCACGCTTGATCTGCGTCTGCAGGGACGTGATGGTCGCGGCCATCGAGTCCGTCGCGGCGCTGCGGTAGGAGTCGATCGCGTCCATCGTCGCGAAGACGTTGGTGAACGCGTTCTCGAGCTTCTGCACCTCGACGAGCGACTCGGTCGACTTCGCGTTGATCTCGGCGCCCTGCTGACGCAGCTGCTGCGACGTCGACTCGATCATGTTCGACGTGGTCGAGCGCAGGGCGTTGATCTGGTCGAGCACGAGCTTCTGGTTGTTCAGCGCCTGCGCGACGATGACGGCGGTGCGCAGCGCGTAGCGAAGGGCGTCACGGTGGCGCCCAGCGGAGATCAGGTCGCCGAGCTCACGCGCCAGCGTGGACCAGGTGGAAAGCGCGCCGGCGAAGCCTGCGCCGAGCGCGATCTGCCACGCGATTGGGGCGGTGGCGGCGAATCCGGCGATGGTGCAGGCCACGGTGTTGGCGGCGAAGGTAGCGGCGCGGGCGTTTTCAATCAGCCGGGTCAGGCCGACGCGAGCCATGCCGCCGAGCACACCGCCGGCGTGGTTGGCGAGGAAGGCGGGACCATCGGCGCCCGGGCGCATCGGATCGGCGTTGGCCTCGCCGGTCAGCGCGGCCGCCGCGTCGCGCAACGCGTCGACATGGCGCTGGCGCGCGGTGAAGGCGACGGCGTTGTAGCCCGCCTTGAGCACGCCGTCGGGCAGCCCGGCCTCCTTGAACAGCGCGGCGATCATGTTCGGCACCGACGGGTCACGCTCGGACGGCTTGAGGATCACCGCGTTGCCCGAGGCGAGCGCGGTCGAGATGTCGCCGCCCGAGCTGAACTGGCGCCAGTCGATCTCTACGCCCGCCTTTTTCGCGGCGGCGTCGAGGCGTCCGTCGGCGATGGCCGCGACGAAGGGGCCAACGATCTGCTGGTAGCCCACGACCACGGTTTCGGCGCTTGCCGCGGTTCCCGACAGCAGCACGGCGGTCATGCCCAGGGCGGCCAGCCGCCGCCCGGAAAGGGTCGTCATCATGCGTTATTCTCCCTGTGTGCGGCCTGGCGGATGGTCCGGCGGGCCTTGGTCGCGTGCGTTCAGCGTCACGTCATGGCAGGAAATGTTGCAGGGGAAGGGGCCGAAGGATATGACCAGATCAAGACGATTTTAAGTCCAGATGCCGAACCGTATTCCGCCCGAGATCATCCTGCTGCGCGACAACGACGCGCCGACCCTGCAGGGCCGGCTGGCGGCGGCGATCGTGCGGGCGATTCTGGAAAGCCGGGCCCCGCCGGGGGTGCGGCGCGGAAGCCGCCTTCGGCCAGCACGTCACCGCCGGGCAGCAGCACCGCCTCACGGGTCGGCCCCCAGGCTCCGCGCCACAGGGAGAGTTCGACCAGATCGCCGCCGAAGCCGCTGCCGAATCCGAGGGGGTCAGCCAGTGAAACTCGGTCTGCAACTGGGCTACTGGGGCGCGCAACCGCCGACCCACCACGCCGAGATCGTCGCCGCGGCCGAGGAGTCCGGTTTCG
>ERZ1023267.221-NODE-221-length-23666-cov-5.299013_pt1 | contig 23666 bp, 14 predicted proteins | sample MGYA00520905_ERZ1023267 | MGnify/ENA primary metagenome ERZ1023267 (study PRJEB32759, sample SAMN07749868) | skin metagenome | biome: transportation; feature: city; material: polyester macromolecule | host: Homo sapiens | place: Hong Kong:ISLAND line | collected...
AAGGCCTCCCCACGAAGGGGAGGCGAGTGGGGTGGGCTGGGGCGTGTCATCGCAGGTGACGCCCCTCAACGAAGGCCTCCCCACGAAGGGGAGGCGAGCGCGTTCATGATGGATGCGACATCGGTCGCGATCTCGCCCTCAACGAAGGCCTCCCCACGAAGGGGAGGCGAGTTCGGGACTGCGAACGCGGGCAGCACAACAAGGCCCCCCTCAACGAAGGCCTCCCCACGAAGGGGAGGCGAGCGGTCATGCTTGTTCCTCTCTCATCACTTCCAGCACCCTCAACGAAGGCCTCCCCACGAAGGGGAGGCGAGCCAGCAGTTGAAGGCGCCGGCGCCCCCCGCGGCCATCCCTCAACGAAGGCCTCCCCACGAAGGGGAGGCGAGGCACAAAAGCACACCGGGTGGCTGATTGCGTTGGTCCTCCCTCAACGAAGGCCTCCCCACGAAGGGGAGGCGAGCGTCGGCCGAGCTCAGGTTCTGCTTCACGTAGACCCCCTCAACGAAGGCCTCCCCACGAAGGGGAGGCGAGGTTCATCGACGCGACCGCCGTCGAGCTGAAAGGCCGCCCTCAACGAAGGCCTCCCCACGAAGGGGAGGCGAGGCAGGCGAACGCCCCCGCCCCGGTTCAGCCGTGGGACCCTCAACGAAGGCCTCCCCACGAAGGGGAGGCGAGAGGCAGAACGGCATCCGCTGGGGCGCCTACTTCCTTCCCTCAACGAAGGCCTCCCCACGAAGGGGAGGCGAGCCATGTGCGCCCGCATCTACCGGCACCAGCGACCTCCCCTCAACGAAGGCCTCCCCACGAAGGGGAGGCGAGGGTGAAGGGGCTGTGCAGGCGCATCACGGAATACCGCCCCCTCAACGAAGGCCTCCCCACGAAGGGGAGGCGAGATGCCAGATTCATGTGCCGCACTAATGTTGATTTTCCCCCTCAACGAAGGCCTCCCCACGAAGGGGAGGCGAGCCGAGGTCGCATGCATGCCATTCCAGCCCCGCCCCTCAACGAAGGCCTCCCCACGAAGGGGAGGCGAGCGATCCGTCAGCGCCCCGATGTTGAACGTGTTCTGACCCTCAACGAAGGCCTCCCCACGAAGGGGAGGCGAGCAGATCAGCGGCTCACGCTGCGGCGGTGGCGTGCCGTCCCTCAACGAAGGCCTCCCCACGAAGGGGAGGCGAGAGCCGCGTCGCAGAAGACCCCGCCCCTTCCAGTTCCCTCAACGAAGGCCTCCCCACGAAGGGGAGGCGAGGTCAGCGTCAGTCATGGTGGTCATGCCGCTGTTCTCCCCTCAACGAAGGCCTCCCCACGAAGGGGAGGCGAGTGAAAGACTGGACGCATATAGCGTTCGGCGGTGACAACCCTCAACGAAGGCCTCCCCACGAAGGGGAGGCGAGAGCGGCACCTGGAGATCCACCCCGTGCGTGCCGTGCCCTCAACGAAGGCCTCCCCACGAAGGGGAGGCGAGTTCAGCAGCGGCTTGGAGGATCTCGGATGCTGGCACCCTCAACGAAGGCCTCCCCACGAAGGGGAGGCGAGCCTGACCGAAATTGACGCGGTCTGACTATGGGAAACCGAGGGTCATGCGAGCGCTCGCTCCACAGCCTAGCGGAAGCCGGCCGTGTTGCGCCGAGAGCGGGTGCTCCACCCCGGAATACCGGGGAAGGAGAGGCGCGACGGCTCGCCGAGGATTCGCCACCACCGGAGCGCTCGCGGCCTCCCGGGGCGCGCCCCAGAGCCGTCAGAAGATCATCACGGAGTCGTCCGTGATCGGACGCTCCACTCCCAGGTACTGGAAGTTCTTGTCGGAGACCTCGGACTTCAGCCCCAGATCGCAGATCAGCACAGAATCCTCACCCGCATCCACCAGATCCAGGATCTCCGTCTTCAATCGCAGCATCGCCGCCGGTGAGATGTCGAAGAGGAACACGCTGTACTGGATCCTGTCCCCATAGTGCTCCAACTCCTTCGCCAGCCGAGTCCGGCGCCGGTCCTGAGCCACGTCATAGGTGACGAGATACCGGCGGACGTCATCCCGGCTCATCGGGTGACCACCCCGCGGTACGTCTGCTGGGTGCCGTCGATCACCCCGAGAACGAGCCGGGCCTGGATCTCCAGTGCTCGCCGCCACGTCACCGAATAGCCGAACAGCGGATGACGGAACTGCGCGGTGATCCTCTGCTCCACCGCCCGGATGATGGCCTTGCGCCCCTGATCCGTCAGTCGGGCCGACCCCAGGCTGACATCGAAGGACTCCTCCCGCAGCTCCCCGTTGTTGAACGCCCTGAACACCGCCGAATCCGCCACCGGAGCCCGGAACTCCTCCATCAGGTCCAGAGCCAGGGCCGGCTTGTTGCGACCGCTGCTGTGCAGGAAGCCCGCATGGGGATCCAGTCCGCAGGCGGCCACGGCGCGGATGGCTTCTGCGGTGAGCATGCCGTAGGCGTAGTTCAGCGCGACATTCACCGGATCCACCGCCCCGCGCCCCACCCGGCCGGTAAACCTCCCCAACCACGGCCGGTTCTCGAAGCCGCCGAGGAACAGCGGCACCTGCTCGAAGTACACCGCCGCGGCCTGACCCTCGACACCCATCAGAGCGGTCAGCGAGACCGCCGAGAGAGCTTCTCGCTGCAGAGCCCGGAGGCGCTTCACCGCGGCTTCCGGGGCACCGTAGCGACGAGCGATCGTCGCCTGATTGGCGATCTTGGCCGTGATGAACTGCGCCGCTAGGGCCAGGTCCCCGCGAGCGCTGGCCACATGCTGCTCCACGCGAGCCAGACCGTTCGCCGTGCGGGCCGTCTGCGACCACCCGACCACCCTGCCGGAGCCTGTGCACCAGACGATGGGCAGGTTCCGCCATAGACACTCGCGGATCATCGCGCCGGACAGGTCCACATTCCCGTGAACCACCATCGCCTGGACCTTCTCGATCGGCACCGATGCCAGCTGCTCGTCCCACTTCTTCACCAGCACCCGTCCGGAGGAGAGCGAGACCCTGGACCCATAGGTCGCGGCATGCAGCACCGCTCCCTCCGGGTCAGGGACCATGATCCTCCGCTGGATCTCCCGGAAGGTCCGCTCCTCCGGAAGGCAGATCGATGCGTGAGAGCAGCTGCGGCACCGGGGATCATCCTCCAAGGGTTCAGGAGCCGTGGAAGACGAGACGGTGGCGCGGGTGGCCGCCACAGCCTGCCGGGCCGCGGCCTCATCCGCATCATCCAGCTCTACGAAGACCCGCCGCTTGTGTCCGGTGAAGTACACCGCCTGATCCAGCACCGCAACACCGGCCTCCTCCAGGGCCTTCCGCTGGAGTGTCAGCTGGATGCGGTTGGCCACGGTGACCTCGGGGATGCGCCGCACCGGGGTGGCCTTGTACTCCACCAGCACCACCCCGGTCTCAGGGTCGCCCTCGGCCACGTCGATGCGCCCATGGATCCCCAGAGAGGGGGAGCGGACATCGATGCCTCGCGCCGTCCCCTGATCGCTGGCACTCGGATCGTGGGCGCGTCGATGCTCGAAATGCCCCTGCTCGATCTGCGAGGACTGGCGGATGCGCTCCCCACTGGCCTCCAACCACGCCCGCCGCGGGCAGAACTGATGATGAGCCACCCAGCCGATGGGGATCGAGGCATCCTCCTCCAGGGCTTTGGCGGTCATAGGATCTCCACCACCCCGGTCTCCGCGCGTCGCTCCGGGGCACTGGGGTTGTCCGATCGGGACACCTCGAAGAGCACGACGGCCGCCGCCCCCTCTTCAGCGAGACGGGCCTGGGCCGTCTCCGCCACCGCCGGATCCACATCCTTCCTCGCCGGGAATCGCACCAGGGGCGCGCTGCGCTGGAGTCTCGCCCACCGCATCGGAGAGATCAGCTGCCCGGGCATCACCGTGAGCAGCCGCTCCTTCCCGTTCGCGCTCTGCGCCCCGGTCACCCGACCCGCGAAGGACGAGGGGCGGGGGCGTACCAGACCCCTGCCGTGGGGATTGCTCGGCTGGGTCCGATGCAACGGCGGCTGCATGGCCATCCCCCACAGGGCGCACCACGCCAGCGCGTTGTCACACGGCCCGGGAGGGGCGAAGCCCGTCGCCGTCCGGGACTCGGCCTTATTCCCCCCGACGGCGTCGTCCCGGGACTCGCCCGTCAGCCCGGCGATGATCTTCTCCGGATCCCACGTCGCGACCTCGGCCGCCAGGGGCAGGAAGCGATTCTTCAGAAACTCCTCGCCGCGGTTGCGCGTCTTCATCTCCCAGGGTGAGGCCCCCAGATCAGGGCGGAGCCCGGAGGGCTCGGACAGCCACCAGGAGCGTTCGCCCAGGCCGCGCGCCATCTCCTGCTCCAGGGGTGTGAGCTCCGCCATGATCGACGCGCGACGATCCTCCAGCTGCTGCCACCATCCGGGAGCCTCACCGGAGAGGTCCTTGAACTTCGGCAGACCCGTGCGAGGGGTCAGCAGGCTCACGGTGTGCTCCTTGGCGTCGCGCCAGGCCACCTGAGACGCCCAGTGCTCGCTGGCTGAGACCCGCAGCGCCAGCCCCTGGGTGATCCGGCCGATCTCGATCTCGGAGACCCCGTCCGCCTCGATGACGGCCTGAGGATTGAGCAGCGCAGCCGACCCATCCTCATCCAGCCATCCCGCACGCACACGGGACGGTCCGAGGTCCTCGGTAAGGATCATCGCCGTCCCCCACAGCGCCGCGTGGGTCAGCAGGGTCTGGTGGTCTCCGGTGATGGTGATCCGTGTCATCGTCCCTCCTGGGAGATCGTGACGTCCGCCGCTCGCAGCAGCGCTTCCAGGTAGCTCGCGCCCCAGGGCCCGAAGGTCCGCTCCATGAGAGCGGCCAGGTCCTCCCAGAGGCCGACGCCGTAGAGCAGCCGCACCGCCTCCTCGACGCCGTCCTTCCTCTCCTCGGCGGAGAGAACGCCCAGCAGCTGGGCTACCCCGACGGGGAAACCGCACCGACCCAAGCCATGATGGGTGCCGATCAGCCAGGCCGTCAGCTCCGTCTGGCCGGCGGTCTCCGGCAGGACGGCGGGGTTCCCCACCGTCTGGTCCGCCCAGAACATCGCGGCGGAGACCATCTCGTGGCGCCAGCCCTTCGGAACGGGATCCGCCTGGGTGCGGGACAGCGGCAGCAGACCCTCGGATTTCGCGTAGCTCATCTTTCGCTGCTTCTTTCGGAAGTCTCCGCGTTCCTGTGCGCTGAGACCCTCTCCCCGATGGTTGCCGCCGAGGAACAGCCGCGTCTGGAATGCCGACGTCTTCTTGCCGGCGTCGTGCTTCAGGCCGGCTTCGCGCAGGGCATCTCGAACGAACGGCGGCAGGGCGAGGAGCTCACCCAGCGCCTTCGCGCGAACCGCCACATCCTCCTGATGGTCCTCCAGCAGCACCGGCTCTGGGTCCTGCCCGCCCTCCGACAGCGCCAGACGCTCATCCTGGACGGCTTCCCGCCGGATCGTGCAGGTCACCCAGGCCGGTTCCCCTTCGGTGGCTTCGATGACGGGGCCGAGGAGCACGTCGTAGGCACCCTCCGGGAGGCCATCCCGGAGAGGGAGGTCTTCGACGGCGATCCGCCCGTCCTCGTCCGGCTCCGCCTCACCTGCGGCACGGCAGATGCGGGTTTCCTCCGTCTCCTGATCCGCGGGAACCGCGGGAATCTGGTGCAGGAAGGTCCAGACCCCCAAGGCCTCGGGGTGGCTGTGATCCCCGATAGGACGATCTCCTTCAGGCAGGAGGACGGTCCCCGGACCCTGGGCCCCGGCGGCCTCATCGGCTGAGATCCCCAGTGTGCAGGGGAATGCGGCATCCAGCACCACCAGATCCCCGCCGCGCAGCGGGAAGCCGCTTGCGGCCACCGCGTGAGGCAGACCCTCACTGCTGCCGGGTCGGAGCAGCGTCCATTCGCCGTCCCGCTGGACCCAGGCCTGATGCACCGGGTCCATGCCCTTCCTGGTGAGCACCGCTCGAACCCGGGCGGGGGTGCTGGGGTAGATCTCCTGATCCTCATACTCCAGCTGATGCAGCAGCTGATATGCGGCGTCGACGACTTCGCCCTGCAGCCCCGGATCCAGGTTCTGGTCGAGTCTGGGGAGCGTCCGACCGATCACCCGCACCTCCTGCTCATCGCTGTCCAGGCTGTCCCGCAGCCAGAAGGTCAGATCCGGTTCCGCGAAGAGGTGCTCGCTGGTGCGGCTGAGCAGGCGGGCGTCCGCATCACCCAGATGGGAGAGCACTGGGCGGTCCGGGGCCGTAGCGGGGATGGCCCGATCCCGCAGCGCCCAGGGGCTGATCCCCGCGGGATCCTGAGACAGCCCCCGGATCCATTCCCGAGCCTGACGCAGGTCATCTCCCTCATAAGGCAGCGCCTCGGGCGGAGGAACCGCCCCGGAGCCCTCCGGCCCGATCACGATGACGCGCCCCTGCGCGCGCTCACCTCGACGGTTCACCCGGCCCGCACGCTGGATGAGCGCGGAGGCGGGAGCCAGATCCGTGACCATCCCCGCGAAGTCCACGTCCACGCCGACCTCGATGGTCTGCGTGGCGACCACCAGATCCGCCTCCTCCAAGCGCAGGTCACGGGGTTCGCCGACGCGCTGGGGGCCGACGAGCAGCCTGGTGCGCAGCCCGCTGCGGTGGGCCAGCTCCTGGATCTCCACCGCCGTCTTGACCCGGTTGACCACGACGCCGATGGTCCCGGAGGATTCTGCGCGCAGCGCTTCCACCTGCTCCAGGACAAGGGAGGCGTGGTCAGCCAGCGCCTTCTTCGTTCCGCTGTTCCAGCCCTCCAGCCCCAGGTACTCCACGGGTTTGGGCTGAGTGAGGATCCTGGCCAGGGGCTCCTCCAGCTGGTCCCAGTCCAGACTGATGCGCTCCTGTACCGCGTCCTCCCGCCCGCCCGGGCCCTGGTCAGCTGGAACGTGGGTGGCGGTCGCGGCGCAGACCTGCAGAGCGGGAACCTCGGCGGTGGCCGGATTCCAGCGCCCGCACATGCGGCTGACCCTCCGGAACGTGTCCAGCAGCTGCCGGCTCAGATGCGCCTCGTCCAGCACGGCCACGTGGTCGTACCCGAGCAGGCCGGCGGACCTCGGTTGGGTCCGGGAGGTGACGCCGTAGCCGCGGTGGAGCAGACGCGATCCGATCATGTCCGGGGTGCCGCACAGGATCTGCACGGCCGCCGGATGGTGGATCCACTCGTCGCGGCGCCTGCCCAGGGAGCCGTCACCGGTGACGGCGGCTGACCCGCCGCGCAGCAGGTGGACCCGCAGCGCCCTCTTCTCCTCGTTGCGGATGTCGGTGGGGTACCCGCGGCGCACCAGGAGGTCGCGGACCTCGGCGAGGATGCCGCCCTGAGCGTGATCGAGCGCCTCCATGAGGGTGGAGGCTCTGGTCAGGTGGTCATCCACGACGGCCCGCCGGGCCACGATCATGCTCAGCCGCCGCGGAACACGAGGGGCATCTTCCCGACCCTCCTCCGTACGCTGCTGGGCGACGGCGTTGGCGAAGACGTGGATCTCGATGGCGGTGCTCTTGCCGCCGCCGGTCGGGATGTCCAGCTGCTGGGGCCAGCGCCCGGTGGACAGCAGCCGCTCCAGGAGCTCGCGCTGCCAGCGGTAAGGTACGCGGTCCTGCCCGTGCAGGGCCGCGAAGAACTCGTCGAAGCGCTCGATGGTGAGGCTCATCGTCCTCCTCCTTCAGTGGATGGAATATCCTCCGGCAGGAGCAGGCCTCCGCCGAGGTGTCTGCTCTGCCCGAGGGCGATGACGCCGCTCTGCGAGAGCAGACCGGGAGCGTGCAGCTCGGCGTCATAGGGGCGGATGGGCATCCGACCGTTGGTGCGGTGCACCAGGCGATACGGGGCGGTGGTGACGTGGTGCCGGGTGCTCAGGGAGGCGGTGTCCTCGTCGTCACTCATCGCGGCAGCGGTGGCGAGGAGCCGCTCCGCCGGGGTCCGGTCCTCGATCAGGTCCTCGCGGCGCAGGTCCCGGAAGACGTTGCCCAGGCTCCACAGCACCGTGACGTCCAGGTCGGACAGGGACCCCAGGCGCTTGGTCCGCCGCTCCGCGACGGCCGGGCTCTGGGTCTTCCACCGGCGGACGGTTCCATCCGCCGGCTCGGCCCAGAAGGAGGCGCCGTCCAGGATCCGCTCGGACCCTTCCACGATGCTCAGCGCCCCGGCGTCCCGGTCGTAGATCCTGCGCAGCCTGCCCGCGGCGGAGAGCACCTGGTCGATGTCCTCGCCCGCAGCGCCGTGCGGCACCATGATCGCCAGATGGCTGGCACGGACCCCGGCTGCGGTGCGGCGGCTCTGCTCCTCGTCGAGCAGGTGGATCGCCAGACCGTTCGCCAGCGCCCGCCCGGCACCGTCCACGCCGGTGAGCAGCGGACTGATCTCCCCCTGCCCCGCGAGGCGGACGAGACTGCGGTGAGCCGCCGTCGCGAGCCGCACCCGATGGGCGGGGGAGATGTCGGGATTCAGCCCCGTCACCTGAAGAAGCAGCACGATCTCCCACGGCGCATCCACGACCTCCCGATCCACCGGCGAATACAGCGCCCGGCGCACCCCGTCCCTCGGCGCGGACGGCGGTGGGGGCGGGGCGGTCCAGGTGGACTTCTCCGGCTTGAGGGCCTTCTTCCCCGAGGGGTTCAGCGCGTCATGCCAGGAGTCCAGGACGTGTCGCCGCCCCTCTGCGGCCACCGGCAGCACCGTCCCCAGACGCAGATCCTGCGGGGTGGGAGACGGGGTGAGCAGGTGCGTCGGGTCCAGGTCATCCACCACACCGAGGAAGGCCGGGCTGTCCGTCTCCCCGAGGTAGCCGATGTCGGCGCACAGAGCATCCAAGGTCAGGGCCACATCCTCCGGAACATCCGTGCCCCGCCACCCCCAGGCGATGCGTCCCCCGAGAGTGAAGCCGTCGGAGAGGGGCTTCTTCGACTTCTTGTTGCGGATGCTCTTGGAGGTCGACTCCTTCTCCAGCCAACCCTCGTCCCGGTAGGCGGCGCGGCCGACCGTGGAGACCGGCAGGACCTCGGGAACCTCCAGGCAGTCCGGAGGGTTGGCCTCCACCCAGGCCAGGGCGCGCAGGGCGTCCTCGGACGGGCGCAGCCGGCGGGGGTCCTTCGGATCCGGCACGGCGGTGGCGCCGGTGTAGGCCGCATGGACCAGAGCGGAGTACAGGCGGACCGGGGTCGGCAGGGGCTCGGCGGACCCGCTGGGCCCGTGGCCCCGATAGACCGTATGCGGGAATTCGGCGGCGATGGCGGAGGTCATCGGCTCACGCCTCCGGCTCATCCGTGGATGCCGAAGCGGTGATCGCGGAGTTCCCGGTGATCTCCAGGACCTCCCCGTTCCACTCGACGCCGGCCACCTCCTTCAGGTGAGCCAGGGCCTGCTCCAGCAGGGCGACGCCGTCCTCCACCTCGATGGGCGCCAGCTCGAGCTTCTTCCCCCGACGCTGGTCCAGCACCACGTTCGGCGCGTCGTCCTCCACCAGGTCGCAGTTGGCCCGCAGCACCAGCTCACTCTCGGAGAGCGCGGAGGCGAGCAAACCGTAGGCCGCCAGCACCGCCCGGTGGGCGGCATCAGCCGCCGCGGTGCCGCCGAAACGCAGCTGCCGCAGCGCGGCGAAGGAGAGCACGCGGGTGCGGATGATGCGGGAGCACGCCACACCGCCGAGGTTCTGATCCACGCTCGGCGGAATGCTGCCCAGGCCCAGTGCGGCCAGGGAGATCGGCTTGTCCTTGGCCTTCTTGACCTGGGCCTCGATCTTCCCGAGGTTGGTCGCGGAGAGCTCGTCCTTCTGACCGGCGACGATGCTCTCGAGGGTCTTGGCATCCAGCTTCACGCTGGGGGAGATGACGTCCGTGCGCCCTGCGCCGCGGGTGGGGGAGGCGGTGGCATAGCCCTCTCGCTGCTCAGCGGTGACGCCGATGACCTCACCGGTCAGAGCGGTGCGGAAGCGAGCCTGGTTCGACTTCCGGGTGGCGTCCCAGCCCCCGTAGAGAGCGGTGGTGGGGGAGGTGGTGAACACGGCCGCGGCATTGCTGGGGGAGGCGTTGCGCACCGCCAGGTACTTCTCGTGGTGGGTGGCCGGGGTTCCGTCGATGGTCCCGGCGCGGAAGTGGCCCTCGTAGGCGCGGGCCGGGACCTCGAGGTCCGTGTAGGTCCCCCCTTCGTAGGACACCTGGATGGTCGGCACACGGGAGAGCACCTCGTGGGCGGGGGAGTCCTCATCCTGCCGAGCCTGGAGGACCGCCATCTCGTCTCGGTTGCTGACGGACTGCTTGGCATCCAGGATCACCGTATTCACCGGTGCTCCGTCGATGAAGCGGGTCTCGAAGGCGAAGGTCGGGGTGTTTCCGCCGGAGACGTACCGTGGCGGAGCCACAGTGGCGTGCTCACCGCCGGCGGGGGCCAGGTCCGTCCGGATGGTCAGGGCGGTGGCTCCTCCGGCGGAGCAGGCTGTCAGAAGGTGGTCGAAGGTCAGCTTCTCGGTCATGGGATCTCCTCGGAGTCTCAGCGTGGGTGGTGAGGGCGTCGGGTCGCTGGCCTCGGCGCTTGATGTGAACGGTAACACCCTTTCCGACTGTGTGCAATAGAAGTAGTCCCTAGGAACCAGTAGAACAATGCAGTAGATGAAATTAACGGTGGAAGGGTGTGGGAGGCGGGATCGCCTCCCCCGCGTAGAGTGCCAACCAGGTGGGGCGGCCTTCGTTGGGGGTGGATTGCTCTCCGGGTGCCGATCGGCCCCGCTTCATCGCCGTCCCGCCTCTTTGCTTCCCGCCCACCGTGAGGAGCCTCCGATGCCCTGGTCTCCCGAGCATCCCCACAACGATCTCCCCGGACTGCCGCCCGACGTCGAGCTGGAGACGGCACCGGTGCTGCGCGCCCTCATCGCTGCGCGCGCCGAGCTGGCCGGGTTGGAGGAGAGCCTCTCCGCGCTGCCCAACCCCCAGGTCTTCATCCACTCCCTGGCGCTGCTGGAGGCCCAGGCGAGCTCGGAGATCGAAAACATCGTGACCACCACGGACGAGCTCTTCCGGGCCGAGACCCTGGCGGCCGAGGCCAGCCCCGCCACCCGCGAGGCCATGCGCTACCGCCAGGCGCTGTTCGCCGGGTTGGAGCTGATGCGGCGTCGGGAAGGGCTCATCACGGCCTCCACCGCCGCCGCCATCTGCACCCAGATCCGCGGCGTCAGCACCGAGGTGCGCGCGGACCAGGGCACCTTCATCGGCAACCCGAGCACCCAGAAGCGCATCTACACGCCTCCGGAAGGCGAGTCCGTGATCCGGGAGAAGCTCGACGACTGGACGGCCTTCGTCAACGGGGCGGACGGGCTGGACCTCGATCCCCTGGTGCGCATCGCCGTCGCCCACTACCAGTTCGAGGCCATCCATCCGTACCCGGACGGAAACGGTCGCACCGGGCGCATCCTCAACGTCCTCCAGCTGGTGGCCTCCGGGCTGCTGAGCCGGCCGGTCCTGTACGTCTCCCGGGCGATCATCGAACGCAAGGGCAGCTACTACCGGCTGCTCAACCAGGTCACCGAGCAGGGTGCGTGGGAGGAGTGGATCCTGTTCATGATCGAAGCCTTCCGGAGCACGGCGAGCTCCACGCGCGGGAAGATCAAGCGCATCCAGGAGCACCAGCTGCACCTCTCGGACAGCATCCGCGCCCTGTTGGGCGTGCACGTGCCGGCCACCTTCGCGGAGGTGCTCTTCGAGCAGCCCTACTGCCGGATCGCCGATGTCATGACCCGGTGCGAGGTCTCCCGGCCCACAGCCACCAAGTACCTCGCGACGCTGCAGGGGGCCGGGCAGCTCGCCGTCGAGCAGGCAGGGCGGGAGAAGCTCTACGTCAACACCGGCTTCCTGGAGATCCTGCGCGGAGTCTGAGGCGGCTCGCACCCGGGGCATATGACAAGCGAGTTGGCACGTTCCCGGGACGTGTAAAAAATCCCCGGAGATCTTTACACGTCCTCGGGTGCCGGGCCGCCCCTGCCCCCTACACCAGCACCCCGTCGAAGTACCCCGCGAGCCCCGCGACGTCGTCCAGGGCGAACACCCCGGCCACGTATTGGTCCGGGCGCACCACCACCACCGCGCCATCGCGGGAGATGCCCCGCTCCGAGAACGCATCCTCGCCCGGCAGGCTCGCGTAGACCCGGTCCCAGTACTCCAGGCCCAGGGCACCCACCCGCGGGCGGAACGCGGCGGGCACGTCGGTGATCTCGAAATCCGTGTGCTCCTGCTGGTACACCACCACCGGCTCGATCTGCGCGGAGAAGTCCTCGCCCTCCCGCCGATGCCGCACGAACGGAGAATCAGGGGACCCCACCAGCCAGTCGGACAGCGCCCGGGCCCCGGAGTCCTCGGCCGCCGGGTGGGCGGCGTCGGCGAACACGTACAGCCGCCAGCGACCGTCGGCCACGGTCTCGTGCCCGATGTGCACAGGGAAGGCATCGCACCGCCGGTTGGCCCGCACGGACTTGAACCGCTTCCCCACCGGGAAGCCCTCCGCCAGCTCATGCCGGGAGCCCGACGCGACCGACGCCGTGACCAGCGAGGGCCGGTACTGGGTCATGAACCCGGCCGGGAATTCAGCGGTCTTCACGTAGAAGTCCTCCAGGTAGGAGGGGTCCGGCAGCTGGTCGGCGGGGGTGGCCATCAGGGTGGACCACTCGCGGTCGAAGTCGATGAGGTTCTTCGCGATCTCCTGCCGCTCCCCGGAGTAGGTGTCCAGCAGCGCCGCCGGAGACCTCCCGGAGACCACCTGCCCCAGCTTCCAGGCGATGTTGAACCCGTCCTGCAGGGACACGTTCATCCCCTGCCCGGCCTTGGCGGAGTGGGTGTGGCAGGCGTCCCCCGTGATGAACACCCGGGGGCAGCGGGTGCCGCGCTCGGCGTCGTCGACGTCGTCGAAGTGGTCCGTGAGCCGGTGGCCCACCTCGTACACCGAATGCCAGGCCACCGAGCGCACGTCCAGGGTGTACGGGGTGAGGATGCGGTTGGCGCGGTCGATGATCTCCTCGATGCTCGTCTGGCGCACCCGGTGCTCGTCATCGGCCGGCACCTCCCCGAGGTCCACGTACATGCGCACCAGGTGCCCGCCCTCCCGCGGGATGTGCAGGATCGAGCCGTGCCGGGAGGAGATCGCGCACTTGGTCCGCAGGTCCGGGAAGTCGGTGTTGGCCAGCACGTCCATCACGCCCCACGCGTGGTTGGCCACGTCCCCCTCGAGCTTCCGGCCGATCGCCCGGCGCACCCCGGAGCGGGCGCCGTCGCAGCCGATGACGTACTTCGCACGCACCGTGCGCTCCTCGCCCGCCCTCGGGCCGGCGGTGTGCTTCACCCGCACGACGACGGGCCGCTCGCCCTCCTCCTCCTGCACCTCCAGGCCGAGGAACTGGACCCCGTAGTCCGGGGTGATCCGCCCGGGGGAGCGGCGGGCGAACTCGGCGAAGTAGTCCAGCACCCGCGCCTGGTTGACGATCAGGTGCGGGAACTCGGAGACGCCCGTCGGATCATCCGGGGTGCGGGAGGTGCGGATGATGTGCTCCGGGTTCTGGGGGTCCGGCTTCCAGAAGCACATCTCGGTGATGTGGTAGGCCTCGGCGATCACCTCGTCGGCGAAGCCGAAAGCCTGGAAGGTCTCCACGGAGCGGGCCTGGATGCCGTCGGCCTGCCCGATCTCCAGGCGCCCCGGCCGCTGCTCGATGATCCGCACGTCCACCTCGGGGTACTGCGCCAGCTGCGCCGCGGCGATCATCCCGGCCGGCCCGGAGCCGACGATCAGCACGTCCGTCTCCTCCGGCAGCTCGGTCGGGCGGTCCAGCCCGTGCCCGCGCGCCCGCTGGGTGCGGGGGTCCTCGGAGACGTATCCGTGCTGGTGGAAGTGCATGGTGGACCTCTTTCGCTGGACCGACATCATCGTCGCCACGGCGCGCCGACAGTGGCGTGCGTCATAGATGACTCGGATCATATACAATCCACCGGGGAGGGGCAAGGACCCGCCCGCCGGGTCCGCCGGACCCGCTCGAGGATGAGAACCGAGGAGACCCCGTGCCAGCTTCCGCCGCCCCGCGCCCCAACACCCCCGAGGCGCGGCCGGACCAGACCGTCTCCGAGGTCATCGCCCGCGCCCTGATCCCCCGCGTCGGGGCCTTCTTCGGGCTGATGGGCAACGGCAACTCCTTCTTCGTCGACGCTCTCGAGCGCCTCGGCCCCGGCGTCATCCCCGTGCGCCACGAGGTCGCGACCGTCGCCTCGGCCGACGCCTACCACCGGGTCACCCGCCGCCTGGCGGTGGCCACCGCGACCTACGGCGCCGGATTCACCAACACCCTCACCGCCCTGGCCGAGGCCGCGCAGTCGCGCACCCCGCTGGTCCTGGTGGTCGGGGACGCCCCCACCTCGGGTCCGCGCCCCTGGGACGTGGACCAGGTGGGAGCGGCCGCCGCCCTCGGGGCCCCCACCCTCGTGGTCTCCGCCGACGACGCCGGGGCCACGGCCGTGCGGGCCGTGCACCGGGCGCTCACCGAGCGGACCCCCGTGGTCCTGGCGATCCCCTACGACCTCGTGGCCGCCCCCGTCCAGGGCGACGGCGCCCGGATCCCCGACCTCGCCCTTCCCGCACACGCGCTGCCCGCCCCGGAGGAGGCGGCCGTGGAGCGCTTCGCCGACGCCCTGCGCGGGGCCGAGCGGCCCCTGATCCTCGCCGGGCGCGGAGCCCGCGGCGCCGAAGCCGACCTGCGGGTCGTGGCCGGCCTGCTGAGCGCCGACGTCGCGACCACCGCCCCCGCCCAGGGCACCTTCACCCCCGCTGCGGGGGAGACCATCGGGTACCGGGACCTGGGGATCTGCGGCGGGTTCGCGGCGGCCGGGTCGGCCGAGCGGATCCGGGCGGCCGACGTCGTGCTGGTGGTGGGCGCGGGGCTGAACCAGTTCACGATGTCCTTCGGCCGCTCCTTCGGCGCCGAGGCGCAGGTGCTGCAGATCGACCTCGCCTCCGCCGCGACCCACCCCCGGGTGGGCGAGCACCTGCGGGCCGAGACCGTCCCGGCCCTGGCCGCCCTGCGCAGCCTGCTGGAGGACGACGACGCCGCCCGCGGTCTGGTCGACTCCGGGTCCGCGCCCGACGCCGTCGTCGCCGATGCCGAGCCCGACGCCGACCCCGGCGCCGACCCGGCCGCCCGCCCGGACGGCGACCCGCTGGCCCCGGACGGCCGTCTGGACCCGCGCAGCCTGATGCGCCGCATCGACGCGGCCCTGCCCGCCGAGCGGATCGTGAGCATCGACGGCGGGCACTTCATCGAATGGGCCGTGACCTACCTGCCGGTCACGGCCCCGGACCGGATGATCATGCTCGGCACCCAGTTCCAGTCCATCGGACTGGGGTTCCCGGCCGCCGCCGGGGTCAACGCGGGTGCGGGGGAGGCGGTCTCGGTGCTGGTCACCGGCGACGGCGGCGGCCTGATGGGCATCACGGATGCGGAGACCTTCATCCGGACGGCCCGTCGCGGCGTCATCGTCGTGATGAACGACGGCGCCTACGGGGCCGAGATCCACCAGTACGGCTCCCGGGGTCTGGCGGAGGCGCCGATGCGCATCCCGGAGATCGACTTCGCCGGGATCCTCGGGGCCCTGGGCGCCCGCTCCCGGGTGGTGCGCACCCTCGAGGACCTCGCGGACTTCCAGCGCTGGGCCGAGGCTGGGTGCGACGGCGTCTACGCCCTGGACTGCCGCATCTCCGGGGCGGTCATGGCCCCGCACATGCGGGAGGTCCTGGCCCAGGCGAAGGGCGCCCGCACCCGCCGCCCCTGAGCCACGCCGCGGGCCCCGGCCTGTTGCAACGGTTTCGGGACGGGTTCGTCGCTTCGGGACGGGTTATTCCGGTCCCGAAGCGACGAACCCGTACCGAATCGCTGATGCGGATGGGCGCTGATGCGGTGGGCCTGGGCCGCTAGGAGGCGCGGGTCCGGCGACGCCGCACCAGCGCGGTCAGCAGCGCCCCGGCGAGGATCGTCCCGCCGGCGATCCCGAGGGTCCCGGCCGCATCGATGCCGGTGGAGGCCAGCCCGGTGCCGCCCGAGCCGTAACCCCCCGAGCCGTAGCTGCCGGTGCCGTAGCTCCCGACGCCGCCCGCCGCGGTGCCGCCGATGCCGCCGCCGTTGCCGGAGGCGCCGGTGAGGGTGAAGCCGGATCCGCTGCCGGTCCCGCCGTCACCGCCGCCCGGCACGGGGGCCGCTGCGGTGCTCGCCGAGGGCTCCGGGCTGGCGGGGCCCGAGGGGTTAGCGCTCGCGGAGGGCGCGGCGCTGGGCTCAGCGCTCGGCGCCATGCTGGGCTCAGCGGTCGGCTCAGCGGTGGGAACGGCCGTCGGGGTCGCGGTGGGCTCCGCCGTCGGCTCGCTCGTCGGCTGCTGAGTGGGTTCAGCGGTGGGCTCGGCGGTGGGAGTGCCGGTGGGCTCTCCCGTCGGCTCCGCGGTGGGGGTGGCCGTCGGCTCGGCGGTCGGCGTCGGGCTCGGGGCCGGGTCGGCGCTGACCACACTGGCGCGGGCCTGGCCCGGGACCACCGAGGTCACGGTCCCGGCGGCATCCACGGTCACCTCGGAGCTCATCGCGGCGGGCAGGTCGATGCGCTGCCACCCGTCGGAGGAGGAGTCCAGGGCGTAGCCGGAGGGGATCTCCGTGGCGGCCAGGACCTCGCGGCGCTGCTCGGCGCTCAGGGTCGGGAAGGCCGTGGCCAGCAGGGACTCCGCGCCGGCGGGCACCCGCGGGGCCTGGCCGGTGGTGCCGACGGCCGGGAAGCCGTAGGTCATCCGGGCCCGGTAGGCCTGCAAGGCGGAGGCGCGATCGGTGACGGGTGCCGTGGAGACGGCGTCGGTGAACACGTTGCGGTACCCGCCGGAGTCGTTCGCGCGGGTCGCGTCGATGCACGCGGTGAGGGTCTGACCCAGTCCGGCCTCCTGGCACCGCTGGGTGAGGTAGTCGGTCAGCTCGGCGCGGGCCGGGGCCAGGGTGGTCTGGGCGTAGTCACCGGAGTACAGGGCCGCGGTGCCCAGGTGGCCCTCGATGCGCCCGCCCATCACATCCAGCGGGTAGTGCACGCCCAGCACGATCCGGTTGTTGCCGGCCTCGGAGGAGCGGGTCAGGATCTCCGGGCCGAGCTCCGGCAGCACCATGGCCAGGCCGATGCCGATGCCGTAGGCGTAGGTGGTGTGCCCGGAGGGGAAGGCCTGGGAGTGCCCGGCGAGCATCGCGTCATAGCTGGCGGTGTGCAGCCGACCGGTGGCCGGGTCCAACCAGTCCGACACCCGGGTGGTGTTCAGGTCCGGGGCCAGCCCGCGCAGGTCGTTCTTCCCGCCGAGGCTGCGGTCGCTCATGTAGGGGCGGGGGTAGTTGTAGTGCTTCTTCGCCGCCCCGGTGCTGATCGCGGAGCCGGAGTCCTTCACGACGGCGGTGGTCAGGGGCAGCTTCCCCTGGGCGACGCCGTCCTCCAGGTACCCGCCGAGCACCGGGCCCAGCGCGTCGGGCAGGGTCTCGGCCCAGTCCATGTCCGCGTCGATCAGCGCCCGGTGGGCCTGGGTGGTGTCGGCCGCGCCGCGGTGGTTGATGGCCGCGTACTGCTCGTCGTTGGTCTTCAGCACGGAGGCGCCGGCCTCGGTGACGCTGCCGCGGAAGGCGGTCCCGGCCGGGTCTGCGGCGTCGTAGGCCACCGGGGTCCACCACTGCTCGAACTCCGCCATGGGGGCGACGCCGTCCGGGGCGGTGGTCGCGGCGGCCGCGAGGGTGGGCGCGGAGGTCGCGGTGACGGCGGTCGGGGTCGCGGTGGTCTGGGTCGTGTCGTCGGCGGGTGCGGCCAATGCTGGGCCGATCGCGGTGCTCAGGGCGAGAACGGCCAGCGCCCCGGCGGCGCCGAAGCGGCGACCGCGCGGGCAGGAGGCGGCGGTGCGGATGCTGATGGGTTGCATAGCGATGAGATTAAGCGCGGTCGGTGAACCGCATCACCAGCCTCGGTGAAGCCCGGGTGAACACCCCCGCCCGGCGGCCCCCGCCCACCCCCGGGAAGCGCATTCGGGACGGGTTCGTCGCTTCGGGACCGGAATATCCCGTCCCGAAGCGACGAACCCGTCCCGAACCGACGGCGCGAGGAGGAGAGGGTGGGCGCCGGTCAGCGGCCGATCATCAGCGGGCGGGTGGCCTGCTCCTCCTCGTGTCCGGGGCCCAGGGGGATGCCCTGCCGGTCCCGCATCATCAGGGTGGCCAGCGCCCCGATCGCCGTCATCGCCCCGAGGTAGATCACGATCGCCGTCGTCGTGCCGGTGGCCTGCAGGAGGTACTTGGCGATGGTGGGGGCGAAGGCTCCGCCGAGGATCGCGCCGATCGCGTAGGAGATGGACACCCCGGAGAAGCGCACCGAGGCCGGGAACATCTCCGTGTACGCGGCCGGCTGCTGACCGTAGGTGAACCCCAGGCCCACCGTGAGGATCGCCAGGCCGAGGAACAGCTTCACGGGGTCCCCGGTGTTGACCAGGGGGAACAGCGTGAGCACGCCGATCAGCTGCAGCGCCCACCCCAGCAGGTAGGAGCTGCGCCGCCCCATCCGGTCCGCTGCCCATCCGGCCATCAGGGTGAACGCCAGCCACGTCACGGCCGAGCCGGTCACGGCCAGCAGCACGGGTCCGCGGGCCATCCCCAGCGGGCCGTCGGGGTCCGTGGTGTAGTTCTGGATGAAGCCGCCGGTGGTCATGTAGCCGACGGCGTTGTTGCCGGCGAACATGAGTGCTGCGACCACCACCAGCGCCCCGTGGCGGCGGAACAGCACGCCGATCGGCGCGGAGCGCTTCTGGCGGCGGTCCGCGATCTGCTGGAACACCGGGGACTCGGCGACGCCGTGGCGGATCCAGTATCCGACGCCGATCAGCACCACGGACAGCAGGAACGGCACCCGCCAGCCCCACTGCAGGAAGGCCTCGCCCGGGGCGATCGCGCTCATCAGCGCGAGCATCCCGGAGGCCATGAGCAGACCCAGCGGCACCCCGACCTGGGGGCTGGCGCCGTAGAGCCCGCGCCGGTCCACGGGGGCGTGCTCCACGGACATCAGGGCGGCCCCGCCCCACTCGCCGCCCGCGGAGATGCCCTGCAGGATGCGCAGCGCGAACAGCAGGATCGGAGCGGTCACCCCCGCGGTGTGGTAGCTGGGCAGGACGCCGATCAGCGTGGTCGCGGCTCCCATGCCGATCAGGGTGATCATCAGGACCCGCTTGCGCCCGATCCGGTCCCCGAAGTGCCCGGCGAGGAAGGCGCCCAGCGGGCGGAACAGGAAGCTCAGCCCCACGGTGAGGAAGGAGACGAGCACCGCCGCCTGGGGGCCCAGCGGCTGGAAGAACAGCTGCCCGAAGACGAGGCCGGCGGCGGAGGCGTAGAGGAAGAAGTCGTACCACTCGATGCTGGTGCCGATGATGGTCCCGGCGATGACGCGGCGCTGCTCCCGGCGCTGGTCGATGGTGCGCAGGGCGGCGGTCGTGGTGGTGGGGTCGTGGTGGGCGGCCTCGGGTAGGCGGGCCTCGGAGGAGACGTCCTCGGGCACGGGTGGGGTGTCGGGGGGTGTGGCGACCATGTCGGTGACTCCTTTGTCAGACGAGCGGCGGAAGCTGCGGATGAGCTGCATCACAGATCGGCAGCTTGCGCCAGATCATATACGGTGTGCGGCTCAAAGGGGACCCTTGTCACACTTCGGCAGGATGATATACGATCCTGACAGATCCATCGGAGCATCCACAGGCAGGACCGCGCATGAGCATCGACCCCCGCAGCGACCGCGACGACGGCGCCCGCGATTCCGCCTCGACCGCCGTCCCCGTCCCCGAAGGCGCCCAGATCATCGCGGTGCACGTGGCCTACGAGTCCCGGGCCGCCCAGCGCGGACGGCGCCCCGAGCAGCCCTCCTACTTCCTCAAGCCCGCCGGCTCCCTGGCCGGTTCCGGCGGCGTCGTCGAGCGGCCCGAGGGCACCGAGCTGCTGGCCTTCGAGGGCGAGATCGCCCTGATCATCGGCGCCACCGCGCACCGCGTCGGCCTTGCGGAGGCCTGGGCGCACGTGGGGGCGGTGACCGCCGCGAACGACCTCGGCCTGTACGACTACCGCGCCGCGGACAAGGGCTCTAACCTGCGCTCCAAGGGCCGAGCCGGGTACACCCCGCTGGGCCCGGAGCTGATCGACGCCCGCGCCGTGGACCCCGCCGCGCTGCGCGTGCGCACCTGGGTCAACGGCGAGCTGCGCCAGGAGGACACCACCGCCGACGAGCACATGATCTTCCCCCTGGCCCGCTTCGTCGCGGACCTCTCCCAGCACCTCGTCCTGCGCCCCGGGGACGTGATCCTCACCGGCACCCCGGCCGGGTCCTCCGTGATCGCCCCGGGCGACGTCGTGGAGGTGGAGGTGGACGCCCCCGACGCCGCGGGGCACCCCACCAGCGGCCGGCTGAGCACCCGCGTGGTCGCCGGGCCCGGCGGCTTCGACGCCGCCCTCGGCTCCCTGCCGACGGCGGATGAGAAGCAGCGCGAGGAAGCCTGGGGCTCCCGGGAAGCCGCGGGGCTGGTCCCCGACGACGCCGTCCCCGCCGAGTCCGCGACAGCCGAGTCAGCTCCGGCCGCGACCGCCCCCGCCGCCCCGGCTTCGGCCCGGCAGCCCGGCACCCCTGCCCCCCTGGACCCCGAGCTGCGCGCCCTGCTGGAGTCCACCCCCACCGCGGGACTCTCCGCCCAGCTGCGCGCCCGCGGCATCCACGGCATCGTCATCGAGGGGGTGCACCCGCTGACCCCGGGCACCCGGATGGTCGGGGTGGCCCGCACCCTGCGCTTCCTGCCCCTGCGGGAGGACCTGTTCGCCGAGCACGGCGGCGGGTACAACGCCCAGAAGCGGGCCTTCGACGCCGTGGGCGAGGGCGAGGTGCTGGTGATCGAGGCCCGCGGGGAGTCCGGCTCCGGGACCCTCGGGGACGTGCTGGCCCTGCGCGCCCGCCGCCTCGGGGCCGCAGGGGTGGTCACCGACGGCGGCGTCCGGGACTCCGCGGCCGTGGCCGGGATCGGCCTGCCCGTCTTCGCCGGCACCCGCCACCCGGCCGTGCTGGGGGAGCGGCACGTTCCGTGGGAGGCGGACACCGCCGCGGCCTGCGGGAACGCCGCCGTGCTCCCGGGGGACGTGCTCGTGGGTGACGACGACGGCGTCATCGTGATCCCGCGGGCCCTGGCCCGCGAGGTGGCCGAGGCCGCCCGCGAGAAGGAGATCCAGGACGAGTGGGTGGCCGAGCGGGTGGCCGAGGGGCATCCCGTGGACGGGCTGTTCCCGCCCGTCGGGACGTGGAAGGAGGCGTACCGGACATGGCGCAGCGAGCAGGGGTGACCGCCGTCGAGACCCCCGCCCCCACCGAGGCGGAGGCCGGGTTGAGCAAGGCCGAACGGGCCTATCGGTGGATCAAGGACCGCATCCACGGGACCCGCACCGAGCAGGTCTTCCCGCCGGGTGAGCGCCTGGTGCTGAGCACCCTGGCGGATCGGCTGGGCATGTCCGTGGTCCCGGTGCGCGAGGCCATCCGCCAGCTGGAGGCCGAGGGGCTGGTGACCTTCGAGCGCAACGTCGGGGCGCGGGTGGCCATGCGCGACGCCGCCGCGTACAGCGCCTCGATGCAGACCCTGGGCCTGCTGGAGGGGGCGGCCACCGCCCACGCCGCCGAGCACCTCACGGCCGAGGACCTGGACCGGGCCCGCGGCATCAACGACCGGATGGCCCGGCTGCTGGAGGACTTCGAGCCCGCCGAGTTCACCCGGCTGAACCACGAGTTCCACCGGGTGCTGTTCGACCGCTGTCCCAATCCGCGGCTGATCGAGCTGGTGGAGGCCGAGTGGGAGCGGCTGGGGCACCTGCGCGAATCCACCTTCTCCTTCGTCCCGGAGCGGGCCCGGGACTCCGTGGCCGAGCACGAGCAGCTGCTGGGCCTGCTGGAGTCCGATGCCGCTCCCGAGCGGATCGAGGCCGCGGCCCGGGCCCACCGAGCCGCGACCCTGGGCAGCTACCTGGCCCGCCAGCACCAACCGTCCAGCACCACCACCTGAGAGCAGGAGCCATGACCGAGAGCATCGAGCAGATCCAACAGCAGGCCCGACCGGCGGACCTGCCGGAGGTCCTGCGCCACTACATCGGCGGGGAGTTCGTCGACTCCCTCGACGGGGAGACCTTCGACGTCCTCGACCCCGTGACCAACCGGCCCTACATCCGGGCGGCCTCCGGGAAGAAGGCCGACGTCGACGCCGCCGTCGCCGCCGCGAAGGAGGCCTTCGAGAACGGCCCCTGGCCCGGGATGCTGCCGCGGGAGCGCTCCCGGGTGCTGCACCGGATCGCGGACATCGTGGAGTCCCGCGGGGAGGCGCTGGCCGCGATGGAGTCCTACGACTCCGGCCTGCCGATCACCCAGGCCCTGGGCCAGGCGCGCCGGGCCGCGGAGAACTTCCGGTTCTTCGCGGACCTGATCGTCGCCCAGCACGACGACGCCTTCAAGGTCCCCGGCCGCCAGGTCAACTACGTTAACCGCAAGCCCAAGGGCGTGGCCGGGCTGATCACCCCCTGGAACACCCCGTTCATGCTGGAGTCCTGGAAGCTGGCCCCCGCCATCGCCACCGGCAACACCGTGGTGCTCAAGCCCGCCGAGTTCACCCCGCTGTCCGCGTCCCTGTGGCCGGGGATCTTCGAGGAGGCCGGGCTGCCCGTCGGCGTGTTCAACCTGGTCAACGGGTTCGGCGAGGAGGGCTACGCCGGGGACTCGCTGGTCAGGCACCCGGACGTCCCGCTGATCTCCTTCACCGGGGAGTCCCGGACCGGGCAGATCATCTTCGCCAACGCCGCCCCGCATCTGAAGGGCCTGTCCATGGAGCTGGGCGGGAAGTCCCCCGCCGTCGTGTTCGAGGACGCGGACCTGGACACCGCGATCGACGCGACGATCTTCGGGGTGTTCTCCCTCAACGGCGAGCGCTGCACAGCCGGCTCCCGGATCCTCGTGCAGCGCGGGATCTACGACGAGTTCGTCTCCCGCTACGCCGCCCAGGCCGAGCGGGTGAAGGTGGGCCTGCCCTCGGAGAAGACCACGGAGGTCGGGGCGCTGGTGCACCCGGAGCACTTCGAGAAGGTCATGAGCTACGTCGAGATCGGCAAGGGCGAGGGTCGCCTGGTCGCGGGCGGCGGCCAGCCGGAGGGCTTCGCGTTCGGCAACTTCGTCGCCCCGACGGTCTTCGCCGACGTCTCCCCCGACGCCCGCATCTTCCAGGAGGAGATCTTCGGGCCGGTCCTGTCGGTCACGACCTTCAAGGACGACGCCGAGGCGCTCTCCATCGCCAACGACACGCTCTACGGCCTCGGCGCCGGCGTCTGGACCCGCGACGGGACCCGCGCCTACCGCTTCGGCCGCGCCATCCAGGCCGGCCGCGTCTGGACCAACTGCTACCACGCCTACCCGGCCCACGCGGCCTTCGGCGGCTACAAGCAGTCCGGCATCGGCCGCGAGAACCACAAGATGATGCTCGACCACTACCAGCAGACCAAGAACCTGTTGGTGTCGTACAGCCCGGACGCGCTCGGATTCTTCTGAGCCGACGACCGGCCCTGATGCCCCGGTAGCAGGCCTCGC
>ERZ1023267.222-NODE-222-length-23532-cov-6.595817_pt1 | contig 23532 bp, 22 predicted proteins | sample MGYA00520905_ERZ1023267 | MGnify/ENA primary metagenome ERZ1023267 (study PRJEB32759, sample SAMN07749868) | skin metagenome | biome: transportation; feature: city; material: polyester macromolecule | host: Homo sapiens | place: Hong Kong:ISLAND line | collected...
GACTGGAGGTCACTCCTCGTCGAAGCGGGTGAGGATCTGCTCGACGATCTGGGGGCATGCGCCCAGCGGCGCGGTGACGATGTCGGCGCCCGACCGCGTCAGCTGGTCATGGAAGTGCCCCTCGCCGAGCAACAGCGCGGCGACGGCCACTCGGGCTCGAGGATGGTCGCGGTTGGCGCTCACGGCGTCGGGCACGGACGGGGTGGCCGCCGAGCCGAAGGCCACGTCCACCGAGGTGCCCCAGACGTCGGCGAGCAGACGCGCCTGGGCGCGTGCGTCGGCGGTGGCCTCGACACGGCTGGACCCGGCGGCGGACATGACGATCGCGTCACCGGGGCTCGCGCCCGCCTCGCGCAGGCGCTGCGCGAGCAGGTCGGCGATGAGCCGCGACGGGCCCAGCGCTCCGGTGGAGCGCGCATTGTCGTGTGGAGCAACGGCTTTCGCGACGTCGACACGCACGTGGTAGCCGCCGCAGAACAGCAACGGCACCGCGACGACCTCGTCGTACTCGGGCGCAAGGCGCGCGACGACGTCGGCGACCTTCGGCTCCTGGACGTCGACGTAGGCGTCCGCCACAGCGAGCTCCGGGCGGGCGGCGCGGACGGCGTCGACGAGGTCGTGGACGACCTGCCGCCCCTGCGGGCTCGCCGTTCCGTGGGCGACGAGGACGAGAGCGGTGCCGGCAGGTTCGCCCGTCATCGCACAATCTCAAGGCGATAACCGCGTTTGATGACGGTGGCGACGGCATCACGACTACCGAGCGCGTCGCGCAGACGCCCGACAGCGACCTCGACCGAGTGCTCGCCCGCAGCACCCGGTAGCACGGCGAGCAGCTCGTCGCGGGCCACGACGGCTCCGTCCGCGTCCGCGAGGCGTCGCAAGACAGCGAGTGCTGCAGGAGTCAGGGCCAACGGTTCGTCATCGACGAGCGCGCCGTCCCGCGTGAGGATGATGCGGCCCGCCGGCGTCGCGATGGGCGGCTCGCGCCGTTCCTCGAGGGCCGTCGCGATGACACGCACGAGTGCGCCCATCCGGAACCGCTCCGGAACGAGCGGTTCGACGCCGTGGGCGCGTAGGGGGGCCGCCGTCGTGTCGCCGACGCACGCGGCGAGAACGCAGCGCTCGCGCAGCGAGCCGAGCACCGCATCGAGTACGCCGACGCGGGCGGCGGCATCGAGGAAGGCCTGGGTGCCCGGTGCTGCGGTGAAGGCGACGCAGTCGACCTCGCCCAGGGCGACCAGGTCGACGGCGGCTTCTACCGCAACCGGATCGGGGGCCGGCCCCCAGCGGTAGACGATGAGCGAGACGACCTGCGCACCGCCCGCACGCAGGGCGTCGTCGATGCCATCGGAGCCTGCCCCGTGGTGCTGCACTGCGACGCGCAGCCCCGCGACCCCCTCCTCGGCGAGAAGGTCCTTTATCTCTCGCGCAGTCTCCGAAGTGGCCGTCCACGCGACGTCGAGCCCCTCACGCTGGACAGCCCCCTGCGCCTTCGGGCCGCGCGCGATGATGCGTGCACCGGTCAGCGCCTCGAGTAGGCGCGCGTGCAACCCGGCGGCGTCGGCCGCTTCCAACCAACCGCGGAAGCCCACGCCCGTCGTCACGATGACAACGTCCGGCGGCCCGTCGAGGAGTTCCCTGGTGCGTGACAGCAGTTCGAGGTCGTCGACGTGAGGGATGTGCGACAGGGTCGGCGCGTGCACGACCTCGACGCCCCGACGTTCAAGGGCCGCAGCGAACTCCTCACCACGCCGCTGCGCCGTGAGGACGACGCGGCACCCAGTGAGGTCTGTGCTTCGCGACACGCTCATGCGGGCACGTCCAGGTCTCTTTGCCCTGAGGCATTCCCCTGCGCGGAGTCAGCATCGCGCGCTACCTGCACGATCTCGGCGTCGTGCAGCACGTCGACGACATCGCCGATGATGATGACGCTCGGGTTGCCCACCTCCTCGACCGCGCACTGGGCGGCGATCGTCGCGAGGGTGCCCTTGATGACCCGCTGCTGCGGTGTCCACGCACGATGGACGACGCCAGCGGGCGTCGCCGCGTCCTTGCCGTGGCCGACGAGGCCGGCGGCGAGGGTGGGCAGGCGGCTCATGCCCATGAGCACGACGATCGTGTGGGGCCAGACGGCGAGCGAGTCGAGCGCCAGGTCGTCATGCCCGGACAGCACGAGCATGCCTGCGGAGACGCCGCGGTGCGTCACCGGAATGCCACCGGCGAGCGGAGCCGACAACGCGCTCGTCACGCCGGGGACGACGTCGACCTCCACGCCGTGCGCGCGACAGTGCAGCAGCTCCTCGCCGCCACGACCGAGCAGATACGGGTCGCCGCCCTTGAGGCGCACCACGCGGCGCCCGGCGCGCGCCTCACGTACGAGGATCTTGTTGATCTCGACCTGCGGCACCGGATGGTGATGCGGAGTCTTGCCCACGTCGATGATCTCCGCGTCGAGGCCGAGCTGATCGAGCTCGTCACGAGGGCCGAGACGATCAGCAACGATGACATCGGCGGCCCTCAGCTCTCGCAGGGCCCGGATCGTCAGGAGGTCGAGGGCACCCGGGCCCCCACCGACGAGGACAACGCGGCCGCAGGCGTCATCGCTGCTCGTCATCGTAGCCATCTCCTTCGTCCCCTCCGGTCGTCGAGCGACGCTCAGGTGTCTCAGGTCTCGCACTCTAGGCCGACGCACGGGCGGGAATCCTGTTGTTCCGCAGAACGATCATCCCGTCAGCCTCGACGACGTCCCACACCCCTAGGTTGGCCCCGTCGCCCACCGTGCTCGCACCCGTGGCGAGATCGAACGCCTGCTTGTACATGGGCGATTGGATGACGTCGTGCACCTGCCCCTCGACCGTCACGGTACCGATAAGGCCGCGCGCCATGACGTTGGCGCCCGAGTACGGGTCGTGGTGGCCCACGGCGTGCAGTTCTCCCGTCGCAGTCCGGACCAGGGCGATCTGCACACCGTCGGGGGCACGCACGGCCACCGCACGCTCGACCGGCACCTGATCGCTGCGACACACCGTCGCGGCGTCGTCGCCGATGCTGAGGTCTGTAGTCATGTCGGTCTGCGTGAGCGTCATGCGCGCACCTCCAGGGTGGTGCCGGCGATCATCACCGGGCGGCGGTTGGAGTCGACGAGCTCAAGTTCGCCTGCCTCACCGAGGCGGCGTTCCTGCGTCGTCGCGGGGCGGATCTGCTCACGTTCGACGACGTAGAGCAGGTCGGGGTCGACGTCGGTCGCATCGTTCACGAAACCCGTGAACTGGGCCAGCTTCGCCGGGTCTTCGAGCACGTCGCGCCACTCGTCGCTGTAGGTCGCGACATGGTTCGACATCATCGCGTCGAGGTCGTCGCAGATGCCGAGTTCGTCATCGAACACGACAGCGCGCAGGTGATCGATGCCTCCGTCGAGCTCTTCCAGCCACGGCGCCGTGCGCTGCAGCCGTTCGGCGGTCGAGATGTAGAACATGAAGAACCGGTCAATCGCCCGAACGAGTTCGTCGTCGCTGAGATCCTGCCCCAGCAGTTGGGCGTGACGCGGCGTCGCGCCACCGTTGCCGCCGACGTACAGGTTCCAACCGTTCTCGGTCGCGATGACGCCGGCGTCCTTGCCCCGCGCCTCGGCGCACTCCCGTGCGCAGCCGCTGACGCCGAGCTTGAGCTTGTGCGGGCTGCGTAGCCCGCGGTAGCGCAGTTCGAGGTCGATCGCCATGCGCACGCTGTCCTGCACGCCGTAGCGGCACCAGCTCTGGCCGACGCACGACTTCACCGTGCGCAGGCTCTTGCCATACGCATGACCGGATTCGAACCCGGCGTCTACGAGGCGCTTCCAGATCGCCGGCAGTTGATCGATGCGCGCGCCAAACATGTCGATGCGCTGACCGCCGGTGATCTTGGTGTACATCCCGAAATCCTTCGCGACCTGCCCGATGACGAGGAGGCCGTCTGGCGAGATCTCGCCCCCGGGGATACGCGGCACCACCGAGTATGTGCCGTCCTTCTGAAGGTTCGCGAGCAGGTGGTCGTTGCTGTCCTGCAGTGTGCCCTGTTCACCGTCGAGGATGTGGCCGCCGCCGAGACTCGCGAGGATGTTCGCGATGGTCGGCTTGCAGATGTCGCAGCCGCGCCCCGTGCCGAAGCGTTCGATGACGGCGCTGAACGTCGTCAAACCACTCACCTTCACCGCGTTGAACAGCTGGCTGCGGGACATCGGCATGTGTTCGCACAAAGCCGTGTCAATCGTGATGCCGGCGCGTTCCTGCTGTGTCTCGAATATCTTCTTGACCGTGGGTAGGCATGAGCCGCAGGACGTTCCGGCCTTCGTGCACGCTTTGACATCGGCGAGCGTCGCCTTCGGGTCGTCGTCGAGCACGCTGCGGATCGTGCCGGCGCAGACGTTGTTGCACGAACACACCGGGGCGTCGTCAGGCAGTTCGAGGGTCGCCAGCGGGCTGCTTGCACCGTCGATGGTCGGCACGATGTACGCGCTCGGGTCGCCGCCCAGATCCCGTCCCAGCATCGGGCGCAGGCTCGCGTAGCTACTCGCGTCACCGACGAGGATGCCGCCGAGCAGCGTCTTCGCGTCGTCGCTGACGACGAGCTTCTTGTACGTGCCCGTCACGGGATCGGAGTAGACGACCTCCAGCGCACCGGGCGTCGTCGCGAACGCGTCACCGAAGCTCGCGACGTCGACGCCGAGCAGCTTTAGCTTCGTCGACGTGTCGGCGCCGGGGAAGCTCGACAACCCGCCCAGCAGCCGATCGGCAGCGATCTCCGCCATCGTGTAACCGGGCGCAACGAGCCCCCACACGCGCCCCTCGATGCACGCGACCTCACCGATGGCACTGATCGCCGAATCACTTGTCGTACAGGCGGAATCGACGACCACACCCCCGCGCTCGCCGACCACGAGGCCGGCTGCGCGGGCCAGTTCGTCACGGGGGCGGACACCCGTCGCGAAGACGACGACATCGACGTCGACGTTTTCACCGTCGGCGAACTCCATGCCGGTGACCTGCTTCGTGCAGCCGCTCCCCAGGACGCGCTGGGTCGCCGTACCGGTTCGTACGCTCACCCCGAGGCTCTCGATGAGGCGTCGCAGCTCCTGCCCGCCACCTTCGTCGACCTGCAACGGCATGAGCCGCGGAGCAAACTCGACAACCGTCGGCTCGGCGCCGAGCGCCTGCAGCGCGCCCGCGGCCTCCAGACCGAGCAGACCACCGCCGATGACGGCGCCCCGCACTGTGCGTCCAGGCCGGTCACGACGCAGCTGCTCTACGTAGCCGCGCAGGTCGGCGACGTCGTCGAGCGTGCGATAGACGAAGCAACCGCGAAGGTCGCTTCCCTCGACCGGCGGCACGGCCGCGTAGCTGCCTGTTGCGAGGACGAGATGGTCGTAGCCGTAAGTCGCGCCGCACCTCGTCGTCACAGTCATTGCCGTGCGATCGATGCTCGCAACCGCTGTGTTCTTCTTGAGCGTGACGAGCGGATCAGCCCACAGCTCGTCGGCGCCTAGGTTGAGTTCCTGCGGGTCGCGGCCAGTGAAGTAGCTCGTCAACGCCACACGGTCATATGGAGGACGGGGCTCCTCAGCGAGCACGGTGATCTCGTGACGGCCGTCCGAGTCGCGGTCACGCATAGCCTCGACGAACCGGTGCGCCACCATGCCACCACCGACGACGACGATCTGTTGCGGGTACCTGGCCATCTGATCCTCCTAGCGTCCCGGCAGTGCGCCGGGGCGGTTGTGAGCTTCGATGACCCGACGGTAGGGGTCCCGTGTTTCGCGTGCGCCTGGGAAATGTTTCGGAAGTGAAACAAAACCCTCACCACAGCGGGGTGAGCGACGGGAGGTTCGGCCCGGGTGTTTGCGACCCGCTCAGCGACGGTCGACGGCGCGCACACGTAGCCCGCTGGCGATGAGACGGCGGATGAGTTCGGTCTCGCGCACGGGTTCCGCGCCGGCGGCGACGAGCGCGTCGTAGAGGCGCTCGGGCACGTCGTAGTGGTCGAGGTCGAAGGCGGCTCGCGGGACGCCGTTCGCGGACGCGAACGCGTGCAGCTCGTCGAGCGAGACGTCAGAGACGAGATGCGCAAACACGGTGCCCCACGCGGGCCAGCGCGGCGGATCGATGAGAACGGCCATCCCACCATCCTGTGCCCACCGCGTGTTGCGGACCAATCCGCAGGCGGGCCGCGAGGCGCGCGCCATCGCATTAGGGTCGAGCACCTTGCGGCCGATCTCAGACAGCGACTTTTTCGTCCACCGGATCCACCTCGTCCATCCATTTGAGGATTCCGCAGACGGTGCTCGTGCAACCGCCGCACCCGGTCGTCGCGCGGGTCTCGCTCGCGACCGCCTCGACGCTGCGGGCCCCCTGCACGTGCGCATCGACGACGTCGCCTTTCGTCACGCCGTTGCAGCGACACACGGTCGCGCCACTCGGCAGGGCAGTCGGGCTCGCGGTCTCGGGCACGAGCCCCGACGTCGAGGCCCCCTTGACGAGCAGGTGGGCGGGGTCAAGTGGCAACGGCGTTCGACGCTCGTAGGTTGCCGTGAGATCGGCGGCCATACGCGCCGATCCGATGATGACCGCGGCGACGATGCGGTCGCCATCCACGGCGACGGTGGCGCTGCGCCGCGCCCCGACATCGCTGAGCGTGACGACACGTAGGCCGCGCTCGTGTGCAACGAACGGATCGGGAATTCTGTCACCGAGAACGACCGTCTCCAACCCGACCGCCTTGAGCTTGACGATGCTGAGCTCATCTGCAACGTGCTCGCCCGGCTCGGCGGAACCGACCGGCGTGCCATGACACAGGTCGTGCGCTAACCGCGCCGCCTGATCCCACCCGGGTGCGATGAGTCCGGGGCAACCGACGTCAGTCTGCGCGCAGTCTCCGATCGCCGCGACCGACTCGTCGTCGAGCACCCGCAGTCGCGTATCGACGAGCACCCCGACGTCGACGGGCACGCCAGCCGCGCGAGCCAGGTCGACACGTGGGCGCACGCCCGTGTTGACGACGAGGTCGTCAACGTCGAGGCATGTGCCGTCGATCAGTTCGACGCCGGTGACACGACCCTTGCTGCGCAGTACCCGTGTTATGCCGCTGCCCGTGCGCACGTCGATGCCGAGATCGGCCAGGGTGGCGCCCGCCATCACTCCGCTCGGAGCGTCGATCTGGCGATCCATGACGTGCGTGCCGCGGTGCACCAGGCTGACGTCGACCCCGCGTGCACGCAACCCGCACGCGATCTCGACGCCGAGCAGACCACCGCCGAGGACGGCCATGCGACGCGGCGCCTCCGGCGTCGACATCGAGGCGGCCGCGAGCAGCTCACGGCAGTCGTCGATGGTTCGGACGGTATGGACATCCCGCCCGCGCGCTGCTCGCAGCCCTGGGATCGCCGGCAGCGCCGCGTCCGCTCCGGTGGCGAGCACGAGCACGTCGTAAGGATGCGCCCTGCCCTCTGCGTCGATGACGATGCGGCGTGAACGCTCGATCGATTGCGCAGCGACACCGCTGTGCACCACGATGCCCTCGGGTGGCGCGGGTAGCGTCAGCGCGCCGATCTCGGCGCGGCCCGCGATGACCTCCGACAACATGAGCCGGTTGTACGCCTCGTACGGTTCGTCACCAAGGATGGTGACGTCAAACTTTGCATCGCACCGACTCGCTTCTCGCATCAGCTCGTCGACGAAGCGCGAACCGACCATGCCATTGCCGATGACGACGACCCGTTTCACGATGCCACCCCCGCGACTCGCCAGGCTCCGTGCGACGCGGTGCCTGGAGTGTGCGACCCCTCGGACGGAAGCGGCGAAGCGGAACCGGCGCGTTCCGCCTTCGCGCCCTCATCGGCGTCGCTCCGTCCGATCCGCACGGCTCTGATGCTCGCGGCGCAGACCTTGAACTCGGGCATTGAGCTGATGGGGTCGAGCGCAGGGTTGGTCGCTCGGTTCGCCGTCGCGGAGCCTGCGAAGTGAAACGGGACGAACACACAGTCGCGACGGATGTCGTTGCTCAGGCGGGCCGCCGCGACCACACGCCCGAAGCGTGTGGTGACGGCGACGTCGTCGCCTTCCTCGATGCTGAACCTGTCGGCCGTCAACGGATGGAGCTGGGCGAACGCGCGCGGCTCGCCGGCCACGAGCTCAGGCACGCGACGGGTCTGAGCCCCCGATTGGTAGTGCTGCAGCACGCGCCCGGTGATGAGGTACAGCGGAGCGTCGGGGCGTACGTCGTCCTCGACATCGCTCGCCCGGACGTCGATCATCGTCGCCCGGCCGTTCGGCGTGGCGAATCGATCGAGAAACAGCCGCGGGGTGCCGACGCTCCCCGTCGCTCGCCGCGTCGGGGAGTCGGGGTGGTTTGCGGGCGTTTCGGCGTCTGCGGACCCATCGAGCAGCGCAGGCATCCGCTCGACCGTCTGGGCATCACTGTCATCGCTGCCACGAGCCGGCGCCGGCCAGTACGCCGCGCGCTCGTCCTCGCCAGCGGGTGTGGAGCCGCTGCCCAGTTCGAGGCGGTCGAGCAGCGCGTGGGAGAGGCCCGAGTAGTCGGCGAGACCACCCGCGGAGGCACGGGCCAGTTCGTCGAACACCTCGGCCGGTTCGGTGACGAACCGTGCCGGGGCCACGAGCAGTCGAGCGAGATCACTCCAGATGCGCAGCTCGTCACGCGGCCCGTTCGGATCATCCATGACGACCGAACGGCGACGCCGCAACACGCGGCCCTCCAAGTTCGTCATCGTGCCCTCTTCCTCGGCCCACTGCAGGGACGGGAGCACGACGTCGGCCATCGCAGCCGTCTCGGACAGGACGAAGTCGGTGACCACGAGCGTGTCCAACGCTTCGAATCGCTTGGCGATGGTTGTCGAGTTCGGTCCGCTCACCACGGGATTCGCCCCGTGGACGAAGAGCATCGTCGGCCCGCTAGCCTGACCCGCGGAGTCCACCTGCCCAAGCGAGTCCAGCAGCTGCACGGCGGGTATGCCGGGGCCAGGAATGTCAGACGGCTCGACACCCCAGACCGCGGCCACGTGGGCGCGCGCCGCCGGGTCGGTGATCTTGCGGTAGCCGGGCAGCTGATCGCACTTCTGACCGTGCTCACGCCCGCCCTGGCCGTTACCCTGGCCAGTGAGGCACCCATAGCCCGAGCCGACGCGCCCCGGTAGCCCCAGGGCGAGCGCCAGGTTGATCGCCGCGTTGACGGTGTCGGTGCCGTGCGCGTGCTGCTCGGCACCGCGGCCGGTCAGCACGTACGCGCCGTGGCCACCGGACGCCGGTGAGGCCGCCGTCAGAATCGCTGCCGCAGAGCGCAGTTCGCTCACCGGCACGCCCGTCGCCCGTTCGACCGCCTCAGGCCACCACATCATGGCTGCGCGACGAACCGTGTCCCATCCGTCGACGCGTTCGGCGAGGTAGGTCTCGTCCGTTTCACCGCGCACGACGACGAGGTGGAGCAGCCCGAGCAGCACCGTCACGTCGGTTCCGGGCAGCGGTTGCAGATGCATGCCGGCCGCATCGGCCGTCAGCGCAGCCGTCGGCGTGCGGCGCGGGTCGATGACGACGAGCCCACCCCGTTCCCGACACGAGCGCAGGTGCTGGACGAACGGTGGCATCGTCTCGGCGGGGTTGCTGCCCACGAGTAGCACCGCGCCAGCACTGTCGAGATCGGCGACGGGAAAGGGCAGACCTCGATCCATCCCGATCGAGCGCGCCGCCCCGGCCGCGGCGGAACTCATGCAGAATCGCCCGTTGTAGTCGATCATTGCCGTCCCCAAACCCACGCGCGCGAACTTGCCGAGCGTGTACGCCTTCTCGTTCGTCAGGCCGCCGCCGCCGAACACAGCGACTCCGTCCGGGCCTCCCCGCACACGTGCCCGATGCACGCCCGCGACGATGCGGGCATACGCCTCGTCCCAGGAACTCGGGACAAGTTCGCCGGCCGCATCACGCACAAGCGGCACGCGTAGCCGGTCAGGGTGATCAAGCAGCGACGCCGACGTCCACCCCTTGTGGCACAGGCCGCCACGGTTCGTCGGAAAGTCGCGCGGCTGCACGTCGACCGCCATCTCGGCGGTCGCCGGCGTCACCGTCATCGCACACTGCAGTGCGCAGTATGGGCAGTGGGTCGCCGCACCGGTACGGCTCGCCGCATCCTCCTCGACCATGGGCGCCGTCATCAGATGCCCGCCTTCGCCAGAGCCGCACCGCGGCGGGCGTAGACCGCCCAGGTCAGCGCACCGAGCAGAACGTACACACCAATGATGACGACGAGTGCCGGAACGATGGTGCCGGTGGGGTGGGCGCTTCCGACGGTGGATGCTTTGCTCAGCGCGAATCCCTGCGGGATGAGGAATCCCCCGAAGGCGCCAACGGCTCCGACGATGCCGATCGACCCTGCGGCGATGCGTCGGGTGCGCTGACGGGCCGCATCGTCGCAAGTGTTACCGGTCGCCTCGAACACGGCCGGGATCATCCGGTAGATCGAGCCATTGCCGATGCCGGTGAAGACGAACAGGAGCAGGAACGTCGCCATGAACAGCCCGAAGTTCTTGCCCTGCAACGCGATCACCGCACCGCCGGCACCGAGCGCCATCGCCACGAAGCTGATGACGGTGATCCTTGCGCCCCCGACGCGGTCGGCGATGACGCCACCGAGCGGACGCGTGAGCGAGCCGACGAGGGCACCGAGGAAAGCGAGCTTGAGACCGTGCTGGGGGAACGCGTCGGACATAATCTTGGGGAATGCCCCGGCGAAGCCGATGAACGAGCCGAACGTGCCAATGTAGAGCACCGCGAGCACCCAGGTGTGGCGGGCGCGCGACGCCATCTCGAACCCGCCGCGATCGCCCGTGCCGGAGATGACGGACAGGTTGTCCATGAACCTCCACGCGAGCCCCGCCGACACCAGAACGAGCGGCACGAAGATCCAGCCTGCGAGCGGGAGGTTGGGGATACTACCCGCGGTTCCTGCGGTTGCACCGAAAGTCACGAGGAGGGGGATGGTGAACTGCACTGCGGCGGTGCCGAGGTTTCCGCCGGCCGCGTTGAGCCCGAGCGCCTTGCCCTTCTGGCTGCTGCGGTAAAAGAACGAGATGTTCGTCATCGAGCTGGCGAAGTTGCCACCGCCGAAACCCGCGAGCGCCGCAACAGTGAGCAACACCGGGAAGCTCGCGTGCTGGCCGACCGCGAGCGCCAACCCGATCGTCGGCAACAGAAGCAGCAAAGACGAAATGATCGTCCAGTTACGGCCGCCGAAGCGCGGCACGGCGAAGGTGTACGGGACACGCAGCGACGCGCCGACGAGCGTCGGCACCGACAGGAGCCAGAACTGTTGAGATTCACTCAGCGCCGCGCTTCCTGTGTAGCCGTACTTCTTCAGTTGCGGCACGACGATCGCCCACAGCGCGAAGACACCGAAGCCGAGAAACTCAGCGTAGACGGAGCACGCGAGGTTAGTGCGCGCGGTCTGTGCTCCCCCGGCGTGATGCCATTGGGCGGCGTCCTCCGGATCCCACCCGTCGACCCAACGCCCCGGCCGACGTGTGAAGCTCGACGCTGTAGTTGCGCTTCGTGCCGGGCGAGGCGCGCTCGCAGGGGTGGGGGCGTGCTTCTGGGCGTGGGTGAGAGCCATGGTGCGTCTCCAGACACATCGACGACGAAGTGCCCCTGACGTTAGGAGCACCTTGTTTCTCCCACCAGCCGACGATGTTTCACGCGTGAAACATCCACCTCACCGCCGCGACTCATCGCTGGAGAGATGCGCCGCTGAAGCCAGCACCACTCCCTATGGGGCCGCACCAACGACGCGGGCCGAGGAGCGACGAGCGGCCGGCCACCCCGAGGTGATCGGCCTTCTGTCGTTTCATCAACGCTCAGGCCAGGCCCAGATCCTCCATCGAGAACGCGCTGACGTAGGTGAGGCCCTCGGCCTCGATCTTCTCCTGCGCACCGGTGGCACGGTCGGCGATGGTCGCGACGCCGACGACCTCGGCGCCCTCCTCACGGCACGCGGCGACGGCTTCCAGCGGCGAGGCACCCGTCGTCGTCGTGTCCTCGACGACGAGCACGCGGCGACCCTTGATCGAGGGGCCCTCGATGCGCTGCTGCAGGCCGTGCGCCTTGCCGGCCTTGCGGACGACGAACGCGTCGACCTGCTCCCCCGCAGCAGCCGCAGCGTGCAGCATCGACGTCGCGACGGGGTCGGCACCGAGCGTCAGACCGCCGACGGCGACGTAGTCGAAGTCCTTCGTCAGATCGCGCATGACGCGTCCGACGAGCGGCGCAGCCTCGCCGGAGAGAGAGATGCGACGCAGATCGACGTAGTAGTCGGCCTCCTTGCCGCTGCTCAACGTCACCTTGCCGTGCACGATGGCGTTGTCCTTGATGAGTTGCAGCAGGCGGGCGCGGTCTTCGGCGATGTTCGTCATGCCGTCCATTCTATTTGGCGGGGGTTCCTCAGTCGCGCGGCCGATGACGGTTGCTCAAAGCGCCCGCGCGCACGATGGAGCGCGGCACGTGGCGCAGCAACTGCGTCGCGACCTTGTACTGCTTCCCCGGCACCGAGATGACGCGGCCGGCGTCGACGTCGGCGAGGCAGTCGCGCACGAGGCGGTCGGCGTCGAGCCAGAGTCGCTTGCCGATGGCCGAGGTCTTGTCGACGTCGATGTCGGCGCTCGCGTGGAAGTCGGTGTGGGTGAAACCCGGGCACAGCGCGGTCACCGTGACGCCGGTGCCCGCGAGCTGGCCGGCGAGCGACTCGCTGAACACGGTGACATACGACTTCGCCGCCGAGTAGGTGCCGCTCGCCATGAACCCCGCGACCGACGAGACGTTGATGATCGCGCCCCGCCCCCGCTCACGCATCGCGCGGCCTGCGGCGTGGCTGAGCACGACGACGGCCTTGACCATGACGTCAACGGAGGCGATTTCCTTTTCGACGTCGGTGTCGAGGAACGCCGTCTTGAGCCCGAAGCCGGCGTTGTTGACGAGCACCTCGATGGGGTCGCTCGCCTGCGCGACACGCTCGGCGACGCGCTTGAGATCGTCAGCGTTGGCGAGGTCGGCCGCGAGGACCTCGGCGTGCACGCGGTAGCGCTTCTCGAGGTGTGCCTTGAGCTCCTCGAGCCGGTCGGCGCGCCGCGCGACGAGGACGACGTTGTCGCCGCGCGCCGCCAGCTGCTCGCAGAACTCCTTGCCGATGCCGGCGCTCGCGCCGGTGACCAGTGCCCATTTCGTCATGCTCACCACTGTGCCACTCGTCGCCGACAACCGCAGGATCCCGCTGGTTTCGAGGGTTGTCGCAGGGCCCGTCTAGGGTTGAGGCATGCGAATCGCCACGTGGAACGTCAACTCCATCCGCACCCGCGTCGACCGCGTCATCGCCTTCCTCGAACGTGGTGACGTCGACGTGCTCGCCATGCAGGAGACGAAGTGCAAGGACGAGCAGTTCCCCATGGCCCGCTTCGAGGAAGCCGGGTACGAGGTCGCCCATCACGGGCTGAACCAGTGGAACGGTGTCGCGATCGCCTCGCGCGTCGGCCTCGAGGACGTGCAGATCGGCTTCGAGGACATGCCCGGCTTCGGCGACCCCATCGCCGCGGAGGCCCGCGCCATCGCCGCCACGTGCGACGGGGTGCGCATGTGGTCGCTCTACGTGCCGAACGGTCGCGAGATCGGCCACCCGCACTACGAGTACAAGCTCGACTGGCTCGCCGCGCTGCGCGCCGACGGCGAGAAGTGGCTCACCGAGAACCCCGAGGCGCAGATCGCGCTGACGGGTGACTGGAACATCGCGCCGAGAGACGAAGACGTCTGGGATCCGGCGTTCTTCGAGGGCAAGACGCACGTGACGCAACCCGAGCGTGACGCGTTCCAGGCGATGATCGACACAGGCTACGCCGACGTGGTGCGCCCGCACACGAACGAGCCGCGCACCTACACGTACTGGGATTACACGCAGCTGCGTTTCCCCAAGAAGCAGGGCATGCGCATCGACTTCGCCCTGTGCTCCCCCGCCCTCGCCGGGCGCGTCCAGGGCGCCGTCATCGACCGCGACGAGCGCAAGGGCAAGGGTGCGAGCGACCACGCGCCCGTCATCGTGCAGCTCGACTGACAGCGTCTTGACTGACGAGTCGGCTGGCAGCGTGACGGCGCACGGTGCGATCAGCCGAGCCCAGCTGCGTCAGTCCGTGTCGTTCGAGTCAGTCCTGCGTGACGCAACCGGCACTGACTGACGCAGTGGCGGCGCGAGCAGCGCCATCACGCGCCGTCGGCTGTGTCGGTGCGCGATGGCGGCGGTCGGCCCCGTTAGGTTGGTGCGGTGAGCACTGTGGCAGAGGTGGACGTCGTCGTCGTCGGCACCGGTTTCTCCGGGATCGGCATGGCCGTGGCGCTGCAGGACGCCGGCCGCAGCTTCGTCATCCTCGAGAAGGCCGACGAGATCGGTGGCACGTGGCGCGACAACCGTTATCCCGGTGTTGCCTGCGATGTGCCGAGCCACCTGTACTCGTTCAGCTTCGAGCTCAACCCGTACTGGTCGCACACCTATTCGCGCGGTGACGTCATCCAGGACTATCTGCTCGCCGTCGTCGAGAAGTACGGGCTGCGCGAGCACATCCGCTTCGACACGGCGCTGCACGCCGCCGACTTCGACGAGTCGAGCGGCGTGTGGACGATCGCGACGCACTCCTCGGACGGTTCGACGCACACCGTCACCGCCCGCGCACTCGTGCTCGGCGTCGGTGCGCTGCACCTGCCGCACATCCCCCTCATCGACGGGCTGCACACGTTCGCCGGCGAACTCATCCACACCGCAGCCTGGCCTCGCGACAGTTCGATGTTCGGCCGCCGCGTCGGCATCATCGGCACGGGCGCCTCGGCTGTGCAGTGCATCCCGGCGCTCGCCGAGGACGCCGAGCACCTCACCGTCTTCCAGCGCAGCGCACCATGGATCATGCCGCAGCGCAACAGCGAGTACTCCGACGCGACGATCGACCGCTTCCGGCGTCACCCCGCGCTCATGCGGGCCCATCGGGCTGCACTGCGCCGACGCAACGACCTGCGTGCCGTCGCGTTCGACAGCCAGCCGCGGCTGCTCGAACTCGCCTCCCGCGAGGCCCGACGGCACCTGGCCAACCAGATCAAGGATCCGCAGCTGCGCGAGAAGCTGACCCCCACCTACACGATGGGGTGCAAGCGCGTCCTGCTGTCCGACACGTACTACCCTGCCCTCGCGCGCGCCGACGTCGACGTCGTGACCGACGACGTCGTGGGCGTGACGCCCGACGGCGTCGTCACCGCCGACGGAACCCTGCACGAGGTTGACGCCCTCGTGCTGGCCACCGGCTTCGACCCCCGCGGCTCGTACGCCCACCTCGACATCACCGGGCGTGACGGCCGCTCGTTCGCCGAGGAATGGCAGAACGGTGTCGAGTCCTATCTCGGCGTGACGATGGCCGACTTCCCCAACCTCTTCATGCTGCTGGGGCCCAACACGGGCCTGGGGCACACGAGCGTCGTGCTCATGATCGAAGCGCAGATCGCCCACGTCATGACGCTGCTCGACGAACGCGATCGCCGAGGCGCCCACGCCGTCGAGGTGCGCCCCGAACTCGTGCCCGCCTTCACGCGTGAGATGCGCGAACGCAGCGGTCGCTCGGTGTGGACGCAGGGCGGCTGCACCTCCTGGTACCTCGATGACGACGGCGAGAACCGCACCCTGTGGCCCGGCGGGGTCGGCGAATACGAACGGCGCCTCACCGAGCCGTCGGCCGTCGACTTCCTCTTCACCTGAGCACACCGGCGAGCCGGCCGGAGTCGTTCGCCTTACCTGCGCTCCCGCGCCTTGTCATGCGCGAACGAGAGCCCGGCTACCGTCGCCCGATGCCGGCGAGTTGCGCCTGACGATGGCGCTCCCGATGAGTCATCCGCGCGAGGACGAGTTGCTCAGGCGTCCGACGGTTCTTGGCCTGCTGGAACGAGACGGCGTAGATGAGCGGGCCCACGACGGGCAGGACGCCGACGAGCAGGGCCCAGCGGTACATGGCGTCCTCGGTGTCGGCGACGAGACTCGGCCACTTCTTGAGGCTGCGGGTCGCCACGATGGCACCGGTGAGCCACAGCGCCGGGGCGACGACGAAGAGCAGGACGGCGACGACGACGAACCAGTGGATGAACGTCGCGATCGCCTCCGCGTTGGGATCGTCCGCGACCGCGAGCACCCCGTGAGTTGCGAAGATAGTCATGCGTCGACGGTAGGCATGTCACGGGGTGTGCCGTCGGCGCCGGCCGCAAACCCTGTGGACGAGGGTGCAGGACGGCCGCGGAAGGCCGCGCAGCCGTCATCGTCCACAGCCGTCGGCGCCCCTGCGTCACCCCACGGGGTTGCCGGGGCGCCCCCGGCGCGGCTCAGCCAACCACGTCGCCGGGGTCGATCTGCTCCCCCGGCTTCACGACACCGCGCACGGTGGCACCCGCGCCGATGACGGCGATGTCCGCGTCCCGCGCCTTGGTGGCCGCGGGGGCTGCCCCCACGCGCGCATCCCGGCGCACCGCGACGTCGACGTCGACGATTGCGGTGCGCACCTCGGCACCCTTCTCGATGACCGCGCCGTCGAGCACCACCGCATCCTCGACGACGGCCCCCGCGCGCACGATCACGCCGGGCCCGAGCACCGAGCGGCGCACGGTGCCTGAGATGTCGCACCCTGGCGACAGGTAGGACGCGTCGACGACAGCCCCTTCGCGCACGCGCGCCGCGCACTTGTTCGTCGCGAGGGTGCGCATCGGCCACGCCTCGTCGTCGAAGATCGGCACGTCACCACGCACGAGGTCGCGGTGGGCCCGCAGGTAGGTCTCGGGGCGGCCCATGTCCATCCAGTACCCCTCGAGCGCGTGGGTGCGCACACGTCCACGCGCGACGAGCGTCGGGATGAGGTGCTCGGCGAAGTCGCCGAGGCCGGTCTCGTCCTCACCGTCGGCTTCAGGGCGCGTCGCCTTCTCGGCTTCGCCGAGGGCGTCAAGCAGCGCTGCCGTGCGGTAGACGAAGACCTCCGCGGAGATCGTTCCGTGGGCCGGGTCCTCGGGCTTCTCGTCGATGCGGGTGACCTTGCCGGTGGCGTCGCTCGTCACGACAGCCTTGTTCGACGCCTCCGTCACGGGCACCTCGGTGGTGACGATGGTGAGGTCGGCGCCCTTGGCGAGGTGAGCGGCGACGACGTCCCGCAGGTCGAGCGTGAACACCTGATCGGCGCTCAGCACGACGGTCACGTCAGCGTTCTCGTCGGCGATCTGATGACGGATGCGGTACAGGTCGTCCGCGTTGCCGGTGGCGAACCCACCCGTGCGCGCGGCGTCGATCTCCTCGGGCACGATGCGGCGGAAACCGCCGTCGTTGCGGTCCAGATCCCAGGGGCGTCCGTGCTGCAGGTGCTTGTCGAGCGTGCCCGCGCGGTACTGCACGGAAACCCAGACGCTGGAGATGCCCGAGTTGACGAGGTTCGACATGGCGATGTCGACGAGCTGGTGCGTGCCGCCGAACGGCAGCGCCGGTTTCGCGCGGTGCGTGGTGAGCACACCCATCCGTGAGCCCTTACCTCCGGCCTGGACGATGGCGAGCACGCGCGGAGCGTCGGTCAGGGGCATGTGAGCGACCATGCCGCCATCCTGCCAAGGCGACCTCCCCGCGTCGAGCCGGCGTCGCATCCTGTGTTCATGACCGCCCCGCCGCACACCCCGCACCGGGCACCTCGCGTCTCACGCGGGAAACTCATGCCTCCCGTCGTGGGGCGTCAGCGCTCAGCGCCTCGAGGGTGCCGGTGCCGTCATCAGCCGCGCCGGTGAAGCCGAGCTGACGCCATGCCTCATACGCTACGACGGCGACCGCGTTGCCGAGGTTGAGGCTGCGGTTGTCGGGGCGCATGGGGATGCGCAGTCGCTCGTCAGCGCTGAACGTCGCAAGGAGATCGTCAGGCAATCCTGTTGCCTCGCAACCGAAGACGAGGACGTCGTCGTCGCGGTAGTCGACGGCGTCATACCGTCGCCGGGCACGCGACGTCAGCGCGAGCCACCGCCCGGGGCAAGCGGCGCGGGCCGCGTCGACGTCCGCGTGCACGTGGACGTCGGCCAACTCGTGGTAGTCGAGCCCGCCCCGGCGCAGCAGGCGGGCGTCCATCGAGAAACCGAGCGGTTCGACGAGGTGCAGGCTCGCGCCGACGTTCGCGGCGAGGCGGATGATGTTGCCGGTGTTGGGCGCGATCTGCGGCGCGACGAGGACGATCTGCACGCCCGCGAACCTACCAGCGTCACTTCATGTACTGCGGCGCCTCTTCGCGCAGGTCGATCTTGCGGATCTTGCCCGTCACCGTCATCGGGAACTCCTCCATGACGCGCACGTAGCGCGGCACCTTGTAGTGCGCGAGCTTGCCGTCGCAGTAGGCGCGCAGCGATTCGACCGTCAGCGGCTCCGCGCCGTCGACCATGCGGACGCACGCCATGAGTTCCTCGCCGTACTTCTCGTCGGGCACGCCGATGACCTGCGCGTCGACGATGTCGGGGTGGTTGTAGAGGAACTCCTCGATCTCTCGCGGGTAGATGTTCTCGCCGCCGCGGATGACCATGTCCTTGATGCGCCCCGTGATCGCGACGTACCCGTCGTCGTCCATGGCGGCGATGTCGCCTGTGTGCATCCAGCCGCCGACGATGGCTTCGGCGCTCTTGTCGTCCTGGTTCCAATAGCCGAGCATGACCGAGTACCCCTTGGTGCACAGCTCACCCGGCTCGCCGCGCTTGACGGGCTCGTACGTGACGGGGTCGACGACCATGACCTCGAGGTGCGGGCCGACGCGCCCGACCGTCTGCGTGCGCTGCTCGACGGTGTCGTTCTTGCGCGTCTGCAGCGACACGGGCGAGGTCTCCGTCATGCCGTAGCAGATGGAGACCTCCTCCATGTGCATGCGCTCCATGACCTGACGCATGGTGTGCTCGGGGCAGGGCGAGCCGGCCATGATGCCGGTGCGCAGGCTCGTCAGGTCGTAGCGGTCGAAGTCGGGCAGCGCGAGTTCGGCGATGAACATGGTCGGCACGCCGTAGAGGCTCGTACACCGTTCGTCGACGACGGTCTGCAGGGTGACGGCGGCGTCGAAGCCGGGCGCGGGGATGACCATCGTCGCGCCGTGCGAGGTGCAGGCGAGGTTGCCCATGACCATGCCGAAGCAGTGGTAGAACGGCACGGGGATGCAGACGCGGTCTTCGGCTGTGTACGAACAGAGTTCGCCGACGAAGAAGCCGTTGTTGAGGATGTTGCGGTGACTCAGCGTCGCGCCCTTGGGGAAGCCGGTCGTGCCGCTCGTGTACTGGATGTTGATGGCGTCGGTGTTCTTCAGCGACTTCTGGACGGCGGCGAGGCGCTCGCGTCCGCCCTCAGCGGCGAGAGCCTTCGCGCCCGCGTCGGCGAGGTCGCTCCACGACGTCTCGCCGATGAGAACGACGCACGCGAGGTCGGGGCACTCGCCGCGCACCTGCTCGATCATGCGCGCGTAGTTGCTCGTCTTGAACTTCGGGGCGGCGATCAGTGTCGTGATGCCGGCCTGGCCCAGCACGTACTTGAGTTCGTGGCTGCGGTAGGCGGGGTTGATGTTGACGAGGATGGCGCCGATCTTGGCCGTCGCGTACTGGGTGAGCGTCCACTCGGGGCAGTTGGGCGCCCAGATGCCGACGCGGTCGCCCGTCGCGACGCCGGCGTCGAGCAGGGCCAGGGCAAGTGCGTCGACGTCGTGGAGGAGCTGGGTGTACGTCCAGCGACGGCCGCTCGCCACGTCGACGAGCGCCTCACGATCGGGATGTGCAGCGACGGTCGCGTCGAGGTTGTCGCCGATCGTCTGCTCGATCAGAGGCGATTCGGGCGCCCCACGCGTGTGGCTGAGCGTCGGGTCGAGGTCGTTCTCGAGGGTGTCGGTGGCGGACATCGGCTCTCCTCCGGTCGCGTCATCCGTGACTCGCATCACAGGATTTCAGTGAACCACATCACACCGTCTCGGTTAATGGTTCTTAACTGAATTTCTCGACGGGCGGAACGACCCGGCTTCACCCAGCAGGGCGCAGCGCCGCGAGCGCCATCGCGCGCAGGACGGCTCGGGTGCGTTCGCGGTGAGCTTCGACCGCGGTCTTCGTCCTGCCTGTCGAGTGCGGCGTCGAGTTGAGCGCGCCGAAGCCGGCGTGGGCCTTGATGCGGGCTTCGTCGTCGTTGAGAGAGGGGTCGACGTCGCGCAGCACGCCGACCCAGATCTCGACATATTGGCGCTGCAGCTGTCGCACGTCGCGACGAGCGGCTGCGTCGAGGCTTGCGAGATCGCGGCCCTGCACGCGGATGAGCGCCGGCTTGGTCAGGGAGAAGTCGATGTGGAAGTCGACGAGGTTCTCGAGCGCCTCGTCAGCCGTGGCGGCGTCGGCGACGACGCGCGAACCGTTCTCGAGGAGATACCGGCTGATGCCGACGAGCAGTTCGGCGAGCACCGCTTCCTTGTTCGCGAAGTGGCGGTAGACGGCGGGGCCGCTGATGCCGACTGCGCTGCCCAGGTCTTCGAGACGCACCCCCGCGAGCCCACGCTCGGCGATGAGGCCCGCAGCGGCATCGAGGATTTGCTGACGCCGGGCAGCCTTGCTGCGCTCCCGGGCCGTCAGCTCCGCGCCTGCCGCGACGTCGAGCGCCATGCGAACCCCCATGGGCGAGAGACAGATACCAACGATTGAGTTAATCACAATGAACTGAAATTGCGGAGGTCCGACGATGCCCTCGAGCCTCACCCGCCTCCCAGCGGCCACTCACTGCGCAGGCTGCTCGGGGAGCACGCCCGCCGGAGACGGACGAACTGCTCGCCGCAGCCGAACGTGGCGTCTGCACGCTCTCGCAGGCAGCGGGCGACCTCGCGGGCATCCCCAGTTTCTTGCTGCGATCGGAGGCGATCGCCTCGTCGCGCATCGAGGGAATCGCGCCGTCAGCTCGCCAGGTGGCACTCGCCGAGCTGGGGCAGCGTGAGGCCGTACGCGGAATCAGCGAACAGGCCCAGATGGTGGCCGACAACATGACGGTCGTGCGCGAGGCAACGAGCCCACTCGTCGAGATGCCCGGCCTCACGACGGAGGCAATTGTCGAGGTCCACGCCGCCCTCCTGCCGAACGAGCCGCGACGTCACGGCCTGAGAACCGTGCAGAACTGGATCGGCGGTTCCGACTGGCACCCTATCGACGCAGACTTCGTTCCTCCGACCCCCGACGAGGTGCGCCCCCTCATGGATGACCTCGCGGCGTATGTCAAGGGCGCCGCGCATTCACCGATCGCGCAGGCCGCCCTCGTTCATGCCCAGTTCGAGACGATCCACCCGTTCACCGACGGCAACGGACGCGTCGGACGAGCCCTCATCCACACGGTGCTGGCCCGCCGCGGGTTCACCACGGACGCCATCCTGCCCATCAGTCTGGCGCTCTCGACACTGCGCGAGACCTACGTCGAGGGTTTGACGATCTACCGTACGGATGCGCCGCCCCTGACGCCTGCCGGTCTGCGGGCGCGCGCAGTGGGTCCACACATTCGCCGAGGCCGCGTTGCTCGCCTGCGAGCAAGCCGGTCGGATCACACACGAACTGCACGAGATTCGCGCGGACTGGGACGACAAGGTCACCCGCGCACGCCGGGAGCGCGGCACCCGCACCAGACCGCGCGCCGACTCCGCCACCGCCAGGGTGCTCTCGCAGCTTCCCGCGGCGCCTGTGCTCACGGCCGCCACCGTCGCGAGCATCCACGACGTCTCCGAGGTGGCAGCCATGCGCGCTCTCGACGAGCTCTGCTCGGCGGGCATTCTCGAGACGAAGTCGATCGGCGACGCTCGTCGCGCTTTCGTCTGCCCCGGCGTCCTCGACACCATCACGTGGGCAGAGCGTCGCCTCGCCAGCACCACGTTCGACACCCGTGCCAGCGCCCCGCTGCCCGGAACACCCGCGGCTCCCGCTCGCAGGACCGCGGGCTGACGGGCAGTCGACCCGGCCGCGCGACGGCTTCGTCGCGCCACGACGCTCAAACCCCGCACGGGGCCGCGCTGCGACCGATACCCTCGACACGTGAACAAGACCAGCCTCCTCGCCCTGACCGCGGTCCTCGCCCTCGCCGGTTGCTCGAGCAACGACACCGACAAGGCCAAGGACGCCGCGACCAGTGCTGCGTCGCAGGCCACGAGCGCGGTGGCGAGCGCAGGCTCCGCAGCATCGAGCGCAGCCGGCGATGCCAGCTCCAAGGCCGTCGGGGCACAGGCCGAGCCGTTCACCATGCCCGACGAGACCGGCAAGACCTTGCAAGCCGCGCAGGACGACGTGCAGCGGGTCTCCGGCAACCCGCTCTACGTCTCGCACTCGGACGACGCGCTCGGCACGAGCCGCCCCCAACTGCTCGACAAGCACTGGAAGGTCTGCTCACAGACCCCTGCCGCCGGAACCGAGGTCAAGGACGGCGTCGACGTGCGGTTCAAGACCGTCAAGCTCGACGAAACCTGCCCCTGACGTAGCGTCGCCGACGCCACACGTTGTCGCGCCTCAGGGGCCTCGCGACGCTCCCTCACGCGAGACGCTGGGCGCCGCATGGGCCGACCGCCCTCATGGGCTCCGCTCAGACGAGACGACGGGGTGCGCCGGCCGTCACCCCAGGCGCGCGAACGGCTCAGGGTAGGTGAAGACGCCGCGGGCCCCGGCATACGCGGGGCTCGCGGCGTCACCGTCGCGCCCCCAGCCGCCCGCGAGAGGACGCGCCTGGAAGAACTCGCCCCACGCCGGGTCGGCGCTGATGCCGAGATCCGCAGCCGGCACGAAACCCAAACGCGCGTGATAGCCCGGCCCACCCAGCAGGACGATGACGCTCGCGCCCGCCTGGCGAGCAGCGTCCAGAGTCGCCTCCATCAACCGCGACCCGATGCCCTGACCCTGCCTCGACGGCTCGACCGACAACGGCCCCAGCCCGAGCGCCGCCCCATCGAGGTCACCCCAGGTCGCCGTCACGTGCCCGGCGACCCTGTCCCCATCGAGTGCGACGAACGCGAACCTCGGGTCGTACGAAGCCGATTCGCGAAGCCCGCCCACGAGCGTCGCCTCACCGAGAGCCCGGCGCACCCGGCGACGACATCGCCGAGCCGGGCCAGCGTGCCCACGCGACCGACGAGCACGTCGAGCAGGTCGGTGGCGTCGCTCTCGCGCAGCCACCGTTCCGCGGCCGCCCACAGGCCGTCCGCGTCGCGAAAACCGAACTGCCGCTCGGCCTCACGTGCGCCGCGGATCAGGAACGGGACGGACTCGGCAGTGTCGGCGTGCACAGCGTGGTGCGCCAGCGCGGCGGTGTCGTCCGGTGCGACGTCGGCGAGGACGCTCAGCGCGGCGCGGTGCGCCCGTGCCCGCCGAAGCCGGGGAACGCTGTCGTACACCACCTCGCGAACCAGATCGTGCGTGAAACCGACCCGGTCCGAGGAGGTCTCGGTGA
>ERZ1023267.225-NODE-225-length-23431-cov-6.903705_pt1 | contig 23431 bp, 22 predicted proteins | sample MGYA00520905_ERZ1023267 | MGnify/ENA primary metagenome ERZ1023267 (study PRJEB32759, sample SAMN07749868) | skin metagenome | biome: transportation; feature: city; material: polyester macromolecule | host: Homo sapiens | place: Hong Kong:ISLAND line | collected...
GTCCAAGATCGATCACGTGATCGGCCACCGCGACAACGCGCATGTCCAGCTCCGCGGCGACGACCGTGTTGCCCGCATCGAGCAGCGGTTCGTCCTGGCTTGTAGGAGCACCGGTTTCGCGGCTCGCATGCACGCTCGCCGAGGACGCGGTGTACCCGGCCTCACAGCGTGGCTGGGCGGGCGCGCTGGGTGCTGCTCGTAGACTGACTGGGTGGAGCTCGGGCAGAAACAGCAGGTGCGCTGGGTGCGCAGCCTGCTCGTCGCTGCCCTGACGGCGTGCTCGGCGGGCGCCGCGCACGTCGCCGGTGGCGGGCATCGCGCACCGGTGCTGCTCCTCATCTGCCTGGCGGTGATCGGCACGCCGATCATGCACGCGGTGAGCAGGCGACGCTGGAGTTTCGCGCAGCTCGTCGGCGTCATGGCAGTCGCGCAGCTCGCGCTGCACGCGGCGATGTCGACGCTCATGCCCGCCTCGATGACGATGCCGCACCACGCGAGCGCCGCCGACGTCAGCGCCGACGGCACGAGCGCGACGATGGCCGCGAGCCACATCGGCATGACATGGCTGTTCGCCGCGCTCCTCGCGTACGGCGAGAGGGCGCTCGCCTGGACGATCCGCGTCCTCGTACCGCAGATTCAGCTCGCGCCGTTCGGTGAATTTCCGACGGCCTGCACGGTGTTCGACGACATTCGTGCGCCCCGCCTGGTGACGCTGCACGCCCCGCGGGCCAGCCGCGCCCCACCGGTGAGTTTCGTTCTCTCGCACTGATCCTCGGGATCTTTTCCCTCTCTCACGGGTCTGGCCATCAGGGCTGTCGACATGTGCCTCACGGCTGTCGACCGAGCGTCCGCATCGTGCCGGTGCGGTGCGCCCTGGTGTCAGGGGGCCTGACGAGCGCACGACGGCATGAGCAGCCCGTGGCCGCGCGCCACGTCGGCGTCACCCCCGTCGCGTATCGAGCGGCGCGGGCGCCCCGCGCGTCCTGCGTTTTCCGCAGCCGTGAAATCGCCGCAGCGTTCGTCGCATCCATCGGCGACGCCACCGATTCCCCTGGCCGTGAGAGCCGCCGCGACGCCACGTCGCACCCAGAACGAAAGACCTCACCATGAACATCACCATCACGTCCGCCACCCGCCACACCCGCCGCCTGACGGCCGTCGCCCTTCTGACGCTCGCCACGCCGGCAGCGCTCACCGCCTGCTCGTCGGACGATTCGGGCACCTCGGGCGACTCCAAGAGCGCCGCATCGTCGGCGCCGGCCACGTCGACGTCAGCCACGTCGAGCGCCGACGCCACGATGGCGTCGCGCATCACGCCGTCAGACACCTGGGCGAAGGCCGCCGATTCGGGCATGAGCGCCGCGTTCGGCACGCTGAAGAACACCGGGACGAAGCCCATCGTCGTCACCGGCGCTCGCGGTGACGCCGGGCCGGTGCAGTTGCACGTCACGCAGAAGACCGCGACGGGCATGGAGATGAAGGAGACGAAGTCCTTCACCGTGCCCGCCGGCGGCTCGCTCGAGCTCAAGCCGGGCAGCAGCCACCTCATGTTCATGAATCTCTCGCACGCGCTCAAGGCGGGCGAGACGCAGAAGCTCACCGTGACGTTCGAGGACGGCTCGCACACCGACGTCAGCTTCCCCGTACGCGCCTATGACGGTGCGAAGGAGAAGTACGCGGGCTCCGGCCACGCGCAGCACTCGTCGGAGGCGACCCACTCCGGCGACGCCCACTCGAGCGGCATGGGTTCGCACTCGGCCGGCTCGACCATGCCCGGCATGACGACCACCCCCTCCCACTGATCCTGACGGCCCGAAAGGCTCCCCCGATGAAGAAGACCTACGCCGCCCTCGCGCTCGCCACGACGATCGCGTTCGCGCCCGCCGCATCAGCCCACGACGAACTGACCGGCACGACGCCGAAGAACGGCGCGACGGTGAAGAGCGCGCCGTCATCGCTCGAGCTGACGTTCGCCGAGAAGCCGCTCGCCGTCGGCAACCAGATCTCCGTCAAGGCACCGGACGGATCGACGTCGAAGGCCACGCCGAAGGTCGACGGCAGCACCGTCAGCGCCCCGTTCGCCGGCCACGGTGACGGCGCATACACCGTGACGTGGCGCGTCGTCTCCAGCGACGGCCACCCCATCAGCGGGTCGTACACGTTCACGCTGAAGGGCGGCACTGCAAGCACTGCGGCGCCGTCGACGGGGGCGTCGTCCTCGGGCGGCGCCGCGTCGCCGTCACCGCGCGCGACGGCCACGACGACGTTCGACTCGCCCGCTCCGTCACCTGCCGCGGAAGCGCACGAGGACGCTGACGGCAGCGCCGCGTGGAGCGTCATCGCCGCGGTGGCGGGTGTCGTCGTGGTGGTCGGCATCGGAGTCGCGCTCATGGCGCGGCGCCGTCGCGGCCAGTGAGCCTTCGCCGTCAGCATCGTGACGATGCGCGGGGTGCCTCGACAGAGGTGCCCCGCGCGGGCCGCGGTCAGGACGAGGAGGGTTCAGGTGATGGTCCGTCACGCGTGGATCCGCAGTGCCCAGCCGGCCCAGCGGCGGCGACGGCCGGGGTGGCGCGCGAAGGTGGACGAAAATTGCAGAGGGGGACAGGAATCGCCGATGGGGGCGGGGCCTCGCGGCGGGGAGTGATCGCCGGGTCGTTCGCGAGCCTCGGTGCCGTTGCGCTCGCGGCGTGCGATCGCGCGGGGTCGGGCGCGTCGGCGTCAGGGGCTGGGCCAGGTTCCGGGGCGGTAGGTTCGGGATCCTCGAGTGCCTCGACCCCTCAGCGCGCACGTGCCAGCGCGTCGGCGCATCCGGCGCGCTGGCAGGTGCCGAGCGGTGCGCCGCGTCAGTCGGGTGTGACGACGCAGCCCGGCACGCACGCGCACTGGCTCGGCCTCGACCTCGCGGGCGATGCGACGAAGGACGACCTGCGTCGTGCGCTCGTCGTCGTCGACGACACCGCGTCGCGCTTCGTCGCGGGGTCGACGCCGCTGCCCGACGTCGCGCATGAACTCGCGTTCGATGCCGGCGGCGTCGCGATCGCCGTCGGCCTCGGGCCGCGCGTGTTCACGCTGCGCGGCATGCGGGCGAAGGCTCCGTCGTGGCTCGCGCCGATCCCCACGATGCCGATCGATCGGTTCGAGAAGCCTTGGGATCAGACGGATCTCGTCATCCAGATCGACGCGGCCAACCCGGTCGGGGTGAGTCACGCGGCGACGCAACTCGTCAGTGCGCTCAAGGGCATCGCGACGCCGCGCTGGCAGCAGCGCGGTTTCCACGCCGGCGCGCGCCCGAGCGATGCAGGTGTCACGCGCAACCTGTTCGGCCAGCTCGACGGGCAGGAGCAGCCGAACGTCGACGGCAACGAGGCCGACCGCGTGTGGAACGCCGCCACCACCGACGCGCCGTGGATGGAGGGCGTCACCGGTATGGTGATCCGCCGTATCCGCATGGACGTCGACGTGTGGCAGACGCTTGATCGCACCTCTCAGGAGAACGCGATCGGCAGGCGGCTGACGAACGGCGCCCCGCTGACGGGCACGTCAGCGCACGACCCGATCGACCTGGACAAGACGGACGAGCTGGGCCTCAGCGTCATCAACCCGGCGGCCCACGTGCCGCGGGCGCGGCCGGCGAAGACGGGGGAGCGCATCCTGCGCCGCCCCTACAACTACGAGGACGCGCGCGCCGACGGCACGAGCGACCGCGGGTTGATCTTCGTCGCGTTCTGCGCCGACGTGGCCGCGCAGTTCGTGCCGATCCAGCGCCGCCTCGCCGAGGCCGACCTCCTCAATACCTGGACGGCGCCCATAGGCTCCGGTGTGTACCTGCTGCCGAGCGCCCCGCGGCCCGGAAAATACCTGGGCCAGAACATCGTCGAGGCGTGACGCGTTGCGTGCACCTTGTCGGCAGGGTGCCTGCGAATGCCTCTTTCGTCACGTCGACGGGTACCGCGAGGTGTCGAAAACCGCGGAATGACGGGGTTGTCGGTGGCGGATGCCAGAGTTCACATCGCAAACTCGTTGACGGGATCTGCCGCGCGTACTTGACTGAAATCAAACGTGTTCACGAACGAGGCGGCAGGTGCCGCCGGAGGAGTCAGCTCGATGAAGCTCGCCGAACAGATCGTCTCCCAGCTCCAGGCCGCCGGTGTGCGCCGCATCTACGGCATCGTCGGAGACAGCCTCAACCCCATCGTCGACGCCGTGCGCCGCACCGGCGGCAGCGCGAAGGGCGGCATCGACTGGATCCACGTGCGCCACGAGGAGGTCGCCGCCTTCGCCGCGTCCGCCGACGCGCAGGTGACGGGCGAACTCGCCGTCTGCGCGGGCTCCTGCGGCCCGGGCAACCTGCACCTCATCAACGGCCTCTACGACGCGAACCGCTCCGGCGCGCCCGTGCTCGCCATCGCGAGCCACATCCCGAGCGCGCAGATCGGGCAGGACTACTTCCAGGAGACCCACCCCGACCGTCTCTTCACCGAGTGCAGCGTCTACTCCGAGCTCATCTCGACGCCCGTGCAGAGCCCCCGCGTCGTGCAGGCGGCGATCCAGCACGCCGTCACGCTCAAGGGTGTCTCCGTCATCACGCTGCCCGGTGACATCGCCGACGAGCCCGCCACCTCCGACGTGACGCCCGTCGCCGTGCCCGAGCCGGGCGTGCTCGTGCCGCCGGCCGGAGTCGTCGAGAAGCTTGCCGCCGAGATCAACGCGGCGGAGAAGGTCGCCATCTTCGCCGGCGCCGGTGCCGCCGGGGCACACGACGAGCTCATGCGGCTCGCGAGCAAGGCCAAGGCGCCCGTCGGGCACTCGCTGCGCGGCAAGGACTTCGTGCAGTACGACAACCCGTTCGACGTCGGCATGACGGGCCTGCTCGGCTACGGCGCCGCTGCCGAGGGCATCGAGGACGCCGACCTCATGATCATGGTCGGCACCGACTTCCCGTACGACCAGTTCCTGCCCGACACGCGCACCGTGCAGATCGATGCGCGCGCCGAGGTGCTCGGCCGCCGCACGGCCGTCGACCTGCCGATCCAGGGCGACGTCAAGGCGACTGTCGACGCAGTGCTGCCGCTCGTCGATGAGAAGAAGAACTCGAAGTTCCTCGACAAGACGCTCAAGAAGCACGAGAAGCTCATGGACAAGGCGGTGGGCGCCTACACCCGCAAGGTGGAGAAGCACACCCCCATCCACCCCGAGTACGCCGCGTCGCTGCTCAACGAGGCCCTCGCGGACGACGCGATCGTCACCGCCGACACGGGCATGTGCAACGTGTGGTCCGCGCGCTACATCCAGCCGACGGGCCGCAGCCGCCTCATCGGCTCGATGCTGCACGGCTCGATGGCCAACGCGCTACCGCAGGCCATCGGCGCCCAGTTCGCGCACCCCGACCGCCAGGTCGTCGCGATGTGCGGTGACGGCGGCCTGTCGATGCTCATGGGCGACATGCTGACGGCACGCGCCTACGACCTGCCGCTGACGCTCGCCGTGTTCAACAACTCGACGCTCGGCATGGTCAAGCTCGAGATGCTCGTCGACAAGCTGCCCGACTTCGGCGTCGACGTGCCCGAGGTCAACTACGCCGCCATCGCTCAGGCGATGGGGTGGCACGCCATCCGCGTCGAGAACCCGAAGGACCTCGAGAAGGCGTACGCCGAGGCGCTCTCTCACAAGGGCCCGAGCCTCGTCGACATCGTCACCGACCCGATGGCACTGTCGATCCCGCCGAAGATCACGAGCGACCAGGTGTTCGGGTTCGCGACGGCCATGTCGCGCATCGTGCTCAACGGCGGTGCCGGCGAAGCCGTCGCGATGGGCCGCTCCAACCTGCGCAACATCCCGCGTAGCTGGTGACGGCGCTCCTCGCCGCCGGCTGAGGCGGGCGGCGAGGCCGAGGATGAAAGCGGTCGCGTCCGGTTGTGGCGCGCCGCACGGCGTGAGTGCCAGGCGAAATCTGTCTGGGTTCTGCGATTTCCTCCGGGCGGCACTACAGGTGTAGTGTCGCTGGATGGGGCCTGGGGAAGTACGGTTGAACCACGGCCCGGCAGCTCGCCGCGACGCGAGCGGCCGGCCCCCACGAAACCGCCCGCATCCCGTCCTTCGGAGGAAGCCCATGGCGCAGCGTCTCGACGAGTCTGCTCCTGCACAGACCACCGCTCGCGAGCAGATCCGTCAGTTCGCCCCTCGCCTCATCGTGCTCGCGCTCATGTGCGTGCTCGTGCAGGGCCTCATGGGGCTGTCGTACATGGGTGCCTTCGGCAAGCCGGAGGCGAAGAAGGCGCCGTTCATCGTCGTCAGCCACACCGAGGGCAACGCCGGCTACATCGCGAACAAGCTCAACGCCATCGACGGTCAGCCCGTGCTCGCGACGATCAGCACCGACGAGAAGGCCGCCATCGAGCAGGTGAAGAAGGACAAGGCCGTCGGCGTCTACGTCTTCAACCCGAGCAAGACGGAGAAGAACCCGAAGGACACGCTCTACTACGCCTCGGCTCAAGGCGCCTCGCGCGCTCAGGTGGCGCAGACCGTCGCGACGAAGACGTCACAGAACGCGAAGCGCGGCCTCGTCACGCATGACGTCGTCAAGGCTGCGCCCGACGACGCCCGCGGAACCGCCGCGTTCTATCTCGTCCTCGCCTGGATGGTCGGCGCCTACCTGCTTCCCGCGTCGATGACGACCGTCGTCGGCAACCGCTCGCACACCGCCATCGGGGCGCGCATGCGTCTGCTGCTGTTCGCCGGGTACGCGGTGCTCTCGGGCATCGTCGGCACCTTGGTGGCGCAGCACATGCTCGACGCGCTGCCCGGCCCGTTCTGGAAGATGTCCGCCATGGGCATGGCGCTCGTCTTCGCCGTCAGCACGTTCACGTTCGGCCTGACGTCGGCATTCGGTTCGCTCGGCGTGGGCCTCGCGATCCTGCTGTTCGTCATCCTCGGCAACCCCTCCGCCGGCGGTGCGTTCGCCTACGACGTGCTGCCCGAGCCGTGGCGCTCGGTCGGCCCGTACCTGCCGAACGGCGCGGGCGTCGACGCCGTGCGCTCGATCGCCTACTTCGGCGGCGTCGACCTCACCCGCCCCCTGTGGGTCGTGGCGGTCTGGGGCGTCATCGGCCTGTGGATCCTGTTCATGATCGGCAACAACACCTACCGCTTCGCCCCGGGCGGCGTCGACGCGAGTGACGACGACGGCGTCGGTGCCGTCGGCGAGTTCGTCGAGCATCAACTCGGCCACCACCCGCCGCACAGGCAGGAGGGCGGGCGGGGGCCTGGCTACGAGCGCGAGTCGCGGGAGCGGGCGTCTGAGGCCGCCTCGAACGATGACGTCGACGGCCGCGGCGACGGTGGCGACCGCACCGCGGAGCTTCCCCTGCGGCGCGACCGCCGCGAGCGTCACGACACCGCCGACCATCCCGGCGACGGCGACGCGCCGGCCTGACCGTCGCCGATCACAGGCCTGACGGGGCCCTGAGCGTCGCGTCGAAACCACCCCTGGGGCTCAACCGAGCACCTAGGGGTGGTTTCTTCATCCTCTAGCCTCGGTAGCGTCGCGTCATGGCCGATTGTGCGCTCGAGTTGAGCTTCGACGAGCGCAGCGCCACCGCCGTCGAGGATCAGTGGCGGGCGCTGCGATTCCTCGGCCTGCCGTCGCAACTCGACCACCGTGGCATGACGAACGCGCCGCACCTGTCGCTCGTCGTCGCATCTGCGATTCCCGAAGACGTGGTCGCCCGCGCCCGCGAGTTCTTCGCCGCCGCGTTGCCGATCCGTCTCGACGTGCGCGGCCTCATCGCGTTCGGCGCGGGCTCACGGGTGACGCTCGCGCACCTCGCCGAGCCGCCCCGTGCCGTCGTCGATGAGGTGACGGCGCTGCGTCAGGCGTCACCCCTCGTCCGCCACCCGGTGTGGACGCCGCACGTGACGCTCGGTCGGCGCATCCCGCGCGATCGACTCGGGGAGGCCATGGCCGCCGTCGACGCCCGCGGTGGTGAGCCGGCGCCTGACGTCCTCGTGGCCGACCGTCTGCGGTGGTGGGATCCCGCGACCGCGACGATCGACGTCCTCGCCCAAGCCTGACGTTGCCCCCGGCCCCACGGAGCCCCCGCGGCACCCCTCAGAGCCGCCGGCATCGCCCGGAAACGCGTCATCCTCGACGCGTTTCCGGGCGATGATCCGCTGCTTTCGCTCCGCGGCAGACGGCTGCTCGTCTCACGGGTCGGCGCGCGAATCGAGGGTTCATGAGGTGCGGGCCTAGCCTCGATCGTCATGAGCGCCCATGCCGAACGCACCTTCGCCGACCTCGTCACCGACGAACGTGAACTGCTGCTGTTCGCCATGACGCCGCCGCGCGCGACGACGAGTGCCGAACGTGCGCAGGAGATCGCCGACGCGACCCTCACGCGTCTCGACGGCCTCGACGTCGACGCGCTCATCCTCTACGACCTCGACGACGAGTCGGATCGCACCGACGACGACCGACCGTTCCCCTACCTCGAGACGATGGACCCGGCCGACTTCCTCGCCGGCCCGCTCGCCGGGTGGGGTGGTAACGCGATCGTCTACCGCTGCGTCGGCAAGTACGACGAGGCGCAGCTGCGCGACTTCCTCACCTCACGCCGTCAGGGTGACGCGACCGTCTTCGTCGGCGCCAGTTCGTCCCACAAGCCAGTGCGGACGAGCCTGCCGCGCGCCGTCGACCTCGCCGCCGAGCACGAGCACGTGACGCTCGGCGGGGTCGTCATCCCCGAACGCCACGCACGCACCAGCGCCGAGCACGAACGGCTGCTGCGCAAGCAGGATTCGGGTGCGGCGTTCTTCGTCAGTCAGGTCGTGTACGACACAGGCGAGGCGAAGAACACGATCAGCGACTACGCCTACGCCTGCGCCGAGCGGGGCATCCGACCGGCGCGCCTCATCTTCACGCTGTCGCTGTGCGGTTCGGAGAAGACCCTCGACTTCCTCGAATGGCTTGGCGTCGACGTGCCCCGCTGGGTCGGCAACGAACTGCGCCGCAGCCACGACACCCTCGAGGCGTCCTACGAGCACTGCCTCGCCGCCGCGCACGAACTCGCCCGTTTCTGTCGCTACCTCGACGTGCCGTTCGGCTTCAACATCGAGAGCGTGTCGACGCGCCGCGTCGAGATCGACGCGACGGTGCAGCTCGCCCAAGACGTCGCCCGGGTGCTCGGACGCGGCGCCGGCGACGAAGCCGAGGTGCCGCCGCAGGAACGTCAACCGGAATCGGCGTTCGGCGCCTGACGGGGCCTGGCCGGGCGGCTCGGCGATCTGATCGCGCGTGAGGGGGTTTCGGCTCTGGAACCGCACAACCAGCCGCGCCGGGGTGGGCTTTTCGGCCTGCGGGGCTTCCATTCGTGACGCGCGGCTCAGGATCCCGCACCTCGGTTACGCTCGCGTAACTTTTGGCACGTCATTCCCCAACCGTTCCCGCGAAAAGATACTGTGTGGTAGGTCACATCGCGTGGCCGCTCCCTGCTGGTCCCCGGAAAACCCTGCCGCCCGAAGGAACCCCCATGCGCCGAAACCGTCTCGCCGCCGTCGCTCTCACGTTCGCCGCCACCTCCACCGCCTGCGTCACGACGATGGCCGCAGCGCCCGCCGCCCACGCCGGCACCGCCACCTTCTACACCGCGCCCGCCAGCGTCCCGGCCACCCCCGGTACCCTCATCAAGAGTGAGCCGTTCTTCACCGGCCTCGGCGTGTATGGCAAGACGACGCGCATCATGTACTCGACGCGCGACACGAACGACAAGCCGGCCGCCGTCACCGGCGCCTACATCGAGCCGTGGGCGAAGTGGGCAGGCCCGGGCCCGCGTCCCGTCGTCAGCTTCTCCGTCGGCACGATCGGCCAGGGCGACCAGTGCGCGCCGTCGAAGATGCTCGCCACCGCGCTCAACCTCGAGGTTCCCGGCTCGATCGGGCTCAACTACGAGACGACCGCGATGAACAACCTGCTGTCGAAGGGAGTCGCCGTCGTCGTCACCGACTACGTCGGCCTCGGCATGAACGACCGCGTCCACAGCTACATGAACCGCGCCGACCAGGCCCACGCTGTTCTCGACGCGGCGCGCGTCGCGAGCAAGGTGCCCGGCGCGAGCGTCAAGGCCGACTCCAAGGTCGCGACGTACGGCTACTCCCAGGGTGGCGGCGCTTCCGGCGCAGCCGTCGAGGCCGCGCCCACGTACGCGCCGGCGCTGAACGTCGCGGCCGCCTACGTCGGCGCGCCGCCCGCCGAGCTCAACTCGGTGCTCTCCGGCGTCGACGGCAGCCCGATCGCCGGCGTCATCGGCTACATCATCAACGGCGCCGTCAACGAATACCCGGGGCTGCAGAAGCTCATCGACGACAACCTCAACGCCAACGGCAAGGCGATGCTCGCGAAGACGAGCGGGCAGTGCACCGCTGACACCGTCTTCGCGTTCGGTGGCAAGAAGACGGAGCAGTACACGAAGTCAGGCGAATCGCTCGCGCAGATCGTCGCGCGCGAACCGGCGCTCTCCGAATTCATCGACGCCCAGCGCATCGGCCGTCTCAAGCCCACGGCCGCCGTGCGCGTGGCGACGGCGAACGCCGACGACCTCGTCACGCACAGTCAAGCCCGCCAGCTCGCAGTCGACTGGTGCGGCAAGGGCTCCAACGTCACGTACGCGCCGCTGAGCAACCCGAGCACGGGCACCAAGTCGATTCTCAACCACCTCGCCCCGTACATCACCGACCAATCGGCCGCGCACGACTGGGTCGTCGACCGTCTCGCGGGGAAGCCCGCGACGTCGAACTGCGGTTCCATCGCCGGGATGCCGTGACACCGGGACGCCGTGCGATCTGACGCGTGATCGACGAACCGCCCGAGAATCCTCGTGATTCCGGGCGGTTCGTTCGTACCGGCCCGTCCGGCCTGCAGCCGGCCGCCGGGCAACGTGAGCAGCGGTTTGGCGGGGCCCGCCCTTTCCGTCGTGTCGGGGGCCGCATGGAGCGCGCATTGCAGGGTTGACGCTGCGGCGTGTTTCACGTGAAACACCGCAGCCCCCGTCTCGTCGACGGGGGCTGCGGTGTCGCGCTCGACCTTGGGGCCGAGACGCGTCAGTGCGTGCGGCGCTCGATCAGCGTTCGGTGGATGATCGAACCCGCGCCGATGCCGATGGCCAGCGCGGCGAAGAACGCACCCATGGCCGGGTACTTGAGGAAGATGACGGGCGAGAGGGCGACCAGCACGAGGCAGATCGCCGCCATGCCGGCCGGCGGCAGCTTGAGGAATGTCTTGTATGCCGCGAACCCGAGGACGTTGCCGAGCAGCCAGCCGGCGAGGGGGTCGATCAGCCAGCTCGGCTCGGGCAGCAGACCCTTCTCGGGCTGGAAGATCCACAGCAGCAGGATGAGCACGCCGAGGGCCGTGACGTCGATGGCGACCCAGGCGGCGGTCGGGAACGTGAAGTCGTCGTCGCGACGCTCCGTGGGTGAGGTGCTCATGCCAGACCTTTCAGCGTGGACTCTCGGCGAGGTCGACGGGCGTCGACGTCGAACGTCAGCGCGTCGGCAGACACGCGTTCCTTCATTTTCCCCGCAACGGCGCATCCGGCGCCACCGATTCGGTCAGATTGGTGCCGGATAGCCTGCCCTGGGCAGGGCTGTCAGCCCCCGCGCCGCATCTGCATGACGATGAAGCACGCGACGCCGACGACGATCGCGAGCACGACGGCGAGGGAACCGCCCGACAGGCGCGCGAGTGCGATACCCAGTGCGACACCGCACAGGGCGAGGAGAAAGGCGCGCAGGCGCGGGGACGACGTCATCGCTCCAGCGTAGATCAGGCGGGCCGGTGGGGACGGCGGCGACGGGTGCGTCGGATCGTGACGCGAAGCCCGCGCGCGGCGCTCGTGCCGAACACGAGCCCGAGAGCGATCCCGACGATGGCGCCGGAGGCATTCGTCGCCGTCTTCCACGACTCATGCGGGTCGATGGCGAGCTGCGTGACGCTGACGAGCCCCAGCGAGCCGGGCACGAGCAGCCAGAAACTCGGCAGGAACAACACCATGCGCGGCAGCGTCGGGCGGGCGAGCGCCATCACCCATGCGCTGAAGGCGGCGATGAAGGCGCCTGCGCACGCGCCGGCCCAGGCGGGGTAGGCGAGCCAGTTCTGGATCGACCACTGCGTCGCGTACGTCAGCGTCGTCACGGCGAGCACCCAGGGTGCGAGGCGCCGCGGCACCGACTCCATGAGGCAGATGCCGATCGTCACCGCCCCGAGGCCGATGAACCCGGCGAGCGGGCCCAGCTCGTCGACGCGGGTGTTGACGAAGGCGCTGCTCGGCGCGTGCGTCAGCAGGCTCGCGCCGGCGACGCCTGCGGCGAACATGACGAGTTGCGCCGTGCCGTGCGCGAGGCGCGCGGCGCCGCTGACCATGGCGCCGGCGACGAGTTCGCTGAGGCCCGTGACGATGAGAGCGCCCGGCAGCAGCACCGCGACGGGTGGCAGCATCGTGCGCAGCGGACTGGCGACGAGACCGGCGTCGAAGGCCGCGAACGCGGCGGCCGCGACGATGAACCCGGCGAACAGCGGCAGCAGTGCCGCCGGGACGAGACGACGGCCCGTCAGGCGGATCAGGGCGACGGTGACGGGGCTCGCCAGGGCCGCGAACAGCACGCTCGGCCAGGTCGGTTGGAGGATCCCGGCGATGCCCGCTGCGACGACGAAGCCGCCGAGGTACATGCCGACGACGGGAAAGCGGGCGCGTTGCCTCCTCAGGCCGCGCAGCGTGGCGAGGGCGTCCGCAGGCGTCAGCGACCCCATCTCCAGACCGTGCTGGATCGCGGCGACACGCGCCGTCTGATCGAGTCGCAACGAACCCTCGACGGACTCGAACGTCGCCGGCTCACCATGGCCGAGCCCCAGCGTCACGCCGTTCGGGTTGGCCTGCATCTGCACGCCGGGCAGCCCGATGGCGCGGGCGGCGCGCACGACGTCCTCCTCCGCCTCGTGCGCCCCCGCTCCGGCGGCCATGTGAGCCGCCGCGAGATAGACGAGCAACTGACGCGTGTTGGCGTCGTTCATCTGAGGCGTAGGACCATGGTTGTCGGTGAGACGAACACGGGCGTGGTGAGTGGCAGGAGCTCGTTCGAGACGCCGGACGCCCTTCTGTCGGCGTAGAGGAAGCGCACACCCCGCTTCTTGAGCTCCGCAAGGTTCGTTGCCGTCGGGTGCCTGAAGGCCGTCTCGTTCTGACGGAAGGCCGCTTCGTCGTAGTACGGCTGCGCCAGGTAGCTCCGGCCGCCGACCATGTGGCGCACCCGGGCACTGTTGCTGTAGCCCCACGCCCCGATGTCGACCGGTGATGCGGTGTAGGCCGCCACCCAGAAGGAGCGAGAATCACAGAACGGGGTCGTCCTGATGGAGCGGCAGTGCACGTTAGTCGCGACGAGGTGGCCCTTGGGGTTCGCATGCGCAAGCGCGGCTGCCGCAGCGAGCTCGTCGCGTGACAGTGGTGAGGTCGGCGTCGGCGGGTCGCTCGACGCAGTCTGATGCGGCGGGGACGGCGTGTGCACCGACGACGTGATCTGTGGTGTGAGCCCATAACCCAGCAGGGCCGCGAGAGCGATCGCTCCAGCGGTATGGCGGCGCGATGACGGGTCGGCTCTGATGAGACTGACGAGTGCAGAACATGTGACGACCACGAGCACGGCGAGCATGGTCAACCACCACATACGCGGCGTGCGGGCAGCCTGGAAGGACTCGGTGTCCTGCCACACCGTGCCGACGACCCACCCGAGCACCAGAGCCATGATCAGAGCGGCACGAGCGTTCCGCGAGCCGACGCCCACCCACAGGCCGTAGCCACCCCAGGCGATGAAGACAGCCGTCACCGGAGCCAGGCCCCTCATGAAGTAGACCTGCGACATGGAGGGGTGCGCGAGGAGGAACATGGCCAGGAAGGCAACGATCAGCATCCCTGCATACATGAGCAGGGCATCGTCACCCCGTGTGAGGTGCGTGCGGCCAGCTGTCACGAGCAAGCAGCAGGCGTACGTACCGATGAGGCTCGTGACCAGCATGACAAGCATCAAGGAACTTGGCCGGTGGCCCGAGATCACGACGTCCTTCCACACCTTGATCTGAGTGGCCGTGGCTCCGGCGACGAACTTCGATCCGCCGCCTCCCCCGGCGAACGCCGAGGCGGTGATCACGATGATCAAACAGCCGACGACGCCGACGACGAGGGGGCGCAACCAACCGCGGCGGCGCACGAGGGCACGAAGGAAGACAAGCCCCACGCCGCCGAGGATCGTTGGCAGGAGCGAAACCTTCGTTCCGGGGCCCATGAGGGCGAGGACGAGGGCCACCGTGACCACTGGCGCCGTGACGCGTGGTTCCCGCAGCAGACGCAGTACGGCCCACGCGAGCAGGGCACATACCGGCAGGCTGAAGATGTGTGACGGGCTGAGCCAGACCAGGCCGGACGTGGAACCAGTGTCGACTGGGCGAAGGATGAGAACCACAGGAGGGAGGGCGAACAGTATGGCGGCACCAGCACCACCCGCACTGCTGCGCGACAGCCATCTGGCAAAGCCGAACACGACACCGAGGGCGGCAGCCGCAACGGGGAGGTACCAGGCGACGACGGTGACCTTGTCGACAGAAACCCCGCTTGCCATGGCTAGGGCGGCGCCGTGAGCATTACTGAACCAGTGGTACGACAGGGCGCCCTCCGCTGCCGACTGGGGGTCCGTCGGGGGCGCGTGGTGCATGGCGTCCGCAGTGATCGCTAGGTGCCAATCCATGTCCTGGTACCAGCGGATGTGATGATCGAGCGGAGTGATCGTGAATAAATGGGTCTGCAACGAGCGCAGCACCATCGCCCAGGCGAACAGCAGGGCGAGGGCGCTGCCGACGCGAACACCATGCCGGGCATCGGGCTCTGACCGGGGGCCGGGGGCTCGGGCCGGCGCGGCGCCATCGCGGCGACGTCTGGTCACCAGGCACACAAAGCCCCCGACCACGACGGCGATGGCGAGCGGGGCGGCGAGCGTCAGCCAGGCCTGACCGGTGTGCACGGCGACCCACCAGCCGAAGATCTGTGGCCCGAGACCCGCGGTGAAGGCCACCGCGAGCCGCGTCGGCAGATCACGCACGCGGAATCCATGAGCCACGATCGCGCCAGGGAGGACGACGGATACGAGCACGGCGGCCGAGAAGCGGGCGACGTCGGCGGCCGTGAGGCCGTTGTGCATCATCGTTGCGACGGTCAGCACGCCCGCCGCGAGGCCTGTCGCCACTCCCACGAGACGTTCGCTGGGGGGTGTGGCGGACGCCGTGTCATGGCTGGTTCGCTCGGTCTCAATCCGGCTGGCTCCCGAGGCCGGCGCGGATGCGCGGTGCGCCGTCATCGGCGCAGGTCCTGCGACCCGGTGGTCGGGGTCTCGAGGCTGTCGTACGCGATGTAGTGGGTCGGGCGAGCCTGCATCGCCACGTACAAACGCCCGACGTACTCGCCGAGGATTCCGAGGCACAACAGCTGGAATGCCCCGAAGCCACAGATCGCGACCATGGTGGAAGCCCAGCCGGTGATCGAGTGGCCCGTCAGTTTGGAGATGAGCGCGAACACGAGAACCAGGAAGGCGGTGACGAACCCCAGACCGGCGAACCACGTCGCCAGCCGGAGTGGGGCGTTGGAGACGCCTGTGATGCTGTCGAACGTCAGCTTCAGCATCTTCGACAGCGGATACTTCGACTCGCCTGCGGCGCGGGCCTCACGCTTGTAGCCGACCTCGGCGCTCGGGAAACCGAGGTGCGGGACGGCGAGGCGAAGCACGCGGTTCTGCTCGGGCAGCGCGAGGACGGCGTCGACCGTTTCTCGGCTCATGAGGCGGAAGTCGGCTGCGTTCATCGCGCCACCCGCCCCGAGCTTGCCCATCACCTTGTAGAAGCCCTCCGCCGTGGTGCGCTTGAACGCCGTGTCCGTCGTGCGGTCGGTGCGTACGCCGTAGACGACGTCGACGTGCTCGCGCTTCGCGACGTCGAGCATCTCGGCGATGACCTCCGGGGGATCCTGGAGGTCGGCGTCGATCGTCACCATCCAGGAGCCGAGAGAGCGCGCGAGGCCGGCGCTCATGGCGGCCTGGTGGCCTGCGTTCGCGCGCAACCGCACGACACGGATCTGCGGCCACTCGCGGCGCAGTCGCTGCAGGATGGTGGGGGTGTCGTCAGATGATCCGTCGTCGACGCACACGACCTCGTACGAGGTATTCATGCCGTCGAGGACGGGGCGCAGACGCTCGGCGAACAGGGGCAGCACGTCCTGCTCGTTGAACATGGGGACGACGACGGACAATTCAGGGTTCACCGCCCCAGAATACGTGGCGGTACCGCGGATGCAGCGGACATGCCGGCCGGAGGGTCGGACCGCGCCCGCGCCGACTCACGCCTCCTGGCGGGGTCCGTTCGCGGCCGGGCCGGCGGCGGTCTCGGATCTTCATGCCGGCCGCGCCTCGAGACCCGTGGGAGGCAGCGTGTCAGGCCTGCAGGTGCGCGACGCGGTAGCTGGCGGCCATGCGACTGAAGGCGAGGGCGTCGGGTTCGAGGAAGCAGGCGGTGGCCCACACGTCGGCCCAGACCAGATCCGGCCCGACGACGGTGACGCTCGCACACCCGCCCCCGTGCCCCATCGGCGATTCCTGTCCCCTTCTGCGATTTTCGTCCACATTCGTCCTCGGGTCGACGATGTGGGCGCCGCGCTGCGCGGTACCTGATGTCGCCAGCGCGCCCTGCGTCAGCTCGATCGTCGCGACGACGCCCGCCGCGTCGCGCGGGTCGCTGATGCCAACGCGCCACACGCGCTCGATGCTTGCACTCGCGCCCGCCCCCGCGTCGCACGTCAGGTCACCGCCGGCGTTGAGGCAGAACACGATTCCGGGGACGGCGCGCAGGACGTCGGCGGCACGCTCGACGGCGAAACCCTTGACGAGGCCCGTCGGGTCGTACCCGCGGCTGCCGTCGGGACCGACGAGGTCGGTCGTGAACAGGCCATTCGTGACGGTCGCGGCTTCCTCGCACAACGCGCGAACGTCTGCGTACCAGGGGTCCGCCTCGGTCTCGTCGAGCTCACCGCGGCGAATACGCATGAGGTCGCTGTCGGCGCGGTAGGTCGAGAACACGTCGTCGGCGCGGTGCAGGGCGGCGAAGGCGCGGTGGGCTGCGTCGGCCAGTTCGTCTGTGCGTGAGTCGAACTCGTCGTGTGCGACGCGAATATGGAGCGAGACGGCCATGCCCATCGTGTGTTCGACGAACGCTCGGGTGCGCCACGGCGGTTCCGGAGTGGTGGGCATCATGATCTCTTCTCGCGTCGAAGCCGTCGTTGTCATCGTGGGCTCAGATGTGGGCCTGGTCGAGCGCCGACTGCAGGCTCTGGATGTAGCCGGTCGAGGTGTACGTCGCGCCGGAGACCATGTCGATCGAGCTCGTCGTCGTGCCCGTCGCCTCGGAGTTGAGCGTCGGGATGGCCACGGAGTTGATCTCCTGATCGCGCGAGTTCTCGCTCGGGTAGACGATGGCCTCCGACGAGGTGACCTTTCCGTTCGCGACGGTGATGCGCACCTGCACCGGCCCCCAACGCGTATCGACGCTCGTGCCCGTGTAGGTCGCGGACTTCGCCGAGCCGGACGTGGAAGCCGAGGCCGCGGGCGTCGAACCCGAACCGGTGCCGGACCCCGACGTCGTCGTCTGCGTCGATCCCGCTTCGCTCTGGCCCGTCGTGGTGTTCTGCTGCATCGCAACGGTGTTCGACGCCCCAGCCCCGCCGGCTGCGACTGCCTCGGTCGACGTGCGGTAGCTGAACAGCAGCACGAGCAGCGTCAGCGTGCTCATGGCCCACCAGGTGATGCGTTTCATGATCGTCCTCGCTCAGTAAGTCAGTAGGTTCAGTAGGTGAAGTGCTCGACGTGGATCTGCTCGCGCGGCACGCCGATCTCGCGCAGCGCTCGCTCGACCGCGCGCATCCACCCGGCCCCGCCGCAGACGTAGACGTCGCGTTCGCGCACGTCCGGGCAGGCGAGCAAGAGGGCGTCGGCGTCGCTGAGGTGACGGTGATCCTCGGGCAGCCAGCTCTCACGGCCGGGGATGCGGTGGCCGCGCAGCACGATGTACTGGCCACCGCGCGCGGCGGTGATGGCCTCGATCTCGTCGTCGAGCACGAGGTCGTCGTCGGTGCTGTGACGGTGGATGACGGTCGCGTCGAGCCGCCCCGTCGCGGGGTCGCTCGGCAGTTCGTCGAGCAGGGCGCGTAGCGGCGTGATGCCGATTCCGGCGCCGATGAGCAGGGACGCCCGGGTGCGCGCCGCACCTGCGTGCATGCGGCCGTACGGTCCTTCGACGAGGACGCGCGTCCCCGGCGTCAGCGTCGACAAGCGGCGTGAGCCGTCGCCGATCATCGCGGCGGTGAAGCGTAGCTCGACCTGCCCGTCGTCCCTCACGCGAGGCGCGGCGGACAGCGAGTACGGGTTCGCGCGCGTCACGCCCGGCCCGCCGAAGCGCCACTGCAGGAACTGGCCGGCGCGCGCGTCGAGTGCGGCCGTGGCACGCCCCACGGCGCTCACGTTGACGACGCCGGGCGCGATCTCCTCGACGTTCGTCACGCGCAGGCCGGCGCGCTGGGTGCGCGCGAGCGGTAGCAGCACGCGGAACACGATGACGGTGAGCGCCACCGCCGCGTACAGGGCCCACCAGAACGTCGTCGCGACGGGCGAGGCGAGGAAGTCGCGGCCCGTCCACAGCTGGTGCGGTAGGGCCAGACCCACGCCGAGGTAGGCGTACAGGTGCAGCAGATGCCAGCTCTCGTAGCGCAGCGCGCGCGAGCGCGGGGACCGAGTCGCGCTACCGGGGCGCAGCGGTTTGATGCTGGTGACGACGACGAGGCACAGCGCGACGGTTCCGGCCAGGGCGAGCAGCATCGCCGGGTAGGTGAGGGTGAAGTCGACGATCTGCCCCCAGATGCTCTGGTGCGCGTCGGCGGCGTAGCCGAGCGTGATGAGGGCGATGTGGGCGAGCATCAGCGTGAAACTCGAGAAGCCGACCCAGCGGTGCAGGCGCGTCAGCCCATCCTGCCCGAAGGCCTGCTCCACGAACGGAACTCGCGCCATGAGCAGCACCTGCAGCAGCAGCAGGTAGCTCGCGATCAGACCCGTGAGGCGGCCCGATTCGTCGAGGACGCCCGACGTGGACGTCAGGCCGGCGATCCCGCCGTTCGTCACCCACAGGGCGACGACGAACAGGCCGAGGCCCCAGGCGACGACGATGCTCGCGTCACGCCACCAGGAGGGGATGACGCGCGGTTCGCGTGGTGCCGCGACGGCGGAGGCGCCGAGTCTGTTCGGTGTCGGCGGCATGGTGACCTGCGTGCTCATGACGCCACTGTCCCGCCCTCACTTCACCACCCCGTATGGCGTCGCTGTGAGGCGGCTATGAGGGCGTCGGAGCCGTACCCATCTGCGATGTTCGTCCACATTTACTCCCGGTAAACGGGTACGAAAATCGCAGATGGGTACGGGCCCGCGGTCAGATGGCGCAGTGGTCGGTGTCGCAGGTGCCGGGATGGCTGTGGGTGCTGGCGCGGCCATGGTCGACTGAGTCGGCGTCGGGGCCGGTGGGCTCGACGTCGTCGGGGTCGGCGTCGTCGGATGACGTGGACGCGCCGTGCGTTGCCGCCGCGTCCAAGGTGGCCGTACGACCCTGCCAGGCCTGCGTCAGGGCGCGCTCGAACATCTCGACCGGCTGCGCACCGGAGACGGCGAAGCGCTCGTCGAGGACGAAGAACGGCACACCGGTGATGCCGATCTGACGCGCCGCCGCTTCGTCGGCGCGCACGTCCTGAGTGAACTCGTCGCCGGCCAGGACGCGGCGGACGTCGTCGGCGGGCAACCCGATCTCCTCGCCGAGACGCTGCAGTTCGTCGACGTCGCCGATCGAGACGCCCTCTGTGAAGTACGCGTGCATGAGGCGCGTCTCCGCCGCGGTCGCGAGTCCGTGATGCGCTGCGAGATGGATGAGGCGGTGGGCGTCGAACGTGTTGCCGTACTTCGCGTCCTGCCAGTTGAACGTCAGGCCGACGGCGGCCGCGCGCGCTGCGACGTCCCGCTGGCTCGCCGCCGACTGCTCGGCGCTGATGCCGTACTTCGTCGCAATCGTGTCGACGAGCGTGCGGCCGGGCTCACGCTCTATGCTCGGGTCGAGTTCGTAGCTGTGCCAGACGATCTCGACGTCGTCCGCGTGCTCGAAGTTCTCGAGCGCCAGCTCGAGGTGACGCTTGCCGATGACGCAGAACGGGCAGACGATGTCGCTCCAGATGTCGATCTTCACGCGGGGTGAAACGTCATGAGCGTGAGTTCGATTCCTGGGTTCGATCGCCGGCTCGAGGTGTGAGGTACGACCCGGTGTGTGAGCCGCGCTGCTCACGCCCCGGGCCGAAGCTCACAGATCGAAGTCGGTGTCAGGGTGTGCGCCGACGCAGCGTCAGAGCCCCGAGGGCGACGAAGCCGACGACGAAGGCCGCCACGACGCCGATATCGCTCGCGATGTCCCACGTCGCATCGCCTGTGGAGACGGCCGTCATCGCGTCCACGGCGTACGAGAGCGGTAGGACATCGGAGACGAGTTCGAGCGCTCGCGGCAACTGATCGCGCGCCACGAGAAGCCCACACAGCAACATCTGCGGAATGACGAGGGCGGGCAGGAACTGCACGGCCTGGAACTCGGTGCGCGCGAACGCGCTGACGAAGAGGCCGAGGGCGGTTCCCAGCACGGCGTCGAGCACGGCGATCGCCCCGAGCAGCCAGACGCTGCCGGCGATGTTGAGGCCGAGCGCGCCGACACTGAGGGCCACGGCGAGGGCCGCCTGCACACAGGCGACGACGCCGAAGGCCAGGGCGTAGCCGAGGATGAGGTCGAGCCGACCCATCGGCATCGCGAGGAGGCGCTCGAGCGTTCCGCCCGTGCGCTCGCGCAGGGTGGTCACCGACGTCACGAGGAACATGACGATGAACGGGAAGAGCGCCAGCAGCCCCGGCGCGACGCGATCGAAGACGCCGCTGTGGGAGTCGGCGAAGATCCATGCGAGCAGCGTCATGAGAAGGCAAGGCATGACGAGGAGGAGGGCGAGAGTGCGGTGATCGCGGCGCAGCTGCGTGAGCACACGTGCCGTGACGGCGAGGGTGACGCGGGGCGTCATCGAACGACCTCCAGGAATGCGGATTCGACGGTGTCGCAGCCGGTCTCCCGCTTGAGGCGTTCCGGCGTTGTGTCGGCGACGAGTGCGCCGTCACGCATGAGCAACAGCGCGTCGCAGTGCTCCGCCTCGTCCATGACGTGACTCGAGACGAGGAGCGTGACGCCGTCGTCCGCGAGTGAGCGGAAGAGGCGCCAGAGCTCCACGCGCAGCACCGGGTCGAGGCCGACCGTCGGTTCGTCGAGGACGAGCAGGGTGGGCGTGGCGAGCAGGGCCACCGCGAGGCTGACGCGGGAGCGTTGGCCGCCGCTCATGTCGCGGACGAGCTGGTCGCCGCGGGCGTCGAGGTCGACGGCGCGCAGAGCTCTCGCGACGGCGTCAGCATCCGCGCCGACGACCGCGGCGAAGAAGCGGAGGTTCTCCGTTGCGGTGAGGTCGGGGTAGACGCTGGCAGCCTGGGTGACGTACCCGATGCGTTGCCGCAGATCGGCCGCCCCTGCCGGTTCGCCGAGGACGACGAGGTCACCTTTGACGTTGTCCTGGACGCCAACGACGGCCCGCATGAGCGTCGACTTGCCGCAGCCGGACGGGCCCAGCAGGCCCGTGATGCTGCCGGATGCGATCTCGAAGTCGAGACCGTCGAGGACGGTGCGCCCGCCTCGCTCCACGCGAAGGCCGCGGGCGGTGACGGCTGCGGGGCGGCTTCGGTGCGCCCCTTGGGTTGGATGCTCTCTCATAGCTCTGAGTGTGGGGTGCGGATGGGCGATAATGCGAAGGTGGTCAATTCTCGCCGCGGACGTCCGCCGGGCCGTAGCGATGCGCGTGAGCGCGTGATCGAGGCTGCGACGACCGTGTTCATGGAAGTTGGTTACGCGCGGGCGTCGTTGCGAATGATCGCGCAGCTGGCCGGCGTCTCGCACTCCCTGGTCAATTACCACTTCGGCTCGAAGCAGGGTCTCTTCGGTGAGGTGATGTCCTTGACCCTCATGCCTTCGCAGGTCCTCGGTGAAGCGCTGCGACAGCGGCCGGGTGAGACCCCGGCCATGCTCGCGCGACGGTTCGTGGGCACCGTCGTCACGGCGTGGGACGACGCGCACCTCAGCGACCCCTTCGTCGCGATGCTGCGTGAGGCAATGGCCGAAGAAAGCATGCGGAGCAACGTCGCCGAGTTCATGGAGCGGGAGGTGCTGGCCGTCGTGGCGACCCGCATCGGCGGACCGGATGCCACCGTCCGGGCCGCCGGAGTCGGCATGTGCATCGCGGGGCTCGTCATGGGGCGCTACCTGCTGCGGGTCGGTCCGCTCGTGGCGTTGTCGAAGGAGGAGATCGTGCGCGTGCTGGCGCCGATGGTGGCCGTGCACCTCCGCTGACGTCCGCCGCATCGTGGCGCCTGCCGGGCGCGCTGCCCAGCCGGTGGCACAGTGCCCATGAAGCGTGTTCCGACCTGGGTGCAGTTCGTCGCCCTGGTTTTTCGCCTGGGGATCGAGCTTCCTCTTCATGAAGGTCGGATTGGAGGGGCTCTCGCCCGGGCAGGTGGTGCTCGCCCGCCTCGCGAGCGGCGCTGCGGTGCTGTTCGCCATGTGCGCCGTGAGGCGTCAGCCGCTGCCGAGGCGGAGGGCCGGGGCCATCTGCTCGTCGTCGGTCTCCTCCTGTGCGTTGTGCCCTTCCTCCTGTTCGCGTGGGCCGAGCGGCACATCTCCTCGAGCCTCGTGAGCGTCTACAACGCCACGACACCGCTCATGACGATGGCCGTGGCCATGCTCGTGCTGTCCAGCGAACCGCGCACATGTGACAAGACGCTCGGGCTCCTGCTCGGGATCGTCGGCGTCATCGTGGTCCTCGCACCCTGGAACGGGTTGGGGCACAGCGGTCTTGCCGGCCAGCTGGTCTGCCTCGGCGCTACGGCCTGCTACGGCATGGGCTTCACCTACCTGCGCCGCTTCGTCACGCCGCTCGCCCTGCCGTCGGCCAGCGTCGCTGCGGTGCAGGTCTCGCTGGCCGCCGTCGTCATGCTGGCCCTCACGCCGATCGCCGCAACCGGCGCCACGTGACGTGGCGGGTCGCCGTCAGCATGCTGCTCCTCGGCGGCGTCCGAACGGGCCTGGCCTACCTGTGGAACACCACCATCGCGCGCGATTGGAGCGCCACGACGGCCTCGACGGTGACCTACGTGACGCCCATCGTCGGCGTCGTCGGCGGGCGTGCTGCTCCTC
>ERZ1023267.228-NODE-228-length-23048-cov-8.166616_pt1 | contig 23048 bp, 18 predicted proteins | sample MGYA00520905_ERZ1023267 | MGnify/ENA primary metagenome ERZ1023267 (study PRJEB32759, sample SAMN07749868) | skin metagenome | biome: transportation; feature: city; material: polyester macromolecule | host: Homo sapiens | place: Hong Kong:ISLAND line | collected...
TGAAGTTGGGAAGTCGTCCGCCGGTCGCCCACTCCGACATGTCGCCGATCAGCCGGTCGGCGTGCCCGGGCACGATGTCGGCGATCGGTGGCACCAGGACGCCGACGACGTGCATATTGAGCGCGGCGTCGCGGTGGCAGACCGCACTGTCGGGTCCGCGTTGCTCGGCGAACGCCCCTCCGAGCAGCCTCAGTTCCACCAGCAGTAGCGGCGAAGCGACCTCGGGCCCCGCGTGGTCGAGCAGCGTGCGCACCGCGTCGTCGGGCAGCCCCGACAGCAGCATGCCGTTCTCGTACGCAGGCTTCGGGTCGGTGGGGTCGGCATGGATCATGCCGACGGCGGCGTAGGGCATCGTGCCCACCGCGTCGAGAATCGGGGTCGCCACCGCGCGCATCGGCGCGAAGGTCGACGCGATCCGCAAGGGCGAGGACCGGCAGATCTTCAAGCAGCTCGTGCTGGATGCCGGGGCCGACGTCGCCCGCGTCTGGCACAAGGACGACGCGCTGCCGGAGGGCATTGACCTGGTCGGCGTGCCTGGCGGCTTTTCCTTTGGCGACTATCTGCGCTGCGGCGCGATGGCCTCGCGGTCCGCGATCATCCCGGCGCTGCGCGCCCACGGCGAGCGCGGCGCGCCGATCCTCGGCGTGTGCAACGGCTTCCAGATCCTGTGCGAATCGCATCTGTTGCCCGGCGCGCTCATTCGCAACGACCACCAGAAGTTCCTGTGCAAGGACCAGGTGCTGCGTGTCGAGAACACCTCCACCGCGTGGACGAACGCTTTCACGGCCGATCAGGAGATCACCATCGCGCTGAAGAACGGGGAGGGCTGCTTCGTCGCAGATGACGCGACGCTCGACCGCCTCGAGGGCGAGGGCCAGGTCGTCTTCCGCTACCTGCAGGGCAACCCGAACGGCTCGTACCGCGACATCGCCGGCGTCACGAACGAACGCGGCAACGTCGTCGGCCTCATGCCGCACCCCGAGCACTGCGTCGAGGAGGGCTTCGGCCCCTCGACCGACGGGCTCGCCTTCTTCACGTCCGCCATCACGGCGCTCGCGAGCGTCTGAGGAGACAGCACTGATGACTGAGATGAACACGAGCCCGGAGCCGGGCCAGCTCGCCGCTGCCGAAGAGGGCTTCAGCGCCGACAACCAGATCATCGCCGCGCCGAAGACGGACGGCCTCGACACGGTGAGCAAGGCCGAGGCGACGCCCGACGTCGAGCAGCCGTGGGCCGAACTCGGCCTCAAGGACGACGAGTACGCGCGCATCCGCGAGATCCTCGGGCGTCGCCCGACGAGCGCCGAACTCGCGATGTACTCCGTCATGTGGAGCGAGCACTGCTCGTACAAGTCGTCGAAGACGCACCTGCGCCGCTTCGGCGACCTGCCGAGCGAGACGCCGCGCGGCAAGCAGCTCGCCGGCATCGGCGAGAACGCCGGCGTCATCGACATCGGTCAGGGCTGGGCCGTCACCTTCAAGGTCGAGAGCCACAATCACCCGAGCTACATCGAGCCCTACCAGGGCGCCGCGACCGGCGTCGGCGGCATCGTCCGCGACATCATGGCGATGGGTGCGCGCCCGATCGCCGTCATGGATCCGCTGCGCTTCGGCGCGCTCGACCACCCCGACACCGCGCGTGTCCTGCCCGGCGTCGTCGCCGGCATCGGCGGCTACGGCAACTGCCTCGGCCTGCCGAACATCGGTGGCGAGGTCGTGTTCGACGACTGCTACCAGGGCAACCCGCTCGTCAACGCGCTGTGCGTCGGCAAGCTGCGCCACGAGGATCTGCACCTGGCCAAGGCCGCAGGCCAGGGCAACAAGGTCGTGCTGTTCGGCGCCAAGACGGGTGGCGACGGCATCGGCGGCGTCTCCGTGCTCGCCTCCGAGACGTTCGACTCCGAAGGGCCGACGAAGCGACCGGCCGTCCAGGTCGGCGACCCCTTCGCCGAGAAGGTCCTCATCGAGTGCTGCCTCGACCTGTACGCCGCGGGCGTCGTCGAGGGCATCCAGGATCTCGGGGGCGCCGGATTGTCCTGCGCGACATCCGAACTCGCCTCCGCCGGTGACGGCGGCATGCACATCGAACTCGACCGCGTGCCGCTGCGCGACAGCTCGCTGCGGGCCGAGGAGATCCTCATGTCCGAGTCGCAGGAGCGCATGATGGCCGTCGTCGCGCCAGACAAGCTCGACGCGTTCATGGCGATCGCCGAGAAGTGGGACGTCGAGGCCGTCGTCCTCGGCGAGGTCACCGACGGTGAGAACCTCGTCATCACCTGGCATGGCGACGTCGTCGTCGACGTGCCGCCGCGCTCCGTCGCGCACGACGGGCCGGTCTACGAGCGCCCGCTCGCGCGACCCGAGTACCTCGACGCGATGCAGGACGACGTGTCGTCGCTGCTGCGCCGACCGGCGTCGGGCCACGAGCTGCGCGCGCAGCTGCTGCAGGTGCTGGGTTCGCCGAACATCGCCGACAAGTCGTGGATCACCGACCAGTACGACCGCTACGTCATGGGCAACACGGCGCTCGCCATGCCTGACGACGCCGGCGTCGTGCGCGTCGACGAGGGCACCGGGCTCGGCGTCGCGCTCTCGACGGACTGCAACGGCCGTTTCGCGAAGCTCGACCCGTTCATCGGCGCGCAGCACGCCGTCGCGGAGGCGTACCGCAATGTCGCGGCCGCCGGCGCGACGCCGCTTGCCGTCTCCGACTGCCTCAACTTCGGCTCGCCCGAGGATGCGGGCGTCATGTGGCAGTTCAGCCAGGCCGTCGACGGCATCATCGAGGCGTGCCGCGCGTTCGGCACTCCCGTGACGGGCGGCAACGTGTCGTTCTACAACCAGACGGGTGACGTCGCGATCCACCCGACGCCCGTCGTCGCCGTCCTCGGCGTGCTCGACGACGTCAGCAAGCGCACGCCGTCGGCGTGGAAGGATGCGGGCCTCGCGCTCTACGTGCTCGGCGAGACGCGGGACGAGCTCGACGGCTCCGAATGGGCCGGCGTCGTGCACAGCCACCTCGGGGGCCTGCCGCCGATGGTGCACCTCGAGAACGAGAAGGCGCTCGCGTCGGTGCTCATCGACGGTGCCCGTGACGGCCTGCTCGCCGCGGCTCACGACCTGTCGTCCGGCGGTCTCGCGGTCGCGTTGGCTGAAGGCGTCATGCGTCATGGTGTCGGTGCGTCGGTGTCGTTCACCGACAACGCGTTCGTGTCGCTGTTCTCCGAGTCGGCCGGTCGCGCCCTCGTCGCGGTGGCACCGGAGCACGTCGAGGCGTTCGAGGCGCTCGCGTCGAAGGCCGGTGTAGCCGCAGCGAAGATCGGCGAGACGGGTGGCGGCGCGCTCGCCGTCGGTGACCTGTTCTCGATCCCGGTCGCCGAGCTCTCCGAGACGCACCAGGTGCCGCTGCGAAAGATCTTCGGCTGACGGCCTGCGCATCGCTGACGGTTGGTGCGCGCTCGTTCGAGAGGCCCATTCCTGGAACCAGGAATGGGCCTCTCGACGTGTTCACGAGGTGCGGTCCGGGCGTGTGCCCCATCTCGGCTCGGCTGCTCGGATTGGGGCTGAAACTCTGCCATGCCAGATTGCGGCTCTCAACCGGCGAGTCGGGGTCCGAAACTCTGCCATGCGGGATTGCGGCCCTCACGGGTTGGGCGTGCGACGGCGGTGACGCGGCTGGCAGCGCGGGCACCAGAACAGGTTGCGGCCCGCGAACTCCTCGAGTGCCACGGGCGTGCCGCAGACGAGGCACGGTTGCCCCGCGCGTCGATAGACGTAGACCTCGCCGCCGTGCTTGTCGACGCGCGGATCACGCCCCATGGTCTCGGGCGAGTGTTCGTCGCGGACGGTGTCGATGCGGCCGTCGCGTACCCCGAGCGGCATGAGCGCGACGAGGTCCGCCCAGATCGCGTCGAACTCGGTGCGGCGCAGGAACTTCCCCGGCATCTTCGGGTCGAGGCCGTGGCGGAAGAGCACCTCGGCTCGGTAGATGTTGCCGACGCCGTTGAACACCTTCTGGTCCATGAGCAGCGCGGCGATCGGCGTCGACGTGCGGCGGATCCGCACCCACGCGACGTCAGGGTCGGCGTCCGTGCGCAACGGGTCGGGCCCGAGCTTGCCGACGATCGCCGCCACCTCGTCCGGAGTCTTGAGCGCGCAGACGTTGGGGCCACGCAGATCCATGACCACACTGCCGCGCGCATCACCGTCGTCGGCCGATGCTCCGAGACGCCACCGGATGGCGCCGGTGATCGGCGCCTCGACGGGCTCGACACCGTACGTCCAGAAGAACTTTCCGAGCAGACCAAGGTGGATGTTGACGCGCTCGTCGAGCCCTTCGAACGCGACAAGCATGTGCTTGCCGTAGGCCTCGGCGTGATCGAAGGCACGGCCGTCGATGCGCGCGGAGCTTTCGGCGAATCGGCCCTGGGGAGAGGAAGATTTGATGATTCGCCCAGCGAAGTTGTCGTTCATCATCCCCGCGATGCGGTGCGTGACGTGACCCTCGGGCATCGTTCTCCTTCGTCGTGGCGGTGCAGCCGATCGTGTCACGCTCGCAGCGTCAGCGCACTCGCCACGCACCGAGCTGCGGCGGGACGGGGGAGCGTGCCGCGTCGTTGTCGGTGAAAGGGGCGGCCGCCCGCAACATCCGTGCCAGCTCGGCGCCGCGCCGGACGCCCGTCGGCAGGGGCGCACGAGCGGCGGCGCGGGTGACGGCGTCGAGGTCGAGGGCGCTGGCATCGGCCGACGCGGCCAGCACGACGTTGCCGAAGCGCTTGCCCTTGAGCACCTCGTGCGCCCCGACGATGACGGCGTGTGGCAGCACGGCGGTGAACGTCGCGGCGGCGCGTGAGGTCCACGCGAACCCTGGCTCGTCGGCGAGATTGGCGATGAACACGCCACCCGGCTTGAGCACACGCGCGACGTCGGCCGCGAACGTCGGGCTGACGAGCTCGGCCGGCACGCGTCCGTCGGCGAATGCGTCGAGGACGATGACGTCGGCCGAGTCGTCCTTGAGAGCTGCGACGCCCGAGGCGCCGTCAGCCGGCCGTACCCGGATGCGATGCGTGCGGGGCAGCGGCAGTTCGCGACGGACGGCGTCGGTGAGGCGGACGTCGGGCTCGAGGACGATCTGCGGCGAACCGGGGCGGGTCGCCTCGACGTAGCGTGCCAGCGTCAGCCCTGCGCCGCCGACGTGCGTGACGCCGAGCAGGGACGGCGCGGGCGGCGTCAGCGCGTCGAGCACGAGCGCGAAGTGCTGGACGTACTCGAACTCCAGCAGCGTCGGATCGTCCGGGTGGACGTGCGACTGTGGGTGCCCGTCGCGCATGACGGTGACGCCGCCGCGCTCGTCGGTGATGAACTCGAAGGGGTCGCCGGCGGCGGTCTCAGGGGCAGTCGTGGGGATGCGTCGGCGAGCCATGCGACCAATGTAGGCGGTGCGAGTGCGGACGAAAATCGCCGATGGGCACAGGAATCGCGAAGGTGGGCGGGATTCGCGAAGGTGGACAGGAATCGCCGACGTGTCCGTGGTTCGCCGATGGGAACGAGAATCGCGGAAGGGGAGGGCGCCCCTAGGATGGGGCGCATGCCACCTCGTCGCCGCATCGCGCCAGAAGCGGGTCGCGCCGCCGTCCTCGCCTGGGCCGCGAACCCCGCTGACACGGCACGACCCACCACCGCCCTCGCCGTGCGCTACACGCTCGAAGAGCTCGGCATCCAGGTGCCCGGCCGCACCGTCGAGGTGCGCGTGCCGCCGTTCGGCGCCGTCCAGTGCATCGAGGGCCCGGTCCACACGCGCGGCACGCCCCCGAACGTCATCGAGACCGACGCCGTCACCTGGCTCGAACTCGCCACCGGCCGCCTGACGTGGGACGCCGCCCGCTCCGAGGGGCGCCTGCGGACGTCGGGGCAGCGCGCCGACGTCTCGGCCCAACTGCCGCTCGTCCCAGCCTGACGGGACTCGCAACGGTGCCGGGCTGGCCATCAGCGCCGGCCGCGGAGGTGGCCGGGGCCCCGCCCCGCCCGGGAGGCAAACGGAGCCTGGAGGATGGCGGGTAACTCACAGGTCGGCAGTTACCTGCCGACGTGTGAGCTACTCGCCATCTTGCCGTCAGGGGAGCGTGTGCGGACCGCGCGATGTGCGCAGGGTGCCGAAGGGCTCGGTCAGGCGGCCGAGGACGGCGATGGCCGCCCACCTTCGAGGTGAGCGGCCATCTTCAGGAGCCGAGTCGATCAGCGCTGAGCGGGGTCCCAGTGGCGGAACATCGCGGCCTTGGCGGCGTCCACGCTCGTGAACCACACCTCGGCCTCGGTCTGCTCGTAGCTCGGGCTGTCGGGCGTGTGGAACAGCATCGTGTCCGCGTTGCCCTTGATCGTGTACGCCGGCGACGGTGCCGAACCGTCCTCGTTGGGCTCGGCCGAGCCGGGGCCGAAGGGACCGTCAGCCACCTCGGCAGCCGAGACCTCAGCCGCCGTGGGAGCAGCCTGCAACGGCGAACCGGCGCCCTGCGGCGACTGCCCCGACTCGCTCGATGAAGCCGTGTCGTGAGCCAGCTCGTCGGACGTGAAGTCCTGCAGTGGCTGAGCGGCGTCGTCGGTGCGTACGTCGGCCTCGACCGCCGTCTGCGAGGCGCTCGCGGCATCCTCGGACGCCGACGGCTGTGCCACCGTCGTCGTGGCGGCGTTCGACGCAGCGCCGGTCGTCGACGTGGACGGGTCGGCGACGGGCTCGCTCACACCGACACCGGCCGACTCCGCAGGCGCTGCGGCCGCGTCGGTCGTCGCCGGAGCGAACTGGTCAAGCTGGTCCAACGGCAGCGGCTCGGTGCCCCAATCGTCGCCGCCCGAGGGCTTCGGCGCAGCAGGGGTCGTGGCGGGTGCCGACGCGGCGGCGTCCTGCGCTCTCGAGCCCGCGTGCTTGGACTGCGTCTGCGTCGCGGTCGAGTCGGCTTCCGCGGAACGGTCCGACGCGTCGGTCGCCGTGTCGTCCGACGAGCGGCCCGACGCCATCGCGGCAGCGGCGGCCGACCCTCCCGCGACACCGGCCGCAACCGCAGCACCGGACGTGCCGTTGTCGGTGGTGTCAGCGGCCTGTTCGGACGGGCGGGTGGCGGCGTCAGTCGTCGTGTCCTTCGTGCTCGTCGATGCGCCCTGAGTCGACGTCGAGTCCGCCGCCGGGGTGGATGCTGCTTCGGCAGCGGCCTTCTCGCCGTCAGCTTCGGGAGCAGCCGGGGTGCTCGGCGTCGAGTCAGCAGCGGTGGACGCGGCCGCAGTGGCAGCCTTCTCGTCCGTCGCTGCGGGCGCTGCCGGGGCGAGCGAGTCGAGCTGGTCGAGCGGCAGCGGCTCCGTTCCCCAGTCATCGCCACCCGACGACGCCGGTGCGGGTGCCGGGGCCGCGGCAGGTTGGCTCGTCGCCGTGTCCCGGGCCAGCGCGGGGGTCTCGGCCTGGGCCGGATCGCTTGCCGGGGCAGCTGCCTGCGGCTGCGCAGCGGGGGCGGGAGCGGAGTCGTCGAGAGCCGGGGGAGCAGCGTCCCAGTCGTCACCACCGGAGGCGGCGGGCGTGGCCTGCGGTGCCTGGGTGGCTTCCGGGGTCTGCTGCGGCTGCGCAGCGGCGGCCGGGGCGGAGTCGTCGAGTGCGGGCGGCGGGGCGTCCCAGTCGTCACCACCGGACGCGGCAGGCGCAGCGGCGGCAGGGGCGGAGTCGTCCAGAGCGGGGGCGGGGGCGTCCCAGTCGTCGCTGCCGGACGCGGCGGGCGCAGCCTGAGCCGGCGCGGCCGGGGCAGTGGTCGCGTCGAGAGCCGGAGCGGGGGCGTCCCAGTCGTCACCACTCGATGCGGCGGGCGCGGCGGGCGTCTCAGGAGCAGGAGCCGGGGCGGCATCCCAGTCGTCGGCCGCTGCCGACGCAGCGCCACCGGCAGACGCCGCAGCACCGGCCGCGGCAGCCTTCTGGCCGTTGGACGGCGCGTTCTTCGGCGCGGGAGCCTCCGCCTTCGCGGGCGCGTCCTGGGCGGCCGGCTGCTGCTTGGCCGTCTCGTTCTTCGGTGCGCCGGTCTTCACCTCGTCGGCCGTCTTCGCGGCACCCTTCGCAGGCTTCTCCTCGAGTTCGGAGGTGGCCGCGGCCTTCGCGTCAGGCGTCTCGACGCTCTCGTCGACGGAGTCGTCGCGGCCGATCTTGTTCTTGCCGTTCACTCCGTGGATGCCGACCGAACCCGGGCGCTTCGGCGCGCCCTTCTTCGGGTCGCGCATGAGCAGGTAGGCGATCAGAGCCAACAGCAGGATGACGTTTTCGAGGATGAACCACTTCACGGTCGCGTCCCATCAGTCGTACGAGCACACATTTCTGTGGCCACCCTACCGCCGAGTCACTTGCGCCGGGCCGGGATTTACCGCGTCGTGATGCGCCCGCGGGCGTTGCTACCGTGGTGGGGTGAGCACGCCTGAACCCCGCACCGAAACCGCCGAGCGCGACGAGAGCCGCCACGACACCCGTGACGACGCCCGCCCGGCGTCCGAGGCCCCACGCCCGGCCCATGACGAGGCGCGCGCCGACGAACGTCCGGCCATGAACCGCGACGGCGTGCCCCTCGCTCGCGTGCGTCGTGCGCCCCGCGTCATGCCGTTCCTGCTGACGGGCGCCGTCATCGGAGCCCTCGCGGGCCTCTTCGTCTCCCTCGACGGCGGTGACGGCGGCAACTACACGGCGTCGTCGTCGACCGGTTACCTCGTCGTCCTGTTCGGTGCCCTCGGCACGCTGCTCGGCGGCCTCGCGTTCGTCGTCGCCGACCGTCGTTCCTGACGCCCGTACGCGTCCTGCGCCCCGGCGCCCGGCTGCTCGCACGATGCACGCTGCGGCTCAGGTCGTGAAAGACTGATGTCTGTGGCACGCGGCGACGGCAAACTCTCACACGACATCCTTCCCGGCGAGAAGGGCCCCCAGGACGCATGTGGCGTCTTCGGGGTCTGGGCGCCGGGTGAAGAGGTCGCGAAACTCACCTACTACGGCCTGTACGCGCTGCAGCACCGCGGCCAGGAGTCGGCAGGTATCGCGACGAGCGACGGCAAGAGCCTGCTCGTCTACAAGGACATGGGCCTCGTCTCCCAGGTGTTCGACGAGACGAGCCTCGCCTCCCTGCGCGGCCACCTCGCGATCGGCCACTGCCGGTACTCGACGACGGGTGGTTCCACCTGGGAGAACGCGCAGCCGACGCTCGGTGACACCGAGGCGGGCACCGTGGCGCTCGCGCACAACGGCAACCTCATCAACTCCGCCGAGCTGCGCGAGAAGCTCGAAGAGATTCACGGCGAGCTCGGCAACACGCTCGGCGAGCTGCGTCGCGGCAACACCACCGACACCGCGCTCGTGACGGCGCTGCTCGGCGCTCAGTTCGACACGAGCCTCGAGAAGACGGCCCTCGCCCTGCTGCCTCACCTGCGGGGCGCGTTCTGCTTCGTCTTCATGGACGAGAACACGCTCTACGCCGCGCGTGACCCGCAGGGCATCCGCCCGCTCGTCATCGGCCGCCTGGAGCGCGGTTGGGTCGTGGCGAGCGAGACGGCGGCGCTCGACATCGTCGGCGCCAGCTACGTGCGCGAGGTCGCGCCGGGCGAGATGATCGCCATCGACGCAGACGGTCTGCGCTCGACGACGTTCGCCGAGCCCGAGCCGAAGGGCTGCGTCTTCGAGTACGTCTACCTCGCCCGTCCCGACACGACGATCGCCGGCCGCGAGGTCTACGAGAGCCGCGTCGAGATGGGCCGCCAGCTCGCGCGTGAGTTCCCCGTCGACGCCGACATGGTCATGCCGACGCCGGAATCCGGGACGCCCGCCGCGATCGGGTACGCCGAGGAGTCCGGGATTCCGTACGGCATGGGCCTGGTGAAGAACGCCTACGTCGGGCGGACGTTCATCGCGCCGAGCCAGACGATCCGCCAGCTCGGCATCCGCCTCAAGCTCAATCCGCTCAAGCCCGTCATCAAGGGCAAGCGCCTCGTCGTCATCGACGACTCGATCGTGCGCGGCAACACCCAGCGCGCCCTCGTGCGGATGCTGCGCGAGGCCGGCGCGGCCGAGGTGCACGTGCGCATCTCGAGCCCGCCCGTGCGCTGGCCGTGCTTCTACGGCATCGACTTCGCGACGCGCGCCGAACTCATCGCCAACGGCCTCGTCGTCGACGAGATCGCGACGTCTCTCGGTGCCGACTCGCTCGGTTACATCAGCGAGGACGGCATGATCGCCGCCACCGGGCAGCCGCGCGAGAACCTGTGCACCGCCTGCTTCACGGGCCGTTACCCCGTCGAGCTGCCCGCTGAGGATCGCCTCGGCAAGGGCCTGCTCGAGCTGCAGCTGCCTGTCGAGTTCGGCGGCGTCGATCCGACGACGGTCGGCACGGCCGACCTCGGCCAGGACGAGTCGATCGACCTCGCCCGCACCAACCCCGACGGCGTCTCGCCCGCCGGGGGCGCCGCCGTCAGCCCGGCCCGTCGGCACACGTCGAACTGACCGACGCCTCTCGATCCTCCCGCGCCGCCGCAGCCCTGACGGCGGCGCCGCGCCCGCACCGTGACCTCGCACCTCGAAGGACGACGATGACCCAGCACAACGAACCCATCACCTACGCCGGCGCCGGCGTCGACGTCGAGGCCGGCGACAAGGCCGTCGAACTGATGAAGGCCTCCGTCAAGCAGGCCCAGCGCCCCGAGGTGCTCGGCGGCCTCGGCGGGTTCGCGGGGCTGTTCGACGCCTCCGTCCTCGCGCGCATGGAGCACCCGATCCTCGCGACGTCGACGGACGGCGTCGGCACGAAGGTGGCAATCGCGCAGGCGCTCGACACGCACGACACGATCGGATTCGACCTCGTCGGCATGGTCGTCGACGACATCGTCGTGTGCGGCGCGGAGCCGCTCTACATGACCGACTACATCGCGACCGGCAAGGTCGTGCCCGAGCGCATCGCGGCCATCGTCAAGGGCATCGCCGCCGCGTGCCGTCAGGCGAACGTCGCCCTCATCGGTGGGGAGACGGCCGAGCACCCGGGCCTGCTCGCCGCGGACGAGTACGACGTCGCGGGCGCCGCGACGGGCGTCGTCGACAAGGCCGATCTCATCCTTCCCGAGTCGGTGCGCGAAGGTGACGTCGTCCTCGGCCTCGCCGCGAGCGGCCTGCACAGCAACGGCTACTCGCTCGTGCGCAAGGTCTACGCGAGCGCCGGGTGGGGCTATGACAAGCACGTCGAGGAGTTCGGCCGCACGCTGGGGGAGGAGCTGCTCGAACCGACGCGGGTCTACGCTGCTGACCTGCTGCGCCTCATCCGCACCGACGGCGTCGACATCCACGCGCTGTCCCACGTCACCGGCGGGGGCCTGGCGGCGAACGTCGCCCGCGTCCTGCCCAAGGGCATGGGCGCGCGCATCGAGCGTTCGACGTGGACGCCGCCGGCCGTCTTCGACGTCACCCAGCGCGTCGGCAACGTGCCCCAGGACGACATCGAACGCACCCTCAACATGGGCGTCGGCTTCGTCGCCGTGCTGCCCGCCGAGCAGGCCGCGACGGCCATCGAGGTGTGCGCCGAACTCGACCTGCCCGCATGGCGCATGGGCGATATCGCACGCACCGAGAATCTCGACGCCGCGGAGGCAGAGATCATCTCCGGCGCCAAGGGCGTCGACGCCGGCGCCTGCCAGATCGTGGGCAGCTACGCCTGACGCGTGAGCACGGGCGCTCGAGCCCCTCGAGCTCGGCGGCGGCCCACGCAGAAGTCAGCACGACGAGAGCCTCCGTCCCGATGGGATGGAGGCTCTCGTTCACGTCAACTCAAGAAAAAGCGGGTTGCGCGCTCGTCGTGGTCAGTCGTCGTCCGAGGCCCACTTGGAGTAGCGGTCATACTCGTCGCCCTCGTCGTCGGCTTGCGCCTGACGCGTTTCGTTCGCGCTGCGCGAGGCACGGAGCTCTCGCTCCAACGCGCTGAGGTCGGTGTCCGGCGAGAAGTACTTGAGCTCGCGTGCAACCTTGGTCTGCTTGGCTTTGGCCCGGCCGCGCCCCATGGCGAGACCCCCTCTGTCGTGTTGCCAGGGCGGCCGTCATCACCCCGCACGCGGGCGTGCGGACGTCAGGCGGAGGGCCCTGGGGATCCTAAGTTTCTGTCGTGGGGGTAACGCTACCTCAGGTGCGTTGATTTCCGCCCATCGACGCGGATCGCCGGGCGCTTCGCGCGGCCATGAGTGACCGGTCTCACTCCGTGTGGGTGGTGGCCAAGCCTGGATCGTCGACGACACGCCCTCGGGCGACGACGAACGCCCCCGCGAGGGCGAGCGCGCCGAGGCCGAAGCCACCCAGGACGAGGGCAGGTTCGTTGTCGCCGGGCTCGTCGACCGTCGGCGTCGTCGGCCCCTTGACGGTGCTCGGGGAGGCCGTGGCGGTCTGCACGGTCAACTCCTGAGCTCCCTCGGACGCCCCGGCGGTGCTGCTCGAGCTCACACCCGGGCCGCGCGTGATGGCGGCGGCGGGTGAGGACGACCCCGCGGCGACGGCGAGCACGCAGGCGCCACCGACGACGAGGGCGCGAGCGGATGCGGGCAGATGGCGCGACGTCATGCCCCCATTCTGACGCCCGCGCGACGGGGGCGCCACGTTCCGCGTCGTCGTTTCGCATCATCGCGCCCGGTATCGTCGCCGGACATGACGACGTCTCGGTTCACCACCCTCGCAGGCCCGGCCATCGCCGAGATCGAGGTGAAGCACTCGCGGTTCCTGTGTGAACTGACGCCGGTGGGGGCGGGTGACGACGAAGCGTCGGAGGTGGCCGCACGGGCCGTCGTCGAGGCCGCTCGTAAGCAGCACTGGGACGCGCGCCATCACTGCAGCGCGTTCGTGCTCGGCCCCCAGCGTCAGGTGCGGCGCAGCAACGACGACGGCGAGCCGTCGGGCACGGCGGGCGCGCCGATGCTGGAGGCGCTCGTCGCCTCGGGTCTGAGCGACGTCGTCGCCGTCGTGACGCGCTGGTTCGGCGGCACGCTGCTCGGCGCCGGAGGGCTCGTGCGGGCCTACGGCGACGTCGTGCGCGCCGCGCTGGCCGAGGCCCGCGTCGTCACGTACGAGTGTCGCCTCGTCATGGCGGCCGACGTCGGCATCGCCGACGTCGGCCGCGTCGAGAACGCCCTGCGAGCCGCCGGGCGGCACGTCGAGGGCGTCGACTACGCCCAGGGCGCGGCCTCAGGGACGGCGCGCCTGGTGCTCGCCGTCACGCAGGCCGATCGCGCAGCGCTCGCGAGCGAGCTCGCGAGCCTGACGGGCGGTTCGGCCGACCTCGACGAGTGTGGGCAGCGCTGGGTCTCACTCGCCGACCAGCCTGGGTGAGGCGTCAGCCGGCCGGACCTTCGCGCGTCTTCGGGGCGCACCGGCCGCCACCCATCAGCGACACCACACCTGCCCCGGTACTTCTGCCGCGCCACGGCGCGTCTCCCGCGCCCTGAGACGGGGTTGGCGCGTGGGCGTGCGAACCCCCAGAGTGGCTCCATGAGTGAACCGAAGACCTTGACCCCCGACGAAACATACGCACTCGACCGGGCCCACGTCTTCCATTCGTGGTCGGCGCAGGCCGCGCTGAAGCCGATGGTCGTGACGAAGACGTCCGGCTCCCGCCTGTGGGACGGCGACGGCAACGAGTACCTCGACTTCACCGGCCAGCTCGTCTACACGAACGTCGGCCACCAGCACCCGCGCGTCGTCGAGGCGATCAAGACGCAGGCCGAGACGCTGTGCACGATCGGGCCGAGCAACGCCAACGACCAGCGTTCGCAGCTGGCGAAGATGATCAGCGACCTGCTGCCCGACACGCTCAACAAGGTGTTCTTCACCAACGGTGGTACCGAGGCGAACGAGCACGCCGTCCGCATGGCGCGCGAGGTGACGGGCCGTCGCAAGCTGCTCGCCGCCTACCGCAGCTACCACGGCGCGACGGCGCAGTCGATCCACCTCACCGGTGAGGCGCGCCGCTTCGCCAACGACAAGGGCGCGAGCGAGGTCGTCCACTTCTTCGGTCCGTTCCTCTACCGCAGCGAGTTCTGGGCGACGAGCGAGGACGAGGAGTGCGAGCGTGCGCTGACGCACCTCGAGCACACCATCACCTCCGAGGGCGCCGACGCGTTCGCCGCTCTCATCCTCGAGCCCGTCATCGGTTCGGCCGGCATCATCCCGCCGCCGCCGGGCTACCTCGAGGGCGTCCGCGAGATCTGCACGAAGTACGGCATCATCTTCATCGCCGACGAGGTCATGGCCGGCTTCGGCCGCACCGGTGCCTGGTTCGCGCACCAGCACGCGAATGTCGTGCCCGACCTCATCACGTTCGCCAAGGGCGTCAACTCGGGGTACGTGCCGCTCGGCGGCGTCGTGCTGAGCGACGAGATCGCCCACCACTTCGACGAGCGCGCCTACCCCGGCGGCCTCACCTACTCCGGCCACCCGCTCGCGTGCGCGGCGGGCGTCGCGACGATCGCCGCGATGCAGGACGAGGGCATCGTCGAGAACGCCGCCCGCATCGGTTCCGACGTGCTCGGCCCCGGCCTGCAGGCGCTCGCCGAGAAGCACGACGCGGTCGGCCAGGCGCGTGGCGTCGGGGTGTTCTGGGCGCTCGAACTCGTCAAGGACGCCGCGCGCACGCCCGACGTCGAGCGCGCCGCCGCCGTCGCGGCCGCGTGCAAGAAGAACGGCCTGCTCGTCATCGCCGCCGCGAACCGGCTGCACGTCGTGCCGCCGTGCAACGTCAGCGACGACGACGTCCGTGCGGCCCTGACGATCCTCGACGAGGCGCTGTCCGCGAGCTGACGACGACGCGCCGTCGGTGGGTGATCGGCCGGGTGCGACGCTGCCGAACGAGGCAGCGTCGCGCCCGGTGCAACGTCGGGGGTGCCGCGGCGCGGAACGCGCCTCGAACCGGGAGGCATGCAGAACACGAGAAAGCCCCCGAGACGAATCTCGGGGGCTTTCTCGGTGGAGCGTGGCCAGAGACGGGGTCGAACCGCCGACCTAGCGATTTTCAGTCGCTCGCTCTACCAACTGAGCTATCTGGCCCTTGGGAAAGGGATGGCGACCCCGACGGGACTCGAACCCGCGACCTCCGCCGTGACAAGGCGGCGCGCTAACCAACTGCGCTACGGGGCCTCGTGAAAGGCCGATCTGTGCGTGGTATCCCCAACGGGATTCGAACCCGTGCCGCTGCCGTGAAAGGGCAGTGTCCTAGGCCGCTAGACGATGGGGACTACACAAATCATTCCCGCGAGCCGCTCACCTTTCGGTGTTTGCCCCGCTGGAACTTGCGTAACTTTAGTACACGTTCGCCGGGCAACGCAAAACGCCCGGAATGACGGGGATTCCGGCGGCATGGCGTGCGGTGCGCTGCCTGGCCCGGACGGCGTCGAGGCGCTTCTCAGGCGATCTCCTTGCGCGCGAACGTACGCACCCGCTCGACGTCCCACGTCGTGATGACGCGCTCGAGCGGCACGCCGAGCTCCTCGATGCGGGCCGCGCCGTATTGGAGGAAGTCGAGCTGGCCGGGCGCGTGCGCGTCGGAGTCGAGGGAGAAGTAGCAGCCGGCGTCGATCGCCTCGCGGATGAGATCGTCGGGCGGGTCGCAGCGTTCGGGGCGCGCATTGATCTCGACGGCGACGCGGTGCTCGGCGCATGCAGCGAACACGGCCTTGGAATCGAACGTCGACGGTGGGCGGACGCCGCGTTCGCCGTCGACGAGGCGGCCGGTGCAGTGCCCGAGGATCGTCGTGTGGGGGTTCTCGATGGCGCCGAGCATGCGTTTCGTCATGGCAGCCGGGCCCGAACGCAGCTTGGAGTGAACCGACGCGACCCGCACGTCGAGGCGGTCGAGCATGTCGGCGCGCTGGTCGAGGGAGCCGTCCTCCTTGATGTCTACCTCGATGCCCTTGAGCAGGACGAACGGGGTGCCCGTCGCCCCGAGGGCCGAGTTCATCGCGTCGATGACGCCGAGCTGCTTCGTCAGCCGCTCGGCACTCAGCCCGTTGGCGACGCGCAGCGAGGGGGAGTGGTCGGTCTGCACGATGTACTCGCGCCCGAGGGAGATCGCTGCCATGACCATCTCGTCGATCGGTGAGCCGCCGTCGCTCCAGTCCGAGTGGGTGTGGCAGTCGCCCTTGACGGCGGCCATGACGCGCTGCGCGCCCTCGACGAGGTGCTCGGGGCTCGATTCCTCCAGCTGGTCGAGGTAGCTCGGGACGCGGCCGTCGAGTGCCTCGGTGATGACGGCGAGCGTCGTCTTGCCGATGCCGGAGACGTCCGCGAGGGAGCCGTCGGCGGCCTTCGCGCGCAACGTCTCCTCGTCGAGCGCGGCAATCGCGCGCGAGGCGCCACGGAACGCCTTGACGCGGTATGTACCCGCACGGCGACGTTCGAGCAGGAAGGCGATGCGGTCGAGCGCTTCGCGAGGCGTGGGAGCACCGGTCATGTGGTCACTGTACGAACATCGCCCGGACTTGCCCAGGGCCTCCGCCTTGCCCAAGGACACTGATTTGCCCAGAGGTTAGGTGAGCCTTAGTTTGGGGTTGGCTCGACTGCGTGGCCTTGGTGTCGTTCCTTCGTGGGTGCCACTTGAGATGGCCGATCAGGATTGCAGCGAGGTGCCCCTGCGGCGCCGAGGAGCCCCGACGAGACGAGGACATCGTGACGAACACCGAAGCAGCGCCGGCCCACTCGCGTCGAACGCCCACCCACGTGAGAGTCGAACAGACCGAGCGGCTGACCCGCGACCTCGTGCGCGTCCACTTCAGCGGGGACGGGCTGCGCGCCCTCGAGCCGAAACCGGTGACGGACGCCTACGTCAAGCTCATCTTCCCGCCGCGCGGGGCCGACTACGCAGCGCCGTTCGACCCCGAACAGATCCGCGCCGAGCGGCCTCGTGAGGAATGGCCGGTGACGCGCACCTACACGATCCGGGCGATCGACCACGCGGCCGGAACGATGGCGATCGACTTCGTCGTGCACGGTGACGCCGGCCTCGCAGGGCCGTGGGCGGCTGCGGCGCGAGCGGGCGACGTCATCGGCTTCCTCGGCCCCGGCGGCGCGTGGGCGCCCGAGTCGGAGGCCGCTCATCACCTCTTCGTCGGCGACGAATCGGCCTACCCCGCGATCGCCGCGGCGCTCGATGCGCTGCCGCAGGACGCCGCGTGCACCGTCGTGCTCGAGGTGGCCGACGCGAGCGTGCACCCTCCGGTGCGCGCCCTGCCGCACATGAACCTCGTCTGGGTGCACCGGGACGAGACGCGCAGCCACGGCGGCGGGCTCGTCGACGTCGTCGCCGCAGCCGACGTGCCGGGTCTGCGCGACGGTGATGCCCCCGACGGGCTGCGCGTGTTCGTGCACGGCAACGCCGAGATGATCAAGGAGATGCGCCGGTTGCTCATCGTCGAGAAGAGCGTCGCTCGTGCGCACGCGTCGATCTCCGGATACTGGCGCCCCGGCCATGACGAGGACGCGTGGCAGTCGAGCAAGCGCGAGTTCGTGCAGCAGATGGAGCAGGAACAAGACCGCGCCTGACCCCCGCGCCTCGCCCCCTGTGCCCATCCGCGATTCTCGTCCCCATCGGCGAACGGCGTCCCCATCGGCGATTTTCGTCCGCATTCGTCGAGGCCGCACTGATGGCCGGGCGCTCGCCCCCGCGTCACTGATCGCCTCGGCGCGATCGACGCCGAGGCCCGCGACGACAACGACGTCGAACGCGGCGCGCGGTCGCGGCGAAACGCGAGACAATGCCGCGGTGAAGTCCTGGTTGCTCCTGCTGCTCGTCGTCGCTGCTGCGGCCCTCGTCCTGCTGACGCGTCGTTCGGTGCGGACGTCCGTCGTCACGTGGATGGCGGCGCGGCTCGGCCCCGACGCGCGCAGCGGCCGGCGGGCCGCGCTGCTGTGGCACGGTTCGGCGTTCCTCGCCGCCGTCGCAACACTGACGGGCGCCTGGTTCGGTGTGCGCGCCGGGGGAGCGGCGCGCTGGGTCGGGGATGCGGCGGCGATCGCGGTCGTCCTCGGCTACCTGCCGTTCACGTCGCTGGGCGCGCCGAAGACGACCCGGTGGCAGAAGAGCTTCGGGCAGCATCTCGCCGAAGCGGGGGCTGCCCGAAGTGCCGCGACGGCCTGTGCCGACGTCGCGCGTGTGTTCTCAGTGGTCGGTGTGCTCGTCGCTCTCGCTGCGCTCGTCGTCGTCGCCGGCCGCGGGGCGTGAGGTGTTCGCGGACTCGATCTGACCGGCCGGCGCAGACGACTTCTGCTTCGTGCCGAGCGGGTCGCTGAGCGTCGACTCGAGCGTCTCCTTCGGCAGCGCCTTCTCCTGCAGACGGGCCGTGGACGCCTGGATCTGCTTCGTCACGTACGGCCCGACGAGGCTGATCGCCGCAGCTCCGACAGCCATCCACAGACGCGGGTGACGCACGCCGCGCTTGAGCAGCATCTTCTCGACGTTCTTGTCGATGCGCAGCGCGAGCCCGGACGTCACGAGGCCCATGCCGGCCGTCGCGGCGGCGGCCAGGTCGCTCATCGACGACGATGTGGCGCGCCCGTCGACGACGTTGATCGCCTTGTTCGAGTCGGCCAGGCGGGAACTCGCGGGACGGCGCTCGCCCGCCATCGCCATGCCGACGCTCGTCAGCGTCGACGACATCGCGACGCCGCGTCGCACCCAGCGCGGGAAGCGCGCGGGACGCACCAGCGTCGTGGCGGCCGCCGTCGCGGCGGAGATGGCGGCCTGCGCGGCCGGGGAGTCGAGAGCGGGAAGCGTGAAACGAGGCATGACCTCAGCCTAGCGAGAGGCGCTGACGCGGCACCACCACGTCGGCGACGTCGGCTGGTCACACCTGCGCAGCGCGCGCTTGCGCGCGCCGCAACAAACCGCGCGCCGCGACGGCGAGGCCGAGGGCGACGCTTGTCGCAGTCAGCGTGACGGCGAACGCGGCCGTCGCGCCGTGGGCGTCGACGAGGCGTCCGGCGATGCCCGCTCCGCTGGCGTAGCCGAGGCCTGTCGCGCCGGCGAGGAACGTCATGGCCGTCGCGAGGCGCCCGCGATCGGTGATGAGTTCGCCGAGCGTGAACGTCGTGATCATGTACGGCGCGATCGCGAAGCCGAGGATGACGAGCTCACCTGCGAGCCCCCACAGCCCGTCGACGGCGAGCAACGGCAGCGACAGCACCCACATGGCCGTCGCGAAGAGGAGCAGCCGGCGCGCGTGATCCGGGGTGCGGCGCACGCGGCCCAACGCGAGGCCGGCGCTGACGGAACCGATGCCGAGCAGCGCGTGGAACAACCCGGCGCTCTCGGCGTGGCCGGCGGCGCGCGTCATCATCGTCGTACCGGTCTGGATCGAGCCGAACAGGTTGCCGATGAGGAACTGCGCGACGAACAGGACGGTGAACGCGGCGCTCCACACCGGTATGCGCGACGAGCCCGTCGGGGCCGGCGACACCAGGGACGCGCTGGGGTGACGTGCAAACTGCAGACCGAACCACAGCAGCAGCGCCGCGGCGGCGAGCAGCGGCGCCCACGTTCCGAACAAGGCCGCGAACGCGCCGACGAGCATCGGGCCGACGACGAACGACGCCTCGTCCGCGGCTCCCTCGTAGGAGAATGCGGTCGTGACGAGCCGCCCATCGGCGCCGTGCGATCCGATGATGGGACGCCAGCGCACGCGGGCGAGCTGACCGATCTGCGGCAGCGCGAACCCGGCGAGCGCCGCGACGACGGCCGTCAGCCACCAAGGGGCGTCGAAGTAGCGGGTGGCGACGACACCGACGAGGCCCGCCGCGCCGCCGAGGCACTGCACGAGAAGGATGCGCGTCTGGCCGAGCCGGTCGGTGAGGGAACCGAACCAGGGCGAACCGATGGCGTTGCACACCGCCAGCGCTCCCGCGCAGATGCCGGCGTGGGTGTAGGAGTCGGTCGTCGTCGCGACGAGCAGCAGCGTGCCGAGTTGCGACATGGCCAGTGGCAGGCGCGCGATGAACGCGACGACGACGTACCAACGGCCCGTGAGCCCGAACAACCCTGAATACCCGACGTGACTCACCCGCCCATGCTACCGGCGCCGTGAGGGCGCCGAAACCGCCGACAACCGCGACCTGACGGGGTTGTCGGTCCTGGCGCACCTAGGCTGAGCAGGTGCTCGTCTCACTCGTGCGTCAGTCGCTGGCGCCCCATCGTCGGTTGCTGCTCGGGCTCGTCGCCGCGCAACTCGTCAGCGTCGCCGCGTCGCTGTATCTGCCGAACCTCAACGCCGACATCGTCGACCACGGCGTCGTGCGAGCCGACACCGGTTACATCTGGCGCACCGGCGGCTGGATGCTGCTCGTCAGCCTCGTCCAGGTGTGCGCCGCGATCTGCGCGGCCTGGTTCTCGGCCCGCATCGCGATGAACGCCGGACGCGACATGCGGGCCCGCGTCTTCGGCGCCGTCCAGCGCTTCAGCTCGCGCGAGGTCGCCGAGTTCGGCGCGCCGTCGCTCATCACGCGCTCGACGAACGACGTGCAGCAGGTGCAGATGCTCGTTCTCATGGGCGCCAACCTCATGGTGACGGCGCCGATCATGATGGTGGGCGGCGTCATGATGGCGCTGCATCAGGACGTCGGGTTGTCGTGGCTCATGGTCGTCGCCGTGCCGGTGCTGGCCGTCGCGATCGGTCTCATCGTCTCGCGCATGGTGCCCGGGTTCCGCACGGTTCAGAAGCGGCTCGACGGCGTCAACCGGGTCATGCGCGAGCACCTGTCGGGCATCCGCGTCGTGCGTGCGTTCGTCCGGGAACCGCACGAGTTGCAGCGTTTCGGCGCCGCCAACTCGGCGCTCGCGAACGCGCAGATCCGCGTCGGCAACCTCATGGCCTTCATGTTTCCGACGGTGTTCCTCGTCATGAACCTCTCGACGGTCGCCGTCTGGTGGTTCGGCGGCCACCGCGTCGGTGACGGCGACCTGCAGATCGGCGCGCTGTCGGCGTACATGAGCTATCTCATGCAGATCCTCATGGCCATCATGATGGCCACGTTCATGCTCGTCATGATTCCGCGTGCCGCAGTGGCTGCCGAGCGCATCACGGCGGTACTGGACACGCGCTCGAGCGTGGTCGAGCCTGCGTCACCGATCCTGCCCGACGGTGGGGTGCGCGGCGTCGTCGAACTCGAGCACGCCGAGATGCGCTATCCGGGCGCCGACGAACCTGTCGTGCGCGACCTGTCGTTCACCGCCCGCCCCGGCCAACGCGTCGCGCTCATCGGCTCGACCGGTTCGGGCAAGTCGACGGTGCTCGGCCTCGTCGCGCGACTGTTCGACGTGTCGGCCGGCGCGGTGCGCATCGACGGCGTCGACGTGCGCGAACTCGACCCGCAGGCGCTGTGGGGCAGCATCGGCCTCGTCCCGCAGCACGCCTATCTGTTCTCCGGCACCGTCGCGTCGAACCTTCGCTACGGCAAACCCGACGCCACCGACGACGAGCTGTGGTCCGCGCTCGAGACGGCACAGGCGCGTGACTTCGTCGAGAGAATGGACGGCGGCCTCGACGCCGTCATCGAGCAGGGCGGCAGCAACGTCTCCGGTGGCCAACGGCAGCGATTGTGCATCGCTCGGGCGCTCGTCGCGAAGCCCCGCATCTACCTGTTCGACGACTCGTTCAGCGCACTCGACCTCGCGACCGACAGGCGGCTGCGTGCCGCGCTCGCGCCGCAGGTGAAGGACGCGACGGTGCTCATCGTCGCCCAGCGCGTCTCGACGATCACCGACGCCGACCTCATCATCGTCCTCGAGGACGGCGCGGCCGTCGGCATGGGCACGCACGAGGAACTGCTCGCCACGTGCGCGCCGTACCGCGAGGTGGTCGATTCGCAGCTCGGACGTCAGGAGGGAGCGGCGTGAGCCGCCGTCAGCCGTCGGGGCCCGCCGCATCGGCCGCATCGCCCGGCTCGGGCACTCGCCCGCCGGGCCCGCCGGCCGGAGGGCCGCGTCGCGGGGGTCATGGCGCGGCGATGGCGCCCGCGGAGAAGTCGCTGAACTTCGGCGCATCCGCGCGCCGCCTCATCGGGCTGCTGAAACCGCATCGGCTGCGCGTCATCGCGGTACTGGCGCTCAGCGTCACGGCCGTCGTCATGAACGTCGTCGCGCCGAAGGTGCTCGGCAAGGCCGTCGACGCAGTGTTCGCGGGCTCGGTGAGCATGCATCTGCCCCTGGGCTCGACGAAGGCACAGGCCGTGGCGGCGCTGCGCGCGTCGGGGCAGTCGAAGATGGCCGACATGGTCGCGGCGATGGACCTCGTGCCGGGCGCGGGCATCGACTTCGACCGTGTCGCGACGATCCTGCTCACCGTCGTCGCGCTCTACGTCGTCGCATCGCTGCTGCAGGTCGTGCAGGCGCGTCTGCTCAACACCGTCGTGCAACGGACGGTGGAGAAACTGCGCGCCGACGTCGACGCCAAGCTGCAGCGCGTGCCGCTGGCCTATGTCGACTCGCGCCCGCGCGGCGAGCTGCTCTCGCGCGTGACGAACGACATCGACAACGTCGGGCAGTCGATGCAGCAGTCGGCGGGGCAGCTGCTCGTGTCGATCTGCACGGTGCTCGGCGTCGTCGTCATGATGCTGACGGTCTCGTGGCAGCTGACGATCGTTGCACTGCTGACCATTCCCCTCGTCATGCTCGTCGCCGGGCAGATCATGAAGCGTTCGCAGGGGCAGTACGTGGCCCAGTGGGCGCACACGGGCACGCTCAACGGGCAGATCGAGGAGGCGTTCACGGCGCACGAGCTCGTCAAGGTCTTCGGGCGCGGGCCGCAGGTGGAGGCGGCGTTCGCGTCGACGAACGCCTCCTTGACGGAGGTCTCGCGCCGCGCGCAGTTCCTGTCGGGGCTGATGATGCCGATCATGATGTTCGTCGGCAACCTGCAGTACGTCGCGATCTGCGTCATCGGCGGCGTGCGCGTCGCGTCGGGGCAGATGACGCTCGGTGACGTCACCGCGTTCATCCAGTACTCGCGCCAGTTCACGCAGCCCGTCACGCAGATCGCGTCGA
>ERZ1023267.232-NODE-232-length-22647-cov-5.619777_pt1 | contig 22647 bp, 18 predicted proteins | sample MGYA00520905_ERZ1023267 | MGnify/ENA primary metagenome ERZ1023267 (study PRJEB32759, sample SAMN07749868) | skin metagenome | biome: transportation; feature: city; material: polyester macromolecule | host: Homo sapiens | place: Hong Kong:ISLAND line | collected...
GACGCGGTCGGTCGCGGGGGTCAGGCGGCGGTCCATCAGGCGATTGCCGGCAGCGCGTGCAGGATCGTCCGCAGGCCGCTCGCGGTCGATGCGTCGGCGCGGATGTAGGGGGTCGAGACGATAGACCCGGTGAGCGCGCTCTCGGCATCCGCCGTCCCGAACGCGCGCCGCACGGTCCTCCGCCACTGCGCGTCGGAACTCTCGCTGCGACCGGTTCCGACGAGGTGCACGCGCCGTTCGGGCTGGGCGACCAGCAGTTCGCCGAGCGCCGGCAGCAGCAGGCGCGAGGCGAGGTCGCCGCTCGCACCGATGATCACGAACACCGTCTCGTCCGACATGAACGCCACACTAACCCGCGAGCCTGCCGGGCCGCGTGGGGGCGCCTGCGAGAATCGCATCGATGCCCTCTGAGATCGCAGACTACGCGCTGCTGAGCAACTGCCGCACCGCGGCCCTGGTCTCCCGGGACGGCTCCGTGGACTGGTTCTGCACCCCCCGGTTCGACGCCGAGGCCGCCTTCGCCGCGCTGCTGGGCACCCCCGATCACGGCCGCTGGCTGCTGGCCCCCGCGGCCTCCGCCTTCGCCCCGGCCGCCGCGCAGGTCGCCCCCGGCGGCGCCGCCGGACAGGACGCCCCGCGCGCGGAGGTCGTGGAGCGCTTCTACGGGGAGAACTCCTTCGTCCTGCACACCGTGTGGACCACGGACACCGGCTCCGTGCGCGTCACGGACTTCATGCCCCTGAACGGGCGCACCGAGATCGTGCGCCGCGTGGAGGGGCTGATCGGCGAAGTCACGATGCACCAGGAGCTGCAGCTGCGCTTCAGCTACGGGCGCACCCACCCCTGGATGACCCGCTACGACGGCGCCCCGGACCCCGCCACGGGACTGCCGGACCCGGCCGAGGCGATGCTCGTGGCCATGGCCGGGCCCGATGCTCTCGTCTTCCGCGGGGACCCGGTCCCGGAGGAGGGGGACCGCTGCCACGCCGGGCAGTTCCAGATCGCCGCCGGGCAGATCCGGGACTTCACCCTCACCTACTTCCCCTCCCACCGCAACCCCCCGGCCCCGCTGGACATCAACGACACCCTGCACCGCACCGTCGCGCACTGGTCCGAGTGGACCCAGCTGTGGGATGACTCCTCCGCCCCGGCCCCCGTGCCGACCACCACCGCGCCCCTGGCCACCACCACGATGCCCGTGCTGCCCGCGGACGGGGCCGCCTATCCCGGGACGGAGGAGGCCGAGCGGGACCCGCGGCTGCAGGACTACCGGGACGCCCGGCTGCGCTCGCTGCTGGTGATCCGCGCCCTGATGAACCGGGAGACCGGCGGGCTGATCGCCGCGCCCACCACCTCCCTGCCGGAGGTCCTCGGCGGACAGCGCAACTGGGACCACCGCTTCTGCTGGCTGCGCGACGTCGCCCAGGCGGTGGACGTGGCCGCGACCCACGGGCACGAGCGGGAGGCCGCCCAGCTGCGCAACTGGCTGCTGCGGGCCATCGCCAACGACCCCTCGGAGCTGCACAACGTGTACGGGGTGGCCGGGGAGTCCGATGAGCTGGAGCGCACCGTGGACTTCCTGCCCGGCTACGAGTCCTCCCGGCCGGTGCGCCGCGGCAACGGCGCGGCCGAGCAGCTGCAGGGGGACGCGATGGGTCAGCTCATGGTGACCTTCGAGCGCCTGCGTGGGCTGGGCTTCGCCGAGGATCACCTCTCCTGGCCGCTGCAGCAGGCGCTGCTGCGCGCCGCCGTCGCTCACGTGGGGGAGGAGGACCAGGGCATCTGGGAGATGCACGGGGGCACCCACGTGTACACCCACTCGCAGGTGATGCTGTGGGCCGCGCTCGACGCCGGGGTGCGCGCGGTGCGGGTGCACGGGCTGGCCGGGGACGACGCCGCCTGGGTCGCCGCCCGGGACCGGCTGGCCCAGCAGATCTGGGAGCACGGCTACGACGCCGAGCTGAACTCCTTCGTGCAGGTCTACGGCGGCACCGAGGTGGATTCCTCGCTGCTGAACATCGCCCAGGTGGGCTTCGTGGCCTTCGACGATCCGCGGATGCTGGGCACGGCCGAGCGGATCGAGCAGGAGCTGGGCACCGAGGCCGGGCTGATCTACCGGTACCGCAACGCGGACGGGCTGGACGGCATCGAGGGCCAGGACAACCCGCACCTGGCCTCCTCGCTGTGGCTGGCCCAGCAGCACATCCGCTCCGGGCGCACCGAGCGGGGCCGGCTGATCCTGGACGCGGTGCTGGACCGGGCCAACGACGTCGGGCTGCTCAGCACCGAGTACAGCCTGCGCAGGTCCCGGATGACCGGCAACTTCCCGCAGTCCCTGGCCCACATCGCCCTGGTGGACGCCATCGACGCCCTGCTGGGCGCCTAGCCCAGCCTCTCGCCTCACTCGCTCGCACTCCACCCCAGCGCCGAGTCATCGATTCCGACGGGTTTTCGGCCGAAAACCTGCCGGAATCGATGACTCGGCGACGTCGGGGGTAGAAGGGGAATCTCAGCGGCGCAGCCAGAGGGTGGTCTCGGCGGGGATGGTTCCCGACGACGAGGCCGCGGCGGAGGCCAGGACCACCTCGCCGCTCAGCGCCTCGGGCAGCTGCACCGGCTGATCGGAGAAGTTGGTGACGCACACCCAGCCGCCGGGCCGGGCGAAGGCCAGCACCTGGGCATCTCCGGTCTCGATCCACTCCAGCTCCTCGGCCCCCTGCAGCTCGCGCCGCGCGGCCAGGGCGCGGCGGTACAGGCTCAGGGTGGAGTCCTCGTCCGCCTCCTCGGCTTCCACCGCGTACCGGCCGAACCACTGGGGCTGCGGCAGGTGGGCCCCGTCCGGGCCGAAGCCGAAGGAGGAGCCCTCCCGGGTCCACGGCAGCGGCACCCGGCAGCCGTCCCGGCCCTTGTCCACCCCGGGGCTGCGGAAGAAGGTGGGGTCCTGGCGGTCCTCGTCGGGGATGTCCGCGACCTCGTGCAGGCCCAGCTCCTCGCCCTGGTACAGGTAGGCGCTGCCGGGCAGGGCCAGCTCGAACAGGGTCGCCGCCCGCGCCCGGTGCAGGCCCCGCTCGGCGTCCAGTTGCGGCTCGGTTCCGCCGGAGAGGATCCAGGCGACCCCGGTCTCCTTGTCCGTCCTGCCGGGCACCTCCGGCAGGCCGTAGCGGGTCGCGTGGCGCACGACGTCGTGGTTGGACAGCACCCAGGTGCTGGAGGATCCGGAGCGGGCGGCCAGATCGGTGTTGAAGGAGACGATGTCCTTGAAGCTGCGGGCGTCGAAGTGCGCGGAGAGCAGGTCGAAGTTGAAGGCCTGGCCCAGACCCTTCGGGCTGGCGTAGGCCGGGCGTCGGTCCGCCTCCACCCACGCCTCCGCCACGGCGGTGCGCGGCGGGTCGTAGGAGTCGAAGACCTTCCGCCACTCGGCGTAGATCTCGTGCACCTCGTCCCGGTCCCACAGCGGGTGGGTGCCGTCGATGGGCATCTCGTCCAGCTGCGCCTGGGTGGGCAGCCGATCCGGCAGATCCTTGGCCAGGCCGTGGGCGACGTCGATGCGGAAGCCGTCCACGCCCCGATCGGACCAGAAGCGCAGGGTGGTCAGGAAGTCCGCCCGCACCTCGGGGTTGTCCCAGTTCAGGTCCGGCTGCTCGGGGGCGAAGCTGTGCAGGTACCACTGCCCGTCGTCCACCCGGGTCCAGGCGGGCCCGCCGAAGATCGAGATCCAGTCCGCCGGCGGCTCGGCCCCGTCCGGGCCCTGCCCGTCCCGGAAGATGTACCGCTCGCGTGCGGGGGAGCCGGGCCCGGCGGCCAGGGCCTCCTGGAACCAGGCGTGCTGATCCGAGGTGTGGTTGGGCACGATGTCCACGATCAGGCGGATCCCCGCGGCGTGCAGGGCCTCGACCATCGCGTCGAAGTCCTCCAGGGTGCCGATCTTCGGGTCCACGTCCCGGTAGTCGGCGACGTCGTAGCCGCCGTCGGCCAGGTCCGACGGGTAGAACGGGCTCAGCCACACGGCATCGACCCCGAGCTCGCGCAGGTACGGCACGCGCTCGGTGATGCCGCGCAGGTCCCCGATGCCGTTGCCGTCCGCGTCCGCGAAGGAGCGGGGGTAGATCTGGTAGACGGCGGCCTGGCGCCACCACTGCGGGTCCGGGGAGAGGCCGACGGCGGGTGCGTTCTCGGTGCGCTCGGTGCTCATGCGGTGCGGGTGTCCTTTCGAGACGGGAAGCGGAAGGGGCGCGGGGCTACTTGACGGCGCCCTGGGTGAGACCGGCCATGACCCACTTCTGGGAGATCGCGTAGGCGATCACGGACGGGCCGATCGCCAGCAGGTAGGAGGCGAAGGCGATGTTGTAGTTGTTGCTGAACTGGGTCTGGAAGATCTTCTGCACCACGGGCAGGGTCTGCATGCTCGGGTCCGCGATGATCATCGAGGGCATCATGAAGTCGTTCCAGGAGGCCAGCAGGGTGAAGATCCCGACGGTCGCGGCCATCGGCATCATCAGCGGGAACATCAGGGTCCAGAAGATCCGCCAGGTGGAGGCCCCGTCCATCCGGGCGGACTCCTCCAGCTCCTCCGGCAGGGACCGGATGAACGCGGTGAACAGCAGCACGTTGAAGGACAGGCTGAACATGATGTGCAGGACGATCACGCCCACCGGGTTGGCCAGGTGCACGTACCCGGAGAGCTTGACCTGGGACAGGGCCAACACGGGGAAGGGCAGGAACATCGCGGCCAGCAGGTAGTAGCAGGAGATGCGGAAGAAGCGGCGGTTCCAGTTGCGGGAGATGGCGTAGGAGGCCATCGCGGAGAGCAGCACCGCCCCCACCGTGGAGAAGACGGTGATGGTCAGGGAGATCGCGAAGACCTTCGGGAAGTCGGTCAGCTCCCACGCCTCGCGGAAGCCCTCCAGGCTCCAGGGGGCGGGCAGCTTGAAGGCCTGGCCGAGCACGGCCTGGTCCGTGGTCTTGAAGGCCATGGACACGGCCACGAAGAACGGCAGGAGCACGGACAGGGAGCAGACCATGAGGATGATGGTCAGCGGCCAGTTGGTCCCGTGCGCCGAGCGGCGACGACGCCGGGTGGTGGGGGAGGCGGAGCCTGCGACGGCGTCGTGCGCGGTGCGCTCGGGGCCGCCGGGCAGCGGGGTGGCGGAGACGTTGGGATCGACGGACATCTAGAACTGGGTCCTTCCGCGGGAGACGCGCAGCTGGAACAGCGCGATGACCAGGGTGATGAGGAAGAAGATGGTCGAGTTGGCCATCTGGTAGGCGTAGTCCCCGTTCTCGAAGCCGGAGAAGATCTGCATGGCCACGGACCGGGTCGCGGTGCCGGGGCCGCCCCCGGTCAGGCCGACGATGATGTCGTAGGTGCTCAGGAAGTTCTTGAAGCCGAGGATCACGTTGACCAACACGTATCCGGAGATCATGGGCACGGTGATGCGGGTCAGTTGCTGGAACGGGGTGGCCCCGTCCAGGGAGGAGGCCTCGTAGACGTCACCCGGGATGGTCACCAGGGCGGCGATGTAGATGAGCATGGCCTGCGGGACCGCCTGCCAGGTGGTCACCAGCACGATGGAGATCCACGCCAGGTGCGGGTTGGCGAGGATGGACTCGCTCAGCGCGTCGATGCCGATGGCCTCGGCGGCGGCGGGGATGGTGTTGGAGAAGATGAACTGGAAGACGAAGGCGATGATGATCGCGGAGACCACCATGGGCAGCACGAAGATGGTGCGCAGGGTGGTGCGGAAGCGGATCCGGCTGGTCAGCCCGATGGCCAGCAGCAGCGCGATGATGTTCACCAGGATGACGGTGACCAGGGCGACGCCGATGGTGAAGCCGTAGGCCCCGAGCATCCCGGGATCGCTGAACAGCACGGCGTAGTTGGTCAGGCCCACGAACTCCCAGTCGCCGAAGCCGATGGAGTCGGTGAAGCTGTAGAAGATGCCCATCACGGCCGGCAGCGCGATGCACAGGCTGAACAGCACCAGCGCGGGGACGAGGAACCAGTAGTAGACCGGATCCACGCGGCGTCGGCGTCGCCGGGCCGGGGCCGGCGGGTGGGAGGCTGCATCCCGGTGGGAGGATGCTGCGGATCCGGCGGCGGGGGCGCCCGCCGCGCTCGGCTGGGCGTGACTCGGTGTCGTCATGGTCAGTCCTTGGCGGGTTGGCGTTCGGCGAGGCGGTGCCAGTCGCCGTCGAGCTTGCGGAGGGTCTCCTCGAGGTCCTGCCCCGTGAAGATGCCCTGCATGTAGTTCTCGAAGGGCACGGTCTTGGGCATGGACACCGAAGCGCCTTGGTAGAAGGCGGAGCGGTCCACGTACTTCTGCAGGTCCTGCAGGCGCGGGTCCGTGACGGGCGGGGAGTCATTGCGCACCCCGAAGCCCAGGTTCTGCTGGTTGTAGGCGTCAGCCACCTCGGGGGTGATGAGATAGCGCAGCAGGGTCCGGGCGGCCTCCGGCTGGTCGGACTTCTCCGGGATCCACAGGGCCAGGTCCAGGTTCACGCGCACCTTGCGGTCCGCGGGGTCCTCGGTCATGGGCAGCGGGAAGATGCCGATGTCGGCCTGCGGGTTCACCGTGAGGATCTCGTTCAGGGCCCAGGGGCCCTGCAGGTACATCGCGGCCTGGCCGTTGGCGAAGGCGACGTTGCCGTCGCCGTACTTGCGGTTGGCGGCGTCGTCGTTGGCGTAGTCCATCAGCCGCAGCGCCTTGCTCAGCGGCTCCTTGAACACTCGGGTGAAGGAGATCTCCCGGTCCGGCCCGGAGTCCTTCCCCTGCGCGCGCAGCTTCTGGAAGAAGTCCCCGACGTCGATGGCCCCGCCGATGCTGTAGTCCGCGATGCCCTGGGAGACGGTCCAGGCGTCCGCGCTGGTGAGGTAGAACGGGGTGACCCCGGCGGACTTGAGCTTCTCGCAGACCTCCAGCAGCTGGGACCAGGTCTGCGGGACCTGCACCCCATGCTGGTCGAAGATCGCCTTGTTGTAGAACACGGCGGCGGCCATCATCGAGTAGGGGATGGTGCACACCCGCCCCGGGTAGGTGGGGTACTGGTCCACGAGCTGCTGGATGGAATCGGCGATGTTCGCCTCGGCCTGCAGATCGGAGAGGTCGGAGAGCTCCCCGCGCTCCTGGAAGCGGGCCATCTCGTAGTTGTAGTTCAGGCAGCCCAGGTCCGGCGGGTCGGCGCGGGCGAAGCCGCTGGAGAGGTTGGAGGCGCTGTCGTGGATCGCCTCGATCTTCCCGTCCTGCTGCTCGTTGAACGTCTTCAGCAGGTTCTTGAAGTAGGGGATGGCCTCGGGTTTGGACTGGTAGAAGCGCACCTGGGGGACGTCCGGGCCGCCGCAGGCGGACAGTCCCAGGGCCAGCGAGCCGAGGGCGGCCGCGCCGAGGAAGGAGCGGCGGGACAGCGGGCGGGGCCCGGGAGCCGTGGCGGAACGAGCCGGCGGCAGGTGGGGCACGGCGACCTCCTGGAAGGGCGGACGACGGGCCCGACGGCGCCGTCGCGGATGGGCTGTGGTGCGGCGCACAGCACCGCTTCGACTAAATATAGACCGTAAATATAATCGAGGCAACGACCTCGTGGAAGGATGGCGCCTCATGACGACCCCGGACCCGGCAGGCGGCAGCTCCGCCGCCCTGCTGCGCCGCCTCAACGCCCGCACCGTGCTGGACGCGATGTGGGCGGGGAGGCCGGCCACGGCCAGCGATCTGATGCGCCGGACGGGGCTGACCCGCGCCACGGTCCTGGCGGTCTGCCGGGAGCTGACCGAGCAGGGCTGGCTGCGTCCCGCCCAGGACACCCGCTCCGCGGGCACCGCCTACACCAAGGGTCGGCCCGCCCTGCGCTACGCCTTCGCCGCGGAGAAGACGCTGGTGGTGGGGGTGGACGCCGGGCAGCACCGGATCGCCGCGCGCATCACGGACCTGGCCGGTCGGGACCTGGGGGTCGCTGAGCGGGCCCAGGACCTCACCGTCCCCCAGCCCGGCGAACCCCCGCGCCCGGCCGAGCGGATCGCGTCGGAGGCCGCCCGGCGTCGGGAGGAGGTGCGCGCCGTCGTGGACACGGCCCTGGGCATCGCCGGGGCCGAGCCGCAGCGGGTGGGCTGCGTCGTCCTGGGGATCCCCGCCCCGGTGGATGCCGCCGGGCACTCCCCGGAGGGGGCCAACCAGTACTGGGAGCTGATGAACCCCGGACTGGCGGATCTGTTCACCGAGCGCGGGTGGGTCTGCCGGGTGGAGAACGACGCCAACCTCGCCGCCTTATCCGAGCTGGCCCTGGACCCGGCGCGGACCGAGCAGAGCTTCGCCCTGCTGCTGGCGGGGGAGCGCTACGGGGCGGGGCTGGTGCTCGGTGGCGAGCTGCTGCGCCAGCGCCGCGGTGGTGCCGGGGAGCTGGCCGTGCTGGGGCTGGTCTCCGGCGTGGAGGGCACCGGAGCGGTGGGCCAGACCGTCCGGGAGGCCGCGGCGGCCGCGATCGCCGCCGCGCAGACCGCCGACACGGTGCGGGGCGATTCGGGGGGCACTGGGGCGGAGGAGGCCGGTCCGGCGGGCTCCGACGGGCGGGAGCGCCGTCGGACCGGGCTGACCCGGTGGGCCCCGGAGCAGGTGCGCGCGGAGAACGTCTTCCGCCTGGCCGAAGAGGGCGACGCCGTCGCCGTCGGGATCGTGGAGGACGCCCTGGACCGGCTGGCCCGGGTGTGCGCGGTGCTGGCGGGGCCGCTGGACCTGGATGCGGTGGTGATCGGCGGCGGCATCGCCCCGGCCATCCGACCCCGCCTGGGCTGGCTGCACGAGCGGGTCCAGCGCTACCTCCACGCCCCGTGGCTGCGGCTGTCCACCTCGGCGGCCGGCGCCGACGCCGTGCGCATCGGCGCCTGCTGGGCCGGGATCGAGGCGGTGCGCGCGGCCGCCCTGCAGGACTGACCCGGTCCGGGCCTCGTCGCTACCGGGCCCAGGGCGCGGCGTCGTCGGAGACGGCGGAGGTGTCCACCTGCGCCCGCTGGTCCTGCCCGGCCACCGCGGCGACGTCGATCGCGCCGGTCAGCGGGCCGGTGGGCTCCAGGTTCTCCTCGGTCTCCGGGTCGAAGAAGTGCGGGCGCCCGGTGGGGGCGATGAACAGGCGGTCGTAGCGGCGCACCGGGGTCCGCCCGTCCGTGCGCACGATGATCTGCGCGGGACGCTCGGTGTTGGGGCTCTTCATGCTCACCGGGGAGCGGCGGGGCAGGGAGGCGTGGATGTAGGCGTCCGCCCCGAGCTCCTCCACCAGGTCCACGTGCACCTCGAAGCCCTCTCCCTCGGCGACGATCCCGAAGTCCTCCGGGCGCACCCCCACATCCACCGCGCCCTCGGCCCGGCCGGCGAGGCTGGTGGGACGGCGCAGCACGGCGTCGCCCAGGTGCACGCCGTCGGCCCGCAGCTGGCCCTGCAGGATGTTCATGGACGGGGAGCCGATGAACCCGGCGACGAACTCGTTGGCCGGGTGGTCGTAGAGGTTCGCGGGGGTGTCCACCTGCTGCAGCTTCCCGGCGCGCAGCACCGCGACCCGATCCCCCATGGTCATGGCCTCGGTCTGGTCGTGGGTCACGTACACGGTGGTCACCCCCAGCTGATCGGTCAGCTCGGAGATCTGGGTGCGGGTCTGCACGCGCAGCTTGGCGTCCAGGTTGGACAGCGGCTCATCCATCAGGAACACCTGCGGCTGACGCACGATCGCCCGGCCCATCGCCACCCGCTGGCGCTGCCCGCCGGAGAGGGCCTTGGGCTTGCGGTCCAGGTACTCGGTGAGGTCCAGCAGCCGGGCGGCCTCCTCCACGCGCTTGTCCCGCTTGTCCTTGGGCATCTTGGCGATCTTCAGCGGGAAGGCGATGTTCTCCCGCACGGACAGGTGGGGGTACAGGGCGTAGTTCTGGAAGACCATCGCGATGTCCCGCTCCTTGGAGGGCAGGTCCGTGGCGTCCTTCTCCCCGATGTGGATGCTGCCCTCGGTGACGTCCTCCAGCCCGGCGAGCATCCGCAGCACCGTGGACTTGCCGCAGCCGGAGGGGCCCACGAGCACCAGGAACTCGCCGTCGCGGATGTCCAGGTCCAGGTGGGAGACGGAGTCCCGATCCGCCCCGGGGTAGCGGCAGGTGACGTCGTCGAAGGAGATGGCGGCCATGGTGTCCTCATTTCTCGCGGCAGCGCGGGCGTCGTCGTCCGGGAGGCGGGCCGGGTGCGCGCGACGCTGCGGCACGGCCCGAACGAGTTTATTTAGAACCAGAATAAACTCCCGGGCGCGGATTGCATAGCCTGCGTCACAGGCGCGTCGCCGGCCCGCGCCCAGCGCAGCGCCCCGCCCGCTCACCCGCCCGCCCACCTCAGCGCCCCGCCCGCTCACCCGCCCGCCCACCTCAGCGCCCCGCCCCCAGCGCCGAGTCATCGATTCCTGCGGATTTTCGGCCGAAAACCGGCAGGAATCGCTGACTCGGCGACGTCGGTGGGCGCGAGGGAGGCAAGGGGTGGCGGGGGTGGGTCAGGGCCCGACGGCGTTCAGGTCCAGCGTGCGCTGGATGCCCACGCGGGCCGCGAGATCGTCGTCGTGGGTGACCAGCAGCAGCGCGCCCCGGTAGGTGCTCAATGCGTCCACCAGCCAGTCCACGGTGGGCAGGTCCAGGGCGTTGGTGGGTTCATCCAGGATCAGCAGGCGCGGGGCCGGGGCGGCCAGCAGCTCCCGGGCCAGCGCGACCCGCAGCCGCTCTCCGCCGGAGAGGTCCCCGACCCGGGCGAAGACCTCCTCGCGCCGGAACAGCAGGGCCGCCAACCGATCCCGCAGCTGCTGCTCGGAGGCCCCGGGGTTCGACGCCGCCACGCAGGAGAGCACGGTGGCCTCCGGGTCCAGCAGGATCCGCTGCGGCAGGTGCCCCGTCTCCGGCACCCGGAAGCGCACCGTGTACGGACTCGGCGGGGCTTCGGCCGGGGGGACCTCGCCAGGGTGGGCGAGGATGCGGCGGATCAGCGTGGACTTCCCGGAGCCGTTGGCCCCGGCCAGGCGCACCCGCTCCGGTCCGGTGAGGATCACGTGCGCCAGCTCGGTGGGCAGAGGCTCCTCCCGCTGCGCGAGCTCGTCGGAGATCTGCAATTCCACGATCTTCGTCCCGGCCGCCACCGAGGTCTCCGGCAGCTCCAGGTGCACCCGGGGGCGGACCGCGAGCCCGGACTGCGCCTGTTCGAGGCGCTCGCGGGCGGCCTCCTCCCGCTCGGAGTGCACCCCGCGACGCCGGGCCGCCGTGCGCTGCGCCGCGCGCTTTTTGTTCCCGGCCGCCAGCGGGGCGTACCTGCCCTCGCGCTCAGCCCGAGCTCCGCGCCGGGCATCCCGGGCTTCCCGGGTCTGCAGGGCGATCCGCTCCCGACGCTGCCGGTCCAGCTCCGCCGCGGCCTCCCGCACCCGACGTCGGGCCGTGTTCTGCTCCGCGCTCGCGGTCTGCTCCCACACGGAGTACGGGCCCTCGACCTGCCGCAGGGTCGCGGCCACCGCCCGATGCCCTCGGGTGAACTGCGCGGGGACCAGCCCGGTGATCGTGTCGCATTCCTCCAGCAGGGTGCGGTCGTGGCTGACGACGAGCACTGGGATGCGCCCGCGCAGCTCCGCCAGCAGGGCGGCCAGCAGCTCGCGTCCCGCGGCATCCAGGCTGTTGGTGGGCTCATCCAGGATCAGCGCCTTCGGGCGGGCCAGGTGGATCCCCGCCAGGGCGACGCGCACGGCCTGGCCCCCGGAGAGCTCTCCGATGCGCCGGTGCGGGTCCAGCCCGGGCAGTCCGGCGCGGGCCAGGGCGCTCGCGATGCGCTCCTCGATGTCCCAGTCCTCGCCGATGCGCTCGTACAGGGCGGGGTCGGCGCTCCCGGCGATGACGGCCTCGAGGGCGTCGAGGGTCCCGGCCGCACCGAGCACCTCGGCCACCCGCGCCTCGGCGCGCACCCCCAGATCCTGGGGCATCACGTGGATGGGGGTTGGAGCCGAGACGGCGCCGACGGCAGGGGTGAGGTCTCCGGTGATGAGGCGGACCAGGGTGGTCTTCCCGGAGCCGTTGGGTCCGATGATCCCGTGCAGGCCGGGACCCCAGGCGGCGTCGGCCGCGTCGAGGCAGGGGGTGGAATCCGGCCAGGAGAAGGTCAGGTCGTGGATGGTGATGGCGGATGTGGGCATGGTGCGCTCCCTCGTCGGCAGATGCGGGTGCCGAGGGGCGCGGGGGCTCCTCGGCGCTTATCGGCTGAGAGGGAGCAGATCCACCGGGATTCCTGACGCAGGGGACACAGACGACCCCAGGGTAACATGCGTCACGGTTGAGGGGACAGGGTATGGCCCATGGCTGCCTTCCCCCGCATCCTCCTGATCCATGGAGCCTGGCACGATGCCGCAGCGCTCCGGGAGCGGATCGCCGACTCGGAGCGCCCCACTCTCCGCAGAGATCCCAGCGCCGAGTCATCGATTCCGACGAGTTTTCGGCCGAAAACCTGCGGGAATCGATGACTCGGCGACGTCGGGGAAGGTGGGGGGCGACGTCGCGGAGGGGAGAGAGGCTGCGCAGCTCAGGCGGTGAAGCCGGGGACCTGGCCGAGGCGCTCGGAGTTGTCGTCCCAGTCGCCTTCCTGCTCGTCCTGGACGAAGGCGACCACCAGCAGCTCGAAGGTCACGTTGGCGAAGGGGGAGCGCACCCAGTACTTCAGCGGGATCTCCGCGACGTCGCTGGGCTGCAGGGTGCCGGACCAGGACCAGTTCCACTTGGACCCCTCGCCTTTGGCGAAGACCGGGGTGGGGATCTCGGTGAGCGTGGCCTGCGGGGTCCCGGAGGCGAGTTTCACCTGGTTGCTGCCCAGCGGGATGTAGTCCGAGGCGTAGTCCTTCATCGCCGCCTCGAAGGTCCCCACCGGGTTCACGGCCGGCACGGAGCCCACGTTGGTCACCCGCACCATGGGCGGCAGGCTCGCCATCTGCGCGACGGTCCTCAGGTCCTGCTGGTAGACGGGCACCGTCATCTCCGGCTGCCAGGTGTCCATATCCACGGGCGGGTCCACGACGTCGATGGCCAGGTCCGTGGGCTGATCGGGCAGGACGCTCGCGGCGGCCGCCGGCGCCGCCGTCGCCACGACGACGGCGGGGGCGCCCCACGCGGCGCCCTTGAGCATCGCGCGGCGGGTGGGAGCGGGAAGATGCGGCCGGGAGGTGGATGACATGGGTTCCTCGATTCGGTGCGAGTCGGGTGCGGAGAGGTCCTCGTGCGGGGCGGATCAGGAGAAGCGGCCGGCCTCGAGCAGCCGGTCCATGGAGCGCATCGCCAGGGCGGTGATCGTGACGAACGGTTTGACGCCGATCTTTCCGGGGATCAGGGAGCCGTCCATCACGAACAGCCCCGGGGCGCCGCGGACCTCGCCCTGCTCGTCGGTGGCCTGGCCGAGCACCGCCCCGCCGAGCGGGTGGTAGGTGAAGTAGTCCGTGAACTGCTTGCCGCCCTCGAACAGATCCCCGCGGTACCGGGTGCCCGGATTCGCGGCGTTGATGCGGTCGAAGACCGCGCGCACCGCGGCCACGGAGGGCTGGGACATCTGCTGGGTCCAGCCGAGGCTCAGCCCGCGGGCGGGGTCCCACCCGAAGCGCGCCAGATTCGGGTTGTTGGTGATCGCCAGGTACACGTTCGAGTGGGTCTCCAGACCAGCCGGGAACGGCGCGATCTCCGCGAACACGGAGTTCTGGGAGCCGTCCCAGGCCCGGATGCCCAGGGCGGGGATGGTGGACTGCAGGGAGCCGGTGCGGGTGCCGAAGCCCAGCCAGCGGGCCAGCATGGTGTTGCCGTTGGGACCCCACCCGGCGCCGATGCCGTCGTTGCCGCGCAGACCGGCGACGCCGCCGTCGTGCTGTGCCTTCATCAGCAGCCGCGCGGTGCCCACGGAGCCGGCGGCGAGGATGACGCGGTCGTACACGCGGGTGCTGCGGGACAGGACGTTCCCGCTGAAGTCGATGGTCTTCAGCTCCAGCCGGTAGGCGCCGTCCTCCTGGCGGGTGATGCCGGTGACCTCCGTCAGCGAGGTGAGGTTGACCAGCCCGGTGTCCAGGGCCTTCTTGAGCAGGGTCCGGGTCAGGGACTTCTTGCCGTGGTTGTTCCCGTAGATCACTTCCTGGGCCAGGGCCGAGCGCTCGGCGCGCCGGTGGCCCTCGCGGCGCATGTGGTCCCAGTCGTAGACGTTGGGCACCGGCACGGTGCGGTACCCGGCCTTGGCCGCGTGGGAGGCGGCCACGCGGGCGAACTGGTAGTACGCGGCGGTGCCCACCAGGGCGGTCGCCGGGGCCTGCACGCCCAGGGCCCGGTTGGCCTCGGGGAAGTAGCGGGAGTACATCTGTGCGGCGTCGACCTGCGGCAGCACCTGCTCGAAGAACGCCCGATCCGGGGTCACGGCCATGCCGCCGTTGACGAGGGAGCCGCCGCCGACGCCGCGGTTGATCAGGTCGAAGCCGCCGAGGGTGCTGAAGGGCATGTCCGTGCGGGTCTCGAACCACACCGAGCGGGAGGTGGGCTTGGTCATCGAGGTGAAGGTGCGCCCGCCGTCCTTGGGGAAGGAGTCCCAGTCCACGCCCATCTCGATGAGGTCCACCGGGATGCCGCGGCGGGTCAGCCGGTCCGCGGCCACGGCCCCGCCGTATCCGGAGCCGATGACGGCCACCCGCCGGCCGGCGCGCTGTTCGGCGGCCCGGGCGGCGTCGGTGCGCTCTGCGGCGGAGGCGGGGGAGGTGAGGGCCAGGGCGCCGGCGGCGAGCGTGCCGCTGGTCAGGGCTGCGCGCAGGACGGCGCGGCGATCGTGCAGGGGCATGGGTGATCTCTGTCCTGGGAGTGCGAGTGATGCCGAGGCGCCGCGACGGGTGCGGCGCATCGCGGATCATCGTAGGGTCCGGGCGCGGTCCGGGTCCGCTCCCTGCACGGAACGGGTGACAGGATTCCCGCGCGGCGGCGTCGGCCGGTCGCTGCGGGGCGGGGTTTGTGTTCAGATGCGCCGTTCGTGCTGAGATGCTGCACGGCGGGGCGCATCTCAACACGAACGGCGCATCTCAGAACGGAACCCGCATCTCACCGGCGGGGGCCGCTTGCCTCGGGGCCGTCCGCTTCGGGATCCCCGTCGGAGGAACCCGCCCCGGCCGGGCCCTGCGGGGGCACGGGGCTGCGGCGCACGCCGGGGGCCACCCACAGGGTGTCCAGCAGATCCGGGACGGGGGCGTCGCGCCGCTCCACCGGGACCCACCGGTGGGTGGCGTTGATGCCCCAGTGCTGGTTCTCCGGGGCGGGGTGGTAGGCATCCGTGAAGCGCCCGGCCTGCAGCGGATCCGCCCAGGAGGCGGCCGGCTCGGCGGCGGGGACCATGCTCAGCGGCTCGCGCGGCGGGTTCTGCTTGGGCCGCCAGATCAGGCGCCCGGGGCGGGAGCGATCCCGCAGGGCGTGGGCTCGCCAGGTGTTGGCCGGGTGGGTCATCCCCAGGTTCGCCAGCCACGTGAACAGGCCGCGCTCGTACACGGCGCGGTCCGCGAACTCGTCGAAGTTCACGTCCGCGTTCAGGTACTTGCCGGCGGCGAGCACCTTGATCTGCCCGCGCGCCCCCTGCGGGCAGAAGCGGTAGCCGAAGTTGTCCGCGGTGTACTCCTGGGCGCGGGAGAGGATGTTGCCCAGGACCGGGATCTGGTTGAACAGGGACAGCCCCAGGAGTCGGAAGTAGGAGACGTGGCCGGCGGCGATGTGCCCGACCTCGTGCCCGATGATGAACCGCAGCGCCTCCGGGTCCCGCGCCGCCCCGCCGATCTCGAACAGGTCCGAGTACACGGCGATGAAGCGGCGGTGCCCGTGACCGGCGGCGAAGGCGTTGATCTGGCCGTTGCCCAGCATCACGTAGGCGTCCGGCACACGACGCAGACCCGCGGCCTCGGCGGCCTCCACGACCATCCGGTAGGCCTCCGGGAACTGGGTGGGGGTGATCCGCACCCCGCTCAGCCGGATCTGCGCGTACATCAGGGCGCGGGCGAGGAAGAACACGATCGGGGCGACGATCGCCAGCGCGATGATCTGCGCGGACAGGGACTGGGCGAAGCCGATCAGCTCGTACAGCGGCTCGCCGGGCTGCCCGCGGCGCATGATCCCGGCGATCTGCCGGCCGAAGACCAGGTTCACCAGCATCACGTACCAGGCGAACAGCCACCCCACCACGGTGATCACCACGCCGACGACGACCCACGGGATCTCCGCGGCGTGCCGGATCCTGCCCAGCAGCGGGCCGGCGAGCAGGGACTGGAAGCCGAACAGCTTCGGCGCCGGGAACGGGCTGGCCGGGTTCTGGCGGGCGTCCTCCGGGACCCAGCCGCCGGAGAGGTCATCCGGCAGGGGCTGGGGAGGGAAGGCGGCGGCCGCGGGTGTGGTGCCCGGCGCGCCGTAGGTCCGCCGCACGATCCCCGGGGGCGGGAAGCCCGGCCCGGTCCCGCCCGGGCCCCCGGGGCCTCCCTGTCCGCCGGGCCCGCCCGACGTCGGTCCGCCCGGGGCGCCTGCCCCGGCCCCGCCCGACGTCGGACCACCGGGTCCCCCGGGACCCCCCGGCCCGGAGCCCGCCCCGGATCCCTCCGGTCCTCGCGCTGCGCCGTCGGGCTGATCGGTCATGGCTGCCCCTTCCCCGCGATGGTGCGCCGCACAGGCGGCGGTGATCTCCGACTACTGTAGCCGGGTGCTACCGGCGGGGCCCCGCTGACGGCGCGCGACCACCAGGCCCGCCGTGGCCTCGGCGATCGCCCGCTCCTCGTCCGTGGGCACCACGAGCACCGTGATCGCCGAATCCTCCCCGGAGATCACCCGGGTCTCGGAGGAGCGGCGGGCGTTGGCGTGCTCGTCCAGCGTGATGCCCAGGGCGCCGAGGCGCTGCAGCACCAGCTCGCGGAAGTACGCGGAGTTCTCCCCGATCCCGGCGGTGAACACGAGGGTCTTCGCCCCGCCCACGGCCACGTGGTATCCGCCGATGTACAGGGCCAGGCGGTAGGCGGCCATGTCCAGGGCCAGCTGCGCGGACTCGTCGCCGTTGACCGCGCGGATGGACAGCTCCCGCATGTCGTTGGTCCCGCCGATGGCCTTCAGCCCGGACTCGCTGTTGAGCGTCCGGGCCATCTCCTCCGGGTCCATGCCCTGACGCTGCATCACGGAGGTCAGCACGGAGGGGTCGACGTCGCCGGAGCGGGTGCCCATGACCAGCCCGGCCAGCGGGGTGTACCCCATCGAGGTGTCGATGGACTCCCCGCCGCGGATCGCGGTCACCGAGGCGCCGTTGCCCAGGTGGGCGATGATCCCGTCGAAGCTACTGCGCTCCACCCCCAGGTGCTCGCAGGCCTTCTGGGTGACGTAGTCGTGGCTGGTGCCGTGGAAGCCGTACTTGCGGATCCCGTGCATCCGGTAGAACTCATCCGGCAGGGCGTAGCGCCAGGCGTACTCCGGCATGGAGCGGTGGAAGGCGGTGTCGAACACGACCACCTGCGGCAGGTGCGGCCACTTGCGCTGGATCGCGCGGATGCCCATCGCGTTGGCGGGGTTGTGCAGCGGGGCCAGCGGGGCCAGGCGCTCGATCGCGCGCACGATCTCGTTGTTGACGATCACCGGGGCGGAGAAGCGCTCCCCGCCGTGCACCACCCGGTGCCCGACGGCGTCGATCTCCCGGCCGTCCAGCGCGGCGTCGATCTCCTCGCTCATCCGCTCCAGGGCCTCGGTGTGGTCCTTCGCCCCGCCGGGCTCCCCGATGTTCTCGATCAGCCCCTTGGCCAGCACCTGATCTCCCTCCACCCCGAGGGTGGCCCGCTCCAGGGTGATCCGCTCGTTGATCGCGGGCATCGAGGAGGTGTACGGGTCCGTGTTCTCCTCGGAGGTGCTCACCTCCCGCACCTGGTACTTGATCGAAGAGGATCCGGAGTTGATGACCAGGACGAGCAAGGGGGCTCCTTCGCCGGGGACGTGCGGGAAATGTGACCCCCCGATCATCTCATCCGCGGCGGGGCTTAGCCTGGAGGAGCGCGCCGTCGGAAGGCGCGTCGCCGCAGCAGCGACGCCCCGCATCGAGGAGAGGAACACCCGTGAGCACCCTGGCAGAGCTGGCCCGCACCTACTACGACACCGTGGACACCGTCCCGGCCGACGTGCCCCCGCTGTTCGCCTCCGACGCCGTGTACAAGCGCCCCGGCTACCCGGCCTTCGAGGGCGCGGACGCGCTGGTGGCCTTCTACACCGGGGAGCGGGTGATCGCCTCCGGGAAGCACGGCATCACCCACCTCATCCCCGACGAGGCCTCCCGCACCGTGTTCGTGGAGGGGGTGTTCACCGGGCGGCTGAAGGACGGCACCGAGGTGCGCGCGCCCTTCGCGGACGTCCTGGAGTTCGACGACGCCGGGCTGATCCGGCGCCGCCAGACCTACTTCGACGACACCCAGGTCTGAGCCCCCGCCCCAGCCGTCCCGCCCACCCCGACCCCCTCCCCGGCCGGAGCCGTTCGGAGGCGGGGCGGGGCGAGCCCGCCGCCCCGGGGCTCAGTCCTGCTGCGCCTGGATCGCGGTGATCGCCACGGTGTTGACGATGTCGTCCACGGTGCAGCCGCGGGAGAGGTCGTTGACCGGCTTGCGCAGCCCCTGCAGCACCGGACCCACCGCGACCGCGCCGGAGGACTGCTGGACGGCCTTGTAGGTGTTGTTCCCGGTGTTCAGGTCCGGGAACACGAAGACCGTCGCCTGCCCGGCCACCGCGGAGTCCGGGAGCTTGGAGGCGGCGATCGAGGCGTTCGTGGCGGCGTCGTACTGGATCGGGCCCTCCACCGGGAAGTCCGGATCCGCGGAGCGCACCAGCTCGGTGGCCTCGCGCACCGTGTCCACGTCCTGCCCGGAGCCGGAGCCGCCGGTGGAGTAGGAGAGCATCGCGACCCGGGGCTCGACGCCGAACTGCCGGGCGGTGGCCGCGGAGGCCCGGGCGATGTCCGCCAGCTGCGCCGCATCCGGGTTGGGGTTCACCGCGCAGTCCCCGTAGACCAGGGCGCGGTCCTCCAGGAGCATGAAGAACACGGAGGAGACGATCTTCACGCCCTCCTTGGTCTTCACGAACTCCAGGGCGGGGCGGATGGTGTTGGCGGTGGTGTGCGCCGCCCCGGAGACCATGCCGTCGGCGTCGCCGAGCTGGACCATCATGGTGCCGAAGTAGCTGCCGTCCAGCATCCGCTCCATCGCCTGCTCCTGGGTGACGCCCTTGTGGGCGCGCAGCCGCGCGTACTCCTGTGCGTAGGCCTCCCGCAGGGCGGAGGTGGACAGGTCGATCAGGCGCACCGCGCCGCGGGCCGGCTCCTCGTCTTCGCTCAGCTCCAGGGCCAGGCCCTCGTTCTGGGCCAGCTCCCGGATCTTCGCGGCCTCGCCCAGGATGATCAGATCGCAGAAGTCCCGGCGCACGATGATCTCCGCGGCGCGCAGCACCCGCACGTCCTCGCCCTCCGGCAGGACGATCCGACGCCGCTGGGCCCGGGCGGTCTCGATGAGGTTGTGCAGGAACCGCAGCGGGGTCATCGTCGCGGGTCGGGGAAGCTCCAGCCGGTGCAGCAGTTCCTGCTCGTCCACCGCGTTGGCCCATTCGCCCAGGGCGGCGGCGATCTTGCGCCGCTCCCCGGCGCGCAGGTCCCCCTGCACCCGGCCCACGGCCTGCGCGGCGGAGTAGGTGTCCTGGCCGGTGCGCAGCACGGGGAACGGGGCGGCGTCGATCAGCGCCTGGGTGGCCGTGCCGGTCAGGTGGTCCCCGGACAGCAGCACGCCGGCGGGGGCCGGGAAGCTCGGGGACAGGGCGGAGGCCAGGGTGGCCATGACGACGTCGGCCCGGTCCGCGGGAGTGATGATGAAGTCCCCGTCGCCCATCTGCTCCAGGAAGTTGCCCACGGTCATCGCCGCGACCTTCACCGCCTGGATGTCCCGGTCAGCACCGGCGCGCAGATCCGTCTCGTCCAGGGCGAGCTGGCGGATCACGTCCGCGACGGTGGGCTGGGAGATCGCCGGGTTCTCCGGGATCACGTACACCTGCCCGCCGCGGCGTCCGGCCGGGGTGCGCTCGGCGACCTCGGTCACCCGCTCCGGGTCCACCCGGTTCACGACCACGCCGAGCAGGTCCGTCTTGGCTGAGCGCAGCTCCGAGCGGGTCACCTCCACGGAGTTGACGATGTCCTCCACGGATTCGGCCTGCGCCCCGCTGATCACCGCGAGCACGGAGCAGCCCATGGTCTTGGCCAGGCGGGCGTTGAGGTCGAACTCCGCGGTCGCGGCGTTGTGCGCGAGCAGGTCCGTGCCGTCCACGATGACGACGTCGTAGTCCGGGGCCATCTCCGAGTAGATCGCCAGGCACGCGCTGGCCAGCTCATCCTGGGTTCCGGAGGCCAGGTACTCGCGGCACTGGGCCAGGGAGACCCCGCCGCGCGCGGCCGCGTCGTCCAGATCGAAGGTCTCCTTCATCAGCCGGATCCGGGGGTCCTGGGCGGGGGTGTCCCCGAGGTGCACGGGCCGGAAGTAGCCGACGCGGTCCGCGCGGCGGATCAGGGAGTCGGCCAGGCCCAGGGCGATCAGGGTCTTGCCGGCTCGCGGGGTCATGGCGTCCAGGAAGATACCGGTGGTCATCGTCGTTCCTCGCGGTCTGTGGCGGATGGTGCGTCAACCCCCAGTTTAGGTGGGGGTCGGCGCGGGCCGGGCGAGCGCCGCGGGCTCGCTCACCCCCAGGTCTGGCGCTCGATGCCGTCCAGCAGCAGGCCCAGGCCCGCGAGGTACTCGACGCGGTCGTCGTGGCGGCGGAACTCCCCGAGCACGGAGTGCACGAAGGGGAACTCGGCGGTGCTGGCGTGGTCCCAGCGCTCCAGCTGCTCGCGGAACATCTGCTCGGCGTCGGCGGCCTGCGCCTGGTCCTGACGCTGGGAGACCTCCGCGCCCATCCCGGAGGCGTAGTTGGTGATGGCCAGGGAGGCGTGGAACTGCTGGGTGGTGCTCAGCTCCATGCGCCGCAGGATCTGCCCGGTGCGCTCCCAGGTGCGCAGCGCCTGCTCCTCGTCCGGCCCGGCGTGGATCAGCTGGGCGGCCAGCCACCGGTGCTCGAGCATCTGGGCGAACAGGCACAGGGACAGCCGCCGCAGATCCGCCAGGGCCGCGACCGTGGCCGGGCTGGTGCGCGGATCCGGGGTGGGGGCGGGGAACTCCTCGAAGGGGGCGGGGGCGAGCCGGCCCTCGGCGGCCAGGCGCTCGTCCTCGGCCAGGGCGCGGCCCAGCACCTCGTCGGCGACCATCGCCATCAGCTGGTCCTTGCCGGAGGCGTACCAGTAGAGGCTGGCCACCCCGCTGTCCAGCTCCGCGGCCAGGCCCCGCAGGGTCAGCTTCTCCGCGCCCTCCCGGTCCAGGAAGGCGATCGCCGCATCCACGATGGCCTCCACGGACAGGGGGGTGCGGCGTCGGGACGGGCGGTGTCGGTTGGTGCGGCCTCGGGAGGTATGGCTTCGGGCGGGGTGGCGGTCGGCGCGGGACTCGGGGGTCATGGCCCCGAGGCTACGCACGGGCTTGCGCAGGATCAAACATCGTTCTAGGCTCGAACGCAGTTCGATTGATCGAACGGCGTTCTATTCTCGAGCATCGTTCGATCCTCACGGAGAGGCTTTCACCATGACCACCCTGAGCACCGAGACCCCGGAGGTCTCCGCCGACGCCGCCCATCGCGGCGGGCGCCACCTTCCCCGCCGATCCGCCCCCCGATCCCTGCGGGCGGCCTGGCCCGCCCTGCTGGGGCTGTGCCTGGCCATGCTCGTGGAGATGGTGGACAACTCCATCCTCAACGTCGCCCTGCCCACCATCGGCCGCGACCTGCACGCCAGCCCACGGACCTGCAGTGGATCGTCGGGGCCTACTCCCTGACCTTCGGGGGCCTGCTCATGGTCGGCGGCACCATCGGGGACAAGCTCGGGCGCCGTCGCACCCTGCTCACCGGCCTCGCCCTGTTCGGTCTGGCCGGGCTGGCGGTGCTGCTGGTGCAGACCCCGGGGCAGCTGATCGCGGTGCGCGCCCTGTCCGGGGCCTTCGCCGCGCTCATGGCGCCGATCACCATGTCCCTGATCTTCCGCCTGTTCGACGACGATCTCCTGCGCGGCAAGGCCATCGGCCTGATCATGATGGTCTCCATGATCGGCTTCGCCGTGGGCCCCACCCTGGCCGGTCTGGCCGTGGAGCACCTGCCCTGGCAGGCCCTGCTGGTCCTCAACGCCCCGGCCGCCCTGCTCGCCTGGATCGGCGTGCGCTTCGGGGTCTCCGCCGACCGCGCCGAGGACCTGCGCCGCGGCGTCATGTTCGTCTCCACCCAGCTCTACCAGTTCGCCTGGGGCTGGTATGAGCAGTATCTCGAACCCCGGGAGTGCGAGCAGGGTCTGCAGCAGATGTGATCCAGAGACAGCGAGACCCGCCAATCCACGAGTGTGGGGCGGGTCCGCGTACCAAACCTTACTACATCTGCAATGGCTGCTGGTATATGAGGGGCCCAGCGGCGAGGCAGGTCATCTACCCTCGGTGTCGCACCAGCAGTAGGTGGCTGGACCCGGAGGATGCTTTCCAGGACGGTGTGGGTGG
>ERZ1023267.234-NODE-234-length-22386-cov-10.174600_pt1 | contig 22386 bp, 19 predicted proteins | sample MGYA00520905_ERZ1023267 | MGnify/ENA primary metagenome ERZ1023267 (study PRJEB32759, sample SAMN07749868) | skin metagenome | biome: transportation; feature: city; material: polyester macromolecule | host: Homo sapiens | place: Hong Kong:ISLAND line | collected...
CCTCGACGCCTTCGAGGGCGCCGGCTACCGGCGGGTGCCCGGCGTCGTCGCCCTGGAGGACGACGACGCCGTCCGCCCCGCCTTCGTCTATGAGCTGGTGCCCGATGCCGTCCCGCCGTCCGCCTGAGCCCCCCGCCCTGCAGGTCCGCCCCGCGCCCGCCCTCACGCCGCCCGGCTCCCGCCAGCGGGCCCTCGTCCGGCGCTCGCCCCTGATCCTCGCGGCCGTCGTCCTCCTGGCTGGAGCCGCCGTCCTCGCCGCCCAGGGACACCGCGAGGCGGCCGGCCTCAGCCTGCAGATCGTCACGGTGGTCCCCGTGCCGATCGCCCTCGAACGCGCCCACCGGGTCCGCCTGCCCACCGCGCTGCATGCGATGTACGCGGCCCTGCTGCTCGTCGCACCGTGGGTGGGTGCCGCGCTCGGCGGCTACGACGCCTGGCCGTGGTGGGATGCCCTCGTGCACTTCTACTCCGGCGTGCCGATCGCGCTCGGGTGCGTCTTCCTGCTGGGCGTCGCGGCCGCGCGCCGTGGGCTGGTCCTGCCGCCCGGGCTCGAGGCGCTCCTCGTGATGGCGCTGCACTCGCTCGTGGCCCTGGCGTGGGAGATCGCCGAGTTCACCGCCGACCAGGCGCTCGGCGCGCAGACGCAGAAGGGCAACACGGACACCATGACGGACATGATCGTCGGCACGCTCGGGGCCCTGATCGTGGCGTTCGCCCTGTACGCGCACCGCACCCGCGGCCGCTTCGCCTGGCTCTCGCGCTTCACCGGGGCTCGGACGGACCTCGCCGGGGGGCCGGCGCAGCCGCCGCCGGCCTGAGCCCGCGGCGGCGTCGCCTCAGTGGGCGACGCCGCCGGCCCGCGCCGCCGCCCACCTCTCACCGGCCCGCGAACGCCTCCACCCGCCGCACGGCCTCCGGGTGCTCGGACGCCGCCGCGATCGACGCCGCCTCCTGCCGCACATGCGCGCGCAGCGCCTCGACGTCGGCCCCGCGCGCCAGCGCCTTCGTCGGCCCATAGGTGTGCGCCGGACCGGCCACCAGCTCGTCCTCGAGCTCCGCCAGACGTGCCGCGAACGCGTCGCCGGCCACCGCCTCGGTCGCCAGGCCCCACTCCACGGCCTCGGTCCCGGTCAGGCGCCGACCGCCGAGCAGCAGCTGCGTCGCGCGCACCGGCCCGAGCACCCGCGGCAGCCAGTAGGACACGCCCGTGTCCGGTGTCATCCCGAGCGCGGAGAACGCCGTCACCAGCTGCGCGTCCTCGCGCACCAGCACGACGTCGCCGCCCAGCATGAGCCCGAGCCCCGCCCCGGCGGCCGTCCCGTTGACGCCGGCCAGCACCAGCAGGCGAGAGCCCGTCAGCGCCACCGCGACCTCGCCCGCCGCCTCGCCGAGCTCCTGGATCATCGCGCGCCGCTCCGGCCCGGCGGGGGAGGCGGCCATGGCCTGGACGTCCCCGCCGCCGCAGAAGATCCGCCCGGCGCCGGTCAGCGTGAGCACGTGCACGGACTCGTCCGCCTCGGCCGCGGCGATCGCCGCGAGCACCTCGCGCGCCATCGTCAGTCCGAGCGCGTTGCCCTTCGCGGGCCGGTTCAGCGTCAGCCGCACGACGCCGGGCCGCGTCTCGACGAGGACGGCGGGGGCGTCGTCGGAGGAAGAAGGGGTGGGTGCGGTGCTCATGTCAGCTCCTGGGGTTGGCGGGTGCGGTGCACGGGTGCCGGCCGCGAGGACGGCCGGCCGGGCATGGGGTGGGTGCGCGATCCGAAGCGCGCCGCCTACAACGCGGTCTACAAGCGCACCACGTTCAGCGTCTGGGACCTGTTCCGCTGAGTCTGTTCCTCACGCGGGCTGGTCCGCCTCGTCCTCGTCATGCTCCTCCACGCTGCGGATCAGGGCCCGCAGGAACGCGGCCGCGCCGGCGAGCTCGGCCGGGGTGAGGCCCTCCACCGCGGCGAGCATACTGCGGTGCATGGCGCCCAGGGTGGCGCGGACCTCGTGGTCCGTCTTGGCCGTCGGCTCCACCACCACGGATCGGCGGTCCTGTGGGTGGGGCGCCCGTCGGGCGTAGCCGTCTCGGACCAGTCGGTCCACCAGGGCGCTGGCGGAGGCCGGGGTGATCTCCAGGGCGCTGGCCAGATCCCGCTGACGGACCTTGTGGCCGCGTCGGTCGGCCCGCAGCAGGTAACGCAGGGCTGACAGGTGGGTCTCTCCCATCCCCATGCTGTCCCGGGTGCGGGCGCGCATGCGCCGTTCGGCCTCCCGGTAGCGTCGCAGCAGGTTGAGCACGTCCACAGGTTCGATCTCGCGGGCGCCGCGGGTGTACCAGTAGCCCGACGTCGGTTCGCCATCCGTGCTGGTCAGCGTGGTGTGCTCCTCACCCATGCGCTCTTGAACCTCCCTGTTCACGTCACCCCGAAAATTTGGTTAGTCTTCCTAACGCATAGTTAGACTAACATTTTCCAGGTCACGGCGATCTCTGTGAGGGGGCGCCCGGGCCGCGGCGAGAGGAATGTCATGACAGCAACGCTGGAGGCCCCCCAGGCCATGGGGCGGACCCTGTCCGCCGTCCCGCCCGTCCTCGAGTCCCCGGCGCCGCAGCCCGCCGCCTTCCGTCAGCGCTGCGCCCTCCTGGCCATGAGTGCCGCGCGGGCCGTCACCGTGTTCCCCGAGGTCGCTGAGGCCAGGTTCGCCATCACCGGCACCCCCTCCGCCCCCGCGCTGGAGGTGGACTGCATCCTGCGGGACGGAGAGGACACCGCGGCGGTCATCGAGACCATCACGGTGCACCTCGTCGAGGACCTCGAGGAGCTGCTCGGCGCACGGTTCCACGAACGTCGGCTGGAGCTGGTCGTGGACCGCAGCCTGCCCCGGGTGGGCGTGGGGGTCGTCTCCGCGCCCTGAGGGAGGCGCTCACGCGAACGCGCTCATCCCGGTCAGGTCCCGGCCGAGGATCAACGCCTGCACGGACTCGGTGCCCTCGTAGGTGTGCAGCGCCTCGACGTCGGCGAAGTGCCGCATCACCCGGTGCTCGAGGAGGATGCCGTTGCCGCCGAGCATGTCCCGGGCGATCTGCGCCACCCGCCGCGCACCCCGGGTGCAGGCGTACTTCAGCAGGGAGGCCTGCTCGTCACGCAGCCGCCCGGCCGCCTGCAGGCGGGCCACGGCCACGCAGCGGGTCTGCATCGCGGTCACCTCGTCCAGCATCTGCGCGAGCCGTTCCTGCACCATCTGGTGCGCTCCCAGCGGCTTGCCGAACTGCTCGCGCTGCCGGGCGTAGGCCAGCGCGGCCTCGAACATGGCGGTCGCGTGGCCCAGCGCGGACCAGCCCACGTTCACGCGGGTGGCCACCAGCACGCGCGCGGCGTCCTTGAACGTCGCCACGCCCGGCAGCCGCGCGTCGTCGCCGACCCGCACGTCGGTCAGCGTGATCTCGGCCTGGTGGATCGCCCGCAGCGCGCCCTTGCCCGTGATCACCTCGGCCTCGTAGCCGGGCGTGGACTGCTCCACCACGAACCCCTTGACCTGGCCGTCCTCGGTGTCGCGCGCCCACACGATCGTGATGCCCCCGGCGGCCCCGTTGCCGATCCACTTCTTGGCGCCGTTCAGCACCCAGCCGCCGGCGCCGTCGGGCCGCGCGGACGTCTCGAGGGACACCGAGTCCGAACCGTGCAGCGGCTCCGTGAGCGCGAACCCGCCCGGCAGCGTGCCGCGCGCCACCGGCTCGAGGTACCGCTCCTTCTGCTCCGGGCTCGCGCAGTGCACCAGGGCGCGCAGCACGAGCCCGCCCTGCACCGCCGCCGCGGCCGCCATCGACCCGTCCGCCCGGGAGATCTCCATCGCCACCAGGCCCGCGGCCAACGGCGACATCACCGCGTGCCCCGGCACCTCCAGCCCGTCGGTGAGCAGGTCCAGCTCGCCCGCCCGCGCCACCAGGTCCAACGGGTACTCCGCCCGGTCCCAGTGCCCGTCGATCCGCTCGAGCACCTCCCGGCCGTAGGCACGGGCGCGGTCCCAGTGCGCGCGGTCCTCGTCCGTGGCCTCCCCGAACGCGTCCAGGTAGTCGACGTCCAGGGGCGTGACGACGTCGTAGGTCGGCTTCTGCGTGCGCGTCACCGGGCCTCCTGCGTCCGCTCGGCGCGCAGCGCGCGCTTGAGGAGCTTGCCCGACTGGTTCCGCGGCAGCTCCGCCACGAAGTCCACGCGCTTGGGCACCTTGAAGCCCGCCAGCCGCTCCTTCACGTGGGCGCGCACGGTCTCCGCGGTCAGCTCGGCGCCCTCCTTGAGCACGACGACGGCGGTCACCGCCTCGATCCAGCGCTCGTCCGGCAGGCCGATGACGGCGACCTCGGCCACCTCGTCGAGCTCGTAGATCGCGTCCTCGACCTCCCGCGGGGCGACCAGCACGCCGCCCGTGTTGATGACGTCCTTGATGCGGTCCACCACCTGGATGTAGCCGGCCGCGTCCTGGGTGACCTGGTCGCCGGAGCGGAACCAGCCGTCGTCGGTGAACGCGTCCGCGGTGGCATCCGGGCGGTTCCAGTAGCCGGAGAGCAGCTGCGGCGAGCGGTACTGGATCTCGCCGGGCTCGCCGGGCGCGGCGGGGGCGCCGTCGGCCGTCATCACCCGCGCCTCCACGTGGAACACGGGGCGGCCGCATGAGGCCGGCCGCGCGTCGTGCTCCTCGGGGCGCAGCACGGTGCACAGCGGGCCCAGCTCGGACTGGCCGAAGCAGTTGTAGAAGCCGATGCCCGGCTGGCTCTGGCGCAGGCGCTGCAGCACGGTCACCGGCATGATCGAGGCCCCGTACTGGGCCTTGCGCAGCGAGGAGAGGTCGCGCGTGGCCAGGTCCGGATGGTTCGCCAGCGGCACCCAGACGGTGGGCGCCAGGAACAGGGAGCCGATGTGCTCGGTCTCCACGAGCTCGAGCATCCGGGGGATGTCCGGGGCGGCCAGCAGGCGCACCGTGGCGCCGAGGCTCAGGTAGGGGAGCAGGAACACGTGCATCGCGGCCGAGTGGTACAGCGGCATGGCCACCAGGGGGCGGTCCTCGGCCGTGAAGTCCAGCGCGATGATCGAGGAGAGGTACTCCGCCACGAGCGCCCGGTGGGACATCATGGCGCCCTTGGGGGTGGAGGTGGTGCCGGAGGTGTAGAGCAGCTGGGCCAGGTCGGTGGCCGACACCTCCGCCTCCGGGGCGGCGGCGTCCAACGTCTCGTCCCGGGCGGTCTCCAGCACGGAGGGCTCGGCGTGGCCGGCGGGGAGCATGGTCCACACGTGCCGCAGAGCCGACGCGCGGCCCTCGGCCCGGACCTGGTCGACCCGCTCGAGCATGCCGGCGTCGGCCACGAGCAGCTCCGCGCCGGAGTCCTCGAGGGCGTGGGCGAGCTCGCCGCCCTTGAGCGCGAAGTTCACGGGCACGTGCACGTAGCCGGCCGTGACGCAGGCCAGGAAGAGCAGCGCGTAGGCGTCCGAGTTGGTGGCGTAGGCGGCCACCCGGGTGCCGGCCGGCAGGCCGGTGTCCTGGAGGCGGCGGGCCACGCGGTGCGCTCCGTCCCGGAGCTGGGCGTAGGTCCAGTCGCGGTCCTCGAAGCGCAGGGCGACGGCTTGCGGGGAGCGGGCGACCGCGCGTGCGAACACGCGGCCGATCGTGTCCTCCGGGGCGGGGGAGGGGTGGGCGGCGGTGTCGGTGGGGTGGGTGATCTGGCCTCGCATGGGAACCTCCGGGGGACGGGTCAGAGACGTTCGATCACGGTGACGTTGGCCTGGCCGCCGCCCTCGCACATGGTCTGCAGGCCGTAGCGGCCGCCGCTGCGCTCGAGCTCGTGCAGCAGGGAGGTCATCAGGCGGGCGCCGGTGGCGCCGATGGGGTGGCCCAGGGCGATCGCCCCGCCGTTGACGTTGACCTTCGCCGGGTCCGCGCCGGTCTCGGTCAGCCAGGCCAGCACGACGGCGGCGAACGCCTCGTTGATCTCCACGAGGTCCATGTCGTCGATGGTCAGGCCCATGCGGTCGAGCGCGTACGCCGTCGCCGGGATCGGGGCGGAGAGCATCATGACGGGGTCGGCGCCGCGGGCGGAGAGGTGGTGGATGCGGGCTCGCGGGGTGAGGCCGTGGCGGCGCACGGCCTCCTCGGAGGCGAGCAGGAGGGCGGCCGCGCCGTCGGACATCTGGGACGCGGTGGCCGCGGTGTGCAGCCCGCCGGGGACGATCGGGTCGAGCGAGGCGATCTTCGCGGCGTCCGGGGTGCGGGGGCCCTCGTCCGCGGTGAGGCCGGCGAGGGGCAGGATCTCGCGGTCGAAGCGACCGTCGGCCTGGGCGGCGAGCGCGCGCTCGTGGGAGCGCACCGCGAACTCCTCCAGGGCGTCACGGTCCAGGTTCCAGTGCCGGGCCATCATCTCGGCCCCGCGGAACTGGGAGATCTCCTCGTCCCCGTAGCGGGCGGCCCAGGACTCGGAGCCGGTGAACGGGTCGGGGAAGCCGAGCTCGCGGGCGGCCGTGTTGGACCGGGAGAGCGGGATCGCGGACATGGACTGCACGCCACCGGCGACGACGAGGTCCGCCGTCCCGCTCATGACGGCCTGCGCGGCGTAGTGGACCGCCTGCTGGCCGGAGCCGCACTGGCGTTCGACCGTGGTGCCGGGGACGTCCTCGGAGAGCCCGGCCGCGAGCCAGGCGTTGCGCGCCACGTCCATGGCCTGCGGGCCGAGCTGGTCGATGCAGCCGAGGATGACCTCGTCGTACTCGGCCGAGTCGATGTCCTGGCGGGCGACGAGCTCGCGCAGCGGCGCGGCCGCCAGATCGAGGGGATGCACGCCGGCGAGCCCCTTCCCTCGGCGACCCACGGGGGTGCGGACGGCGTCGATGATGTAGGCCTCGGGCATGGGGGCTCCTCCGGACGGCGGGGACGTGACGCCGATCACGCTATTGCTTGGACATCCAACGATCAAGAGTGTGACGGGATCCGTCGCGGCGGCGTGGAGGAGCGCCGTTTCGTCAACGAAAGCGGCTCGGGGCGCGCCGTTTCGGCCACGAAAGCGCTGGGGCGGGCGTCGCCTCGCCCTGGTCAGGACCCCCTGCCCCGGGCCTACCGTGAGGGCCAGCGGCGCGCACCCGTGCCGCTGAGACGAGAGGAGCCGGCCATGGCCACCCCGCACACCCCCGACCCCCAGGACGCCCGGCGCGCACGCGAGGCGACGGACGAGACCTCCGGCGTCGCGTTCGACGGCGACACGCCCCCAGCCGAGGGCGCGGGCGTCGGCCCGGACAACCCGGGCATGGACGTGGAGCAGACCGGCGAGCGCTCGGCCGGCAAGATCGTGCTCGGGCTGATCATCGCCCTCGTGGTCATCGGCGTCCTGCTGTTCATCCTGGGCCGCGTCGCCGGTCTCGGCTGAGCCGCGGCGCAGACGCCTCGGGCACGCCACCGGCCCACCACGACCACGGGGCGGGCACCGATCCGTCGGTGCCCGCCCCGTGGTCGTGTCCGCTCCGCGGTGATGCCGTTCAGCGGCGACTCCGCGCCCGCGCAGCGGTCAGAAGCCGCCGCCCACGGTCCGGCGGCCACCCGCCGTGCGTCGGCCGGCGGCACCGGACCGGCCGCGGGAGGCGAGGGCCCCGCCGAGCAGCCCGCCCAGCAGGCCGGTGCCGAGGCCGCCCGTGGACCGGGCCGAGGGCCCGAAGCCGCCGCGGTACGCACCGGAGCTGCGCCCGCGCGTCGTGCTTCCGGCGCCGCGGCGCGAGAGCTCACGCAGCGCCAGACCGCCGAGCGTGCCCAGGAGGGCACCGCCCAGGCCGCTGGACCGGCGTCCCTGAGAGCGGGCCTGCCGGCCGAAGCCGGGGGACCGGCCGATGTGCGCACCGATGGTGGGTCGGCTGGAGCGGCGGCCACCGCCGCCGAGAGTGCGGGTGAGGCTGGAGAGGATGCCCATGGTGTCCTCCTCGGACGTCGTGCCGGCCACTCGTGCGTGGCCGGTCGGGTGCGCCTCAACCTAGGCGCCGACCCCCGCACGGTGTCCAGACCGGGCCTCCTCATGCATCGAGGCGGGATATCCACCCCACGGCCGCCCGCGGCAGCCGGATGGGGTCGATATCCCGCCTCGAAACGCGCGGGCGGGGGCGTCAGTCCTGGAGCGGGGAGGTCTTCGGCTCGTCCCTCCAGAGGGCCACGTTCCGCGCCTCGGGCAGGTCGGAGATGTGGAAGCCCGGATCCATGCCCGCCTTGAGCTTGCGCTCGTAGTCCCGGAGCAGCTTCACGGCCAGCCCGCCCAGCGGGATGATCGCCACGAGGTTGATGGTCGCCATGAGGGCCGCGAACGTGTCCGCGAGGTTCCACACCAGCGCCACGGAGCCGAGCGCGCCGCCGACCACGCACACCAGCACGAGCACGCGGAACACGGTGATGGCCCGACCCGCGTGGCGGCCGGCCAGGTACCGGATGTTGGCCTCGCCGTAGTAGGTGTTGCCCAGCACGGAGGACCAGGCCAGGAAGAAGATGATGACGGTCAGCGCCGGGCCGGCCCACGCGCCCACGGCCTGCTGGAGCGCACCCTGGGTCACCTGCATGCCGAGCGCCTCCCCGCGTCCGTAGGCCGGGTTGGAGAGCAGGATGACGAACGCGGTGGCCGAGCACACGATCAGGGTGTCGAAGTAGACGCCCAGGGACTGCACGAAGCCCTGCTTGGCCGGGTGGGAGACGGCCGCGGTGGCGGCGGCGTTCGGGGCGGAGCCCATGCCGGCCTCGTTGGAGAACATGCCGCGGCGCACGCCCTGCATCACCATCGTCATGCCGACGGCGGCGCCCGCGACCTCGCGCAGGCCGAAGGCGTGGCCCACGATCAGCGCGATCATGCCCGGGACCTCGGTGATGTTGACGACCATCACGATCAGGGCCAGGAAGATGTAGAACGTGGCCATCACGGGGACCAGCACGTTGGTCACGGCCGAGAGCCGGCGCACGCCGCCGAAGATCACGAGGCCGGTGAGGGCGGCCAGGCCCAGGCCCACGATCCACGCGGTGGTGGAGGACGCGCCCCAGTTGGCCTGCACGGACTCGGAGATCGAGTTGGACTGCACGGCGTTGAACACGAAGCCGTAGGTCACGGTGATGGCGACGGCGAACACGGCCGCCAGCCACTTCGCGCCCAGACCGTCGCGGATGTAGTACGCGGGCCCGCCGAAGTAGCCGTCCGCGCCCTTCTGCTTGTACAGCTGGGCCAGCGTGGACTCGACGAAGGCGGTGGCGCCGCCGATGATCGCCAGCAGCCACATCCAGAACACGGCGCCCGGGCCGCCGATCACGATCGCGATCGCCACGCCGGCCACGTTGCCGGTGCCCACGCGCGAGGCCGCCGAGATGGTGAAGGCGCGGAACGGGCTCACGCCGTCGTTCTCGAACCCGGTCTGGGACTTGGCCGTCACCGACCGCAGCATCTCCGGGAGCATGCGCACCTGCACGCCCACGGTCCGGATGGTGAACCACACCCCGGCCACGAAGAGCAGCGCCATCACGACGTACCAGTACTTGTCGTTGAGGGCCGTGACGGCCGCTGTGATCTGTTCCACTGTCGCTTCCACAGCCCCACCCTAGAGGCTGGGGCGGAGGACGCGGAATCGGGGCCGGGGTCAGCCGGCGGCGGCGTCGTCCTCGACGCGGAGCTGGATCAGCTGCCCCATCCGCTCGGGCAGGTCCCCCTCGGGGGTGCCGACGCTGGCGTGGCGGGCGGCGGCCCGGGCGAGGTCGTCGGCCAGTTCGTTGCCGTGCACGCCCACGTGGCCCTTGACCCACGTGGTGTCCACCTGGACGTCCGCGGCCTGCGCCAGGTCGACGGCGGCCAGCAGGCGCCGCAGGGTGCGGCGGATGCGCTCGCCCCGGGCGCCGCCGAGGGTGAGCCGCTCGCGGCGGGCGGCGTTGAGCAGGGCCAGCGCGGCGCGCGAGTCCGAGTGGATGGTGACCCGGCCGCCGGGGGTGCCCGCCCACGCGCAGATCACGTGCCCCAGCACGAGCGCCTCGAGTTCCACCTCGAGCGGCATCGTGGCCCCGGCCACGGCCTGCACGGCCCACATGCTCGGCCCGGCGACGGCGGCCGCCCCGCCGATGCGGGAGCCGCGCAGCACGGAGCCGTCCACGTACACGTCCGTCACGTCCGCCTCGTCCGCGAACGTGAGGCTGTGGGTCACCCCGGGCAGGTTGCGGCGCAGGAAGCGGTCCGTGCGGCGGCGGGAGAGGAAGACGCCGGAGGAGCGGCGCAGCGCGTCCTCCTCCTCCTGGGCGGCCTCGATGGCCTCGAGCGGGATCCGGGCCGCGCCCGTCTGGGCGACCGTCTCCGGGTCCACGTCCGGCAGCAGGTAGCTGGAGCGCTGCGTGCCCACGGGGGACTCGTCGAGCCGGTAGGAGACCACGCGCGTGTCCACGGGGGCGAGGACCTCGAGCAGGGAGAGCAGCTCGGCGTCCCGGTCCGAGCGCAGCCGCACGATCACCGGGCGCTCCGGTGGCAGGTCGACGGTGACGGTGGACCAGAAGGCGCTCAGATGCGCCGTGCCGACCATCCCGGTGTAGACGTGGCCGCGGACGTCGTCGCCGAGCTCGCGCAGCTCGAGCTCGCGGGCCACGTAGACGATGCCCCCCGTCGTCGGGTGCAGGTCCAGGCGGAGGGCGGGGCCGTGGTCCACGCCGGGCAGCATGGCCAGCGGGCTGGCCACCACGCGGACGCCGTCCCGGCGGATCCGGGTGCGCGGCGGGGAGGGGCGGGGGACGACGGGGCCGGTGCGCGTGAGGTCGACGCCGTTCCGGTCCCGCGGGGTGCCCCGAGGCCGGCGGGCACGGACCACGCGCAGCGGGCGGTGCTGCTCCTCCGCCTTGGCGCCCGGGCCACGGAAGTCCCAGCCCACGTCGACGAGCGCCGCGGGGTGTGCGGCCTCGACGTCGTGATGCAGCGTCCGGTCCACGACCGTCCGCGGGTGGTTGATCCGTGCTCCCATGGCTTCGCCGGCTGTGTCGAAGGGGACCGCGCCGGAACTGTGAGCCGGGTCCGGCGGGCCATGCTGGTCCTGCGGCGGTCGGGCGGGATCGCCGTGGACGAAGGGGACGACCCGTCCCGACCTGTTCTGCTCTGGGCGACCTTACCGAGCGCACCTGTGAGGAGGCAGGTCTCCTCTCCTCGGCCTCCCGCGCGGCGGCGTCGGACGAGGGGTCAGAGCGGGTCCGTGCGGTGCCGCTGCACGTCCGGGCCGGTCGGCACGCCGAGCGCCTGCGCCTGCGCGCGCTGCTGCCGCAGGGACACGGTGCCCAGCAGCAGCGCCAGGGCCCGCTCCCCGTCCTCCGGGGTGTCCGCCGCCTCGGTGAGCAGACGGTGCAGGCCGAGGCCGCCCAGCCCGAGCGCGAGGGCGGAGAGCACCACGTCCGCCCCGTCCCGGTGCCGCAGCAGGGCGGCCTCCGCGGCCTCGGCGCGGCCCGCCAGGTCCGTGACGCGGCGGGCGCGCACGGTCTCCTCCGCCTCGGCGACGATCCGGTCCGCCACCCGCGCCAGCAGCGACTGCTTGTCCGGCACGTGCCAGTACAGCGCGGAGGCCTGCACGCCCAGCACCCCGGCCACGCGCCGCATGGACAGGTCGCCCATGCCGAAGTCCTGCAGGATCCCGACGGCGGCGTCCACCACGTCCTGGGCGGTCAGCCGGGGGCGGGGTGCGGGCGGGGTCATGCCTGAGAGGCTACCGCCGGGCCGTCCTCCTCCGCCGCGATGCGTCCCCCCGCGCCGAGGCGCACGGTGCGGTCGGCCATCACGGCGGCCTCCGCGAGGTCGTGGGTGACGACGACGCCGGTCGTCCCCGCCGCCCGCAGCACCGCCCGGATGTCCTCGGCCAGGCGCCGGCGCAGGTCCGCGTCGAGCGCGGACAGCGGCTCGTCCAGCAGGAGCACCCGCGGGGCCGGGGCCAGCGACCGGGCCAGCGCCACGCGCTGGGCCTGCCCGCCGGAGAGCCGCTGCACGGGCCGGTCCGTGAGCTCGGTCAGGCCCACCAGGTCCAGCAGCTCGGCCACGCGCGCCCGCCGCCGGGCCCGGTCCCAGCCGGCGGACTCGAGGCCGTACGCCACGTTCCGGCCCACGGTCCGGTGCGGGAACAGCTGCCCGTCCTGGAACACCATCCCCACGCCCCGGCGGTGCGTCGGCACCGCCGCCACGTCCCGCCCGTCGAGCTCCACCGTGCCCGCCACGACGTCCTCGAGCCCGGCGATCCCGCGCAGGATCGTGGACTTGCCCGAGCCGGAGGCGCCCACGAGCGCCACGATCTCCCCGGCGGCCACGTCCAGGTCCGTCCCCCGCACGGGGGTGGAGCCGTCCGGGTAGCGGATCGCCACGTCCCGCAGCCGGAGGGAGGCCCCCGTCGTCGTCGGCGTCATCAGAGACCTCCCGCCCCGGCCGGGCCCCGGGGGCGCAGCCGCTCGCACACCAGCATGATCCCGGCGCTCAGCACGGCCAGCACCGTGGCCGCCGCGAGCGCCATCCCGTAGTTGTCCGCGCCCGGCCGGCCCAGCAGCCGGGCGATCAGCACCGGCAGGGTGGGCGCGGACGGGCTCGCCAGGAAGCTCGTGGCCCCGAACTCGCCCAGGGACACCGCGAACGCGAAGCCCGCGGCCACGCCCACGCCGCGGGCGAGGAACGGGCCGTCCACCGTGGCCAGCACCCGCCACGGGCCCGCCCCGAGGGTGCGCGCGGCCTCCCGCAGCCGCGGGTCCACCGCCGCGAGCACGGGCACGAGCGCCCGCACCGCGAGCGGCAGCGCCACCACCGCCTGGGCCAGCGGCACGAGCACGCCCGAGGCCGCCAGCTCCGGGAACGCGGCCCGCAGGGACACGACGAAGCCGAAGCCCACGGTCACCGCGGACACCCCGAGCGGCAGGAGCAGGGCGCCGTCGAGGGCCCGCTGGGCCGCCAGCGCCGCGCGTGAGCGGAAGGGCCGGGTCAGCAGCAGGGCCAGCGGCACGGCCACCACGAGCGTCACGAGCGTGGCGTCCACGGCCACCCGCAGGGACTGTTCGAGCGCCTGGGCCGGCGTCGACCCGCCCACGAACCCGCTGCCCGCGCTCGTGGACAGCAGCCGATAGTTGCCCAGCCCCCAGCCATGGCGGGTGTGGAAGGAGCGCACCACGAGCGTCAGGATCGGGGCCACCACGAGCGCCACCACCGCGAGCATCACGGCCACCGGGACCGCGTCCGCGCGCGTGAGCCGGGCCGGCGGCGTCTCCCGCAGGCGCAGCGCCCGCTGGGTGCGCGCCGCCGTCACGCCGGAGACCACGACGGCGGCCAGCACCACCGCGAACTGCAGCACGGAGAACACCGCCGCGGTCCGCAGGTCCAGGTAGACGGAGGTCTGCACCCAGATCTCCGACTCGAGCGTGCCGTAGCCGGGCCGGCCGAGCGTCTGGACGATGCCGAACGCGGACGCGCAGAACAGGAACACCAGCGCCGCGCTCGCGGCGATCGCCGGGGCGAGCTGGGGCAGCGTCACGGTGCGGAACGCCCGCCACGGCGAGGCGCCCAGGGTGCGGGCGGCCTCGGTCTGGCGCGGGTCCAGCGCGTTCCACAGCGCGCCCACCTGGCGCACCACCACGGACACGTTGAAGAAGACCATGGCCAGCACGACGGCGGTGGTCGTCTGGTCCAGCCCGGTGAAGCCCAGCGGTCCGCCGGGGGCGAGCAGGGCGCGGAACGCGACGCCGACCACCACCGTGGGCAGCACGAACGGCACGAGCACGAGGGCGCGGAGCACGGCCCGCCCCGGGACGCGACGCCGGTGCAGCACGAACGCGGTCGGCAGGCCGAGCGCCACCGAGACCACCGTGCCGGCGGCGGCCATCCCGAGCGTCTGGCCGAGGATGCGCCACGTGCGCTCGCGGGCGAGGGTCTCCCCGAAGGCGGTGAGGTCCACGGCGCCGGTGAACGCGTCGGCGTCGCCGCCGATCCCGCGCCAGAGCATGGCCGCCACGGGCCACGCGAAGAAGACGAGCAGGAAGGCGACCGGCAGGACGGCGGCCACCAGCCACCACGGGCCGAGCCCGTCCCCCCGGCCGCGGGCCCGCCGGCGCGGCAGGTCCGTGCCGGGGGCCGCGACCTCGGTGAGCGCGGACATCAGCGCCGGGAGGCCTCGGACAGGGCGGTCCACTCCTTCAGCAGGTCCTCGCGGCGCTCGTCGATGCGGGCGGGGTCCGGGGTGATGGCGTCCTCGACGAGCGGCGCGTTCTGCGCCCACTCCTCGGGCAGCTGCACCGACTCGTCGATCGGGTACATGTACATCGACTCGGGCAGGGCGGACTGGACCTCCTCGGTGAGCATGAAGTCCACGAACGCCTGTGCGCCCTCGGGGTTCTTCGCGCCCTCGAGCACGCCGGCGTACTCGACCTGCGGGGTGCAGGAGTCCTCGATCACCTCGGTCTCGGGGGCGAACGCGGGGGAGGAGGAGTAGGAGAGCACCACCGGGAACTGACCCTTGCCCTCGCCGCCGGAGAAGTCCGAGTTGTAGGCGTCGGACCAGCTGTCGGCGACCTTGCCGCCGTTCTCCATCAGGCCCTGCCACCAGTCCTGCCAGCCGTCGTCGCCGTACTTCTCCGTGGTGGCCGCGAGCAGCGCCAGGCCGGGGGAGGAGGCCACGGGGGAGGTGGCGACCGTCAGCTTCGCGTACTCGGGGTCGTCGAGCTGGTCGATCGAGGTGGGGGCCTCGACGTCGTGGGCCTCGAACCATGCCGGATCCGTGTTGAAGCACACCTGGCCCTGGTCCACCGGGGTCATGCGGTCCTCCACCATCCGGTCCTGCGCGGAGGCGGGCAGGTCCTGCGGGGTGTATTCGGCGACGACGCCCTCGCGGACGAGGCGGTGCGCCGAGTGGTCCTCCACGCCGTAGACGCCGTCCACGGTGGGCTCGTCCTTGGCCAGCAGGAGCTGGTTCACCACGCTGCCGGCGTCGCCGGGGGCCGTGGTCTTCAGGGTGTAGCCGGACTCCTGCTCGAACTTCTGGACGAGCTCCTGGGGCAGGTTGAACGAGTCGTGCGTCATGATCGTCACCGTCGTCGGCTCGCCGCCGGCGCCGGCGGCGGACGACGACGCCCCGTCGCCGGACGAGCCGGACACCGAACAGCCGGTGAGGGCGAGGGCGGCCACCGAGAGGGCGGCGAGGGCGCGGTGCGGGGTGCGGGACATGGCGGTTCTCCTCTGGGACGGCAGAGGGGCCGGGACGAGGCCGCCACCGGAATCCCGGGACGACGTCGACCGGGAGACTCGACTTCCTTCGCCGGTGCGGACCGGAGCAGGTTCGAGGGTCTGCGGCGGACCGCACTCTCAGCGCCGCGCGGGCGCTCCCCTGTCGATGTGGACTGGTCCCGACCCTACCCCGTCCGGCCCGCGCATAGACTGCCCGCGTGAGCGCCGCACAGCCCGCGGGGGTGACCCCGCCGCCCGCCTCGTCCAGCCCCGCCTCCGACTGGGACATCCGCCGCCCCCACCGCATGTGGCCGCGCATGCTGGTGATCGTCCTGACGCTCGCGGGCCTGGTGCTGGTGGTGCAGTTCTTCCAGGGGATCGCCTCCATCGCGGCGCCCGTCTTCCTGGGGCTGAACCTCGTGATCGTGGCCTACCCCCTGCAGGCCTGGCTCATCCGCCGGGGCCTGCACCCCGTGCTCGGGGCCGCCACCACCGTCCTGCTGGTCGTCGCGGTGATGGCCGTGTTCGGGGGCATGATGGTGTGGTCCGGCCTCGAGCTGGTGGCGGAGCTGCCCAAGTACGCGGACCGCTTCCAGCAGATCGTCCTGGACGTCTCGCACTGGCTCAACGAGCGCGGCGTGACCCCGGACATGGTGTCCCAGCAGCTGGCCTCGATCGACATGAGCACCGTGACCGGGACGGCCGTCAGCGCCATCACGAAGATCGCCACGAACGTCTACGCGGTCTTCGGCCTGCTCGTCACCGTGATCATGGGCATGTTCTTCCTGGCGATGGACTCGATGGACGTCGAACGCCGCGTCCGCCTGCTCAGCACCGCCCGCCACGAGTTCGGCCACGCCCTGGTCGAGTTCGCCCAGGGCGTGCGCCGCTACTGGGTGGTCACCACGGTGTTCGGCCTGATCGTGGCGGTGCTGGACGTGATCGCCCTCATGCTGATCGGCGTGCCGCTCGCGCTCGTGTGGGGCGTGCTCAGCTTCCTCACCAACTACATCCCGAACATCGGCTTCATCATCGGCCTGCTGCCGCCGGCCGTCCTGGGCCTGGCGGCGGGCGGCTGGTCCGACTTCCTGTGGGTGGTGGTCAGCTACTCGGTGCTGAACTTCGTGCTGCAGTCCGTGATCCAGCCCAAGGTGGCCGGCGACGCGATCGGCGTGATCCCCACCGTCAGCTTCCTCTCCCTGCTCTTCTGGGCCTGGGTCCTCGGCCCGCTCGGCGCCATCCTCGCGCTGCCCTGCACGCTGCTGGCCAAGGCCGTGCTGATCGACGCCGACCCGAACGCCCGCTGGATCAACGCGCTCATCGCCTCGGACCTGAAGGGCATGGAGCGCCGTCAGTCCTCGCTCCTGGAACGGCTGCGCCCGGCGGCCTGGCGGTCCGACGCGCACGGGAAGGACGAGGACCGCGCCCCGGCGGACGGCGGGGACGACGACGGCCCCGCGGCGGACGAGGTCACGGGCGGGGCTGGAGCAGCACCAGGTCGTTGAGCGCGCCGGCCAGCCGCAGCAGCGGCGGGGCGGGGAACGACAGCTGGGGCAGCCCCGGGTGCAGTGCCGCGCACGCGGCGGCCGCGGCCTCCTCGCCCGCGGCGTCCTCGAACGCCGGCCGCAGCACCGCAGCGCCCAGCGGCAGCGTGTCCAGGAGGGAGCGGGGGCCCCGCTCGGCCGGGTCGTACTCGGCGGGCTGCGCCGCCCCGGTCACCGTGCGCACGCGCAGGGGCCGGCCGGCGGCGTCGTCGGCGCCCTGCAGGAAGCGCAGCGCCGCCGCGGCGTAGGGGTGCTCGGGGTGGAACCGGTCGCCGCGCCAGTGCACGGCGGCCTCGCCGTCGCCCCGCAGCCGCACCCACGAGGCCAGGTGGCCGGGCCCGCCCCACGGCCCGGTGTCCGGCCGCGGTGCCGGCGGCAGCCACAGCACCCGGGTGATCCCCAGCAGGGCGGCGAACTCGGCGGCCACCTGGCCGGGGGTCCACGCGCCGTTGATCCGCCCGTCCAGCACGGGGTCCGCGGCCACCACGGCCGTCCCCTCGCCGTCGGTCACCCAGGCCCCGCGCGGGGCGCACAGCAGGGGGGTGAGCAGCGGCAGTCCCGCCGCCTCCGCCACGGCCGTCGCGGCCGCGCCGTCGAGCGGCCCGGTCCCGGTCAGGCCCGCGGCGCTGCGCCAGGCGACGGCGGCCAGGCCCTCGGGGCGGCGGATGAAGCTCGGCCCGGTGCGGCCCAGCAGCGGTGAGCCCACGGGCGCGCGCAGCAGGTCCACCTCCGGGGGCACCAGCCGCGCCGCCCCGGCGTCGCGCGGGTGGGCGAGCACGGTGACCGGCAGGACGGCGGCGAGCGTCTCGGCCAGGCCCACGACGGCGTCCCGCGTCTCCTCCAGCAGCGTCGGCACCGGGTGGCGGTGGGGCAGGACGAGCCAGGCCCGCTCGGGCGGGTCCTCGGGTCCGGGCACGGGCACGACGACGTCCCGGCGCTCCCGCGCGTCGGTGGGGACGGGGTCGGCGGCGGCCATGGCGGACGGGCTCCTGGGAAGACGGCGGCGACGCGCGGGCGCGCGGCGAGGGGATGTCCATCGAGCATAGGCGTCTGACAGGAAGCCGCGGCGGTTTGACCTGTGACCCGGCACACGTGCAGAGTGCGGCCATGACCGCGATGTTCTCCGCCCAGGACCACGACGATCTCGACCGGGTCCTCGGCGCGACCGGCGGGATCCCCGACCCCGCCGACCTGCACGCCCTCGCCGACGACGCCGTCGCGCAGGTGCGGCGCTGGCTCGCCGAGTCCCGGGACCACGAGGCCGACTTCGCGGCCCGCCAGCTGGCGGGCGCCCTGAAGGAGCCGGGCGGCCTCGACTTCATCGTGCGCTTCGTGGACCACGTGGTCCGCCCCGAGGACCCCGCGATCGCCGCCCGGGCGCTGCGGGAGCTCGCCGGCCGCGCCCCCGGCTTCCTGCCCCCGGCCCTGCGCGCCGTCCTCGGCGTCGGCGGCCGCGCCGCCCCGCTCGTGCCGCGCATCGCCGTCCCCACGGCCCGCCGCGTGCTGCGGCACATGGTCTCCCACCTGATCGTCGACGCGCGGGACCGACAGCTCGGCAAGGCCATCGCGGCCCTGCGCGACGAGCACACCCGGCTGAACATCAACCTGCTGGGCGAGGCGATCCTCGGCCAGGGCGAGGCGGACCGCCGGCTCGAGGGCATCGCCGCGCTGATCCGCCGCGACGACGTCGACTACGTGTCCGTGAAGGTCTCCGCCGCCACCGCCCCGCACGCGCCCTACGCGTTCGACGAGGCCGTCGCGGACATCACCGAGCGGCTCACCCCGCTGTTCGAGCTCGCCCGGGATCGGGACACCTTCATCAACCTGGACATGGAGGAGTACCGCGACCTCGACCTCACGCTCAACGTGTTCACCGCCCTGCTCGAGCAGCCGGGCCTGCGCGACTACGAGGCCGGCATCGTGCTGCAGGCCTACCTGCCGGACGCGCTCGCGGCCATGGTGCGCCTGCAGGAGTGGGCCGCGCGCCGCGTCGCCGCCGGCGGCGCCCCGGTCAAGGTGCGCGTGGTCAAGGGCGCCAACCTGCCCATGGAGCGGATGCAGGCCTCCCTGACGGGCTGGCCGCTGGCCACGGTGGGCTCGAAGCAGGAGGCGGACACCAACTACAAGCGCGTGCTCAACTACGCGCTCACCCCGGAGCATCTGGCCCACGTGCGCATCGGCGTGGCCGGGCACAACCTCTTCGACGTCGCCCTGGCCCACCGGCTGATCGAGCGCCGCGGCCTCGACCCGGCCGCGGTGGAGTTCGAGATGCTGCTCGGCATGGCCACCGGCCAGGCCGCCGCCGTCCGGGCGGACGTCGGCGCCCTGCTGCTCTACACGCCCGTGGTGCGGCCCGAGGAGTTCGACGTGGCGATCTCCTACCTCGTGCGCCGCCTCGAGGAGGGCGCCTCCCCGGAGAACTTCATGTCCGCCGTGTTCGACCTGGACGCGGACGCGGACCTGTTCGCCCGCGAGGAGGAGCGCTTCCGCGCCTCGCTGCGCCACCTGGACGCGGCCGTGCCCCGTCCGAACCGCCTCCAGGACCGGTCCCGCGGGGAGGACGGGCCGACCCCCGCCCCCGTGGACGGCTTCGCCAACACCCCGGACACGGACCCCGCGCTGCCCGGCAACCGGGAGTGGGCCCGCCGGATCCTCGCGGCCGTCCCGGGCTCGGACCTCGGGACGGACACCGTCCGCGCCCACCGCGCCACCACGGCCGACGACGCCCGCGCCGCCATCGCCGCCACCGCCGACCCCGGCGCCCGCTGGGGCGCGCTCACCGGCCACGAGCGCGCCGACGCGCTGGACGCCGTCGGACGGGCCCTGCACGCCGGCCGGGCCCGCCTGCTGGAGGTGGCCGCCGCCGAGACCGGCAAGACCCTGGACCAGGGCGACCCCGAGGTCTCCGAGGCCGTGGACTTCGCGCACTACTACGCGCGCCTGGCCCGCGGCCTGGACGCGGTGGAGGGCGCTCGCGCCGTGCCCGTCCGCCTGACCCTGGTGATCCCGCCGTGGAACTTCCCCGTGGCCATCCCGGTCGGGGGCGTCCTCGCCGCGCTCGGCGCCGGCTCGCCCGTGGTGTTCAAGCCGGCCCCGCAGTCCGAGCGGACGGGCGCGGTCGCGTGGGAGCTGATCGTGGCCGGGCTGCGGGACTCGGGCCTGTTCGACGACGGCGGCCCGCTCGCCGGGCACGACCCCGCGGACCTCGTGCGCCTGGTGACGCTGGCGGACGAGGACGAGGCGGAGGTCGGCGCGGCGCTCGTGACCGACCCGGCCGTCGAGCGGCTCATCCTCACCGGCAGCTGGGACACCGCACGGCTGTTCAAGGGGATGCGCCCCGACCTGCACCTGCTCGCCGAGACCTCCGGCAAGAACGCCGTGATCGTGACCCCGTCCGCGGATCTGGACCTGGCCACGAAGGACGTGGTCCAGTCCGCGTTCGGTCACGCCGGCCAGAAGTGCTCGGCGTCCTCCCTCGTGGTGCTCGTCGGCTCCGTGGGCACCTCCGAGCGCTTCCACCGGCAGCTGCTGGACGCCGCCTCGTCCCTGCACGTGGCGCACCCCGCGGACCCGCGCGCCGAGATGGGCCCCGTGATCGAGGCCCCCGGCGAGAAGCTGCGCCGCGGGCTCACCGAGCTCGGCCCGGGGGAGCGGTGGGCCCTGCGTCCGCGGCAGCTGGACGAGACGGGTCGCCTGTGGAGCCCGGGCATCCGCTCCGGCGTGCGTCCCGGCGCCGACGCCCACCTCACCGAGTACTTCGGCCCCGTGCTGGCCGTGATGACGGCCGAGACGCTCGAGGAGGCCATCGGGATCGTGAACGCCGTGGACTACGGCCTCACCTCCGGGCTGCACTCGCTGGACCGGGAGGAGATCGACGTGTGGCTGCGCGGCGTGCGCGCCGGCAACCTCTACGTGAACCGCGGCATCACCGGGGCCATCGTGCGCCGCCAGCCCTTCGGCGGCTGGAAGCGTTCCGTCGTCGGCCCCACCACGAAGGCCGGCGGGCCGCACTACCTGCACGGCCTCGTGGACTGGGAGGACGCGCCCACGTGGGCCGGGGGAGAGGGACGGCCCGGGTCCGAGGCCGACGGTGCGGGCGCGTCCTGGCTCGAGACCGCCCGCGCCCTCGACACCCACGCGTGGACCACCGTGTTCGGGGTGGCCACGGACGTCTCCGCGCTCGAGGCCGAGCGGAACGTGCTGCGTCACGTCCCCACCCCGGTCCTCGTGCGCCGGCACTCGGGGCCCGCCGACCACCTGCTGCGCATCGTCTCCGCCGGCCTGCGCGCCGGGGCGCCCATGACCGTGAGCCTGCGCCCGACCCCCACCGCGGAGGGGCCCGACGCGGACGGGCTCTCGGCCGAGGCCGTGCGCGGCCGGGTGGAGGAGCTGGTCCGGTCCGCCCGCACGGAGGGTGCCGGCACGGCCGCGCCGGTGGACGTCGTCGTCGAGGATGACGCCGCGTTCCACGACCGCGCCCGGCGGCTGGCCCTCATCCCGCCCGCAGCGGAGGGCGGCGGCGACGCACGGATCCGGCTCGTCGCCGACTGGACCGGCGACCGGGAGGCGGCCGAGGCGGCGCGGCGCGCGCTGCACGCGGCGCTCGGCGACACCCCCGACGTGGCGGTCTACGCTGGCCCCGTGGTGAGCGCCGGCGAGGTGGAGCTGCTGCCGTTCCTGCACGAACAGGCCGTGTCCGTGACCGCCCACCGGTTCGGCACGCCGGACCATCTGACCGAGGGGGTCCTGTGACCCCGAGGAGGAACCTCCGATGCATCTGATCCCCCGCACGATCTGGGTCGTCGCCCGCGCCCGCCGCCGCCCGCGCGCCGGACTCTGGGAGCCGACGACGCTGCCGATGCGCGCCCTGCCCACGGACGTGGACATGGCCCTGCACGTCAACAACGGCCAGTACTTCGGGCTGTTCGACCTCGGCCGCTTCGACGCGATGGTCCGCACCGGCCTGTGGGACGAGATCCGCCGTCGCGGCTGGACGCCCGTGGTGCAGGCCGAGCAGATTGCGTTCCGCCGCTCGGTGACCCTGGGGCAGCGGTTCGACGTGGAGACGCGGATGATCGGCCTGGATGAGCGCGCGGTGTGGTTCGAGCAGCGCGTGGTGGTCGACGGCGACGTCGCGGTGCGCGCGTACATCTGCACGCGCCTGCGCAAGAAGGACGGCCGCCCCGTGGAGAACGACGAGGTCCGGGCGATCGCGGCGGCGGCCGGCCACGACCTCGCGGGGGAGCCGACGCTGCCGGAGTGGCTGCACGAGTGGCGGCGCAGCGTGGCCCTGCCGTCGGCCCGGACGCCCCTGCCCCACACGTGGGACCTCGACACAGTGCGGCGAGGATGAACGTTCGAGTGATATAGGGCACGATGGTCGGGTGAACAACAGACTCCTGATCGTCGCGACCCTCTCGCTGGCCGCGCTCGTCGTCGTGCTGGTGGCCGCCATCGGCGGCGGCGCGTGGTGGGTGCTGGCGGTGCTCCTGGTGGCGCTGCTCGTGCTCGCCGTGTGGGACATGACCCAGAAGCGGCACGCGATCCTCCGCAACTACCCCGTGCTCGGCCACATGCGGTACCTGCTGGAGTCGATCCGCCCCGAGATCCAGCAGTACTTCATCGAGCGCAACTTCGACGGCAAGCCGTTCGACCGGG
>ERZ1023267.237-NODE-237-length-22244-cov-8.421200_pt1 | contig 22244 bp, 18 predicted proteins | sample MGYA00520905_ERZ1023267 | MGnify/ENA primary metagenome ERZ1023267 (study PRJEB32759, sample SAMN07749868) | skin metagenome | biome: transportation; feature: city; material: polyester macromolecule | host: Homo sapiens | place: Hong Kong:ISLAND line | collected...
CCTTCTGACCAGCGGCGACCGGGCATGGTACGCCCTGTGTTTTCATCGACAATGATGACTTCGCCTTCATGCACGATATAGTGAATGTTTTTAACAAATAAATGGTGCGCACGAATCGCGGCTTGGACGTGGGCTAGTAGTGGCAAGCGCGTTGGGCTATATAGGCTCTCATTTTCGCCAAGCTCGCCTTTTTCCACCAAGAATTTTTCGATTTTCTCGTAGCCTTTTTCGCTGATTTCGATTTGACGATTTTTTTCATCAATCCAAAAATCCTGCTCACGGTTTTCGCGGTTGCCTTCTTCGGTTTCTGAGCGTTTGAGGCGCGGGATGATGGTGTCAATCAGCCGGTACATAGCCGATGAGTCTTCGGCTTGACCCGAGATAATCAGCGGCGTACGCGCTTCATCAATCAAAATCGAGTCAATCTCATCGATGATACAATAGTTGAGTCCGCGCTGTTTTTTCTCATCTAGGCGAAATACCATATTGTCACGCAGGTAGTCAAAGCCGTATTCGTTGTTGGTACCGTAGGTAATATCTGCGGCATAGGCCTCAAATTTTTCCATCGGGTCTTGCTGTGAGTAAATCACGCCGACAGTCAAGCCCAAAAAGTCAAACAACGGGCGGTTTAGTTCGGCATCACGCCTTGCCAAGTAGTCATTGACGGTGACCACATGCACGCCTTTACCGCTAATCGCGTTGAGATATATCGCAAGCGTTGCCATCAAGGTTTTACCTTCACCCGTGCGCATCTCGGCGATTTTACCTTCGTGCAGGGTGATACCCCCGATGAGCTGTACATCGTAGTGACGCATGCCAAGGACACGGCTTGAGGCTTCACGACAGACCGCAAAGGCTTCAGGTAAAATGGTATCTAGGCTAGTACCCTGCTCAAACTGGGTTTTAAATTCTGCAGTTTTTTGTTTTAATGCTTCGTCAGAGAGGGGCTGGATTTTGGGTTCTAAGGCGTTGATTTTGTCGACCAACTTACGCATTCGCTTAAGCTCACGGTCGTTTTTGGTGCCGATAACCTTGCCTATCATTTTGCCTAACATACGAGGATTTTCCTAAAGTGCTCAAATCAATAAGTGCGATGACTTTTAATACGATGACGGTTAATAAAGGTGTTCAAAATAAATTTTGCTATTATATATGGGTTTGCTTTTTTTAGATACAAGGTTATGACAGCCTGTAAGTTTGAACCGCTCGCCTCTATTACCTTTATCTTTATGAATCCATCCCCATAATTGAACTTTATTTTCGAGATTTTCATTGTTGAAATTTTCTTGGAAGATTTTAACGCCATCTTTGCCATTATGCTATCGAGTTTGCCATGACTGCCCCATTGACGCCACAACAACTGATTCATCAATTACCCAAAGCCGAACTACACGTGCATATCGAAGGCACGTTTGAGCCGGAGCTGATGTTTGCCATCGCTAAACGCAACCAAATCGATATACCCTACCAAACCATTGAAGATGTCAAAAATGCCTACAATTTTCATAATTTACAATCGTTTTTGGATATCTACTATGCCGGCGCAAACGTTTTGGTCAAACAGCAGGATTTTTATGATTTAGCGTGGGCGTATTTTGAAAAATGCCAGGCTGATAATGTGGTGCATACGGAAATTTTCTTTGACCCACAGACCCATACTGAGCGGGGGGTGGATTTTGCCACCTGTTTTCAAGGGCTTTATCAAGCCAGCTTAGATGCCAAAGCAAAAATGGGTATCACCTCGCATTGGATCTTGTGTTTTTTGCGTCATTTGAGCGAAGACAGCGCGTTTGCCACCCTTGAGCAGGCCTTGCCATTTAAAGATAATATCATTGGCGTGGGGCTTGACTCTAGCGAAGTGGGCAATCCACCCGCCAAGTTTGAACGGGTATTTGCCAAAGCTCGAGCGCTTGGGTTTTTGACGGTTGCGCATGCGGGCGAAGAAGGCGATCCCGCGTATGTCTGGCAAGCGTTGGATTTGTTAAAGGTCAATCGTATCGATCACGGTGTGCGCTCAGCTGAAGATGATAAACTCATGCAACGCTTGATAGCGGAGCAAATGCCGTTGACGGTGTGTCCGTTAAGTAATCTTAAACTAAAAGTGGTGCAAGACATGGGCGAGCACAATATCAAAACCATGCTGCACCAAGGCGTGTGCGTGACGGTGAACTCAGATGACCCGGCGTATTTTGGTGGCTATATGAATGACAACTTTGTCGCTATTGAGCAAGCGTTAGCGCTATCAAATGACGATATCAAACAATTGGCGATCAACAGCTTTAACGCGTCTTTTATAGGGGATGCTGAAAAACAGCATTGGATCTCAAAAATCGAATCGCTTTAAGCTTTTAAATAATATTTTAAATAAGCTCGAAGAAACAAGCTCGAAAAAATAGGCTGGCAGAAATAAGCTACAAGTAACGTGCATGCCAGCCTTAACCAACCTCACACACCCAACATGGTGCGACAAACGCACCTGTTGCTTAATTTCATAACGTCTAACTATTATGCCCCAGACCATGCCTCACAATCTTGACCATCACACCCCCATGATGCAGCAATATCTCACGCTAAAAGCGGATTATCCGCATGCCTTGGTGCTGTACCGGATGGGTGATTTCTATGAGCTGTTTTTTGATGATGCCAAGCTTGCTGCCGATATTTTGGGCATCACCTTGACCCGACGTGGCAAAGATAAACAGGGCAATACCATCCCGATGGCAGGCGTGCCGTTTCATTCGGCAGACGGCTATATTGCTCGGCTGATTAATGCCGGGCAAACCGTGGTGGTCTGTGAACAAGTCGAAGAAGAAAAGCCAGAAGACGGCCTTGAAGAAAACACTGTAGCAACAGACACTGCAGCCAAAAGCATAGCAAAAAAAACCAGCAAAACAAAAGCCAATGCCGCTAAGATTATGGAACGTAAAGTCGTCCGTACCTTAACCGCAGGAACGCTGACCGATGATAACCTCATCACCCAAGGGCAGACGCCAACGGTCGTCGCTATCAGCTTTGCCAAACAGCAAATGTCGGTGGGATTGGCGCAGCTGGATTTGGCACAAGGGCAAATCCGCGTCACTGAGCTTAACTGCGACAGTCATGCCCCGCTACAAAGCGAGCTTGCTAACGCGCTCGCCCGCTTTGATCCCAGTGAAGTGCTGATAGATGAACAGCTGTCTGAGGCATGGCAACATTTTTTGCAGGATTGTCTGAGCGCAAATAGTCCAACAGCTAGTCTGCCGCCGATTTTGTCACAGCCGCACAGTTATTTTCTGCCCAATAACGCGCTTGAACATCTGACCCAGCATCTAAGCGTCACCACGCTGGCAGGGTTTGGCATTGAGCAAAAACCGCTTGCCATCTCATCGGCATCGGTTGTACTGCATTACGGCAAACAGACCCAGCAAGCTGATTTACGCCATATTCGCAGCCTGCAGCTCGAGCATAACGGCGATTTTTTGCAGCTTGATACCATCAGTCAGCAAAATTTGGAAATTTTTAAACCCGTGTTGGCATCGGGTATTTCGCTGTTATCGGTGATTGATCATTGCCAAACGCCGATGGGTAAACGCGCTTTAGTGCATCATTTGCACCGACCGCTACGCAATGTCACCCTGATTAACCGCAGGCTTGATGCGGTTGAACAACTGATGACATTACCGATAGCAGCGTTTGAATTGCTTAAACAAACCTTAAGCGAAATCAGCGATATCGAACGCATTGGGGGACGCATTGGCTTGGGTTCAGCAAAACCGACCGATTTGCTCAAATTGCGTCTGAGCTTGGCGCAAGCGTTAGCGTTGTCAAAGCAGTTGCAGCAACATTTTGATTTTACCAACATAACGACGCTAACTGCCGAGACGCCTTTGCTTGCCATGCTCAGCAAACAGCTACCTGACTTAGCCTTAACTGATAGCTTTGCCAATATCCATGCCTTACTAGAGCAAGCGATTGTCGATGAGCCGCCCGCCCACATCCGTGATGGCGGCATGATAAAAAAGGGCTATGACCCACAGCTTGATGAATGGCAAAATCTGCATGGCAATATCGAGCAAACTTTGGAAGCATTGGCGGTGCAAGAGCGGCAAAAAAACAACCTGCCCATGCTCAAAGTGGGCTTTAATAAAGTGAGCGGATTTTATTTTGAACTTAGCGCCCTGCAAGCCAAGAATGCGCCTGAATATTTTACCCGCCGTCAAACGCTCAAAAATGCTGAACGCTTTATCACGCCAGCGCTCAAAACCATTGAAGAATCCTATTTATCAGCTCAAGGGCAAGCGTTGACCCTTGAAAAGCGTATCTATGAAAATCTGCTGGGTCAGCTCAAGTCTCAGCTTGGCGATGTGCAGCGCCTTGCCAAAGCGATTGGGTATTTGGACGTACTTGCCAACTGGGTCAGCCTAACGCGTTTGCAGAATCGCTCTCATCATAATAAAAACTGGTGCCGCCCGTTGTTTAATACCACGGATAATACCGCAAGCCTACATATCCAAGGCGGACGCCATATCGTGGTTGAAGCAGGTCAACAGCGCCAAGCTCACCATCAGACGGCATCGCTTGACCCATTTGTCGCCAATGACTGTGTCATGGGAACAGCCACCCAACTTGAACGCTTAATGCTCATCACCGGGCCCAATATGGGCGGTAAATCGACCTACATGCGTCAAACCGCGCTCATCGTACTACTTGCTTGTTGTGGCGCGTATGTCCCTGCGCAGTCGGTGACGCTCGGTCGTATTGAGCGGATTTTTACCCGCATTGGCTCGGCAGATGACTTGGCAAGTGGTAAATCAACCTTTATGGTCGAGATGATTGAAACCGCCAATATCATGAACCAAGCCAATGCCAACTCATTGGTACTCATGGATGAAGTCGGTCGTGGCACCAGCACCCAAGATGGTCTAGCGATTGCGCATGCGTGCGTGAATTATTTAGCAGAAAAAATCGGCTGTTTGACCCTATTTGCCACCCATTATTTTGAGCTCACGGAACTGGCTGAGCGCCACCCCAAAATGTTTAATCAACACCTTGTCACCCAAGAAATCAACGGGCAGTTACTACTACTGCATAAAATCGCACCGGGGGCGACGCATCGCAGTTTTGGATTGCATGTCGCCAAAATGGCAGGTTTGCCGCAAGACTTATTAGCCCAAGCGCAATATTATTTGGATAACCAAAGCGAACAAAAAAATTTGCCCAACAATCCTTTACCCTATCCACCAAAAGATGAGCAGCAAATGGGGCTAGATTTGCAAAGTGCCGCGGCTGACTATCAAACGTTGAAGGCTGATGAATATAAACTTACTCAACAACTAAACGCCCTAAACCCTGACGAGCTGACGCCGAAACAGGCGTTAGAATTTATTTATTCATTAAAGGAATTGTTAAAAAAAGCGTAACGCGCTAAAATAATACGATTGTATTTTTTATGCTTTTAACATTTGTGCAACTAAAAAAAGGTAGCCACCGCCATGACTTTCGTCGTTACTGATAACTGTGTTCGTTGTAAATATACTGACTGCGTTGAAGTCTGTCCTGTGGACTGTTTCTATGAAGGTCCGAATTTTTTGGTCATCCATCCTGATGAATGTATTGACTGTGCGCTGTGTGAGCCGGAATGCCCTGCCAATGCGATTTTCTCAGAAGATGAAGTGCCAAAAGGTCAAGAAATATACATCGAACTGAACGCAGAACTCGCCGAAAAATGGCCAAACATCTCAGCCATGCATGACCCACTACCCGATGCCAAAGAATGGGATGGCGTACCCAATAAATTACAGTATATTGAAAGATAGCCTTTCTAACATACGCCATTTAGGTGATTTTTAGCAAGATGCTATAAACAAGATGCTATAAACAAGATGCTATAAAACAGCATATAGAACGAGGACGGCAATCAGTGAATATTGATTGCCGTTTTTATATTGTCATCTCTTATTATGCCAACGTTGTTGTCTATCTGCTTAACTTAACCTCTTTAGCTTAGCCTATTTTTTTACAAATTGATTATGAAAAAAAACGCGCTATGGATTAGCGCGTTTTTAGTGTCACAACAACATCAGCCTTTTACGGCACTGCCCCAAACTGGCACCACGGTTTGCATCAATGGTTTTAATAGTTTGATATTTGCCGCAAAGATAGAACCTGTTTGCATGGCATTGTGCGCGCCTGTATGGTCAACCACAGTACCACGTGCTTCTGTGACAATCAATTCACCAGCGCAGATATCCCAAGGTTTGATAGACATTTCAAAATAACCATCAAACCGTCCCGCTGCTACATATGCCAAATCTAACGCGGCTGAACCCACACGGCGCACTTGACCGCCTTGTTCGCAGATTTTTTGTAAGCTTTCAAAATGCTCTTTGGCATACGATACTTTACCTTCCGCGCGGTTACGCTCAAGCGGATGACCTGTGGTAAAAAAGCCGCCATCAATGGTTTTATGCTCACTGACGCTGATACGGCGTTGGTTGAGACGCGCGCCTTTACCACGACTGGCTGAGAACATCTCATCACGCACTGGGTCATAGATGATGCCATGTTCGGTGACGCCATTTTTTTGCACACCGATTGAGACACAAAAATGCGGTAAGCCATGAATAAAGTTGTGGGTACCATCTAATGGATCAATGACCCAGCACCAGTCTTTATCATTGCCCTTGCCTTCTTGTAGCCCAAATTCTTCACCCAAAAACGAGTGGGTTGGGTAGCTTTCTTTGAGCATCGCGATCAATAATTCTTCGCTGTAACGGTCGATTTGGGTCACCAAACCATCTAAGCCTTTGCTTTCAATCGTGAACTCTAGCTTGTGGCGATTGTTGTGTGCATTTAAAATCTCTTGACCTACTTTTTGTGCAGCGCGGGCTGCCATGACGACCATCGGTTCCATAATTGACCTTTTGTTGAAGGATAAAAATCTAAAATTTATGACAAAATCGTTTGCATCTGTTTGACCACACCCGCGACATCTAGCCCACAATCGGCTAATTGCTGCTCAGGGCTGCCATGCGCGATATATTTATCGGGGATACCGATATTAAGTAGCGTTGGCAAGGTTTGGCTTGTTTTTGCTGCTTGGGCAACGAGGTATTCATTGACCGCACTACCGGCACCGCCCATGATTTGGTGTTCTTCAAGGGTAACAATGGAGCAGTTTTGCGCCAATAGCGTATCCAGTAATTCGCTGTCTAACGGTTTAACAAACCGCATATTATAAACAAAAAACGTCGTCGTTGGGTAAGTTTCGGCTAAGTTTTGACACGCCGTGACCGCCGTCTTTACCATGGTACCAAAAGCAAGCACCGCAACTTTTTTCGCCACGTTGCCAGTACCTGTAGCATTGGCATCAATAGTCTGCTCAAGCGCTGCCTTACCGATTGGATACATCGCTTGGTTTTTATCAATCTCTGCGCCAATGCCATTACCGCGTGGATAACGCACCGCAGAGGGTCCAATATGCTCATAACAGGTATTAAGTAAGTTATAGCACTCATTCTCATCTTTTGGACAAGCAATCACCATATTAGGCACAGTTCGCATAAAAGCGATATCAAACACCCCCGCATGGGTCGCACCGTCTTCACCGACCAAGCCTGCACGGTCAATGGCGAACATCACGTTGAGATTTTGCAAAGCCACATCGTGAATCAGTTGGTCATAGCCACGTTGTAAAAATGTGGAGTAAATCGCGACAATCGGTTTGACGCCTTGGGTTGCCATACCACCCGCTAGGGTCACTGCATGTTGCTCGGCAATCGCCACATCAAAGAACTGGCTAGCAAAGCGCTTGGCAAATTCGGTCATGCCTGAGCCTTCAGCCATCGCAGGGGTAATCGCCATCAGTTGTTTGTCAGTGGCGGCTTTATCGCAAATAAACTCACCAAACACTTGCGAGTATTTTTTGGCGGGAGTAGGCACTGGCTTTTGGCTGTCAACTGGCACAGATTTTTCTTGCGCTGGGTTGATTTTTTTAAGTTTGGTAATGGCATGATAAGTAATCGGGTCGCATTCTGCCGGTAAAAAGCCTTTACCTTTCACCGTATGCACATGGACAAGTACCGCACCTTTCAACTGCTTGACCCGTTCAAATACTTGAGTCAATTTGGCAACATCATGCCCATCAAACGGTCCAAAATACTGAAAACCGATGGCTTTAAACAAGTTTTCAGGGAACACTTCATCAATGAGTTTATTGGCGATTTTCTCAGGTAATGTCTCTAACTGAGAGGGTTTAGGAATACCTTTTTCTGCCAATTTTTCGACAATTTTATTGGGCAGGCGCGAGGTCCAATCATCTAAAGCTTCGTTTGCCATGTGCAAATAATGACGAATACGGCGGTCTTCACTGGAGATGACGCGCTTGGTAAAAATCGCATCACCGTTTTTATCGATATCGACTGCCAAACCACGCTGCCAAAGGGTGGCTAAATGTTTAGAAAATCCGCCCGTTGCCTGCGAAATTGACATGTCATTATCGTTGAGCACCACAATCAAATCGGCATTTTGCTGCACCGCGTCATTCATCGCTTCAAACGCCATGCCGCCTGTCATAGCACCATCACCGACGATGCTAACTACTTTGTCATGTTTGCCTAAATAGCGCATAGCAAGCGACATGCCTAGCCCTGCAGAAATCGCCGTCGATGAATGCCCAACGCCAAAAGTATCATACTCAGACTCATGACGCTCAGGGAAAGCAGTCAGCCCATGTTGGCTACGAATGGTGGTAAGCTTGTCACGGCGACCCGTTAAAATTTTGTGGGGATAGGCTTGGTGCCCTACGTCCCAGACAATTTGGTCTTTGGGTGAATTAAAGACATAATGCAGTGCAATGGTGAGCTCAACGACGCCAAGGTTAGAACCAAAATGCCCGCCGCTGACGCCCGTTGTATACAGCAAAAACTCGCGCAGTTCATCGGCTAATTGCTGCAATTGCGCGGTACTGAATTTTTTTAGGTCAGCAGGACTGTCCACCCCATCGAGCAGCGGCGTATGCGGCTTTAGCATAGGGATGGTATCAAAGGTTTTTAATGGGTATTTTTGGTTAGCTATTTTAGTTTTTGACATATCTTGGCTGACACTTTTCATTGCTTACAGGCACTCGATGAGCCCTGTTGACACAGGTGAAAAAAATAAATGGTAAAACGCACAATGACTATTAACACCTTATTGTTGGCACAAAATTGGCACAAGATACGGGCACAAAGTTGACAGACTGCCAAAGCGTTGAACGCTTGAAAATCTAGGTGACTAAGCTAGCATTACCAGCTTTGAATTGCCAATGTGGCGCATGAATGTGGCATAATAGCATTTTTTTGTTGATTAAACATCAAACCTCGCTATTTTAGATTGTATCTTATAGCTTCTATAAAGTTTAGCTTAGCGCCTTGAATTTTTGATAAATTTTGACAAAAAAGTTGCCTCAGATAGCATGCAAGCCTAGCTTGCGGCTTATTGATAAGATGCGTAATGACGCTATCCTTCTTGATATTTTAATCAATGCCTTCATGTAAAGGGCACTTTTATTTTTGGGTTTACCGACTTGGTTCAGTTGTTTGGGTCAGTTGGTCATTTTTTTGGAGTAGTGGGTGTCGTATCAATTTATCACGCAAGCAACCTTACCAACAGCGCATGGGCTATTTGATATTCATGTGTTTGAAGATACGGACGACACGGCACGCGATGCGCTTGGCAATCGCAAACATGAACACGTCATGCTGACGGTTGGTTTGCCCACGGCCGATAAATCCAAAATCCCATTGGTACGCATTCATAGCGAATGTTTGACAGGGGATGCCTTTAGTTCGCTTAAATGCGACTGCGGCCCTCAGCTCAACGCCACCATGCAGATGATTCAAGCTTATGCTAAAGATGGCGGCTGCGGGGCGATTTTATATTTGCGCCAAGAAGGACGCGGGATTGGACTGACCAACAAAATCCGTGCTTACGCATTGCAAGACCAAGGACATGATACGCTTGATGCCAATTTGCTGCTCGATTTACCTGCCGATGCTCGCACCTATGAGATGTGCAAGCCGATGCTTGAGCATGTCGGTGTGGATAAGGTAAAGCTGATAACCAACAACCCCAACAAAATTGACTATCTCAATGATATTGGTATTGAGGTGGTAGCGCGCGTGCCGCTGTTGGTGGGTGTCAACCCCCACAATGAAGCCTACCTCAACACCAAAAAAGCGCGCATGGGGCATATGATTGAGAATGAGTGATAAACACTCATTCTCATAAAATGCTAGAACATTAATTTTTTGTTTTTTTACAATAAATTAACCCCGAGTACATTCAGCATCATTTTTGCTCCCACAATCAGCAGCAGACCACCAAACATGCGCTTTAAGGTATTGGCAGGCAATTGGTGCGCCAATTTTGCCCCCACTTTGGCAAATAAATAACTCATCACTGAAATACACAAAAACGCAGTGATATGCACAAAGCCAATCGCCTCAGCGGGCAAGCCCTGTACATCTTTACCAAAAAACATAAACCCGAGCGCCCCCGCAATGGCAATCGGTAAGCCACAGGCTGCTGACGTACCCACCGCTTGTTGCATGGTCAAACCAAAACGGCTCAAAAACGGCACGGTAAAACTGCCACCGCCAATACCAAAAATCGCCGATGCTGCGCCAATCAAGCCCCCGACCCCTGTTTGCACAGGCGCAGATGGCAAGTGAGTGGTCGCGACAACTTCCGATTTTTTAGCCAAAAGCATTTTTAGCCCCATAAACAGCGCCATGCCAGCAATCAAAAACGCCAAGACCTTACCATGCAATAAATCTGCGATATAAGCACCAACAAAACTACCAACCACCAAGCCAATTGACATATTGCGCCATACATCCCAGCGCACGCCACCGCGCTTATTGTGCGATTGCATGGAGCTTATCGATGTCACCACAATCGTGGCAAGCGATGTCCCTACCGCCAAATGGGTAATGACATCGCTTGGATAGCCATACGCTTTAAAAATCGCCATCAGCACAGGTACGATAATCAATCCGCCACCGACACCAAACAGACCCGCACAAGTGCCAGCAAATGCCCCCGCCAGCAAAAACCACAGATACATCATTTTTTGCATTTCCTTTGATTAAAAATAGCGTTAGTATAGCAAACTTATCTTTTTGTCGTTTGTAACATTGTGCCTAAGCTTATGAACCCAACCCTATGTAACCATCCCCATGAGAATTGATTCGCTTTGCCATACCCATTTATCGTCAACCCACTCAACCAACAGCCAGCTGATTGAGTGGATGGTGCTAAGCTATCAAGCGCAGTCGCCCACCGACCATAACCGACCGCATTTTAGCCGACCCCATTTGTTGACTGCCGATACCCAATCAGGCGGACGTGGTCAACATGGCAGAACATGGCAATCACCGCTAGGCAATGTTTATTTATCGCTGTATGTGCCGACACAAGCCTATGCATTGCCGCAAAATCTTTGCTTATCTTATCGATTAGATGGTCGCTTGTCACTGTGCGTGGGTTATCAGCTCAGTCAAATCCCTATCATAGAAGCCATCAACCAAACAAGACTGGCAAAGCATTTGCCAACCATTGGCGTCAAATGGGTGAACGATGTGGGTTTTTATCAACCACAAGACAACCTACCTGACCAATTTCAAAAACTCTCGGGTATTTTGATAGAGCCTGTCAATGTCGCAGGTCACATGCTAGGGGTCGTCATCGGTGTGGGAATCAATATTGCCCATGCCCCTGTGCTGACCCAGCAAACACAAGAAGGCTTAAACTACCAAGCCGTAAGCCTGCAAGATTTGACAGCGCAGCGCTTACAGCCCCGTGATTTTTATCAGCCCGTTAGCGATGCCATAGCTAATGCGATTGGGCAATTTAATCAGCTGCAAGCGACTGAAGCAAGCGAGCAATTTATCCATGATTTTGCCCAAAAAGACGTATTAAAAAACAAGCATTTGCAAATTCATAACGCCTTATCTGAGCAATCAATAACAGGCATTGCAGCAGGTATCGATGCGCAAGGCTGTCTACTGATTGAGCAAGCAGATGGCAGCATACAAACGATTTGGACAGGCACCATTCAAGTTTTGGATTCAGCCGTTTCATCGTTGCAGGCAAATAAACACAAATAAAGCATCCCATTCAAAGGCTATTATTTATGACAAAACTTTGGCTAGACTTGGGTAATACCCGCTTAAAATATTGGCTCACGGACGATAGCGGTCAAGTGCTCGATCATGCAGCTGAGCAGCATTTGCAAGCCCCTGCCGAATTGCTCAAAGGGTTGACCTTTCGGCTTGAACGACTCAATCCTGACTTTATCGGGGTGTCATCCGTGCTTGGACAAGCCGTCAATAATCACGTCGCAGAAAGCCTAGAGCGATTGCAAAAACCGTTTGAATTTGCCCAAGTCCATGCCAAGCACGCGCTGATGTCGAGCGATTATAACCCCGCCCAACTTGGCGTTGACCGCTGGCTACAAATGCTCGGTATCATCGAGCCTAGCAAAAAACAATGCGTGATTGGCTGCGGCACTGCCGTTACCATTGATTTGGTCGATCAGGGTCATCACTTGGGGGGCTATATTTTCCCCAGTATCTATTTGCAGCGCGAGTCGCTATTCTCAGGAACGCGCCAGATTAGTATTATTGATGGCACTTTTGATAGTATAGATTCAGGCACCAATACCCAAGACGCGGTGCATCATGGTATTATGTTATCCATTGTCGGGGCCATCAATGAAACCATTCATCGCTACCCACAATTTGAAATCACCATGACAGGCGGTGATGCCCATACTTTTGAGCCGCACCTATCAGCCAGCGTGGAAATTCGGCAAGACTTGGTATTGGCGGGACTACAGCGTTTTTTTGCCGCTAAAAATAACACTAAAAATAAAAACCAAAAATAAAATTAACCGTTAAAAAAAAAGCAAATCACCGATGAAAAAAACCATTCAAACCACAAGTATCGCCTTACTCACTACGAGCCTATTAACCGCCTGTATGACTGCGCCCACCTTGCCCGCCAAGCCAATGCCTTCAACAGTCAACCAGCCAGCCAATGCCACTCGCACGGTCACGCTTGCACTGGGTCAAAACATCTTTGTTAAAGAACACCAGCTAAATCTGACTTTTGATAAAGTGCTCAATGATAGCCGCTGTGCCACAGGCGTACAGTGTATTTGGGCAGGCAATGCCACGGTAGCGGTCACGGCTATGACCACCACCGCTCGCCCACAAACCCTCAACCTATCGATTGGGGATTTGCGCGGTGACTTGCGTCAAACACAGCGTTTTGCCAATATGGATATTACCTTGACTGCGCTATCATCCACGCCTGTGTCCAGTCAATCTGCTCCCACGTCAACGAGCAATCTGCCTACTATCACCTTGACGATTAAGCAAATTCCTTGATTGTTATATCCCTAAAAAAGTCATAAAAAAAAGGGGTTAATTGCCCCTTTTTTATACCCAATCAGTGATTTAAACCGTTGCCACCATCGGGGCTTCACGTTCAACTTTTAATTTCAAAATGCGCGATGTTGAAGTTTCTAGAATGGTAAACTTATAGGCACCGATATCAATGGTTTGATTGACTTCTGGGACATCGGTCAACTGCGAAATCAAATACCCGCCAATGGTGAACTGATCGGCATCGAGTAGCAAATCTGGATCGTCAAGCTCCAAACGTAGTTGGTGTAAGCTTGCTGTACCTTCCACAATCCAATAATCGTCATAGGGGATAATTTCTAAAGTTTCATCTTCATCAGGGAACTCACCTGCAATCGCCTCTAGCACATCAAGCGGTGTCACTAGTCCTGCGACTTGACCGTATTCATCAATCACCATTGCCAAATTACCTTTGGCTTTTTTGAGCATATTGAGCAGTTTTAGATTGTCAATGCTCTCTGACACAAACACAGGCTGCTGCTTGTTAAGTAAGGGTTTAATGGCGGTTTCAATATCTGCGACATTGTTATCGAGCAAATCCAAAAAGTCTTTGGCGCGTACTACCCCAAGCACTTTATCAATGGTATCTCGGCACACAGGGAACAAGCTATGCGGCGTATCAAGCAATTGCGCGCGCATTTCTTCGCGGCTACCGTTGATATTGACCCAAGAGATATCATTGCGCGGCGTCATGATGGTATGTACATCGCGCTCATTGAGCGCTAGTACACCACTAATCATATAACGCTCTTCTTGCGCAAAGGGCATACTATCAAAATCAAAATGTTCTGAATTATTCTCTGGGGTAACCGCTTCTTCGGTTTTACCACCCATTAAGCGTAAAATCGCATCCGCGGTACGGTCACGAATCGGAATTTGATTTTCATATTTGGTTTTATTGCGTTTGGCTACTTGGTTAAACGCTTCAATTAAAATTGAGAACGCAATCGCCGCGTACAAGTAACCTTTTGGCATATGAAAGCCTAGTCCTTCGACAATTAAACTAAAGCCAATCATCAGTAGGAAACTTAAGCATAAAATCACCACAGTCGGGTGACGACCAACAAACTCAGTCAAGGCTTTAGACGCAGCCACCATCAATACCATGGCAATGATCACTGCCGCCATCATGATTTCAAGGTGTTTTGCCATGCCTACAGCGGTAATCACCGCATCAAACGAGAACACCGCATCTAAAATCACAATCTGTGCGACAACCGCGATAAACCCAGCTTGCACTTTGCTTTGGTTGGTATGTTCAGGTTTTCCTTCTAGCCGCTCATGCAGCTCTGTCGTTGCTTTAAACAGCAAGAACACCCCGCCTACCAATAAAATAATGTCGCGAACCGATAAATCAAAACTTCCCAAGGTGAGCACAGGATCGGTTAAGGTAATGAGCCATGAAATCATGGATAAGAGCACCAATCGCATGAGTAGTGCTAGACCTAGACCTAGATTACGGGCTTTAGCGCGCTGATGCGGCGGGAGTTTATTGGCTAAGATGGCAATAAAGACAAGATTATCAATACCTAAAACAATCTCAAGAATGACAAGCGTCGCAAGGCTTAGCCACGCTGACGGGTCAGATAGTAGTTCTAACATAGTGGGTCAGTTATTCTCTTGTAATGAGGGGCAAAAAATAAAAACAGCAAAAACGAAAAATCAGCCGTTACCTTAGCAAATCATAGCAAAAAATCAATGATAATTTGTGTCTGCTTTTGTAGATGGCACGCCAATTGTGCCAATACATCACTTGATATTTAACCTTACCCAAACCCTACATAGCTACTGCATCAACTGACTTTGCCAAAAAATATACTGATCAGTCATTTTATTTGATTCATAAATTCTTGATTTAGGTTAAATTAATCCATAGGACAGCGAAACTTCATTATGACTTTACAAGGATCAGTATATGTCACATCATCGCTTTATGCGCCGTGCCGCCAAAGGATTGCTTTTTTCTTCCATCGCATTTTCTGCGTCTTCTTATGCGTCAAGCTATTACAACTGTGCCAATGCCACTGGCTGTGTCGCAGTCCCCTCCCTCACCGCCACCTCAGATTATGCAAAAACCAAATACCCTATCGTACTTGCTCACGGGCTTGGTGGCTGGAGCAAAATGTTTGGTTTGGTCGATTATTTTAATGGCATCCCTCAAGATCTCACCAAAAATGGCGCAAGTGTGTATGTGACCAAGACATCAAGTGTCAATGACACCGAAGTGCGCGGTGAGCAGCTACTCCAACAGGTCAAAACCATCATTGCCATCACCGGCAGCCCGAAGGTTAACTTAATGGGTCATAGCCAAGGCGGGATTGATATTCGCTATGTGGCGGGGGTTGCGCCATCGCTAGTATCCTCTGTGACGGCGATTTCTAGCCCTGAGCAAGGCTCAAAAATGGCGGATTGGACAGTCAAAATGGTGACTGAAGGCAGCGCGGCTGATGGCTTACCCGCTGGCGAATTTAATACCGCCTCTTTAATGGCAATCAAGTTTTTTGAATTGGTGGGCGGTGCGATGGACATCGGATCTGGCGTGCCACTCAATCAACTTCAGCAGCAAGATGGCTGGGCAGCCGTCAATGCACTCACTACCAATTATGCGGCCAAATTTAACCAAAAATTCCCTGCAGCCATGCCGACCAGTTATTGTGGATACCCAAAAGACACGGTGGTAAATAATGTGCGTTATTACTCATTTAGTGGCGACCAAACTATGACGACGCTTGTCGATCCGTCTGATGCAGTGTTGGGGTTGACGGGTTTGTCATTCAATGGCGAAGCCAATGATGGTCTTGTCTCACCCTGTTCAAGTCGTCTCGGCGAAGTGATTCGTGATAACTATAAAATGAATCATATGGATTCAGTCAATCAGGTATTTGGCATTGTCAGTTTGCTAGATACCAATCCATTGACTGTCTATCGCAACCAAGTCAATCGCTTAAAAGGTCAATCGTTGTAAGCTTATGCCTATGGTTCCTTCAAACAACCCTGACACAAACCAACGACCGATAAACTGGCTAATAATCGTATTAGCCAGTGGCATCATCGCATTATTGATAGCCTGCATCCTGTGGTTAAAACCTAAGGACGCTGTCAAAACAGCCAATCCTTTGCCGCATGATGCCGCTAGTACGATGCCATCGGGTGTATTGCCGTCCAATCAAACCCTAACCAACACATCACCCATCACCGCGAACGCTACCCCCTTGCCCATATCACTGGCCACATCGCTGCCCAAATCACTACAAGGCACCCAAGTCGATGGCGAAATTATTATCGATGAAAACAAGCAATTGGTGGTGACCGCCGGTTTGCGCCGACTGTTTGATTATTTTTTGTCCGCACAAGGGGAAGAGCCGTTAAGCCAGATTGAACAACGGGTGATTGCCTATATTCGTGAACATACGCCTGAGCCTGCCGCAAGCCAAGCGGTTAACATTTTTCAAAATTATCTAACCTATTTGACTGCTGTCAGCCAGCTAGATAAGCCTAAAGCACAGCAAAACCCCAATGTCAGCGCATTAGATTTATCTGCCATTAAGAACCAATTACGCGCAGTACAACAGCTGCAAGCCCGCTATTTTGACGCCAAAACCCGTGAAGCCTTTTTTGGGGATGAACAAGCCCTCAATGACTACAACATGACGGTCGTCGAAGCCAACCAAAACGCACAACTGAGCAATGACCAGCGCCAAGCCATCATTGATAAGGCGCAAACTGCCTATATCGCCAGTGTTAAAGACCCAAATCTACAGACAAAGCTAACCCAGCAGCGCAATATTGACAAGTTATTAGCGCAAACGCAGCAAATGCAGCAGCAAGGGGCAACGCAAAGCCAAATCAATGCCATGCGTAGTCAATACGTCTCCCCTGAAGCGGTCAAACGGCTTGAGCAGCTTGACCAATCTGAAGCGCAATTTGCGCAGCGTGTGGCAACTTATCAGACACAGTCTAACCAAATACTGGGCAAATTGGGTAATGTGCCGCAAGCACAGCAACAAATTGTGGCGTTACAGCAGACGATGTTTACGCCTGAAGAACGGCTACGCCTAGATGTATTGACAAAGCAGCGTTAACTTCCCCGTTAAAATGAGTTAAATGAGTTAAATGCCCTGTTGAATTGCCACAGGCGCGTTTGAGCCTATTTCACACGGTAACGGGCTGAACGCGCGTGGGCATCCAAATTTTCTTCCACCGCCAATATATCGGCAGTTTTTGCCAGCGTTTGGCTACCTTGCTCGCTACAATAAATAATCGAAGATTTCTTTTGAAAATCATACACGCCGAGCGGTGAACTAAAGCGTGCGGTACCTGACGTTGGCAACACGTGATTAGGGCCAGCGCAATAATCGCCAATCGCTTCAGGGGTATAGCGACCCATAAAGATAGCGCCCGCATGGCGGACATCTTTGACCATCGCTTCTGGGTCATCTACCGATAATTCCAAATGCTCCGGCGCAATGCGGTTAATCACCTCAATACCCTCTGCTCGGTCTTTCACCAAAATCAGCGCGCCACGGTTGGCAATCGCCGCTTTAGCAATTTCAGCTTTTGGCAAATCTGCTAAGGCTTTTTCGATTTCCTGCGCAACTTTTTTGAGTAATGGCTCAGATGGGGTGACAAAAATCGCTTGTGCGACGGTGTCATGCTCAGCTTGCGACAATAAATCCATGGCTAACCAGTCCGCTTTATCATTTGCCACACCTTCGGCATATACCAGTACTTCCGAGGGACCTGCAATCATGTCAATGCCCACTTGCCCAAACACGGCGCGTTTGGCGGCTGCCACGTATTTGTTGCCAGGTCCTGTGATTTTATCGACTTGCGGGATGGTGTTAGTGCCGTAAGCCAACGCTGCCACCGCTTGCGCGCCCCCAATGGTAAAGACTTTATCCACACCCGCCAAATAAGCGGCCGCCAATACCAAGGGATTTAGTTCACCATGAGGGGCAGGCACCACCATGATAATTTGCCCGACCCCTGCCACTTTGGCGGGTAACGCATTCATCAAGACGCTGGATGGATAACTTGCCAGCCCACCTGGCACATAGATACCCACTTTATCAAGTGGCGTAACTTGTTGTCCAAGCGTATTACCTAGCGCATCTTGATACGTCCAGCTTTCTTGCCGTTGGCGCTCGTGAAAAGATGTGACGCGCTGTGCCGCCAGTTCAAGCGCTTGCTTGATTGTAGGATTTAACCCATCAAATGCTTGTTTGAGCTTTTCTTGTGAAATCTCTAGCTCAGCAAAAGTTTTGGCAGGATGGTTGTCAAATTGTTGGGTCAGCTTTAACACCACCTCATCCCCACCCTGACGCACTTGCGCGATAATATCATCGACCGTAGCCAGTAGCGCTGGATCATTTACCGTTTCAAAAGCAAGCAGCTCTGTCAATTCCTGCTCAAAACTGGCTTGTTGGCTATTTAACAATCGCATGGTATTCCCCTAAGAATAAAAAATGACTAACCCATAGCATAACAAATTTTTTCATGGATGAAAGCGGCTTTTTAGCCTGCACAGCTTCGTCAACCCATCAAAATCGGCACATCAAAGCCAGCGCATGAAAATTGGCCAAACTGAGCCAATCCGTCACCACTTTCAGTTTTCGCCCATTTAAAAAAAGACGTCTTAATAACGTCTTTTTTAATTTTCAATGTCTTGATTTTCCATGTTTTCATCTTCCATGTTTTAATCGGCATAGCCAGCTTTAATAATGCTGTAGATTGTCGAGTGCATACACAAAGGTTTGGATTTTCGCACCATTGTCAAGCGTGGCGGTTACTTCAATGCGCTGATAGGCTTCACCTTCAAACTCATCTAGCCGCGCCCAATGATTGACCAAATCATCCGACGAAAACACCCATCCCGCTACCATGTCGCCTTGTTCATCTGGGATGACTGCAGGAAATCCGAGCGCCGAGCCCCAACCGCCATCTGGCATCAAATGCCCACGAATAGTCGCAGGCTGCCAACTGCCGTTGTTGATGGGTGTCATGATACTGTGGTTGTCGCGATTGGGCGCTAGCGTGCCATACACAAAAAGATGCTGCATCATGGTGATTTTTGAACCGTTACTGGGTGTTATCAGCGACGCTTTGCTTAAAGCTTTCGATGATGGGCTCAAGCAGGGCAAATTTGCGTTTATAACTGACTTGATTGACAATCAAACGCGAAGAGACTTGGCAAATCTCTTGGCGCGGCTCTAGACCATTGGCTTTTAAGGTATTACCGGTATCGACCACATCCACAATCAAATCACCCAAGCCCACCAATGGCGCAAGTTCCATGGAACCATAGAGTTTAATCACATCCACTTGTTCACCGCGACTGGCAAAAAACGCGCGCGTCACATTGACATATTTGGTGGCAATTCGAAGACGACGACTGGGTAATTGTAGCCCCACTTTACCTGCCGTCATCAAACGGCATTTGGCAATTTGTAGGTCGAGCAATTCATATAAATTGCTTGAGCCATGCTCCATCAGCACGTCTTTACCCGCTACACCAAAATCTGCCGCCCCATGCTCCACATAGGTTGGCACGTCACTGGCGCGTAAAATCAAGATTCGCACGTCAGCATGCGTGGTCGGAAAAATAAGTTTACGTGATTCTTCTGGGTCTTCAAGTAGTTCGATACCTGCCTTTTTTAGCAGGGGCAAGGTATCTTTTAAGATTCGCCCTTTGGATAACGCTAAGGTAAGACCGTTATAATTGGCATCATTTGCTTGTGTCATTGTCTTATACCTGTTATTCGCCTTTTACCCGCTCAATGGTGACGCCCAAGCCGCGCAGTTTATCTTCCACATACTCATAACCACGGTCAATGTGGTAAATGCGCTCGATACAGGTCTCGCCTTGGGCTGCCACCGCTGCCATTACCAGTGACATAGAGGCGCGTAAATCGGTTGCAATGACAGGCGCGGCATTGAGCTTATCGACGCCTTGAACAACGGCGGTATGGCCATCGACTTTGATATTGGCGCCCATACGTTGCAGCTCAGGGACATGCATGTAGCGATTTTCAAAAATATTTTCAATAATGGTACTGGTGCCTTCTGCAATACAGCAAACTGTCATGAGCTGGGCTTGCATATCGGTTGGGAACGCAGGGTGTGGTAATGTGCGGATATCAACCGCTTTTGGACGACCTGCCATTTTGACATTAATCCAGTCGCTGCCAACAGTGACTTGGGCGCCCATTTCTTCAAATTTTTTAAGCACCGATTGCATCAAGCTGGCTTCGGTTTTTTTGGCAGTCACTTCCCCGCCTGTCATCATGGCAAGCGCAAGATATGAGCCTGTTTCGATACGGTCTGGTACTACTGAGTACTCACAGCCATTTAATTTGTCAACGCCTTCAATGGTCATATAAGCGGTGCCAATGCCTTCAATTTTTGCGCCCATTTTGACAAGCATATTAGCCAGATCAACCACTTCTGGTTCACGCGCACAGTTTTCTAGGTGCGTGGTTCCTTCCGCCAATGCCGCTGCCATGATGGTATTTTCCGTACCGCCAACCGTGACCATATCAAAGGTGAAATGACAGCCTTTTAGCCGACCGCTCGCGGGTGCTTTGGCTTTGACATAGCCATTTTCAACAGTGATGGTCGCTCCCATCGCTTCCAAGGCTTTTAGATGTTGGTCGACAGGGCGTGAGCCAATTGCGCAGCCACCAGGTAGCGACACTTCAGCCTGCCCAAAGCGCGCAAGCAGCGGTCCCAATACCAAAATCGATGCACGCATGGTTTTGACCAGCTCATACGGGGCATAGTAGCTATTGATGGTACTGGTATCGCAAGTCACCGTATCGCCGTTCTTTTCAATGGTGATACCCGTGCCCGCAATCAATTTGACCAAGGTATTGACGTCTTTGAGTGTCGGTACATTGTGCAGGGTGACGGGGGTTTCTGCCAAAATCATTGCCGCAAGCAAGGGCAATGCCGCATTTTTTGCGCCAGAGATGACCACTTCACCTTTGACCTGGGTACCACCCGTGATTAAAAATTTATCCATGTGTTTCTCCTAAAAATGGCTTATTGCGCAGCTTGTTTGGCTTGCATCTCATGCCACTGGGCATAGGTCAACGCTTGGATATTGAGTGCATGGATTTCACCTGACGCAAATTTATCAGAGACCAACCCCAATACGGCTTGTTGACGCGCGACAGGACGTTTACCCTCAAAGCTGTCATCCACCACGCGCACATCAAATTTGTTGCCTTGATTGGCGGCTTCGATTTTGCCACTCGGAAAATGGGGTTGTAGTAAAGTAATTAAATCTTGTGCGTTCATGGGAAATACCTAATAAAAGAGGGGTAAAATTATACTATTTTGCTGCGTAGCATAGCATAATTTTTGCTAAGTTTATACGTTATACAAAATGCTTAATTTACGCTAAAAGCGTCCTTAATCCACGTAGGCGTTGGCGTGACAGCCTGCCCTGCAGTTGCAGCGCCTTCATAACTTACCACATCAAAGCGAATGTCAAAGTTATCAAATTGCGGATGCGCTTGTAAAAAAGCTGCGGTGGTTTTAATGATTTTACGTTGTTTGGCGGGGGTGATACTGTCTAAACTTGTGCCAAATTGGCTGGCTTTTCGTTGACGCACTTCGACAATGACGAGGCAAGGGATTTTTTGCGTCGGCTCAAGCATCACCAAATCAAGCTCGCCCAAGTTTTTGTAGTGCCAGTTTTTGGCAAAAAACGTTAAGCCTTGCGCTTCAAGGTAGTGTTTGGCGAGGGTTTCATAATAGTCGCCTTGGCGCTGTTTTGGGGCGGTGAGTTTCATT
>ERZ1023267.239-NODE-239-length-22139-cov-8.348533_pt1 | contig 22139 bp, 20 predicted proteins | sample MGYA00520905_ERZ1023267 | MGnify/ENA primary metagenome ERZ1023267 (study PRJEB32759, sample SAMN07749868) | skin metagenome | biome: transportation; feature: city; material: polyester macromolecule | host: Homo sapiens | place: Hong Kong:ISLAND line | collected...
CACGCCCGTCGCCCGGCCAGCAACACCGGCCGGTCCGGTCATGCGGGCATCGACTGCGTGCAGGATCGCGACCAGGATGACCAGATAGGCCGTCATCCGGTGGTCGAACTGAACCAGGGCGTGGTTGTCGACGAAGTTCTCGATCCAGGGCCGGATGGCGAACAGGCTGTCCATCGGAGGCACCAGATCGCCGTCCATCGTTGGCCACGTGTTGTAGACGAGGCCGGCATGCGATCCCGCGACGAGACCGCCCAGGAAGATCTGCAGCAGGCCGGCAACCAGCTTCGACTTGTCGGACAGCGGTTCGCCGGTGGCCGGGTCGCGGCCATAGGGAGCAGTGGGGTCGGGAGCGCCGCCGTAGCCGTAACCGGGCGCCGCGGGATACCCGCCCTGCGGAGCCCCGTACTGCTGGGGTGCGCCGTACTGCTGCGGTGCCCCGAACTGCTGGCCACCGTACTGCTGGCCGGTGGCCTGGCGCTGCTGACGGTGCTGGCGTCCTTCATGTTTCAGACGCGGGTGGGCGCGCTCGGTGACCTGGTCGCGGCCGGGCTCGACGGGCTGGTGCTCGACGTCAAGTCCGGCTCGGGCGCCTTCCTGACCGACCCAGCAGACGCCCGCGACCTCGCCCGCGCGCTGGTCGACACCGCCAAGGACTCCACGGTCTACCCCGAGTTCGCCGCGGTCAGGGCGTCGATCTGGGCGCCCTGCCACACGACGTAGTCGGTGACGCCGTCGGGCAGGGTCTCGGTGAACTCCACAACAGGAACGTTGGCAGACTTCGCGATCGACAGCAACGCTTCGGTGACCGCGTCGACGGCCTGGGTGTTGTAGATGAACGCCTTGACGGTCCGCGTGGTGAGCAGATCCTCCATCGCGGCGCGGTCCGCGGCCGACGGCGACTGTCCCTCTTCGACGGCCGAGGTGAAGCCTTCCGGGGCAATATCGCGCAGGCCGGCCTCGGTGACGACGTTGGAGTGGACGGTGCAGGCGACCTCGGGGAGCGCCGCCGCGTCGACGAGGGCGACCCCGACGGGGACGGGCAGGCACTGGGTGGCGGGCGCGATCGCGTACTCGGCGTAGCCGCCGCCCGCAAGCAGCGCGCACACCTCGTCACCGACGCGCCAGCCGACGACGTCGGGCCCGAGCGCGTCGATCGTGCCGGAGACCTCGAGGCCGAGGACGTCGGATTCTCCGGCAGGCGGCGGATAGTGCCCCTGACGCTGCAGCAGGTCCGCCCGATTGACACCCGCAGCGGCGACCTTGATGCGTATCGAGTCGCCCTCGGGCGCGGGCAGATCGGGCACCTCGGCAAGGGTCATGACGTTCTCGTCACCGAATTCGGACAGCATGATCGCCTTCATTCCTCGACCCTACGACGCGCCCCGCGCACGATGAAACGCCAGATCGTCGACGGTGTCGACGTCGCGGGCGTCGCCCGGGTCGACGGGGGTCTCAGCGAGAGCGAGGGATGCAAGCATCGCACGCATCGACGCGCCGGCAGGGTTCCCGATCGCCCGGCAGGCCGCGGCCAGGGCATCGGCGCGATACACCGCGAGAAGCGGCTGACGACGGCCATCGACGACGGCGACCGCTCCGTCGAGGCAGGACGTGCTGGTCGCCCGCATCGTCAACGCCGCGTCGAGGAGGGCGGGCAGGGCATGGCCGCCCCGGGGCGTGTCGCCGGCGACGAGGGCGATCCACTCGCCGGTGCTGACGTCGAGCGCCCGCGCCAGGGCAGCGACCGGGCCGCCCAGGGGCGGATCCTCCTGCACCCAGGTGACCTGCTCGCGACGGATCGCGCGCGGCGGACCGACGACGATGACGGGCCATGATGTCGGGAGCGAGGCCAGCGTCGAATCGAGCACGCTGCGGGCGCCGAGCGATACGTCCAGCTTGTCGTCCTGAGCGCCGCCGAAGCGCCGCGACGTGCCGCCGGCGAGCACGACGGCCGTGACGGACAGGTTCAGATCGGGCCGTTCGTCGCCTGCGCTGCCCCTGCCCGCCCGCCGGCCTGCCGGTTCTGCGGCGGCGCCACTCAGCCACGAATCGGTGCCGTTGGGTCGGGAGGCGTGCTCGTCGAAAGGCTCGTGCGAGGTCATGGGTCCATCGTCGTGGACGCGAGCGGGCGGTGGGTGCGACACGACGTCATCGCGCCGTCGCAGGTGGGTGATCCCGGCGAGGAGGCGTTCAGGTCAGCTGCGCGGCAGGCGACGCGCGCTGTCGACGAGCTGGCGGGCGCTCGCGTCGAAACCGTCGTAACTGCGAGCTGCGCGGGCCGTCATCGTCATGCCGATCATCGAGCTCGTGAGCAGGCTCGCGTACTCGCGCGCTGCGGCAGTGGTGACGCTGCAGTCGGTCAGGGCCTTCGCGAGGCCACCCTTGAACGCGTCGAACGCTGCACGGCAGTGTTCGAGCTGCGTCGGGTTCTCGGCAGCGACGGTGACCGCGCCGACGGCCGAGCCGGCCTGGAACTTCGTCTCGTCGAGGTAGGTGCGCAGGCGGCCGAGCAGTTCGCTGACGACCCGTTCAGGCGAACGACGTTCGACCGACGCCACGACGTCGAGCCACTGCTGGGCGTTGAGGTCGATGGCGGCGAGAACGAGTTCCTGCTTGCCGCCGGGGAAGTGGTGATAGATCGAGCCGCGCGGCGTCTGCGTCGCCTGCGTCACCTCGGCGAACGAGGTGGCCTGCAGGCCACGGCGGGCGAGCAGGTCGAGGGCACCGGAGATCATGCGATCTCTGACGGGCGACGGCATCGGAGCTCCTTCAGGCAGGTTCAGGGTTTGCAGAAAACCCATGTTGCACAGGAGGGAACCCACGTTCGCTCCTTGAACACTTTATACACCGTCTGTGCTCTTTTTGTTCTGCGGGCGTGCTTCGCCTGGCACTGGCGGCCGATAACTAGGACGATGCAAGCGGGCGAGGGTGAAGAGTTCACGCGTTCGTGTAGAGAATTTTACCCGTTCGGTGGGAGTGTGTGCTCCCCCACAGGTGTGGGTTGCGTGCTGCCTGGTTGTTCAGCGCTGCCATCGTAGCTGGACATGTGACCAAGTGTGGTGGAGTTGCTACAGCCGCAAGAATATTGCGTCGCAACTCCGGTCGATGATGCTGGCGGTGCGTCGTCTTGGGTACGGCAGGTGGTGGGTCGCAGGTGCGGCCGGTGTGGCGTCAGCGACGCGTCGAGGGTGGGTCAAGTGCGTGTCGCGTGTGCGTCATGTGGCGGTGGGACTCCGTCGCGGCACGCGGGCTCGCTTCGCTCGCGCGCATGGCGCTCCTCCCAAATCCCCCGTGCTCATTCAGAGATGCGGAAGACCCCCTCCGGGGCGACTTCGTCGCTGATCCCGGAGGGGTCTTCCGCATCTCTGGCGGTGGCGGTGGGATTTGAACCCACGGTGGAGTTACCCCCACACACGCTTTCGAGGCGTGCTCCTTAGGCCGCTCGGACACGCCACCGGTAAGAACATTACAACAGCGATGCGTCGGAGCAAAAACGAGATGAACGAACCGTCACTTGCACACCGGCGACGGCGACGGCGACGCAGGCGCCGCAGCGATCGTCGGGAACGACGAACCGACGACGACATCCACACTGTTGCCGTCACGCCCGTCCTGCACGAGCTTCGCGCCCGGCACCAACGTCGCGACATACCGCTTCGCCAGCGCCGCGCCGTCAGGGCCGAAACGCACCTCGCCGACACCGTCCTCGCTGTGTTGATACGGGTCGTTGCCGACGACACCCATCCTGAACCCGTGCGTGCGCAACGCCTCCGCAGCCGTTGCCGCCGCACCCTTCGACCCGCTCGCGTTGTAGACGTTGAGCGTGAACGATGCGCTCTCCGGCGGCGCCGAGCTCACCGTCCCGTTCGGACATGGGCCGCTCTGCTTGCTCGGCGACGAGATGAACGTCGCCGCGAACACGATCGCGCCGAGCACGAGCAGCGCGCAGAAGACGAGGATGGCGATGGAACGGCGCTCGCGACGCTTGCGCGCCCGAGCGAGACCGTTGTCGCGGACATAACTCATAGGGACAAGACCCTTGCGTGGAAGGTGGCGCGCGACTGCAAGGCGGCCCGCAAGGCGCGATGCAGACCGTCCTCCAAGTACAACTCGTTCTCGTACGCGACGACATGCGCGAAGATGTCGCCGTAGAACGTCGAATCCTCCGACAATAGCGCCGACAGATCGAGCGTCGTACGAGTCGTCGTCAGATCCGCCAGACGCACCACCCGAGGCGTCACCGGCGACCAGTCCTTGGGCGTGACGAGGCCATGGTCGGGGTAGGGGCGCGAATCGCCCACGGCCTTGAAGATCACGGCCCTATTTTATGTGCCGACAGTGCTGGGCGCGCACGCGCCGGGCGGATACGCTCACGACGTGACCGAAAAGAATCAGCTCGAAGCCATCCGCAGCGGATACGCCTTCGACGGCGCCTCCCTCGAGCTCGGCGCAGCCGTCGAGGACAACACCGCCAAGCCCGACGTGCAGGTGCGCCTGCCGCTGTCGATGATGAACCGCCACGGCCTCATCGCCGGCGCCACCGGAACGGGCAAGACCAAGACGCTGCAGCTCATGGCCGAGCAGCTCGCCACCAACGGCGTGCCCGTCTTCATGGCCGACATCAAGGGCGACCTGTCCGGTCTCGCCGAACCGGGTGAGTCGAACGACAAGGTCGCCGCCCGCGCGAAGGACGTCGGGCAGGCGTGGGAGGGCAAGGGCTTCGACGTCGAATACCTCAGCCTCGGCGGCGAGGGCAAGGGTGTGCCTGTGCGTGCCACCGTCACCTCGTTCGGCCCGACGCTGCTGTCGAAGGTGCTGGGGCTCAACGCAACCCAGGAATCCAGCCTCGGTCTCATCTTCCACTACGCCGACGCCAACGGGCTCGCCCTACTCGACCTCAAGGACCTGCGCGCCGTCATCACGCACCTGACGTCCGACGAGGGCAAGGCCGACCTCAAGAACCTCGGCGGGCTCAGCTCCGCGACGGCCGGCGTCATCCTGCGCAACCTCATCGCGTTCGCCGATGGCGGCGCCGAGGTGTTCTTCGGCGAACCCGAGTTCGCCACGTCCGACCTCATGCGCACCGGCGCCGACGGGCGCGGCATCATCACCTGCCTCGAACTGCCGAGCGTGGCCGAGAAGCCCGCACTGTTCTCGACGTTCCTCATGTGGATGCTCGCCGACCTCTTCCAGGAACTGCCCGAAGCGGGCGACCTCGACAAGCCGAAGCTCGTGTTCTTCTTCGACGAGGCGCACCTGCTCTTCGACGGCTCGAGCAAGGCGTTCGTCGACCAGATCGAGCAGACCGTCCGCCTCATCCGCTCCAAGGGCGTCGGCGTCTTCTTCGTCACCCAGACGCCCAAGGACGTGCCGTCAGGCGTCCTCGGCCAGCTCGGCAACCGCGTGCAGCACGCGTTGCGCGCCTTCACGCCCGACGACCAGAAGGCGCTCACCGCGACCGTGCGCACCTTCCCCAAGAGCGGCTACGACCTCGAAGAGCTGCTGACGACGCTCGGCACCGGCGAAGCGATCGTCACCGTGCTGTCGGAGACCGGCGCCCCGACGCCCGTCGCCTGGACGCGCATGCTCGCACCGACGTCGAAGATGGGCCCGGCCTCACCCGAGACGATGGACCGCATCGTGTCGTCGTCGCCACTCGCACCCAAGTACTCCGAAGCGATCGACCGCGAATCGGCCTACGAGAAACTGCAGGGACGCCTGACGCCCGACACAGCGGGTGCGGGGAGCGACGCCGACGCGGCGCAGAACACACCCGCTCCCGAAGCGCCCCACGCGCCCGCCAAGAAGGAGGAGGAAGACCCCGGCCTGGTCAGCCAGGTCGTCCACTCCTCCGCCTTCAAGTCGTTCATGCGCTCCGCCGGTACCCAGATCGGCCGCGAGATCACCCGCAGCCTCTTCGGCACCGCCCGCCGTCGCTGACGATCAGCGCATCAGAGGCGCACGCACCCAAGACACACGAGGGACGCCCGACCAGGGCGTCCCTCGTGTGACTTCCACCTGCCAGAGCTTGTTTCCCTCAGCAGCCGCCCGACGCTGACGGTGACGCACTCGGCGACGCCGTCGCCTGCGACAACGGCACGACCTTGCCGTCCGTCGGCCACTTCGAACCCAGATACAGGCGCACGGCCGAACCCTTGATGTCGACAGCGCCCTTCGTCTGCGTGTCCTGCAGCAACCGCGAACCGGGGATACTCATCTGCAGGCGCTGCGCGTCGGGCAGGCCCTCCTCGTCGTACACGATGACGGCCGAGTCGTCCGGGTAGTACGCCTTGTCGTTCGCCTCGGCATCCGCGTGGAAACCCTGCTTGCCGAGCTGACCGGCGACGTCCGCCGCGAGGCCCGGCATGAACGTCGTGTTGAGGACGGTGACGGAGACGTTCTTCACCGCGCGCGGCGGGCGCGGCGTCAGCGAGAACTTGTTGCCGATGACGATGTCGATCGTCGGATCCGTGCGCTCGTCCTGATACAGGTTTGCGTGGGGGATCTGCTTGGCGACGTTGAGCGCGATCGTGCGGCCGTTCTTGCCGTACCGGATCTCGGCGAACTTGGGGGTCGGACGATCGTCGCTCAATGGGTCGTTCTTGACGTCCAGCGTGTGCATGCCGCGCCAGCCGAGCTGCTTCGCGACGGTGGCACCCTCACCGCTGCGGTCGCTCGCGTTGTAGACGTTGGCGTAGATGCTCGACCACGCGACCGTGCGTGACGGCGACGGGTTGCCGGGTGGGCACGTCGGCGCAGCCTGCTTCGGCTTGTCGCTCGAGCACCCCGTCAACGCACCTGCGGCAACGACGAAAACCGCTGCAGTGCTGGCGGTTCGGCGCATCATCACGATCCTTTCGACCCGGCTCGCACGACGACGAACCACCCCCGGAAGTGCCCAGTGTACGGCGGGCCGCGCACCCACGCCGACGGCGACCGTCCCTCGGCGCGCAGACACGACGATGCCCCGCCGGGCGAACCGGGCGGGGCATCGATCACGTGTGGCGGAGGATATGGGATTTGAACCCATGAGGGGTTTCATCCCCAACACGATTTCCAATCGTGCGCACTAGGCCACTATGCGAATCCTCCGCCGAGAACTGTACTGCACCGCGGCGCATGCGCCCAAGTCGGGCGGTGCAAGCAGCGTCGAGGGAACAGCCGGGGAACGACGGGTGCGCAGGGGCTCGTCGGTGCGGGCTGTCACCATGGGGGCGTGACGCACGACAACACGAGCCCCGACGACACCCGCGCAGCCCGTGTGCGCTGGAGCGACCTGCCGCTCGCGGCCAAGCTCATGCTCGTCAGCATCGTGTTCGACTTCGTCGGCACCGGCCTCATCATGCCGTTCGGCGTCACCTACCTGCACGAGGTGCGCCACCTCAGCCTGCAGGTGACGGGCATCCTGCTGGCCCTGCCCGCGATCGTCGGGTTGCTCGCCGTCGGCCCCGGCGGTGTCGTCATCGACCGTGTCGGTGCGCGTCGCGTCGTCATCACGGCCGTCGGGCTCGAGATCACCGGGCAACTGCTCATGGCCGGGGCGCACGACGTCGGGCGGGCCGCACTGGCATTGACGCTCTCCGGAATCGCGACGGGGGTGATCTTCCCGGCCGTGCAGGCGATGGTCGCAAGCGTCATGCCGTCGGACCAACGGCAGTTCTTCTTCGGTCTCAACTTCACGCTGCTCAACCTGGGCATGGGCATCGGCGGGGTGCTCGGCGGGGCCATCGTCGACGTGACGCGGCCGTCGACGTTCGAGCTCGTGTACGTCATCGACGCCGCGACGTTCCTCGTCCCACTCGCGCTGTACCTGGGTCCGCTGCGACACCACGGCGGACGCGTCGAGCACCCCTCGAGCCCTGACGGCGACGCGCCGCGCGGCGGTTACGCGCAGGTGCTGCGCGAGCCGACCATGCGGCTGCTCGTGCTGCTCGGATTCATCACGGCCTTCATCGGCTACGCGCAGTTCGGAGTCGGATTCCAGGCCTTCGCCCGCAGCGTGGCGCACGTCTCGACGCAGGTGCTCGGCTGGGCGTACGCGGCGAACACGGCCGTCATCGTCGTCGTGCAGATCCTCGTGCTGCGGCTCGTCTCCGGCAGGCGGCGCACGCGCGCGCTGCTGCTCATGTGTGGCCTGTGGTCGCTGTCGTGGACCGTGCTCGGCCTCGCGGGCTGGTCGGGGGAGCGCTCCGCGACGATGGCCGGCGTCCTCGTCTGCGCGTCGGCGGCGATCTTCGGCGTCGGCGAGACGTTCCTGCAGCCGACGCTGCCCGCCATGGTCAACGACCTCGCCCCGGACGCCCTGCGCGGGCGCTACAACTCGGCCTCCGCGGGAGCCTTCCACCTGGCCGAGATCGTCGGCCCGCCGTTCGCGGGCCTGCTCATCGGGCACGCCCTGGCCGGCTGGTACACGCTCGCGCTCGTCCTCGGATGCGTGGGCGCGGCCGCCGTCACCCTCGCCGTCGAACGGCGCCTCAGCCCCGCCGTCAACGGGCTCGGCGCGCCGCGCGAACCCGACGTCGCGGGCGAGCTGGCCCTCGAGGTGCAGCGCGCCAAGCTGAGCGGAGAGTAGGTGCGTGAAAACCCCTTCGGTGATGAGCGGCGGCTCGTAGCCTGACGCCATGCCCCGACGCGTCGCCCGTCACGCCGCGCCGCTCGGCGACGGACGCGTCGTGTGGCTGTTCGGCGACACGCGTCGCGCGACCGGCCGCGGGGCGACCATGGTGTCGAACTCGATGCTCATCAGCACGCGGGGGTGCTTCGCGCAGGTGCTGACGGGCGGCGCCGTCATCCCCGATCCCGGTGTTGCGGCCGAGTGGTTGGCGGCGTGGCCGACCTGCGTCATCAGCCTCGATCACGGTCGATGGAGCGAGCTTTTCGTCTTCACCAACACGATCCGGCGGCACGGCGGGTTCTGGGGGTTCACGCTGCTCGGCACGTCGGTGACGCGCTTCGTCGTGCCGGACGGCGGGGCGGCGCGCCGCCTCGAGACCGTCGCGCTGAGCGCAGACGACGACACGCTCGACCACATGACGTGGGGGACGGCGAGCGTCGCCGATGACGGGTGGATCGTCGTGTAGGGCACCCGTGCGCCGACGGGCGGCTTCGGACGCGAGGTGTACGTCGCGCGCACGCGTCCGGAGGACATCGAGAACATGGCGCTGCGTCAGTACCGCGGCGCGACGGGCCGGGGCCCCCGACGTCAGATGACGCCCGGGACGCAGCTGGGGCCCTGTGAGACGTGAGCGCCCCCCGCGTACCTGGAAGAGCTCTCCTACCCTTGCTGCATTCCTGCCCTGGGGGAGTTCGGAGAGGTACCACCACGCGGGGGGCTTGGCATGAGTCTACCGGGGACGCTGCGAGGGCGGTAATCGTGGGGTGGGCGGCGCTGGACGGGTGGTCGGACGAGGCGTGATCGGCCTGCTCGTAGGGCGTTCTCCGCGGAATCTCGGGGTTGTCGGTGCGCGCCACTAGTGTTGCTCGCATGACAACGGCCCTGTACCGCCGCTACCGCCCCGAGACGTTCGCCGACGTCATCGGCCAAGAGCACGTCACCGAACCCCTCATGCAGGCGCTGCGGACGGGGCGCGTCAATCACGCGTACCTGTTCAGTGGTCCGCGCGGGTGCGGCAAGACGACGTCGGCGCGCATCCTCGCGCGTTGCCTCAACTGCGAGCAGGGCCCGACGCCGACGCCGTGCGGGGTGTGCGACTCGTGCGTGGCGCTCGCTCGTGGCGGTGCCGGCAGCGTCGACGTCATCGAGATCGACGCGGCCTCGCACGGTGGTGTCGACGACGCGCGTGACCTGCGTGAGCGCGCGTCGTTCGGCCCGGCGAGCAGCCGCTACAAGATCTACATCATCGACGAGGCGCACATGGTGACGCCGCAGGGCTTCAACGCGCTGCTCAAGATCGTCGAGGAGCCGCCGGAGCACGTGAAGTTCGTGTTCGCGACGACAGAACCGGAGAAGGTCATCGGCACGATCCGCTCGCGCACGCACCACTACCCGTTCCGCCTCGTGCCGCCGAAGAAGCTGAGCGACTACATGGAGACGCTGCTCGACGCCGAGGGCGTCGCGTACGAGCCGGGCGTGCTGTCGTTCGTCACGCGCGCGGGTGGGGGTTCGGTGCGTGACTCGCTGTCGGTGCTCGACCAGCTCATCGCCGGGTCGGGGCCCGAGGGGCTGACGTACGCCGGCGCCGCGAGCCTGCTCGGCTTCACCGATGACGAACTGCTCGACGGCATCATCGAGGCGTTCGCGGCCGGTGACTCGGCGGCGGTCTTCCGGCAGATCGATCGCGTCGTCGAATCGGGCGCCGACCCGCGACGGTTCGTCGAGGATCTGCTCGAGCGTCTACGCGACCTCATCGTCGTCGCGGCCGTGGCCGAGGGTGCGGGCGCCGTGCTGCGCTCGGTGCCGGAGGACCAGCTGGAGCGCATGCGCTCGCAGGCGGCCTCGTTCGGTGCTGGGGCGCTGTCGCGCGCGGCGGACGTCATCAATGCCGGCCTGACGGAGATGACGGGCGCGACGTCGCCGCGCCTGCAGCTCGAACTCATGTGCGCGCGCGTGCTGCTGCCCGGCATCGCGGGTCTCGACGGGTATGCGGCGCGACTCGACCGGATGGAACGTCGCCTAGACATGGGCGAACTGCCGCCTCGTGCTGCCGCGGGGCCGGTGCCACATGCGCCGGCGATGCCTCCCGCCGGTGCATCGGCGCCGACGCAGGGCGGGGTCGGCGCGAGCGCCGGCGCGGCCTCTGGGGTGGGTGCGAGTGCTGACGGGGCAGGACGCTCGGGCGGTTCCGCCGAGGACGCCGCATCGGCGACGGCGGGTGTGACAGGGGCGGCGGGCGCTCCTCAGCCGGCGACGGCACCGAGGTGGCAGAGCCCGAGTGCCGGTGCAGCGCAGGAGAACTCGTCGACCGGTGACGATCTGTCTCGCGCGCCGGGTGCCGGGGCGGGGGGTGGTCGTGCTGACACCGCCGGCGTTGAGGGCGGGGATGGTCGCGCGGGTCAGTCGGGTGCCTCTCGCCCGGCAGGTCACGGCGAGGCCGCACCCGAGCAGGGTCAGCGGGCCGCTGCGGCCGCGCGCGACGACGCGCGGGTCGAGCAGCCGCAGAGCGTCACGGGAGGCGTGAGCGAGGCCGAGCGAGAGCGCGCGCAGCGTGATTTCGATGCGACGCAGCAGTCCGGCGGCGCGTCGTCGCCGCAGCAGGGTTCCGGCGAGCGTGAGAGCGGTCAGCCGGCGCGCGGAGGCATGAGCACAGACGACATCCGTCGGGCGTGGCCCGATGTGCTCGACCGCATCTTCCGCATCAAGCGCGTCACGTGGACGCTGCTCAGTCAGAACGCTCAGGTGGCCGAGTTCGACGGGCGCCGGTTGATCCTGGGCGCGACGAGCGAGGGCCTCGCCGGCACGATGAGTCGCGGGCAGCACATGGAGGTCGTGCGTCAGGCGCTCATCGAGGCGATCGGCGTCGACGTCGCCGTCGAAGCCCGCGCCATGACGGCCGGTGCCGCGGCGCCGTCGGGTCAGGGCGGGGGTCATCAGGGGGCGGCCAACGCTGCGCAGCCGCGCCAGACGTGGTCGTCGCCGAACGCGTCGCCCGCGGGTGAGGTGCCGAACGCGCAGCAGTCTGCGCGGGGATGGTCGTCGCCGAACGCTGCCCCCTCGGGGGCGCAGGGTTCGTCCCGACCCCAGGGGGATGGTGGGCAGTCTGTCGCATCGGATGGCGGGTCGTGGGGTGACGAGCCCGCGCCGCATGACGCGCCGCCCGACGACAGGTCGCAGTTCGACGAGATGGCGCAGTTCAGCGCGTCGATCGATCCTTCATCGTCCGCCGGTGGGGCGGCTGACGGGCGTGTGAACGTGCCAGCAGGCTCTCACCGTGGCGAGGGTGTTGACGCTCGCCGCCAGGGCAGCCCGGGCCATGATGGTGGTTCGCGTGGTGCGACGCAGGATGCGTCCGGCCAGAACGCGTGGGGCGATCCCGCCTCGGGAGGAGCGCGCTCCGCTGCGCCGCAGCAGGGTCGTCAGGGCCAGGGACGCCCCGGTGGGTGGCGCGATCGCACCGGTTGGAACGGGGCGCAGGGCGGCCATGCCCGCGTCGATCCGGCGCGGGCCGGCGACCCCGCCGAGGGCGTCGCGCCGCGTGAGGCTGATTCGCCGCGCCAGGACGCAGGCCTCGCGGCTGCCGCCGCGCAGAGCAGCGCGTGGGGTTCGGATTCGCGCGGCGACTGGGGCGCGCAGGCCGGCCCGGCGCCGTCATGGGCGAACGACGACGCGTCTCCCAGCATGCGCGGAGCCGGCCACGGTTCTGCGGACGAATCCTCGCGGAACCAGGGATCGGCCAACGGCGCCTCGAACAGGGGCGACGCGTCCGGTGGCGTCGCGAGGGTGGGCGCGAATCCTTCGGGGCGCTCGGCCGAGGCGTCGCCGGCTGACAACGGCGGCCCGAGCAGCGGCGTCGGTGCCAGTGGTGTCGACGACAGTGCGGGTGCGCCCTCGAGCGCGGGGGAGCCCATTCCTGACTGGATGGAGGACGAGCCCGAGACCGACGTCGAGGCCGTCTACGATCCGCTGCCGCCTCGTTCGGGCGAGAGCGATCGAGCCGGTGCTCGCGAGCGCGCCGGCGATGGGCAGGCCGAGGCGGCCCACGACTCGGCGGCGGCGGGCAGCGTTGCGCCTGCGCCGCAGCCGACGCAGGGCGCCGTCGACGACGGGCGCGCGCTGACGCCGCGTCAGCGCGCCGAGAAGGCGGCGCGGGAGGCCGCGCAGCGTCAGGAGGATGCCGAGCGGGGCGGGCGCGGCCGCTTCGATGATGCGTCGGCGAGCGTCGACGACGAGGACATCGAGAACTCGGACGCCGTCGGGCTGCCGATCATCAAGTCGGTACTGGGCGGCACGGTCATCAAGGAAGAAGGCCCTGACGCGAACTGACCTGACACGGGCTGACGAAAGTCGTGGCAGCGCTGCGTGGCGCGACCGTCACGGATGCCAGGCCTTGGCCCGGGTTCTACCGGGCCGTAGGGCACGGGCCGGCTCGCGGGGCGCGTCAGCACAAGCGGGATGCGACGGCGACATGCCAGCAAGAGCGGGACGCGACAAAGACGCGGCAGTGAGAGCGGGCCGCACAGCAGACGCGTCAGCAAGAACCAGTCACGCGGGAGACGTCAGCAAGAGCGGGGCGCGATGGAGAGTGGGCGAGTGAGAAGAATGATGGGACGCATGGGACGAGCAGGGTTCGCCTTCAGGATCGACACGGCGTTGGCGCCGCATGAGGCATGGCGGCGCGTCGTCGACGTGTCGGCGCACGGCGAGGTCGTGCCGTTCACCACGGGTCGCGGGCCGGCTCCCGAGGACGCAGTCGTCGGGTCACGCTACGTCGCGCGGACACGGCTCGGGCCGCTTGGCTTCGACGACGTCATGGTCGTCCGGGAGATAGAAGCCGGGCGGCGCGTCGTGTTCGAGAAGGTCGGTCGCCTCCTCGGCGGTGTCGTGACGGTCGAGATCACCCCGGTGCGCCGGGCCGCCGGGCCCGACGGCGAGCGGGACCTCGACGGCGGTGCAGAGGTCGCCTGGGCGCAGAGCATCACCCTGCCGTGGGTGCCGGGTCGCCTTCGCCCCGCCGCCGCTTTCGTCACCCGCGTGGCGGCACCCGCTATCGGCGCAGGCTATCGCCGGGTGGTGACGAAGCTGCTCGATCCGCGACGCTGACCTACGCCCCGCGCGCTCGATTGGGGTTGTCACCGGTGACGCGTAGGCTTGCCGATCGTGTATGAAGGCGTGGTTCAAGACCTCATCGACGAGCTCGGTCGGCTGCCCGGTGTCGGGCCGAAGTCGGCGCAGCGCATCGCGTTCCACCTGCTCGAGGCGGATGCCGATGACGTGCAGCGTCTCGCGGAGGTGCTGCTCAAGGTCAAGGAGACGGTGCACTTCTGCGAGGTGTGCTTCAACGTCGCCGAGACGAACCTGTGTCGTGTGTGCGCCGACCCGCAGCGCAACCCGGCGCTCATCTGCATCGTCGAGGAGAGCAAGGACGTCGTCGCGATCGAACGCACCCGCGAGTTCCGCGGGCGCTACCACGTGCTCGGCGGTGCGTTGAACCCGATCGAGGGCGTCGGCCCGGGCGACCTGCACATCACCGAGCTCATGGCGCGCCTCAGCGACACGTCGCTCGAGGAGATCATCATCGCGACCAACCCGAACCACACGGGTGAGGCGACGGCGAGCTACCTCGCGCGCCTCATCGGACCGATGGGCGTGACGGTGAGCCGCCTCGCATCCGGCCTGCCTGTCGGCGGCGATCTCGAATACGCCGACGAGGTGACGCTCGGCCGTGCCTTCGAGGGCCGCCGCGTCCTCGTGTTCTGACGCCCCGTGATGTGACGCATCCTTCGTCGCGGGCGTGCCGCCTCGACGAACATGAGTTCGGCCCGACGAATACGAGCGAAATGGTCGAACACGAGCGGCAGATCGCTCAGGTTCGACCATTCCGCTCGTACGGGCCGACAGCTGGTCATATGGCGCCCGTCGCGGCCGCAGAACCAGTATCTGAGCGCTCAGCGAGCCTGCAGGGCGCAGTGCCTAGACTCGCCGTGACCGACCGAAGTCGACCCCCGGAGCAACACCGTGAGCCTGATCGTCCAGAAGTACGGCGGTTCGTCCCTCGCCGACGCCGACAGCATCAAGCGTGTCGCGCGACGCATCGTCGACACGAAGAAGGCGGGCAACAGCGTCGTCGTCGTGGTCTCCGCGATGGGCGACACGACGGACGAGCTGCTCGACCTCGCCGCGCAGGTCAGCCCCGCGCCGCAGGCGCGCGAGATGGACATGCTGCTGACGGCGGGGGAGCGCATGTCGATGGCGCTCGTCTCCATGGCCATCGCGAACCTCGGCCATTCGGCGCGCAGCTACACCGGCAGCCAGGCGGGCGTCATCACCGACGAGGTGCACGGCAGGGCGAAGATCATCGACGTGACGCCCGGCCGCATCCAGCGGGCCGTCGACGAGGGGCACATCGTCATCGTCGCCGGGTTCCAGGGCGTCAGCCAGAGCACGAACGAGATCACGACGCTCGGACGCGGCGGTTCGGACACGACGGCCGTCGCGCTCGCCGCCGCCATCAAGGCCGACGTGTGCGAGATCTACACCGACGTCGACGGCATCTTCACCGCCGACCCGCGCATCGTGCCGAAGGCCCACAAGATCGACCGAATCACCAACGAGGAGATGCAGGAGATGGCGGCACAGGGCGCGAAGGTGCTCATGCTGCGCTGCGTCGAGTACGCCCGCCGATTCGACCTCCCCATCCACGTGCGTAGCTCCTTCAGCCACCACGAGGGCACCTGGGTCGTCAACGACAAAGAAGGAGACACCGTGGAAGACCCGATCATCGCCGGCGTCGCGCACGACCGCAGCGAAGGAAAGATCACGATCGTCGGCATCCCCGACTCACCCGGGCGCGCAGCCGCCGTCTTCCGCGCCGTCGCGGGCGCGGGCCTCAACGTCGACATGATCGTCCAGAACGTCTCCGCCGGCGAGGACAAGCGCACCGACATCTCCTTCACCGTGCCGAAGGACGAAGCGCCCAAGGGTGTCGCCGTCCTCAACGCGATGAAGGACGAACTCGGCTTCGACCGACTCCACTACGACGACACGATCGGCAAGCTGTCGCTCGTCGGCTCCGGCATGCGCTCCAACCCGGGCATCTCGGCGACGCTGTTCCAGGCGCTCGCCGACGCCGGCATCAACATCGAGATGATCTCGACGTCCGAGATCCGCGTCTCGGTCGTGACGAGCAGCGACGAACTCGACGAAGCCGTCCGCCTCGTCCACACCGCATTCGGGCTCGACGCCGACGGCGAGGCCGTCGTCTACGCCGGCACCGGCCGCTGACGGGCAACGTCTGCAATCGCGGAACGGCACCCGGTGCTGACGACGCGACGCCATCATCACAGCGGCGAGGCTCGACGTCTGGCCGCGCGAAAGGAACGTCACCCATGAACAAGGAACTGAATCTCGGCGTCGTCGGCGCGACAGGCCAGGTCGGCCGCGTCGTCCTGCAACTGCTCGAGGAGCGGAACTTCCCGATCAAGAGGCTGCGGCTGTTCGCGTCGGCGCGCAGTGCGGGCAAGACGCTGACGTTCAAGGGCGTCGACTACACCCTCGAGGACGCGGCGACCGCTGACCCGAGCGGCCTCGACGTCGCGATCTTCTCCGCGGGCGGCGACACGTCGAAGGCGCTCGCACCGAAGTTCGCGGCGGCGGGCGTCACCGTCATCGACAACTCCTCGGCGTGGCGACGCGACCCCGAGGTGCCGCTCATCGTCAGTGAGGTCAACGGCGAGCAGATCGCGAACACGCCCAAGGGCATCATCGCCAACCCGAACTGCACGACGATGGCCGCGATGCCGGTGCTCAAGCCACTGCACGACGCCGCGGGGCTGAAGCGTCTCGTCGTCTCGACGTACCAGGCCGTCTCCGGATCGGGCGTCGCCGGGGTGGCCGAACTCGCCGGGCAGATCCGCAAGGCCGCCGAGGCCGACATGGAGAAGATGGCGCTCGACGGCGAGGCCGTCGACCTCGGCGCGCCGAACAAGTACGTCGCGCCGATCGCGTTCAACGTGCTCGCCATGGCCGGTTCGATCGTCGACGACGGCACGAACGAGACGGACGAGGAGCAGAAGCTGCGCAACGAATCGCGCAAGATCCTCGACCTGCCCGAGCTCGCCGTGTCCGGCACGTGCGTGCGCGTGCCGGTGTTCAGCGGTCACTCGCTCAGCGTCAACGCAGAGTTCGAGCGCGCCATCACGCCCGAGGAAGCCCGCGACCTGCTCGCCGACGCCCCCGGCGTCGAACTCGCCGACGTGCCGATGCCGCGCGTCGCCGCAGGCAAGGACCCGAGCTACGTCGGACGCATCCGCCAGGACGCCTCCGTCGCCGACGGCAAGGGTCTCGCGCTGTTCATCAGCAACGACAACCTGCGCAAGGGCGCGGCGCTCAACACGGTGCAGATCGCCGAACTCATCGCTGCCGCCGGCTGACCCCCGCCCCAACGGCGATTCCTGTCCCCATCGGCGAATCTCGTCCCCATCTGCGATTTTCCGTCACATGCAACGTGGGTTGGGTGGGGCGGTCAGGCGGGACGTGAAGCCACAGGTGATGGGGCGAGAAGTGCGCCAGGCGTTGGGCCCACGGGATCGAACGGTGCAGACGGCGGGTGCGATCTCGACCAATCATGTGAATTTCCAATCGATCTGGCGTCAACCGGGCAGGCGGACGGGTTCGTCGTCAGTGACGGCGCCTATGCTCGGAACGTGACTGCGAACCAGCCCGAACGGCCCGTCCTCGCCGTCGTCGGCCCCACGGGGCTCGTCGGCCAGGCGGTGATCGACGTCCTCGCAACGCGCGCGGACGCGTGGGACGACGTGCGTCTCTTCGGCTCCGACCGATCCGTCGGACGCAGGATGCTGTTCGGCGTCGACGAACTCGAGGTCGAACCCCTCGACAGTGAGAGCTTCGCCGGCGTCGACGTCGCCATCTTCGCGACGCCCGCAGACGTGTCGGCGAAGTGGGCGCCGTTCGCGACGGCGTCCGACTGCCTCGTCGTCGACACCTCCGCCGCGTTCCGTGATGACGACGACGTCCCACTCGTCGTGCCCGAGGTCAACGCGGCTGCGGCGTTCGAGCACCCCCGCGGCATCGTCGCGATGCCGTCGGGCCCCGCGATCGTCATGCTTCCCGTCCTCGCGACGCTGCACGAGCACTGGAGCCTCACGCACGTGACGGCGACGTCGATGCAGGCCGTCACCGGCGCGGGCAAGCGGGGCGCGGAGCGTCTCTATGAAGAGGTATCGGCGCTCACCGGCCACCCGCGCATCGGCCAGATGCCCGGTGACGTCCGCCGCTACGTCGCCGATCTGCCCGACGACTCACCGTTTCCGGCCCCGATCGTCAGCAACGTCGTGCCCTGGGTGGGTGAGCACGTCGGCGGCGGCTGGTCGAGCGAGGAGAACGACATCGCGCACGAACTGCGTGACGTGCTCGCGCTGCCGCAGCTGCGCGTCGCCGTCACGTGCGTGCAGGTGCCGATCGTCACGACGCACATGTCGACGCTGCACGTGAGCTTCGACAAGAAGGTCAAGCCCGACGACGCGCGCCGCGCCATCGTCGAGGGCGCGAACGGGGCGATCGTCATGCCCGACGAAAACGGCACCGACTGGCCGACGCCCGCCGACGCCGTTGGCACCGACCCCGTGTGGGTCGGGCGCGTGCGTCAGGTCGAGAGCAACCCGCACACGCTCGACTTCATCGTGTGCGGCGACAACATCCGCAAGGGCGCCGCGCTCAACGCCCTGCAGATCGCCGAGATGCTCGTCGGGGTCGGGCGCTACGCGCAAGCGTGAGGCCGGTCGCGTCGACGGCGTCGAGTTGCCGACCGAGCCGACGCATGAGCCACCAGCGCCGAATCCAGAAGACGGCATTGACGGTGAAGAAGGCGGCCGCGAGCCAGTCCCACCACGAACGACGGCCATCGACGACGTCCAAGCAGCGCATCAGGGCAAGGCCGGTGAAGGCCAACGCACCCATCGCTCGCGCCCAGGGCAACTGCGCGACGCGGGCGCGTTGGATGTCGCGGTCGTGCGGGTCGTCGAGCATGCGGCCGGCGCCGGTGGCGGCGTCGATGCGGCGCTTCTCGGGCGCAGGCATCAGCTCCAGTTCGTTGAGGAGCTTCGATCGGTCCAGCTCGCCCAGCACGCGTCGCGTCATGCCGCGATTCTTGCAGTTCTTCGACGGCGCCGGTGGCCGCGTGAGGGGCGCCGCGCGAGGCCGGCTGGAAGTGGGGCGCCGATAGGCCCCCCGCGGGCGGTCTGCACCATCGATGCATAACGGTGAGTTAGGCGACATGAAATAGGAGATTGTTTAATCGGGGCGTAATCTCGACTCTCGTGAAGACGCCCAACCGTGACCGTTTCGGGGTGCTGCAAGCCCGAAGCGTCCTCGTCGCGATCCTCAGCTTCGTCGCAGCCCTTCTCCTGGGTGGCCTGACGATGACCACCGCCGCCGCGCAGCAGGCCCCTGCCGTCACGAAGACCGACGACAAGCTGCCGGACACGATCAAGGTCGGCACCGAGGGCGTCTACGCTCCGTTCTCGTTCCACCAGGGGGGCAAGCTCACTGGCTACGACGTCGACTACTTCCGCGAGGTCGGCAAGCGGCTGGGGGTCAAGGTCGAGTTCGTCGAGACGCAGTGGGATTCGATGTTCGCCGCCCTCGACTCGGGCCGTATCGACGTCATCGCCAACCAGGTCGGCGCCAACGCTGAGCGTCGCGCCAAGTACGACCTGACGAAGCCATACGTCGAGAGCCACGGCGTCGTCGTCGTCAGGGATGGCTCGTCGATCAAGAACCTCGCCGACATCAAGGGCAAGAAGTCGGCGCAGAACATCACGTCCGACTGGGCAGGCGTCGCGAAGAAGGCGGGGGCGAACGTCGTCTCCGTCGACGGCATGGACAAAGCTGTCGAGCTGCTCTCACAGGGGCGCGTCGACACCTTCGTCAACGACGAACTCGCCGTCAAGTACTACCTCGCGACGCACGAGAACTCAGGGCTCAAGATCGCGAGCCGCACGAGCGACACCAGCCAAGAGGTCTTCCCGACGAAGAAGGGAAGCAAGCTCTCGCCCGCGATCAACACCGCCATCGATGAGATGAACGCCGACGGCACGAGCAAGAAGCTCTACGCCCAGTACTTCGAGACGGAGGCAAAGGGCACGAGCGTCACCGACACGATCAAGAACAACATCGGCCCGATGCTCGTGGCGACGCTCAAGGGCACGATTCCGCTGACGGCGGCGTCGTTCGCCATCGGCCTCGTCCTCGCCCTGGGCGTCGCGCTGGCACGCATGAGCGCCAACGCGGCCCTGTCCTGGCCGGCGCGCATCTTCATCTCGATCTTCCGAGGCACGCCGCTGCTCGTGCAGCTCGCCATCATCTTCTTCGGCATGCCGCAGCTCGGGATCAAACTCAGCCCATGGCCGTCGGCCATCATCGCGTTCTCACTCAACGTCGCGGCGTACTCCGCGGAGATCATCCGCGCCGCCATCCTGTCCGTGCCGAAGGGGCAGTGGGAGGCCGCGGAGACGATCGGCATGAACCGGGCGACGGCGCTACGGCGCATCATCCTGCCGCAGGCGTTGCGTGTCGCCGTCCCGCCCCTGTCGAACACGCTCATCTCCCTCGTCAAGGACACGTCGCTCGCCTCGACCATCCTCGTCACCGAGATGTTCCGCCAGGCTCAGATCGCCGCCGCACCCTCGGGTGACTTCCTCGAGCTGTACGGTGTCGCCGCCGCGATCTACTGGGCTCTGTGCTTCATCCTCTCCCTCGTCCAGGGCAGGCTCGAAAACCGACTCGGAAGGCACGTCGCACGATGACTCCTCACGGTTCCACACCCGCCCGCCCCAGGGACGCTCGTTCCGCGGAGGCCGCGTCGACCTCGACCACGGACGCCCTCGTCGACGTCCGTGGTCTGACGAAGTCGTTCGGCTCGCTCGAGGTGCTTCGCGGCGTCGACTTCACCGTCCCGTCGGGGTCGGTGACGGTGCTGCTCGGCCCGTCGGGTTCGGGCAAGACGACGGTGCTGCGTTCGCTCAATGCGCTCGACCTGCCTGAGGCGGGCGTCGTCCGCATCGGGGACGCCGAGGTCGACTACGTCGACGTCCCGCGCGGGCGTGACGGCCGCGCGAAGGGTGACGCTGCCAAACGTGTCGGTGCGCTGCGGTCGAAGACGGGCATGGTGTTCCAGCAGCACAACCTGTTTCCGCACAAGAGCGTGCTCGAGAATGTCACCGAGGGTCCGATCGTCGTGCAGGGCGTCGCGAAGGCTGACGCCGACGCGCGCGGGCATGAGCTTCTCGCGAAGGTGGGTCTCGACGACCAGGCCGACAAGTACCCCTACCAACTCTCGGGTGGGCAGCAGCAGCGCGTCGGCATCGCACGCGCTCTGGCCCTCGCACCCGAGCTGCTGCTCTTCGATGAGCCGACGTCAGCGCTCGACCCCGAACTCGTCGGGGGAGTGCTGAGCGTCATGCGCGAACTCGCCGACGAGGGCCGCACGATGATCGTCGTCACCCATGAGATCGCGTTTGCGCGTGACGTCGCTGATCAGGTGCTGTTCATGGACGGCGGCGTCATCGTCGAACGCGGCGAGCCGTCACAGGTCATCGACCACCCGCGCGAGGCGCGCACCCAGGCGTTCTTGAAGCGCATCCTCGACCCGCTGAGCTGACCTCCGACGATGGTGGTGTGCCGGCATGAGAATGAGCTCTCACTGGTGCGCCACCACCATCAGCGATAGGCGTCTCTGCGGTGTCGATGCGGAGGACGAAAACCTCATGAGCCGAGTCGTCGATGCGGTAGAGGACGCGGTAGGTGCCTCGCCGTGCGGATCACACACCGTCTAGTGCAGGTCGAAGCTCCTTGCCCACGCGATGCGGGTTCTCGCTCAACGCACCGAGGATGAACTTGGTGACGGCCGCCGCGACAGCTTCGGCCAGGGTTTCGCGGAGGGCCCGAGCCGCCGCAGGGGCTAGTGCGATCTCGTAGTCCATCGCCGTTTCAGCTTCGCAAGGAGCGGATCGCGTTCGCCCCACGCACGACGTCGTCGGATGCCTAAGCGGCGTCGCCGTCGCGAATGTCTCGTAAGGCTGACTCGTCGGCGAGCACCGCCAAGTTCTCCTCCAGCGCTGAAAGGTCCTCAGGGCTGACGACGACGGCAACGGGCCGGCCGTTCTTGGTCACGGTGACGCGTTCGTGGTGCTGGTGGACGCGATCCACGACCTCACTGAAGTGGTTGCGCACGTCACGCAGCGGCTCGATGCTCATGGACACAACGGTGGCCTCCGTCGGGTGCGGTGCTAAGAGTGGGCGCGAGCCAGAGGCCGGTGAGAGTCAGTCAGGACTGACTCACCCAGCACGAAGTGACTCACCTGGCCCTGCGTTGGGCCGACTCAGCGGAACGCCGACTGACCCGTCAGGGCATTGCCGAGGACGAGTTGGTGCACCTCGCTCGTGCCCTCGTAGGTCATGACCGACTCGAGGTTTCCGGCGTGACGGATGGGGGAGTACTCCGTCGAGA
>ERZ1023267.241-NODE-241-length-22078-cov-4.403623_pt1 | contig 22078 bp, 23 predicted proteins | sample MGYA00520905_ERZ1023267 | MGnify/ENA primary metagenome ERZ1023267 (study PRJEB32759, sample SAMN07749868) | skin metagenome | biome: transportation; feature: city; material: polyester macromolecule | host: Homo sapiens | place: Hong Kong:ISLAND line | collected...
CTCTTCCGATCTCTGATTTGAACTGGGGGTAACTTCTCAAAGTAACTTCCATTTGGATGGCCAAAGTGGAAATTAGTCTAAAACGGATTTTTATTTCTTTTCTGCCCAGCCGATGGCATCAATAGGTGGAGTTTTAAGAACAAATTGACTGAGTTTTTTATGTGGTAAGATGATTTCTAAAATATTGAACAATATTAATTTATTTTTTGGAGATTATTATAAATCTTGTGACATAAATTCTTGATTAATAATTGCAGAATTTATTAGAGAAATAAAGTAATCTAAGCATTGATAAGTCTTATCCTTTAATTCATTTATATCTTGAATTGAAAATCGTCCTCCATTATCTTCAAAAGAAATATTTCCATGAGCTAAATAATTTCTCTTATTTTTAATGGTAAGAAGTGCTCCGCCAAAATCTCTAAATGAATCGTTATTATATGTAATGCCATGTGTTTCTAAAATCCTTTTCATCTCCTTGACATCTGCGTTCCCAGAAAGATGAAACGATTCCCTTTCTATCTCAACACTGTAATTATTATTTATCACATTTAAAATCATATTAAATACTTTTTGATTTAACTCATTACTATTTGTTTGATTCAGATGGTTTTTAACCCATAATTTTTGTATTGATTCAATAGCTTGACTAAAAGACAATTGTTTATCATTTAAACTGCTATAATAATCTAACATTGAAACCCTTATAGTTGACTCAACCAAATTATATAGCATTAAAATAGAATTGGATTTCATAATTTTAACAATTGCTTCAAAATTATCTCTATCTTTAATCTGCAATCGGTATTCTTGTTCGAACAAATCCTCTGGGCTGCTTTCTATTTGTATTTCGAATAAATTGTTCAACACATTTGGAAGCCCCATTATAGATTTTTCATAAATACTGATTACATTGATAAAATGATTTATTTCCATTTTCAATTTTTCATATTCAGTCATTAAAGTCACCATTTAATAAAAAGTCTCTAACTCCATGTATTCTACTAATTACCTTGGTTCTATTATTTGCAGCATCAGAAGTTGTCCATTTTTTTAAGTGGTCACTGTTCAATAACTTATCTATTTGTGCAATGGAGACATTTAATTGGGGAGATTCTCTTAGTGCTAGATTAATTCCAACTGAAAGCGCCTCAAATCGTACCCGAGGTGTATGATTTCGATCTTCTTTTTGAAAACCTCTCTCAAAATTATCTGAAACAAATCTCATTGTTCTATTAAACTCATCTTCAAACAAATATTTTTTTTCATCAGACCAACTTTTTCCGGCCTCTCGGATATAATCATCAACAAAATTCATAACTGAACCGTTATAATTATCTAAATTATTGCTAAAAGCAAAAAACCTACTTACTAATTCAATATCTTCTTTCCGATTAATTTTATTTTGGGAAAGATTTGTATTCTCCCTAAATAGTTCATCTTCAGCTAAAGTTTTTATTAAAATCATAAGTGGATTATCAAGTTCCCTTCCAGCTCGAACTTCACTTGTATTAGCACGTAAGGAACTGGTGTTAAGTCGATCAAATAGTTCTTTACGAACACTTGCTGGAGTACTATGTTTCAACACTATTACCCTCAAAGATCTAGCTTTCAAGCGTCTAATTTCATTTTTGGGCATTTCATCCAAAGTGCAATCATTTAATTCTGTAAGTTTGTTTAGGCCCACCAATTTTAAATCTCCATAAAAAAACTCAGATAGTGTTGAAATTCTTTGCAATCCATCAACAATTTCCATACTACCTTCATCCGTATCTGCTAAAAATAGAAGAGGAATTGGATAATCAAGTAGCAATGATTCAATAAATCTTGATTTTTGCTTGGGACTCCATAATAATTCGCTACGTTGATAGTCAGGAGAAAAGATTTCATTCTCATTATTATATAAGTCAACAATAAAACTAATAGGATAATCTCGAGTATCATAATTAAGTTCATATTGTAACATATCTATTTGATTTTGTATTTTTTTCTGCTTTTCCTCATCTTCAAATAATTTCATTTGCTTAAGCATAATATTCCTCCAAATGATTTATAATACTTTCACCAATAATCTCACCTAATTTAGGTGGTACTGCATTTCCAATTTGTAACGCCACTTGGGATATTGGATAATTCCCACCCTGTTTAGGGTCAACAAACTCATAATTTAATGGAAAAGTCTGCAAAAGTGCCCCTTCACGTAAACTTAAAGCTCTATCTTGTTCTGGATGACCAAATCTGCCATTACCGATTCCAGGGAACTGGGTTGTAATAGTATTAGCTGGTTTATCCCATTCTAATCGACCATAGACCGACCCGAACGTTTTTCCACTGTCTTTTTTATATGCTTCTAAAAGAAGAGCCTCATCCCAATCTCTCCATGTCCCTCCTGGTTTAGATTGTCTGATTCTTTTTAAGTTTAAATCTGATAAATTTCTACATCTATGTAGTGGATCATGTTTATAAGTTTCTCCCGCTTTTATTTCAGGTAGTTTCTCTATAGTATCTCTAAGAGTAGGGTGAGTATCTGAATTGAACTCTGGTTCAATTAACGAAATATCTCCGAATTTTGACGCAAGCAAAAGTAACCGTTTTCTTGTTTGAGGCACTCCGTAATCTGGAGCATATACCACCTTGTAAGTAACCTTGTAGCCATTCTTTTCTAATAGAGTCCTAAAACGATGAAAAACTTCTTTTTTTTGCATTTGAGGCACATTTTCCATTGATACAATATCTGGTTTTACAAGTTCAACTTGCCTACCAAAACAATCCAAAAGGTCTATCTTCTTTTTTGTATTTTCATTATTCTGATATTTATGACTGTATGTTGAAAATGGTTGACAAGGAGCACAACCAATCAGTACTTTTATGTCAGTATCTGACGGATATAATCCCAAAATTTCGTCATCTTCAATTCCATTTATATCTTTTAAAATAAATTTAGCATCATTGTTGTACTCATAGGCAAATTTGCTTTTTTCATCAATATCATATCCAGCTACAACATTGATACCCGCCTGCTGAATACCGTACGTTAGACCGCCTACACCACAAAATAAATCAACTGCATTTATTTTCATATCGGCCTCCTATTACATTTTGTTTTACCCTTCATTTTACCATAAATCTACTAAAAAAGCAGTTCTGATATTAGCTTAATTGATCAGAATCTGCCTAATATTGATTTATTTCACCAACTTCTTCATCTCATCAATACGTGCTACAGTCGCGTCGTATTTAGCTTGGTAGTCGGCTTGTTTGTCGCGTTCTTTTTGGACGACTTCTGGTTTGGCATTGGCTACGAAGCGTTCGTTAGAGAGCTTCTTACCGACCATGTCCAGTTCTTTTTGCCATTTAGCCAGTTCCTTATCGAGGCGAGCTAGTTCTTCTTCGACATTGAGGAGGTCTGCCAGTGGCAAGTAGATTTCTGCTCCTGTGATGACGCTTGACATTGCGAGTTCAGGTGTAGGGATGGTTGATGCAATTTCCAAGTGTTCTGGATTTGTGAAGCGTTTGATGTAGTTGACATTGCTGTTAAAGAAGGCTTCCAAGTCGCTATCGCTTGTCTTAACAAGGATGGTGATTGGCTTGCTTGGTGCTACGTTTACTTCCGCACGCGCATTACGAACGGCACGGATCAAGTCTTTGAGGCTCTCTACACCTGTGTGAGCAGCGAGGTCTTCAAAGGCTGGATTAACAGTTGGGTATTCTGCTGTCACGATAGAGCCTTCTGAGATTTGCCCAAAGATTTCCTCTGTCACGAATGGCATGATTGGGTGAAGGAGACGAAGAATCTTGTCCAAAGTATAAAGGAGAACAGAACGTGTGATAACTTTCTCTTCTTCATTATCGCTGTAAAGGACTTCCTTAGTCAACTCAACGTACCAGTCCGCAAACTCATCCCAGATAAAGTTGTAGAGGATGTGACCAGCCACACCAAACTCAAACTTGTCAAAGTTGGTAGTTGCTTTTCCGATGGTTTCATTGAGGTTGTGGAGAATCCAGCGGTCAGTGACGTTTCCAGCTTCCTTGTTGACAACTTTTTCCACATTGGCAGTTGCTTGCTCAAGGGTCAAGCCTTCATTGTTCATGAGGATGTAGCGAGAGATGTTCCAGATCTTGTTAATGAAGTTCCATGAAGCATCCATTTTCTCGTAAGAGAAGCGCACGTCTTGACCTGGTGCAGAACCGTTTGAAAGGAACCAACGCAGGCTATCTGTTCCGTACTTATCAATAACATCCATCGGATCAATCCCATTGCCGAGTGATTTAGACATCTTACGGCCTTCCTCGTCACGAATCAGACCATGAATCAATGCATTTTTGAATGGCGATTTGCCAGTAAATTCCAAACCTTGGAAAATCATTCGAGATACCCAGAACGGGATAATATCATAACCAGTCACCAAAGTTGATGTTGGATAATAACGTTTAAAGTCTTCTGAGTCGACATCCGGCCAGCCCATAGTTGAGAACGGCCAAAGGGCAGAACTGAACCAAGTATCCAAGACGTCTTCGTCCTGAGTCCATCCGTCACCTTCTGGCGCTTCTTCACCGACATACATTTCACCCTCAGCATTGTACCAAGCAGGGATTTGGTGACCCCACCAGAGCTGACGAGAGATTACCCAGTCGTGGACATTTTCCATCCATTGGAGGAAGGTATCGTTGAAACGAGGTGGGTAGAATTCTACCTTGTCTTCTGTGTCTTGGTTGGCAATAGCGTTCTTGGCCAATTGGTCCATCTTGACGAACCATTGCGTAGACAAGCGTGGTTCAACCACAACACCTGTACGCTCTGAGTGACCAACACTGTGGACACGTTTTTCGATTTTAACGAGGGCACCGATTTCTTCCAACTTAGCAACGACTGCCTTACGAGCTTCAAAACGGTCCATGCCTGCAAATTCGAAGGCCAAGTCATTCATAGTTCCGTCGTCGTTCATGACATTGACTTGTGGCAAGTTGTGGCGTTGACCAACCAAGAAGTCGTTTGGATCGTGGGCAGGCGTGATTTTCACGACACCAGTACCAAATTCAGGATCTGCGTGTTCGTCTCCAACGATTGGGATTAATTTATTAGCGATTGGAAGGATGACGTTTTTTCCAATCAAGTCCTTGTAGCGTGGATCTTCTGGATTGACCGCAACGGCAACGTCCCCAAACATAGTCTCAGGACGAGTTGTGGCAACTTCAAGGGCGCGTGAACCATCTTCCAGCATATAGTTCATGTGGTAGAAGGCACCTTCTACGTCCTTGTGAATCACCTCAATATCAGAAAGGGCTGTGCGAGCTGCTGGGTCCCAGTTGATGATAAACTCACCACGGTAGATCCAACCTTTCTTGTAAAGGTCCACAAAGACCTTGCGAACGGCTTTCGACAAGCCTTCGTCAAGAGTGAAACGCTCGCGAGAGTAGTCTACAGAGAGCCCCATCTTGCCCCACTGTTCCTTGATAGTAGTGGCATATTCGTCTTTCCATTCCCAGACCTTATCGAGGAATTTTTCACGACCTAGGTCATAACGTGTAATGCCCTCTCCACGCAAGCGCTCCTCAACCTTAGCCTGAGTGGCAATCCCCGCGTGGTCCATCCCTGGAAGCCAAAGCGTATCAAAACCTTGCATGCGTTTTTGACGGATAATGATATCTTGAAGAGTTGTATCCCAAGCGTGACCAAGATGAAGTTTACCAGTTACGTTTGGTGGTGGAATCACTATTGAATAAGGCTTAGCCTTTTGATCGCCTGAAGGCTTGAAAACATCAGCATCAAGCCATTTTTGGTAACGACCAGCCTCAACCTCGGCTGGATTGTATTTAGGTGAAAGTTCTTTAGACATGTGTGTTCTCCTTTAATTTAACATTCTTAAAACTAGTTTTGAAATTCGTTTTTTCTTCTTCAAAAAAAGATAAAATCGTATTGGATGTCGAAAAATATTTGGTTGTTCTTTCTTTATTATTTTTTTCCTTAACTTTCTTCGTTTCTTTTCTAATGATCCTATATTTACTTTACTGTTTTCAAAATCATAAAGTTTAGATTCTAAACGTATTATATCATTGGTAAGCGTATTGGCTTTGTTATCTATTTTTAAAGATTTCTTTAGAAATTTCTCTATTGCTTTTACATAATTTTCTTCTACCTTATTTGACACTAATTGAAGATAATAAAACTCATAGATATACATCCCTAAAAGAGCAATAATAGCTATTGAAAAATTTTTCAAAAAGGTAGTATAGACTATCCCTATTATCCAGTTTATTAAGTAAGGGAAAGCAAAACAAAATAAGAAAACTAGTAATTTCCCTTTAACATTTTTAGAAGATTTTCTTTTTAAGACACCAATAAACTCTCTTTGAAACATAAAAGCAAGAAACGAATATATTAAAAAATACAGAGATATATAAGACTGTGCAAAATTTGAGCCTACTAAATTTGAGACCACTAAATGTGAGACTACTAAATTTGAGACTACTAAATTTGAGCCCACTAAATTTGAGCCCACTAAATTTGAGACTACTAAATATATCAAATAGAAATTAAAAACACAAAAAAATATTTGAACTATCCATGATAAAGCATTTAAATATTGAAACTTTGCCTCTTGCTTTCTTCTTTCCCAGTCATGTTTTAATAAAAGACTTAAAAAGTAGATAATATCTTTATATTTACCCTTAGCAAGGCTATCCCAAATATGCCCATCTTTCATAAAATAATCTTTTGTATTTTTAATATCAAGATTATAGCCATAGGGATTAATCAGCGCCCTTAATCTTTTCAAAGCACCTTTACGCTCAGAAGGAACTTGAAGATTCTCAATAATACCTTCAAGTTTTTTCCTCCACTCAGTTCGTTCTTTCACAATATAATCAAGTTGATTCTTTTTGTTATTACTGAGAAAAACCAGAATTGCACTCAAGATTGCTCCTATTCCTGCCCCACTAAGTAGAGCAACAACCTGACCTACTTCCATTTTTCAATCCCTTTCTCTTTAACGATATTATAGCTCAACATTTCACATTTTACAAACAGTTCAACTAACAATTTAAACTCTCCCACTCACTCCTCAGCAAGCCATATCTCAAATCATCACAGCGGTTGCCTTGAGCATCTTTGCGGTCTCTTATGCGAGCTTCGAGGGTAAAGTCAAGCTTTTCTGCGACTCGTTGACTTTGGACATTATAGCCAAAACAAGTTAGTTCAATCTTGTGAAGACCTAGTTCTCTAAAAGCTAGATCAATCAAGGCACGCGCTGCTTCGGGCACATAGCCTCGACCCCAATAATCGGGGTGCAAGGTATAACCAATCTCCAGCACATCGTCCTCGTGGCGATGGTTGAAATCAACAGAACCAATGACTTTATCGGTTCCTTTGACGACAATCCCATAACCAGCTGGGAGATTTTCCTTTTGATTGCTCTCGGGCAGAATATGCTCCAGATAATAAATCTCATCTTCCAAGGTCTTGACGGGCGGAAAACCTGCTGGATAGGCGACCTCTGGCAAACTAGCGTAGGCATGGATGTCTTCGGCGTCCGCCACTGTACGGACTCGTAAGACGAGCCGTTCGGTTTCCAACCGTTCTGGTAACTCAGCTCTTGTCATCCTTCTTCCTCGCTTTTTTGATGAAGCTCCCCTTCATATCTACACGCTTATCCAGATAACGATAGACGCGCTGATATCCATCTCCCATGAAATAGGTTGGGGCAAACAGTTCATTTCTAAAATGCCCCTTTTCATCCAAAAGTTCTGGGGCAACAAGTCGCTCAACAATCTTAGCGAAAATATGACAAATTCCCTCTTCCTCAACAATCCTATCTACCTGACAATCCAAAACGACTGGACAATCCTCTAAAATTGGTGCCTGAGTTCGTTCAGAAATTTCATAATGCACTCCCAAACGTTCCAATTTCTCCTGATGACTGATAAAACCAGCCTGCTCCATCTCGAGCATGAGATTTTCATCAGGAATATTCACAGTAAACTTCTGGTAATGCTTGATTTGCTCAGCCGCATTTTCCTCAGCTCCGACACCAATGACTAGCCAATCTCCCAAGCTATAAGAGGAGCTACAGGTCGTAATATTGTTTCCAAAATTCTGATCCTGATACCCCAAAATGAAGATAGGAAAGCCATAGTAGAGTTTACTTGTTTTAAAAGATTGCTTCATAACAACCTCCTTTTACTAAGACGCAAAAGAAAATCCCTGCCATCTACATGACAGGGACGAATGTGTTTATCCGCGGTACCACCCAATTTCGGGCAGCGCCCGCCACTCTCATCTTTAAAACAAAAAGACACTTTTATTTCATTTTCATCCATTAGCAACCAGTTTTGACACATTTGTGGACTTCTCAGCACCGCCACTTTCTGTAAAATGTGGGATTCAAAACACCTCTAATGGCTCTATTGTAGCAAGATTTTGACGGAAATGCAAGGCACAAGAAAGATTACTTGAACTTGATGCCATTTTCCTTCAATTTCTTAATGGTAGCTGGGCCGATTCCTTTCAAGGCAAGGAGTTCTTTTTCAGTCCAGTTTTTGAAATCTGACGCAGACTTGATTCCTTCATCATAGAAAGTTTTGGCACGGTCAAGTGGAAGTCCACCCAAGTTTGCTGCAAAATCTTCTACAGAATTGGCTACTTTTTGAGCTTGCTCTTTGGTAGCTTCTACTGCTTGTTCAACTTTTTTAGAAACAGCCTTACCAGCTTGGCTTGCTGACTGTTCTGCACGTTTCACGACTTTTTTTGTCTCTTCTACAACCTTAGTAACAGTACTTGAAAAGGCACCTGCGCGACGGAGGCTATTTCGTAATTGTTTTTTACGATTGAGTTTCTTTGACATGATAAAATCCTTTCAATAAAAAACCCCTGCTCTGACAAGGATTTAATATAAATATTCTATCAAGATTTTAGTAAAAAATCAAGAATCTATCTCATTTAATAATTTCGCTCACCAAACAAGCCATCTGGCAAATCATGGAATCCCTTACCTGCCTTGAAGTTTTCAAACTTACCAAGCAAGAACTGATAGGCATCCAAGCGACTTTCGTAGCGAATCATGGCATCTTTGGCACGTTCGTCTTGGTCTTCTTCGTAGACTTTTTGGCTTTCCTTGTGCGCCATGTCGTTAATCATGATTTGAGTATTGACCCAAGCTTCAAATTCCTTCATAAATTCTTGTTCGTAACTCATTTTTTCTCCTTATTCTAATCCACGGAAATAGTCCGTATCAATCTCACGGTAGGGTTGAATATCCTGAACGTACTCCAACACTCCTTGAAATTCTCCCTCCTCATCGTGCACTGCAGCGTAGGTGATGTGGACAAACTTACCTCGCGACTCAGACTTGAACCACATCTCATATTTGTCCTTGGTTCCCTCACGGAGGCCATTCATGATGGTCTTGACCTTGTCCAAGTACTTAGGCGGATGGCAGAGTTCGACATTGCGCCCGACTTGAGACGGTGTCCGTTTGAAAATCATCTCATCAGCTGGCGTATTGTCATTGTAATACTGGAAAATATCGTCTTTATTGACAAAGGTAATCTCCATGGGGAGGTGATTGAGAATCAGATTGGCCTGCTCGACTGAAAGATAGCCATTCCCAAAAGCCTGTTGACTATGACGGTCCAGCACTGCTTCCTTTTCCTTAGGGGTAAAGGTAATGGTAAACTGTCCTTCTGGCGTATCGATAACCTGCTGAACTTGTTCCTCTGCCGTATCTAACTCTACAGGCTCCTCTGCACTCTTTTCCTCAACAAAACTCTGGCGTTCTGGAACCCATTTCTCAGACGGACGGATGATGGCATAACCATAGGCATCGCTCTCCTCCGCAATCTGAAGCCAGTCATCCTGAGTAAAGGATTCAAGGAGAATCATGAGAAGGATGGACTCTTCCTTGAAAATCATACTTTCAAATTCTGTCGCAAAGGCTTCAAAAGCTTCTTTTACAGTGCTAATCGACACTTCTGGTAGTGACTTGGCTGTCGCTAAAGCTGTTTGAAAGAGTTCCCTAATCTGGTCATCCACTCCCCACATGACTTTTGGAGGTGAATCGTGACCATAGCGCTCCATGATAGGAAAGAAGAGTTCTTCTTTACGTTGGTAATGGATGTCAAATTGCCCCACAAGTCCCATCTGACGCACCAAGCCCTTGCGCATCTCCACCAGCATTTCTTCATCTTCCATAGACTCGTAGGTATCTAACAATCTACGAATGCGAATCAAGGCAGCACGGAGAGCCAGATTTTCTTCTTTGAAGACGCGAACTGGGTGACCTGGGTGCTCGGTATCTGCAACTTCGACATCCTTAACAGCATTTTTAAAAAGATTGGCATGAACATCACAGAGTTCCATGACATCTTCAAAGGTGACACCTGAGTCTGAGTTCATCAGCTCGTGCTCCATAAGAGAAATCTCGATGGCTGAAACGCCTGTAAAGGTCGCATCAAAACGCTCCTGAACCGACTCAGGAGAGGCGCCATTATGCAATTCTAACAAAATATCCCGTAGGACATGAATCCGTTCATCTGCCATTAGTCTAATCCAATCACTTCGTAACCATTCGCTTCCAGTGTGCGGACAATCTTGTCCATAGGAGTTCCTTCAAGCTTAGAACCCTGTTTGAGTGATACTTTACGACCAACTGTGTTGCGCATCAAGGGATTGGCAAGGGGTTTAAAACCAAGTTCGACTAGAATTTCCAAGACTTCTGGATGCTTGTCCACCACTTCTGCAACGGGAATTGACACATCAATGATATTGTCCATGACGACCTCCATTATCGTTTATAAATGATATTATTTATTTTATTATACCATAAGGAAAGAGATTAAAAAACTAGCAGTACAAGACTTGCTAGTTCCACACGACTTGGATTACTATCTAAATAAGTTTAAAGAGCCAATCCAATAGCTTAAATAATAACTTGTAAAACAGCAATTGGACTGCAAAAGAAATGATCATCCAAAAGAATTTCATAATTCCAATAATCGGTTTGATAAAAATAATGGCAAGAAGTCCCCAGAAAAATTTCATTCTCTCTCCTCTGGCTTGATGAGCCACCGAGCCGTATCCATTAACTTGTCTGCAATAAAGAGTTTCCCAAAACCGACAACGGCATGGTCATCTTTCTTTATCGTTTTCATTACTTTTACACCTTGCATGGTCAAAAAGTAATTCCCGTAAGTTTTAGCTAGAACTTTTATGAGTCCCATATCACTCTCCTTCGATGATTTCAGCCTCTTTTCGGATTGTTTCAACATCTTCTTGATATTGAACTTCACTATAGTTGACTAGCTTGGACAATTCTTTCTGTAAGCTTTCCCCCATCGGTTTCATAGTTGCAAAGGTTAAACCACCTGAAATGATACCACCCAAGATAGGAATGAATTTCCCCATTCCTTTGGCTAGCCCTCCCTTGGTCAGATTCACACCAAATATTTTTAAGACTTTTTTCAAAATAGGGTACCAAAGCGTCTTTGTTAAAGCTTTATTAGGTACTGTTTTCATTACCTGTTTGGCAATTGTTATACCACCAGCACGTAGCAAGGCAGCGGTTCCATTTACCCCCAACATGACGCCTAGATAAAGCAAGAGGGTATTTTGAGCATCTTCACTCAACTCCTCGCGTGAAGCCCAAAGATCCTCATAACCATAAATATAACCTAATTCTTGAGCCAATTTCAGAGAGAAACCATAAAATTGAGCCACATCAGCTGGAATGGTAATTGCCATAGCAATCCCTCCAGGTAATCCTGCCAAAACAGAGGTTCCACTAGCCAATAAAACATTATCCCTAATGCAGGCATTAGCCACTCTATCTAATATTTCTTGAGATAAGAGAGACGTTGGGCCTTGTTCTAATAAGGTAGGAATGTCCTGTGGATTCAATTCTTTGGAAAACTTATCCACTAAAAATTTCGAACGATCAACCTTAACAACAGGTAGTTTTACCACTTGTTGTAATACTTGCATAGCTAACTCTTGTTCAGCCATATACAAACTCCTTTTACTTCTGTAAGTTATATTCTATGATAGCATACTCTTTTAAAGCATGTTTCAAATTCTTCTCAAAAATTTTTAAAAATCCTTAGCAACTTATTTGTTTTGTTAAAGAATTTTAATAGTCTTTGTAGAGACAGCTAGAATATTCAACTCCTACCTTTACAACATGATAGTCTATCTATGAACGATAGTCTATTGTTGTTTCACCTAGAATATCCCTTGAATACACACTAATACTCTTCGAAAATCTCTTCAAACCACGTCAGCGTCGCCTTACCGTACTCAAGTACAGCTTGCGGCTAGCTTCCTAGTTTGCTTTTTGATTTTCATTGAGTATAACTATGAGCTTTCGAGCTTCATCTTATAAATCCATAATTTCTTTTTTCTTTCGATCAAATTCTTCTTGAGATAGTATCCCTGCATCTAAAAGAGATTTTAGTTTTGTAAGGGCTTCGATTTGTTCATCTAATGATAAACTTGCTTTCATGGCTTTTTCATCTAAACCTTGTGCCATATTCATACCGAAAATCATCCCTGCACCATCACCTAGACCATGTTGCTCCACTCCTGATGCAATTTTTTGTTGTGCTGCAATATTAGAAGCTTTCTGCGATACATCATCATAAGCTTTTAAATTCATCTTATTTGATGAAAATTGTTTAACCAATTCCTTAGATTCTGGTGAGAACTCAATATTAGCAATGGCAACTTTTACAATCTCAAATCCAAAACGTTCTTTCCAAGTCCCTGCATACTGTCCATCATTTGATACTTGTTCTGCAAGAACTGCAGCTTGTGAGGGTAATTGTGAAATACGATAAGTTGTTGACAAAGAATTAAGTGCAACAATAAAAGATTGGAGAAACTCTGTCACTATTTGTGATCTAGCTTGAGCACTGTCGAAGGTATAATAAGTCACATTGGCAGGAAGAAAATTTCTGATAAATTGCTTAGCATCTGTAATTTGGATAGAAAATGTTCCAAAAGCACGTACTTCTAAATCTGTCCCATAAAACAAATCATTATACATGACTGGACCGCGAGTCCCAAATTTAATATCACGAATTTCTCTCAAATTAACAAAACAAATCTGTTTTTGCTGATCACTTTGGCCACCGAATCCAACACGATTAACAACATTGTCAAACAGTGACTTTTTCAATCCATCACCGTTAAAAACACTGCTTTCACCATTTTGGTATTCATATCCACCTGGTTCTGTAATAATTTCCTCTATACCAGACTGACTAAAGATAAAGGCTGCAGTATTTTCTGGAATAAAAATCTTGGATCCGTTGGAAATAACACCTACAGATCCCTTCGTATTGACACCCCTACCATTATTATTTTCTTGAATAATACCTGGACTTACAGCTGTATGTTCATCAAAAGCTTGAACTGTGATAATTTCTTTCCACTGGTCTGCAAATGTCCCACCAATAGAATCTGTGATTGCTTTTATCAACCCCATTTAATTGCCCCCTTATAAACTCTGCTCCATATCACAATAGGCACATCTCACTGTTTGCTTCACTTGACCTGACAAAGGTGCTCCACAAAAGCTACACTTGGTTGAAATCTTTTCTGGCTCTGCATCCTTAATTCCAAGCCCTGCTTTAAAAGTGTCAAATGTATCCTTAAATGTTTCTGCCAAAACATCTGCTCCAAATAAGCTGCTATCTCCCAAGGTTTCAAAATTGCTTGTATCACCTGACATCAATTTAATAATGTTCCTAGCCCACTTATCAGTATCTTTAGTATTATTAAATGCAAAGATAGCTTGTCCGCCATTATAATAAATTTCCAGCCGTTTCACACCATTGGTTTTGGTTACTGAAACTTGAGGTTTCCCTTCAAAAATTTTAATCTGGTTAATGGGTATGGTAACTTGATCTTTTTTTCCTCCCCATAAACCTTTTTTGATATATATTAAGTGTAGATTCGTTAAAATTAATTCATCTGTAGACAAACCATTTTTCCCAAAACTCACATGGTCACTATTCATAACCATGTATTCATGTGGCAATAATTGATAATCCATATTGAACTCCACTCTTCCTATTAAAGACTAGCTTTCCACTGCTCCACTTGCTCATGTAGATTATCACGATAATCTTTTAGAGTCTTAATCACTTCTTCTTTCCCTTGAATCGGTGCTTTCTTGAGTGGACCATATTGTTTTTTCAAATCTTCCATTTCTTTTTTAGTGCTATCTTTTTGTTCTTGGATAGCAGCGCTATCTTCTAAAACAGTTCCTTTAAAGGCTTCGTCTGCTTCTGTATAGTAATTATCGATTATTTTCTCATTCATAATCAAGTAATCTTCATAAGTTTTTATAGACTCAATTGTCGCATCACTAACATCTTGTGGGTTGAAATCGCCTGAACTGAGTTTTTCTTTTGCTTTGGCAAGCAAGCCCTTCTTTTCAGAACTACTAGATGAAGCTTCTGTTTGATTCTCACTAGAAGAGCTACTTGTTTTTTCAGATAGAGAACTACAAGCAACTAGAGTAGAGACGGAAAGACATAGCAAGGCTAAACGACAAACTTTTTTTATATTATTCATTAATAGAATCTCCTTTTATTTATGAAATCATCATATCATATTTCCTAAAAAAAAAAAGCATTTTCTATTTAGCTAACCTTTAAAAATACAGAATTCTAGTTAAAAGAATATTTTTCCATTTCAAATTCCACCTATTTTCTCCACCAAAAAAGAGGGCTGCCCCTCCTTCTTAGTTCTTATCCAGATTACGTAGCATTTCGTCAATCTTGTTTCCATATTCGATGGACTCGTCTTTGACGAAGGTCAAATCTGGGATTTTGTACAATTTCAAATTGCGACCAAGTTCACGTTTGATGGTACCAGTTGCTTTTTCAAGCCCGATTTGAGCTTTTTGATTATCCGAAGCAAGGTTACTCAAAATGGTGTAGTAAACCTTGGCAACAGACAAGTCACCCAGCATCTGAACATCTGTAATGGTCACGCCTTGGACACGCGGATCACGGACTTTCTTTTGCAAAATCTCATTGACTTCACGCTTGATTTCCATGCCCACACGATCCGTACGGAAATGATTTGCCATGATATTCCTTTCTCTACTTTGAACCAAAAGCTAGGCCAGCAGACCTAGCTATTTCTGTTATATAGAGGAACTAGAGCCATTTGAATCTAGGAAACAAGCCTTAGATAGAACTAAGGGTTCATCAAGGCGCTGTTGACGACGAGTCAAATTGGCTATCGTTTCTCTATTATCTCTTGATTTCTTCCATGACATAAGCCTCAATCACATCATCAGTCTTGATATCATTGTAGCCGTCAATCATCAATCCACCTTCACGACCGTTTGTAACTTCTTTGACGTCGTCTTTGTAGTGTTTCAAGCTTGCGAGTTCGCCATCATAGATAACGACACCGTCACGGATAACACGAACTTTAGAGTCACGGGTAACCTTACCGTTGATAACCATGAATCCACCGATAGTTCCGACTTTAGATACCTTGAAGGTTTCACGGATAACTGCTTCACCGATAACTTTTTCTTCAAATTCTGGATCAAGCATCCCTTTCATGGCTTCTTCCATCTCTTCGATAACCTTGTAGATAATGCTGTGGAGACGGATTTCCACATCGTCAGCTTCTGCTTGTTGACGAGCTTGTGGTGTAGGACGTACGTTGAAACCAACGATAAAGGCATTTGAAGCTTCGGCAAGAGTCACGTCTGATTCGTTGATAGCACCGACCGCTGAGTGGACGATGGTCACTTTGACACCTTCCACGTCAATCTTTTGAAGTGAGGCAGAAAGGGCTTCAACAGAACCTTGTACATCGGCCTTGATGATAACGTTAACAGACTTGAGTTCACCAGCTTTAAGCGTATCAAAGAGGTTTTCAAGGCTGACACGTTGAGTAGCTTGGCGTTGTTTCATGAGGGCACGTTTCGCACGCTCTTCACCGGCTGCACGCGCAGATTTTTCATCTTCGTAAACGGCAAAGTGGTCACCCGCCATCGGTGCTTCATTCAAACCTGTGATAGAAACTGGTGTTGATGGTCCAGCAACCTTAACACGACGACCAAGGTCATTGGTCATGGCACGGACACGACCGAAGGTATTTCCGACAACGATTGGGTCTTGAACATTCAAGGTACCTTGTTGAACAAGTAGGGTTGCGACCGCACCTTTTCCTTTATCCAAGCGAGCTTCGATAACTGTACCGATCGCGCGCACTGTTGGGTCTGCCTTGAGTTCTTGGATTTCAGCCACAAGAAGGACTGTTTCCAACAATTCTTCGATATTTTGGTTGAATTTAGCTGAGATTTCAACAAATTCAGAATCTCCACCCCAAGCAGTTGACATAACCCCATGCTCTGCCAATTCACCGATAACGCGTTCTGGGTTAGCACCTGGTTTATCAATCTTGTTGATGGCTACGATAATTGGAACGTTGGCCGCTTTTGAGTGGTTGATGGCTTCGATAGTCTGAGGCATAACACCGTCATCTGCCGCTACAACCAAGATAGTAATATCGGTAACAGAAGCACCACGCGCACGCATAGATGTAAAGGCCGCGTGTCCTGGTGTATCAAGGAAGGTAATCTTCTTGCCATTTTCAACAATTTGGTAGGCACCGATATGCTGAGTGATACCACCCGCTTCACCTGTCGCAACACGAGAGTTACGAAGGGTATCTAGGAGTGTTGTTTTACCGTGGTCAACGTGTCCCATGATAGTTACAACTGGTGGACGCTCTACCAATTCATCTTCATTGAGATAACCATCTTCGACAAAGAAACGTTCGATGTCGGCATTATCCACTTCAACCTTTTGTTTGGCTTCGATACCATAATCCACCATGAGGAGTTCAATTGTTTCCCCATCCAAGGATTGGTTTTGTGTGGCCATGACACCCATCATAAAGAGTTTCTTAACGATTTCAGCTGGTTCACGTTTGATACGTTTTGCGATTTCCGCAACAGTCATACCATCTGTATATTCAAATTCTGTTGGCAATTCATGGAATTTACGCTCTGTAACAGGTTTTGGAGTCTGATTACGGTTGTTCTTGTTATTGCCTTTTTTGTTCTTTTTGTTGTTATTCCAGTTACTATTCTTTTGATTTCTCACTTGATTTTGACTACTTCGATTCTTTTGTTGTTTTCTAGGACCATCTTCTTCGTGATCATAATCGTCACGATTTTTGTCTGGTCGAGCTTGTTTTTTACGACGTGTATCCACTGCAGGTTCTGTTTTCTCAGGGACGACTTCAACCACTGCTTGAACTTGCTGTTCTTGTTGCGCTTGTTGGGCTTGTTCAGCTAACTTAGCCACTTCTTCAAAGATTTCCTCTGGCTCCTTGCGTTTGTTAGCTTGGGCCAAGGCTTCTTTGGCAGCCTGAGTCTGCTTGAAACGTTCCTCACTTGAACGGGCATATTCTGCATTTTGCTCTGCTTTTAGGGCTGCTGCACGGGCTTTAAAGTCAATACGTGGAGTCGCTTGATTTGAACGTTTGTCCTCTTGTTGACGGCGCTCGTTTCCACGATTTTGCTGACCTTGCTGTTTCTTAGCTTGGTCATTAAAGCGACGATTGTCGCGGTTGCCTTGACCTTGTTTTCCGCCATTACGACCGTCGTTTTTCTGACGGTTGCCGTTTTGTTGTTGGTCACGGTTATTGCCTTTATTTTGCTTGCGTCGTTCTGCCTGCTCTTTGGCACGGGCTTCACGCTCAGCCTTGAAATTACGGCTTTGCGGTTTAGCTACTGCTTTTTCTGTTTTAGGAGCAACTGGTTCAGCCGCTTTTGCCTCTTCCTTAGCTACAGCTGGTTTAGCTGGCTCAGATTTTTCGGCTTTCTTTTCTGCACTTGCTTTTGGTGCTGCAGGTTTTGCTTCTTCTTTCGGAGCAGCTGCGGACTTAAAGCTGGCAGCGATTTTTGCAGCGACAGCTTCTTCCACACTTGATGAGTGGCTTTTCACATCCAAGCCCAACTCTTTTGCACGCGCTACAACTTCTTTACTTTCTTTTCCAAGTTCTTTTGCGATTTCGTACAATCTTTTCTTAGACAAATCATGTCCTCCTCTTCTATTCCATAAGAGACCTCATTTTCTTTGTAAATCCAGCATCTGTCACAGCCAAAACCTTTCTTGATTTTCCGACTGCTATGCTTAATTCCAGTGTTGAAAACACGGTTACAATTTCTACTTGATAATAATGACTTTTATCTTGAATCTTCTTGGTCAGATTGGGTCCAGCATCATGGGCTAGAAAGACCAACTTGGCCTTGCCATCTTGAATGGCCTTGACCACCAATTCTTCACCCGATATGATCCGCCCTGCTCGCTGAGCGAGTCCCAAGAGATTGCTTATCTTTTGCTCATTCAAGTCCTAACTCTCTTCTTTTCACTTTGTGATCCACATAAGCGATCAACTCGTCATAAAAGCTTTCTTCCACTTCCATGTCAAAGCTACGGTTAAAGACCTTCTTCTTTTTCGCCTCTAGGGCTTCTTTATTGTCTAGCTTGATATAAGCGCCGCGGCCATTGGCCTTGCCTGTCGGATCGATAAAGACTTGTCCTTCCTTGTTCTTGACAATGCGGAGCAAATCACGCTTATCAATCACTTCATTGGACACAACAGACTTGCGCAAAGGGATTTTTCTCGTTTTCATCTTTCCCTCCTCTAGCAGCTTTTATTCTTCTACAGTATCGTTTTCTGCTTCCAAATCTACCGAACCAGCTTCTTCCATGGCTTCAAATTCGCTAGCAGACTTGATATCGATACGGTAACCAGTCAAGTGAGCCGCCAAACGAACGTTTTGCCCACGACGACCGATGGCAAGAGAAAGCTTGTTATCAGGAACAACCACCAAGGCACGTTTGCTGTCGTTTTCGTCAAAGATAACTTGGTCAACTTCAGCAGGAGCGATGGCATTGTAGATAAATTCAGCTGGATCTGCTACCCACTCGATAACATCGATGTTTTCTTCGATTGGTACCGTACGACCGCTCTTGGCATCGTAACGAGCTGGGTGGAATTTGCTAGTAATCTTCTTGATATTAGCACCACCACGTCCAACGATTGTACCGATAGCGTCCACGTTTGGATTGTGGCTACGAACGGCAACCTTCGTACGGTCACCAGCTTCACGAGCCACGCTCATGATTTCAACAGTTCCATCATAAACTTCTGGGATTTCTTGCTCCATCAAGCGTTTGATCATTTCTGGATGGCTACGGCTAACAAAGACGTTGACACCACGAGGGTTGTCTTCAACCTTGTAAACATAGACTTCAATACGATCATGGGAAGCAAAAACTTCTCCAGGAATTTGGTCTTGTTTTGACAATTGGGCTTCGATGCTGCCAAGGTTGACATAGATGAAGCGGTTGTCAAAGCGTTCTACTGTACCAGACATGATTTCTTGCTCATGTTCTTTGTAAGTATTGTAAGTGATGGCACGTGTTTGCTTGCGCATTTTTTCCATGATGGTTTGTTTGGCAGATTGAGCTGCTACACGACCAAACTCAGCAGGTGCTTCTTCAAACTTGATTTTATCACCAAGTTCATAGGCTGAATTAATGGCAAGAGCATCTTTCAAGCTGATTTCCAAACGGCTATCAAATACTTCATCAACAACTTCACGGACAGTATAAACTGTAAAGTCACCTGTTTTTTCGTTAAAGTCAATAGCTACGCTGTCTGATTGACCATAGCGTCTGCGATAAGCGGAACGAAGCGACTCTACTACTGCGTCGATGATATCTTCTTTTTTGATTCCCTTGTCTTCTTCCAAAATGCGGAAGGCCTCTAGCATTTCTTTACTCATGTTTTCTTCACTTTTGAATCCTCAAAAGCTATCCTTTCTTTTTCTATAATTTAACTGCTAAACGTGCTTTTGATACTAAACTGTATGGAATTTGGACAGTTTTCTTACGCGTCTTGTCCATATATTCCATAGTCAACTCGTCCTCTTCAAAGGCCAACAAGGTTCCTTCAAAGACCTTTTGCTTATCGATGGCTTGGTAGAGCCCGACATGGATGTATTTCCCAACCGCTCCAGCGACGGCATCCTTGGTTTTCAAAGGACGTTCCAAGCCTGGACTGGTGATTTCTAGGAAATATTGTTCTGGGAAGGGATCTGGCTTGATGGTGTCTAGGACAGGACTGATAATTTCTGTCAAGTCCGCCGTGTCGTTCAAGGTAATTCCTTCAGGTTTATCTACAAAAATACTGAGAATCATGTCACTGCCAATCTTTCCATACTCGATATCCACGAGTTCGAAAGGTGCTTGAATGACAGGTTCTACAACTTCTCTGACTAATTCTACGATTGTTGCGATTGCGTCCACCTCCTCATAAGCAAGAGGCGAAGATATTTCCCCGCCTCACTTTTCATATTCTTACTATTAGTATAGCACGTTTGCCAACTTATGTAAAGCAAAAGCACTTATACAGCCTGATTTCAGGCTATTTCTTAAAATTCTGCCTCAACACGGTAGATAACTTGTCCCTTGTTGGAGAATTTTTGCTCGTATTCTGTCATGACATTGCCTTCAAAATCACTGGCATGCAAATCTAGCCAGACACCGTTGAGCTTCATGCCATACTGAGAAAAGCTCACTAAACTGTACTCAAACAAGCCACGGTTATCCGTCTTGAAATGAATTTCTCCATTTTCAGGCAAGATACGTTTGAAGGTATCCAAGAAGGTCTTGTAGGTCAAACGACGCTTTTCATGGCGTTTTTTCGGCCATGGATCTGAAAAGTTCAGATACAAGCGATCAATCTCACCATCTTCAAAGTAGTCGGTCAAGTCAGAACCATCTACCCACAAGAGCTTGATGTTAGGCACTCCAACTTCAAGCACCTTGTCCAAAGCGTAGCTCAAAACAGACTTTTGAATATCAATCCCGATATAGTTGATGTCAGGGTTTTGCTTAGCCATACCTGAAACAAAGGCACCCTTTCCACTTCCAACTTCCACATGAATGGGATTGTCGTTTCCGAACAAGTTCCGCCATTTCCCCTTGGCTTCCAAGGGATTGAGGACCACATACTGGGGATTTGCCTCTAGTAATTCTGTCGCCCCTTTACGATTTCTAACTCTCATCTTCTCTTTCCATACTTGTCTCGGAAGTGACGTAAGCCATGAATCTCCCGATTGACATTTTCTAAATCTTGGTTCATATAATACTTGGAAATCTGGCTCAAATAAGACAATTGACCGTACCAATACAATTTATTTAATACCGTTTGATTGTACTTGTAACCGTAGTAGGTCAACCATTCCTTCCACTGATGTTCTGGAATATAATGGCAGAGCATATGGGCCACATCAAACATGCGGTCGGTCAAGCGAACCGAATCCCAATCTACCAAATAAATCAAGCCACTATCTGTCTCAATCCAATTACTATGTCGTACATCTCCATGGACAATGGTCGCATAGTCCTCTCTAAATCCTGGAATAGTCTGACGTAAATCAGCCATCACTTCACTGATAAAATGATTTTTACGCAAAGCATCTGGAGCCGTTTCCTGCCAAGACTGCAGTAAATCTACAGGTGTTTCCATGGCATAGCCCAAACGACTCAACTGCGTCATCAAAGGACGTGAGCGATGTAGGCGGGTTAAAATATTGACGATTTGCTTACGATTCATATCATAGGGGGTCAATATCTTGCCTGTCAACCATTCTTGAGCACACATATCACGCCCATCTGCCAAACGGCGACTCCATAATAATTGTGGAGCAATTTGTTCTCTAGCTAGACCAGGTAGGATTGGAGAGGTGTTCATTTTTACAAAGATGCGCTTCCCATCAGGATAGCTACCCATATAAGCCTTGCCACTTTTCCCAGGTATGGGAGTCAGTGTTAGCTCATTATCACCCAAATCCATTTCTTTCCTCCGTATAAAGTTTCCTTACTATTCTACTAGTTTTTGCCCTATTCGTCAACCGGTCCACACCCGATTCTCAAAGAAAAGCCTATGGGGTAACTTCTCAAAGTAACTTCCACTCACCTGACCAAAGTGGAAATTAGTCTAAAACGGATTTTTATGGTGGAATTAAGTGTG
>ERZ1023267.248-NODE-248-length-21871-cov-7.156949_pt1 | contig 21871 bp, 17 predicted proteins | sample MGYA00520905_ERZ1023267 | MGnify/ENA primary metagenome ERZ1023267 (study PRJEB32759, sample SAMN07749868) | skin metagenome | biome: transportation; feature: city; material: polyester macromolecule | host: Homo sapiens | place: Hong Kong:ISLAND line | collected...
GGCGACCAGCGCGCCGATGACGAGCAGGGCGAACGACGCCGCCAGCAACCCTGCGACGAGCACCATCATGCCGACCAACAGCAACGCACAACCGGCGACGAGTGCGCGTTCGGTCGGCACAGACCGACCGGCGATCTGTGCCGCTGCGGACGAGCCGAACAGCAGGAACACCAGGCCCCCGGCGAGCGCGGGCGAGTGGATGCCGAGCACGTGGGACACGAACGACGGGGTCACGCCGGTGAACGTACCCATCACCGCGAATCCCGCGAACGCCGCGATCGCGGCACGCACGAAGACCGCGCGTGTCTCCGGTGGCACCGACAGCTTCTGAACCGACAGTCGAGTCCCTGCCTTGCGCGTCACGGGCTCGGTCATGAACCAGATGCCGACGAACACGATTGCCAGCAGCACGAGGTCGACGATGAACGCGGTGCGCAGCGGCGCCGGGGCGAACTGCGCGAGCAGTCCGGCGATGAGTGGGCCGAGGCCGAGGCCGCCGATGTTGGCCGCGGTCGCGAGTGCGGGCGCGCGGTGACGCCAGCTCGGAGGTGCGAGTTCGATGACCGCTGCGGTCGCCGCACCTGCGTAGATACCTGCCGACAGGCCGGAGAGCACACGTCCGATCATGAGCTGCCACACCGGGCCCGCGGTCAGGAAGACGACGGCGCTGATCGCCGAGAGGATCGCGCTCTGCGGCGAGGCCAGCCCCATGACGTTGAGCGCCTGAAGCTGCGGGTAGAGCGTCAGGAACATCGCCGGGATGATGGCGAAGTACTTCGCCACGTCGTTGGCGATGGAGAAGGTGGTCAGCGCCCCGCGCGTCATCAGAAGCTGCTTGCCGATGCCGACGAGGAGACCCTCGCCCGCGTCGAGTCGTACGCCAAGGAACAGGGCATGTGGCTGGAGAAGGACGCCACCGAGCCGCAGTACTCCGAGTACATGGAGCTCGATCTCTCGACGGTCGTCCCGTCGATCGCAGGCCCGAAGCGTCCGCAGGACCGCATCGAACTGTGGGATGCCAAGAACGCGTTCCGCAAGGACATCCACAACTACGTCGAAGAGGGCAACACCCCCAAGCTCAACGGAGTCGACGAGGCCAACGAGGAGAGCTTCCCCGCCTCGGACTCCCCCGCCATCGACCCCAATGGCGCGAAGCTTTCGTTCGCCGATGACGACTACGAGCCCGCCCACAACGCCAGCAAGGGTGCTGAGGGTCGTCCGTCGAAGCCCGTCAAGGTGTCCTCGACCGAGCGTGGCGACATGATCCTCGACCACGGCATCGTGACGATCGCGTCGATCACGAGCTGCACCAACACGTCGAACCCGTCGGTCATGATGGCCGCCGGTCTGCTCGCGAAGAAGGCCGCCGACAAGGGCCTGACGCGCAAGCCGTGGGTCAAGACGTCGATGGCGCCCGGTTCGAAGGTCGTCACCGCGTACTACGACGCCGCAGGTCTGTGGGAGAGCCTCGAGAAGGTCGGCTTCTACCTCGTCGGTTACGGCTGCGCGACCTGCATCGGTAACTCGGGTCCGCTCGAGCAGGAGATCTCGGACGCGATCAACGCGAACGACATCACCGCGACGGCCGTCCTGTCGGGTAACCGCAACTTCGAGGGCCGCATCAGCCCCGACGTGAAGATGAACTACCTCGCGTCCCCGCCGCTCGTCATCGCCTACGCGCTGGCCGGCACGATGGACTTCGACTTCGAGTCCGACGCCATCGGCAAGGACAACGAGGGCAACGACGTGTTCCTCAAGGACATCTGGCCGTCCGCCGAAGAGGTCGACGCCGCGATCAAGGGCGCGATCAAGAAGGACCTGTTCACGAAGGAGTACGCCGACGTCTTCGCCGGTGACGAGCGCTGGCAGAGCCTGCAGACGCCCGAGGGCAAGACCTTCGCGTGGGACGAGAAGTCGACGTACGTGCGCAAGCCGAACTACTTCGACGGCATGAAGATGGAGACGACGCCGGTCACCGACATCAAGAGCGCTCGCGTGCTCGCGAAGCTCGGCGACTCCGTCACGACCGACCACATCAGCCCGGCCGGCAACATCAAGGCCGACAGCCCGGCGGGCAAGTACCTCGCCGAGCGTGGCGTCGAGCGCAAGGACTTCAACTCCTACGGCTCGCGTCGCGGCAACCACGAGGTCATGGTGCGCGGTACGTTCGCGAACATCCGTCTGAAGAACCAGCTCCTCGACGGCGTCGAGGGCGGCTTCACGCGCAACTTCCTCAACGGTGGTGAGCAGACGACGATCTTCGAGGCGTCCGAGGCCTACCAGGAGGCCGGCGTTCCGCTCGTCGTCCTCGGTGGCAAGGAATACGGCTCGGGTAGCTCGCGCGACTGGGCTGCCAAGGGCACGCGTCTGCTCGGCGTCAAGGCCGTCATCGCCGAGTCGTTCGAGCGCATCCACCGCTCGAACCTCATCGGCATGGGCGTGCTGCCGCTGCAGTTCCCGGCCGGCAAGACCGCGGACGACCTGGGCCTCGACGGCACCGAGACGTTCGAGATCACCGGCATCGAGGCGCTCAACGAGGGCACGACGCCGAAGACGGTCAAGGTCGTCGCGTCGAAGGACGGCGGCGAGCCGATCGAGTTCGACGCGGTCGTTCGCATCGACACCCCCGGTGAGGCCGACTACTACCGCAATGACGGCATCCTGCAGTACGTGCTACGCAACCTGGTGAAGAACGCCGCCTGAGCGATCTGACCCACCTGCACGAGCGACGCGGCCCGGTTCCCCTTCGGGGAGCCGGGCCGCGTCGTCGTGTCGAGCAACTTCCTGCTTCTGGCGCGGTAACGCCGTCGTCCATGCTAAATTGCTAGCAAGATAACAAGGAGGGGTGATGGTCGAGAATCGTCCGAAAAAGGCACAGTTCAACGTCTACCTACCTGCGGACCTGGTTCGAGAGATCAAGCACCGCAGCATCGACGAGGGGCTGAGCCTGTCCGCCTTCGTCGAGCACGTCATGAGCGACTACCTCGAGGAGAAGCGATGAAAGAGCAGGGCACGCAGCGCGTGGCGGTGAGGCAGATCGTGTTCACCGGCTATGTCGAGCGATGGAGTGACCTGGCGCGGGCCCTGGGAGGCGACCCGGTCGTGACCTCGCCCGAGTACGCCGAGTTCGAGATGTCGGGCGGTGGGTTGCTGGGCGTGCATGCCGCCTCCGACGAGGCGCCGACCGGCTCCTGCGCGTTGCAGGTCGTCGTCGCCGATCTCGATGCCGCGCGCGGCGCCCTGGCCGCGGTGGGGGTTGGCGGAACGATGGTGACGGAGGACTTCGGCCGCGTGCTCGACGTGCACCGCGGCCCTGCGGGGCCGGACGTCGCCGTCGTCGAAGGACGGGTGCCGACGGGGCCGCGACGACCGGGTGCGCTCATGGTGACGCCGCTGTCGTTGGTCGGCGAGATTGACACGACCGTCACGGCGTTCGAGGCGTTGGGTCTCCACCCGGTCCTGCGCAGTGACGCGGGCACCTTCGTCGAGATGGTCGCGGCGGGCGGCGGCGAGGTGCTCGTCCACGAGGGGGAGGGCGGTGCCGCACTGTCGTTCCAGATCGACGCGCTCGACGATCTCGAGCGCCTGTGCCGCGAGGCCGGGGTGGAAGTCGAGATCGTCGACGAGACCTATGGGCGCACCGCGCTCATCAGCGCCCCCGACGGGCCTCGCGTCTGGGTGAACGAACGCCAGCGCGACTTCTACGGCTACGAACGACTCGCCGACGCTGCGTCCGTCTGAGGCCGCGGGCCCCTCGGCGGCGCGGGAGGTTGAGGTGATTCGCGCTCCATGAGGCACGAATCACCTCAACCTTCGGGCGGGTTTCGTGCGGACGCAGGTGCCGGAGTGCTCGACGCCAGGGTCAGCCGCCGAAGTGGCGGCGCGGGTTGTCGACGAGCATCGTCGTGATCTGAGCATCCTCGACGCCGCGCTCACGCAGGGCCGGCAGGACGTCCTCGCTGATGTGGCGGTAGTTCCAGTTCGGCACGGCCGCCTTGCGTGCCTCGGCGGGAAACCAGTCGATGGAACACGACGCGTCATGCGCGAGGACGACGCGCTCGGTGTACCCACGTCGGCACAATTCCGCGACGGTGTCGACGCGTTCTTCGAAGGGCAGCAGCACGTCGAGGCCGAAGCGGTCCATGCCGAGGTAGCTGCCTGCGTCGGCGAGGCGGCACAGGTAGTCGAGGTCCGTCGAGTCGCCGCTGTGACCGATGATGACCCGGCTCAGGTCGGCGCCTTCCTCCGCCAGCACGCGTTGCGCGACGAGCCCCGATTCGCTCGCGGCGTGCGTGTGCACTGTGATCGGCGCGCCGCTCTGCGCGCTCGTCGCGCCGACGGCACGCATGACGCGTTCGACGCCGGGCGTCAGGCCCTGCTCCTCGATGGCGCACTTGAGGAATGCGGCACGCACTCCGGTGTCGGCGATGCCGTCGTTGAGGTCCTTCAGGAAGAGCTGCACCATCGGCTCGGGCTGGTCGAACAGCAGCCCCGGCCCGCTGTGGTGGAACTGGAACGGCACCTCGTTGTAGGTGTAGACGCCCGTCGCGACGATGATGTTCAGCTTCACCTGCTGCGCGATGCGCTGCACCCGGGGGATGTAGCGCCCGAGCCCCAGCACGGTGGGATCCATGATCGTGTCGATGCCGAGCCCCTCGAGCTGCGTCAGCTGCTCGACGGCATCGGCGATCTGGGCCTGCTCGTCCCACTCGGCATAGTTGAGACGGTATTCCTCGTTCATCACGAAGATGTGCTCGTGGACGAGAGTCGCACCCATCTGCTCGACGTCGATGGGGCCGGTGACGGTCTGGACCTGCGTCATGGTGTTGCTCCTTCGTCGGTGGTCCACTCGATGGCGCGCTTGAGGATCTTTCCGGTGGCGCCCTTGGGCAGTGCGTCGTCGAAGCGGATGAGGTGGGGCACCTTGTACGCGGACAGCTGCTCCTTGAGCCACGCGCGCAGCTCGTCGGCGCTCAGTTCGCGCCCCGGCGCCAGGACGACGACGGCTGCGACCTCCTCGCCGTAGCGCTCGTCCGGCACGCCGATGACGGCTGCCTCGACGACGTCGGGGTGGCTGTAGAGCACCTCCTCGACCTCGCGGGGGTAGACGTTGTACCCACCGCGGATGATGAGGTCCTTCGCCCGGTCGACGATCGCCAGGTAGCCTTCCCCATCGAGACGGCCCAGGTCGCCGGTGCGCAGCCAACCGTCGCTCAGATCCGCGGCGGTGGCCGCCTCGTTGTTCCAGTACCCCTTCATGACCGTCGGGCCCTTGACGAGCACCTGTCCGACCTCACCGACGGGCGCGCGGCCCCCGTCGAGGCTCTCGATGACGATCTCGGTGTCGGGCAGCGCGACGCCGACGGTGCCGGCGCGCTGCTCGATGCCGTCGCGGTGGTAGCTCGCGGCGCCCGTCGTCTCCGTCAGGCCGTACCCCTCGAGGATGGTGCAGGCGAAGCGACGCTCGAAGGCGGCGATGACCTCGACCGGCAGACTCGCACCGCCGGAGGCCGCGAGGCGCAGGTCGGGGCAGTCCTTCGGCCCGAAGTCGCCCTCGACGTGGACGAGGTAGTTCCACATCGTCGGCACACCCGCGACGACGTTGATCTCGTGGTCGCGGATCATCGCCAACATCGCGCGTGGTTCGAAGGGAGAGAGCACCGAGAACGACCCGCCGGCCAGCATGACGGTGTTCATGCACACGCACTGACCGAAGACGTGGAACAGGGGGAGCGCGGTACCGAACTTCTCCGTCGATGCGAAGTTCAGCTGCGTGATGAACGCGCTCGCCACAGCGAACAGGTTCGCCACCGTCAGCTGCACCCCCTTGGGGCGGCCGGTCGTGCCGGAGGTGTACAGCAGGATGGCCGTGTCGTCGTCAGCGCGCTCGACGGGTTCGTCGAGCGGGGCCCGCGTGGCGGCGTCGGCGCCGGCATCGAGGATGACGAGGTCCATCGTCAGCTTGCTCGCGACGCGTTCGCCAGCCGCGGCGCTCGCGTGCCACGCGACGATGTGCCGAGCGCCCGAGTCCGTCGCCACGTATTCGATCTCTGCGGGAGTGGACATCGTGTTGAGAGTCACCGCAATCGCCCCGACGGCCTGCGCGGCGTAGTAGGCGACGGCGAACTCCGGAACGGAGGGGGCGATGAGCAGGACTCGGTCGCCCTGGCTGATGCCGCGGTCACGTAGATGCCCCGCGAACGCGGCCACCTTGTCCCTCAGCGTGGTGTAGTTCCAGGTCGTGCTCGGGCTGCGAAGTGCGGGGCGCTCGGGTGCGCTCGTTGCGTGTGTCCAGATCGGGTCGGCCATGTTCGGCATGCGTCACCTCATGTCATCGTGATGTGAATCACGGTAGAGGTGAGAGGCGACTCTTGGGCGTTATTCGGCAGTTCGAGTGAGTCGGCAGGCGCGCGACGTGACGTCGCCCGCCCCGATGTTGCCCGGGAAACGGGGCGCCGATGTCGCGAAACCCGGGCAACATCGGCGCCGCCGATGGATCAGAGGATGCGGCTCGTCAGCGTCACTCCGGGGCTGACGGCCTCGAGCGCCTCGCACAGGGCGTCGCGCACCTCGGTGGCGCGCTGCTCGCCGTCGCCGGGCTCGACGTCGAGGACATCGCAGATGAAGATCGCGTTCGTCGTCTCGCCCGTCAGACGCGTGCGATAGCACTGACGCCAATTCCAACGGCGGCAGGTGACGCCGGCGTCGTCACGCCAGACGACTTCGCCGGCGTCGGGGTGCTCGATCGTCTCGGCGCCCGAGGACATCGTCGAGAACTCCTCGTCGCCGGTGGCGCGCGTGAGGCGCAGCGCACCGTCGTAGGCGTCGAGATCCTCACCGCCGAGGGGCGTCTGGTGGCGCACGGACACCGCGTTGTAGGCATCCGTCAGCGCGTTGACGCGGGGGAGGGCGTCGGCTCGGCGCAGCAGCGCCTCCGCCGAGTTGCGTGTGCGCTGCGGTTTCGCGCCGAACGCGCGGTACGCATCGCGCCAGGCCGCGATGTGCGGCAGTTCCTCGGGAGGGGTGTGCTCGAGCATGCCGCGTACGTGCTCCTCGGCGGAGAACAGCAGCGTCTCGCTCTCCTCGTTCGACGCACCGCTGTGCAGACCCCGCGCGACGACGAGAACGGCACGGTAATCGGGGCGCAGTTCGCGCACGGAGTCATCGATGGAAGCGGCTTCGAGCCAGGCGTCGAAAGTAGTCATGGGCCCATTCTCGCGCGGACGGCACGACGCGTGGGTGCCCCCGGGTGGGGCTGTGTCTCGAGGCGGTGGCCGCACCGGTGCTGCCGCAGCGCCCCTGTTCACGGGCGTGACGCACGATCTCCCGCGCCGCGGTGATGTGTGTCACACTCAAGAGGCTGATGGCGGGGCGGGCAGCGCGCCGACGAGTGACGGGGGAATTCTGCGATGGAGACACTGACGCGACGTGGCGCGATTCGACACGCCGGCCTCGCTGCGGCGACGACGGCCCTCGTGATCGACGGGGCGCCGCAGGCTTTCGCAGCGGTTCCTGCGTCGAGGCAGGTGGCCCGTGCGGGGGCAACGTCGGTCCTCGTGCGACGGACGACCGCGACGCTTTCCTACCGCGTCAACGTGCGCGATCAGCCCACGCTGGAACCGCGCGCCCGGATCGTCGGGACGCTGGCGAGCACCACGACGCTGACAGGCTCTTACGACGCGAGCGGCCTGTGGTTCCGCATCGCCGAGGGTGGGTTCAAGGGGCGGTGGGTGACGTCCGCAGTCCTCGTCGCGACGACGGCGCGCGCGGTGAACGGCCGTCTGCCGATGTCGGCCGTCACGCGACTGCCGAGCTGGAGCGTCAACGTCAGCAACCTGCCGCACGAGCCGCGGTATCTCTCGCGCGCGGCGGCCGTCGGATATCTCGGACTGGCCGCGGCTTTCAAGGCTCGTTTCGGTGTGGCGCTGACGATCACCGAGGCCTACCGCACCCTGAGCCGTCAGCAGCTGCTCTACCGCACTCTCGGCTACCCCCGCGCGGCCGTCCCCGGCACCTCGAACCACGGGTTGGGCAACGCGATCGACTTCGGCATCGCCCGCACGAACGCGATCAACTCGCCTCTGTACTTCGGGCGTTCTTACGACGTGTGGCTGACGGCCAACTCCAAGCGCTGGGGATTCGACCGCCCCGACTACAGGGATCGGCGCGGGTCCAACCCCGAGTGGTGGCACTACAACTTCGTCGGGTGACGACGGTGACGGAGGTCGCAACCGCTGGGTGAACCGCGCAGGCCATCAGTTGCTCGACGATTACGCGTCTGCACGAGGAATGCGCCGTACATTCGTCTTGCAGACGCGTAATGGTCGAGCGGCTATCGGGGCGGGTGGCGGTTGCCGTCAGTCGACACGCGTCGGCCGCCAGCACCCGTGGGGTACCGGCGGCCGAGATGATGCGTGTGAGGCTGGTCGCGATCAGCCGTGCGGCGTCAGCGTCATGTTGATCGTGTTGCCGGGGCCGGCCACCTGGCTGTTGACGAGGCTCGTCGACAGGCCACAGTTGGCGAAGTTCGGGATGGTGAACGTGCCCGAGAGGTTGATCGGGTCGAACAAGCCACCCTGCTTGCCCGTCACGGTCAGCGTGATGGGGCTGCTCGTGCGGCAGTTCTTGCCGACGAGGTTGATGAGGCCCTTACCCGTGGCCGAGACATCCTTGATGTGGAGGTTGACCTTCTGGGTCTGCACGATCTTGTGCGTGTTCGGGTCGATCGTTCCGACGGCCTTGCCGACGGGTTCCTGCGAGATCGTCGCGATGGCGATCTGCAGCTTGCCGAGCTTCACCGGCATCTTGAAGTCCTTGAGCATGATGTCGGAGCTCAGGTCGCCCTTCTCGACGTGGAGGGTGGAGAAGGTGAAGCCGGTCGTCGTCGAGGACTGCCCGGACTTCTTGATCGTCGTCGTCGCCGACGTGTCGTAGCCGAGGTTCCAGATGGTGTCCTTCGTCGTGTCGCTCGTCGCGGCCTGCGCGCCGGGCGCAGCCATCGTGACGGTGCCGGCCACGGCGGTGGCGACGAGGGCGATCTTGGCGGTACGGCGTGTGGTGAACATGCTCATCCTTCGATAGTCGATGTGAACCGAGTCACGACGTTAACAAGATCATCACGGCGTCGCCACCGGTTCGAGCTGATTTCACCCACTCAACTTACTTTTTCGTAACCACCAACGTTACTTCCGCGTATCCACGCGGGGGCAAGAGTGACGAGGAGGCCCGCGACGCACAGCACGAGCGGGACGGCGGCCGAACGGCCGAGCCACTGCGTCACGGTGGGCAGCCAGAACGGGTACAGGCCGGGCAGCACGATCGACGCCGAATAGACGCTGCCGTAACCGCGCGAACGTCGCGACTCGGGGAAGTGTTCGGCGAGGTAGGCGCCGACCGGGCCGTAGGCGGAGACGGTGACGATCTGGACGGCCGCGGCGGCGATCGTCGTGGCGACGATGCTGCCCGATGACGCCGCGTGCATCGCCGCGAGATAGGCGGCGGGGGCGGCGATGCAGGCCAGTGCTCCGAACGCCATGAAGAAGCGTGAACGGCCCACACGCGTCGAGACGGCACCCGCCGCGGCCATCGTCGGCGCACTGAAGGCCGTCGCGACGAGCATGACGAGCCCGACGTCATGGGGGGAGAAGTGCGGGCGCAGCGAACTCGTCAGCACCGAGACGCCCATCATCGTGAACAACCACAGCCCCGTCATGAGGGTGAACAATGCGGCCACGACACGGCCCGTCACGCGCTCTTCCTCGTCGTCGGTCGCGACGTGCGCGGCGGGATCGCGCTTGTCGGATTCGTGGGAAGAGTGGCTGTGACCTGCCGGCCCGGCGTGCGCTGACCTCGCGGTGAGGGCCAGGGCCAACGGCAGGAGTGCGCCGACGACGAACAGCAGGCGCCACCCCCACGTGGTGTACGCGCCGCCGAGTGAGGCCGTCAGCATCATCGTGGCGGCAGCGATGGTGGCGTTCGCGAGGGGTGACATCGCCATGACGAGGCCGCTCAGGTGGCCGCGTCGTTGCGGCTCTGTGAGCGCGAGGGCGCGGGGGATGGCCGCGGAGTACTGCCCGCCGAGGAAGAATCCGGCGGCGAAGCGCAACGCCAGGAGAGCGGCCACGGCCCACGTCGAGGTGTGCAGGGGGAGCGTCACCATGAGGCCGGTGCACACGCTCAGGCCGAGCAGTGCGCCGCGTGACACGCGGGCTCGTCCGCGACGATCGGCCAGGGTGCCGAGGGCGAACGCCCCGAGGGGGCGGCCCAGGAGTGTCGCGGCGAAGACGAGGCCGTCGGGAATCGTCGAACGCGTCGACAGCACCCCACCCAGCGCAATGACGGGCAGGAAGATGTCGAACTGGTCGACGAAGTTTCCGACGAGGGCGCTGCGGCGGGCCTCGCGCCGTTCTGGGGTGGCGGCGGCCGGCGCCAGGCGCGGCGCATCGTCGTGGGCAGGGGAAGGGGCAGGCGTCAGGGTAGACACGATCGAACACTCCCTACGGCGGCATGAACCGCATCAGGTTGGACGGTCGGCATGGCGATGCCCTCTCAGCCCGCGCCTCGGGCTCCCGTGTGACGGGCTCAGCATGCCACAGAGCACCCGGCTTCGGGGGCGTGTCTCGCGCCGGTCTGCGGGTCTCGTGGGGCGGTCATCAAATAGAACACGTGTTCGAACAATGGGGTACGCTGGGGTCATGTCGGACGAGGTGAACACCGGCCCTCCGGGCTGGCCGAGAGGTGTGCCGCCGCCGGGTGCGCCGGGGTGGCAGGAGGCGGCGACGCAGTGGCTGCTCGATCAGTGCCCCTCGGATTTTCGCGCCTACGACGCATGGCGCCGTCACCCGGTGGCGCTCGCTTGGGTGGCGACGTGGCATGTCGACGCTCAACTCGGCGCGATGCGCGAGTCATATCGCCGCATCCGCGTCGACCTCGCTGACGAGCTGCCACCGCGCGCGGTGCCGCAGGTGATGGAGCACCTGTCCGCGGAGGGGCTGCGGTTGCGTGCCACGGCGCGCGCCGTCCGTCTCGTGCACGAGGCGATGCGCGGCAAGACGTTCGTCCCTCGGCTGTGATGCGCCGGCGTTCGGGGCGGGTGCGTGGGCGGGCAGAGTCCCGGCCTTTGAACTCCGACGGCGCTACCGGCTCCGACGGGGGTGCGACGGGAGGGTGCCCCCGCCCGCATGGCGGCTGCGCGGTCGACGACCTAGACTCAGGAGACTGCACTTTCGAAAGGCTGAGTGAGACGTGACGCTGCTGGAAACCATCTCGGGTCCGGACGATCTCAAGCGAATCCCCGCCGAGGAGCTCGACGCGCTCGCCGCCGAGATCCGTCAGTTCCTCGTAGAATCCGTCTCCAAGACGGGCGGGCACCTGGGCCCCAACCTGGGTGTCGTCGAGTTGAGCATCGCGATGCACCGCGTCTTCGACTCGCCGAAGGACACGTTCGTCTTCGACACCGGCCACCAGAGTTACGTCCACAAGCTGCTGACGGGGCGTCACGACTTCAGCAAGCTCAAGAAATCCGGCGGATTGTCGGGTTACCCGAGCCGCGAGGAGTCCGAGCACGACGTCGTCGAGAACTCGCACGCCTCGACGTCGCTGAGCTGGGCCGAGGGCATCGCCAAGGCGCGCCGCCTCAAGGGTGAGAGCGACCGTCACACCGTCGCCGTCATCGGTGACGGCGCCCTGACCGGCGGCATGGCGTGGGAGGCGCTCAACAACATCTCCGCCGACGCCGACCTGCCGCTCGTCATCGTCCTCAACGACAACGAGCGCTCCTATGCCCCGACGATCGGCGGGATGGCGCACCACCTCGCGACGATGCGCACGATGCACACCTACGACCAGGTGCTCGACTGGGGCAAGAACCGCCTGCAGGCGACGCCGAAGGTCGGGACGAAGATGTACGAGGCGCTGCACGGCGTGAAGCGTGGTCTCAAGGACATCGTCTACCCCGACACGGGCGTCTTCGAGAGCCTCGGCATCAAGTACCTCGGCCCGATCGACGGACATGACGAGGCGGCGGTCGAGGCCGCGCTGCGCCGCGCTCGCGACTACGGCCGGCCGACCCTCGTGCACGTCATCACGCAGAAGGGCCGCGGCTACGAGCCCGCGTTCTCCGACGAGGCCGACCAGTGGCACGGCATCGGCAAGTTCAACCCCGAGACGGGCCTGCCGTTCGAGGTGAGTGGCCGCATCTGGACCGACGAGTTCAGCGACGAGATGGTCGCCCTCGGCGCCGAGCGCGACGACATCGTCGCCATCACGGCTGCCATGCTCATCCCCGTCGGGCTCGACGGGTTCGCGAAGAAGTACCCCGAGCGCGTGTTCGACGTCGGCATCGCCGAGCAGCACGCCGTCACGATGGCGTCCGGGTTGTCGTACGGCGGCCTGCACCCCGTCGTCGCCGTCTACGCGACGTTCCTCAACCGCGCGTTCGACCAGCTGCTCATGGACACCGCACTGCACCGTCAGGGCGTGACGTTCGTGCTCGACCGTGCCGGCGTCACCGGCTCCGACGGCGCCTCGCACAACGGCATGTGGGACATGTCGATCTGCTCGATCGTGCCCGGCCTGCACCTCGCCGCCCCGCGCGACGGCGCACAGGTGCGCGAACTGCTGCGCGAGGCCGTCGACATCGACGACGCGCCGAGCGTCATCCGCTTCCCCAAGGGCGACGTCGCCGACCCGCTCGTCGCCGAGAGACGTCTCGGTCGCCTCGACGTCATGCGTGAACCCGACGGCGGCGACGGCGTGGACGTGCTGGTCGTCGGTGTCGGGTCGATGGTCTCGACGGCACTCGGCGTCGCCGATCTGCTCACCGATCAGGGCCGTCGCGTCCAGGTCGTCGACCCGCGCTGGACCTACCCGGTGGCCGACGAACTCGTCGACCTCGCCCGCGCCGCGGGCCGGGTCGTCGTCATCGAGGACAACCTCGTCGAGGCGGGCGTCGGCAGCGCCGTCGCGCGACGCCTGCGTGAAGCCGGTGTGCGCACGCCGCTCGACACGTTCGGCATTCCCAAGGAGTTCCTCGTCCACGCCTCGCGCGGCGAGGTGCTCGCGACCGTGGGGCTGACGGCCGCCGACATCGTCGACGCTCTCGGGCGCGACGACGCAGCACTCACGCGCGCCGATGCGTACGACGGTGGTGCACACGCGCCTGGCGGCGGTGCAGGCACCCGCGACGGTGACGCAGGCACGCAGGCCGCGGGACGTGATGCCGGTGCGACGGGTGATCTCGGGGACGCCATGCCGGTCGCCGCTCACGCCGACATCGACTGAGCGGTCGAACGACGTGGTGAAGTCACCCGATCTTCCTGTTCTCCCCGGCTCTGATCAGGTCGCGCCCGCGAGCGCGATCTGGAGCAGTGAGACGTGGCGCTGGGAGGCCGTGCGCTGGATGGACACGGCCCTCGCGCGGCGCGGTCTCGAACGTGTGCCGACGACGCCGTTGCAGCCGCGGGTGCGTCCCTGGTCGACGGTGCTCGTCGCCGAGACGACCGATCAAGGGCGCGTGTGGTTCAAGGCGACGAGCCCGGAGATGAGCCCCGAGGCCGCCATCCTGCGCGCGTTGCGTTCCGTCACGCCCGACGCGGTTCCGGTCGTGTGGGCCGACGACCCCGAGCGCGGCTGGCTGCTCATGCCCGATCAGGGCCCGGTGCTTCGTGACGTCCAGCGTGACGACGACGCCGTCAGCCTCATGTCGTCCGTGGTGCGACGCTACGCGCGACTGCAACGCTCGTCGACGCGGGTCGTCGATCAACTGCGCGACGCGGGCGTGCCCGACATGTCGCCGCGCGAATCGGCTCGCCGGTGGCAACGCCTTGGGCTCAAACCCGACACGACACGTGAGGTGCGCCGCGCCGCGCAGCGGCTCGACGCCGTCGGGTTGCCGCTGACCATTCAGCACGACGACCTGCACGCCGGCAACGTCTTTGCCGACGGCACCTCGGCGGGCGCTCACGACGCGCGCATCTTCGACTGGGGCGACGCGAGCGTCGGCAACCCGCTGTGCTCGCTGCTCGTCCCGCTCGAGCGCATCGGCGAGGGCCTCGACGACGACGCCGCCCGCGCAGCCCGTGAGCGCATCCTGCGCGCCTACCTCAGCGTGTGGAGCGACGTCGTCTCGAGCACTGCGCTGAGCGCCGCCGTCGACGACGCCCTGCTCATCGCCCGGGTCGGGCGCGTCTTCACGTGGCAGCGCGCCCTGACGCGCGCGAGTGCCGACGAGCGGCACGCGTGGGGTGTGCACGGACGCCGGTTGATCGCCGAGATCAACCGTTCCCTCGGGCATGCGCCCGAGCCGTCGCACGACTGACGCATCGCGCTCGCGAGCCGTCAGAGCTTGGGCGTCAGCACCTCGACGCGGTTGCCGAACGCGTCGCGGCAGTGGAAGCGTTCGTAGCCGTCGAGGGTGTGGCGCTCGGCCCAGTTCACGTCGAAACCGGCGCCCTCGATGCGCGCGGCAAGGGCCTCCAGGGCAGCTGTCGATTCGACGAGGAGGGCGGGGTGGGCCTTCATGGCGGGGACGAACGGTTCGTCGATCCCGAGGTGGATCTCGGCCGCGACGGCGCCGTCGTCAGCGAACGCGCGGAACCACGCGCCGCCGCGCTGCGCGAGCACGCCGGGTTTGGCGACCTCGTCGAGGCCGAGGGCATCGCGGTAGAAACGTCGGGCGTCGTCCTCGCGACCCTCGGGCATCGAGACCTGGACATGATGCAACGTGAGCATGAGGCGCCTTCCGGTGAAAGTATCTTGACGTAAAGATACTTTCGCCGGATACCCGCCGTGTCAACGATTCTCGACGGTCGCGGCTCAGCGATCGCGCCTCGCCACTTCGGCGCACTCCCAACCACGTGCGTCCAGCACACCGCACCTGGCCTCTGCACGGCCACGCCATCAAAGACGAGGTCCGCGCTGCAGGCTGACGAAACCAGGCGATCGCCCGTCGAGCCGCTCTGCTCAGCCCCATTCACCCCGTTCGACGAGGACGTCCTTGAGCACGTCGGCGCGGTCGGTGATGAGGCCGTCGACGCCGAGGTCGAGCAGACGCTCCATGTCGGCGCGCTCGTTGACCGTCCACACGTGGACGTCGAGCCCGGCGCCGTGCAGGACGCGCAGGAGTCTCGGCGTCAGCACGCGCAGGCGGCCCTGACGTTCGGGGATCTGCACGGCGTCGATGCCGTGCGCAAGGCGCGCGACGAGGGGCGAACCGAGCACCGGCAGGTGCGCCGCGAGCCACAGCGCGGTGGTGCGCGACTGCCCTGGCGATGAACGGACCGGTCGCGTCAGGCCGGCGAGGACGGCTCGGCGCCGCGCGTCGGAGAAGGAGGCGATGCGGACGCGATCGTGCGCGCCGCACCGTTCGATGCACTCGATGAGCGGTGTGACCGCCCCGGCCGATTTCACGTCGATGTTGACGCACACCTGCGGCAGTTGCGTCAGCAATTCCTCGAGTCGCGGGATCGGCTCGTGCCCGGCGATGCGCGCCCGTGCGACCACCTCCCATGGCAGGTGCGCGATCGCGCCGGCCCCGTCGCTCGTGCGGTCGAGGGTCGTGTCGTGGAAGGCGACGAGCACCCCGTCGACGGTCGCGTGCACGTCGGTCTCGACCCACCGGTAGCCGTGCTCGGCGGCAGCGCGGAACGCCGCCATCGAGTTCTCCAGGGCATGCGAGGTGCCACCGGAGAAACCGCGGTGGGCCAGGGCGACGGGCCGCGACGCGAGATGTGAGGTTGCCTTGGTCATGAGCAGCGGTCCTCACGTGCGACGGGAGACGAAACGGGTTCCCGCATCGTGCCACAGCCGGGCGTCCGGGGTGCTCATTCGGCATCGCGGCCATCAGCGGTGTTCGGTCGGCAGGCGGCATCGTCCAGCACGCACGGTCGCGGCAGACCCCCGCGGACCGAACTCGATCGCGAGCAGCTCCAAGCGAGTACCGGCCAGTAACAACTTGAGATGTGGTCTGCGATCCGGAAGAGTCGTGACTTCCGACCACACGATGGACACCAGGGAGGACATCGCATGCAAGACGAAGAACCGAAGGCCGACGGCCCGCCGGGCGCCACCCCGGCAACGGCGATCACCGACGACAGCGCTGCGCCGGAGACGGAGGCCGCAACCCCGCAGACACCCGAGGAAGCGGCGCGCCACGAGGGCGAGTCGTCGGACCCGCTGCCCTCCGATCTGTCTGACGCCGCGCAGATCGCCGAGGACGACGACGACGAGGTCATCGCAGAGAAGTTGCGACGCCAGGGCGTGCGCCTCGGCAAGGGCGGAGTCGCGCCACGCGTCTTCTGGCCGGCACTCATCGTCATCCTCGCGGTGGCCGTGCTCGGCGTCGCCTTCCCCGACGGCACCGGTGAGGTGCTGACGAACATGCAGTCATGGATCGTCACGAACTTCGGCTGGTACTACATGCTCGTCATCGGCGGGTTCATCGCCTTCGCCGCCTTCATGGGTCTCAGCCGCTACGGCTCGATCAAGCTCGGCGACGACGACGAGAAGCCCGAGTTCGGGGTCTTCTCCTGGTTCGCGATGCTGTTCGCCGCGGGCATGGGCATCGGCCTGGTCTTCTACGGCGTCGGTGAGCCACTCACCTACGCGACGACGATGCCGAAGCCCGGCTGGCCCGAAGGCGAGGCCGAGCGTTCACAGCTCGCGATGGCGCAGACCTTCGTCCACTGGGGTCTGCACCCGTGGGCGATCTACGCCGTCATCGGGCTGGCCCTCGCGTACGCGATCCACCGTCGCGGCCGCCCCATCTCGATCCGGTGGGCTCTCGAGCCGATCCTGGGCGAGCGCGTCAAGGGTTGGATGGGCGACCTCGTCGACATCCTGGCCATCTTCGGCACCGTGTTCGGTGTCGCGACATCGCTGGGTCTCGGCGTGCAGCAGATCGCCTCCGGTCTGAAGTCCATCGGCATCCTCGACAGCACGGACAACACGACCCTCGTCATCCTCATCGTGTGCATCACGTTCCTGTCGACGCTGTCGTGTGTCTCCGGCCTCGGCAAGGGGATCAAGTGGCTGTCGAACATCAACCTCAGCCTCGCCGGTCTGCTGCTCATCTCGGTGCTGCTGCTCGGCCCGACGCTGTTCCTGTTCCAGAACCTCACCGAGGCGCTCGGTGCCTACCTCGCCAACGTGCTCGGCATGACCTTCGACGTCGGTGCCTACACGGGGGAGAAGGGCGCTGACTGGAACTCTGCGTGGACGATCTTCTACTGGGGCTGGTGGATCAGCTGGGCGCCGTTCGTCGGCGTCTTCATCGCCCGCATCTCCCGCGGGCGGACGATCCGCGAGTTCATCGCCGGCACGCTTCTCGTGCCCACGCTCGTCGGGTTCGTCTGGTTCGCCGTCATGGGCGGCGCCGGCATCCACCGTCAGCTCTTCGGTGACGGCGGTCTCGTCGACAAGACCGACGGTGTCGTCGCGGAGAAGGTGCTGTTCACGGTGCTGCAGGACATGCCGCTCGGGCAGGTGCTGTCCGTCATCGCGATCCTGCTCGTCGCCGTCTTCTTCATCACCTCCTCCGACTCGGGTTCACTCGTCGTCGACATGCTCGCCTCCGGTGGTCACCCCAACCCGCCGACGTGGTCGCGTGTGCTGTGGGCCCTCATGGAAGGTGCCATCGCCATCGGCCTGCTCCTCGCCGGCGGGCTCAAGGCGCTGCAGGCGGCGTCTCTCGCGACGGCATTGCCGTTCAGCGTCGTGCTCGTGCTCATGTGCGTCGCGACGTTCAAGGCGGTGCGCTACGACTACCGCCGTCGTGAGGAGAAGGAGTTCCTCGGTCGCGTCGAGTACGTGCGGCAAGAGTTGCAGTCGAACTTCGACGAACACTTCGGCCGCCAGGTCGACCACCGCGTCGACAACCGCATCGACTACCGCATCCGTCGCACGACGGGCCCGTGGCGCGGCGGCAAGCACGCCAAGGATGACGGGCGCTCCTGAGCAGCGCGCCGTTCGCCCGAGGCCCCCGTGGAGTTCACCTCCACGGGGGCCTCGCGCCGTTCAGCCCCGCAATCATTCACCCGTTCAATCGGCGAGTGAGGGCCTGCGCGCTCGCTCGACACGCCGCGACGAACCGATCGTGTCGCTCGGCCGGATCCTCACCGTGGCGCGCGAGACGCCCCTCGTCCCACGTCACCGCGAGGCTCGCGGCCGGCAGCTCGTTGTGGTCGAGCACCGCGCACCCCACGGACGCGAAGCCCTCCGTCACCGAGCCGTTCTCCCAGGCATGGCCGCGTTGGCGCACCTGCGTGAGTTGTGAGCGCAGCTCCTTGAGCGTCCCCGGCGCATTGCCGCTCTCACGGCGTCGGACGAGGTCGTCGCTGCGCGGAAACAGCGCACGCACCTGCGCAGCGGGCAGGGCCGCGAGAATCGCAAGGCCACTCGCCGTCACGGTCGCGGGCAGCCGCACGCCGACGTCGGTGACGAGTGGCGGCACCCCGAGCGGTCGCTCCTCGAGCACGTACACGACGTCGCGCCCGTGCAGGACGGCCAGGTGCGCGCAGGCCCCCGTCCGCTCCGCGAGGTCGGTGACGATGCTCTGCGCCGCGCGCTGCAGCGGCGCCTGACGCCGGTAGGCCGAGCCAAGCTCGTGCGCGGCTGGCCCCAACCCCCAGCGTCGTGTCCCCTCGTCGTGCGTGACGAACCCTGCGGCGCGCAGCACGCCGAGCAACTTGTAGACGGACGAGCGGGGCAGGTCGAGCTCACGGGCGAGAGCCGCCGCCGGCGCGGGCGAGGGGCGCGCGGCGATGCGCTGCAACAGCGCGAGGACGTGCTCGGCGGCGGGGACGGACGACGGCATGTGCCCAGTGTCTCGTATCCGAGACAAAAAGCGGGTCCTGGGTCACTCACGAGTGTGGTCACGGGCGAAGGTGGTGTCATGACGAACGCCTCGACGCCTCAGCACCATCACGACCCCGCCGCGACGCCCGGCGCCGACGTCACGCCCCCTGACATGAGCGCTGCCTGCGAGGTCGAGGTCGGCATCGGCGCCCTCAGCATCGACGACGTCGTCGCCGTCGCCCGCCATGACGCGCGCATCGTGCTCAGCGAGGCGAGTCGCGCGGAAGTCGCGAAGAGCCGCGCGATCATCGACGCTCTCGCCAACGACCCGGTTCCGCACTACGGCATCTCGACCGGTTTCGGTGCGCTCGCGACGCAGCACATCCCGCTCGAGAAGCGTCAGCAGCTGCAGCGCAGCCTCGTCGCCTCGCACGCCGCGGGCAGCGGTGAACCGGTCGAGCGCGAGGTCGTGCGCGCGCTCATGCTCCTGCGCATCTCGACGCTCGCGACCGGGCGCACCGGCATCCGTCCCGAGACGCTCGACGCGTACGTCGCGATGCTCAACGCCGGCATCACCCCGGTCGTGCGCGAGTACGGCTCGCTCGGTTGCTCCGGCGACCTCGCGCCGCTCGCGCACTGCGCGCTCGCGCTCATGGGCGAGGGCGAGGTGGTCGACGCCGCCGGCCACCTGACGAACGCCGAGAACGCGCTGCGCGCCGCCGGCATCGAGCCTGTCCAGCTGCAGGAGAAGGAGGGCCTGGCGCTCATCAACGGCACCGACGGCATGCTCGGCATGCTGTGCCTCGCCATCGCCGATCTACGCATGCTCTTGACGAGCGCCGACGTCGCCGCCGGCCTCAGCGTCGAGGGCCTGCTCGGCTCGGACGCCGTCTTCGCCGACGACCTGCAGCAGCTGCGCCCGCACCCCGGCCAGGCGCTCTCGGCGGCGAACCTGCGCAAGGTGCTCGCGGGCAGCGGCATCCGCGAATCCCACCGTGAACCGGGCGCCTGCACCCGCGTGCAGGACGCCTATTCGCTGCGCTGCTCGCCGCAGGTCATCGGCGCGGCCCGCGACACCCTCGAGCACGCGACGACCGTGGCGAACCGCGAGCTCGCGGCCGCCGTCGACAACCCCGTCGTGACGCTCGACGGCCGCGTCGAGTCGAACGGCAACTTCCACGGAGCGCCCGTCGCGTACGTCCTCGACTTCCTCGCCATCGTCATCGCCGACGTCGCGTCGATGAGCGAGCGCCGCACCGACCGCTTCCTCGACGTCGCCCGCAACCACGGCCTGCCGCCGTTCCTCGCCGACGACCCGGGCACCGACTCGGGCCTCATGATCGCGCAGTACACGGCCGCGGGCATCGTCAGCGAACTCAAGCGGCTCGCGAGCCCCGCGAGCGTCGACTCGATCCCGAGCAGCGCGATGCAGGAGGATCACGTCTCGATGGGCTGGGCCGGCGCCCGCAAGCTGCGTCGGGCCGTCGACGGTCTCGCCCGCGTCCTCGCCATCGAGACGCTGACGGCGACGCGCGGCATCCAGCTGCGCGCACCGCTGACGCCCGGGCCGGTCGCGGCCGCCGTCATCGCCGCGCTGACGGACGAGGCCGGCCAGCCCGCCGGCATGCCGGGGCGGGATCGCTACCTCTCGCCGGAGATCGAACGCGCCGTCGCGCTCGTCAAGAGCGGCGCCGTCCGTGACGCCGCCGCCCGCGCCGCGGGCTCGCTCGACTGAACGCCCAGGACGGTTTTTCGCGCACACCAGCGGGCGATCGTCCCTCCACCCGCCGCATCGACCCACCCGCAGTTCCGCCGAACCTGACCGAGGAGCACACCATGGAAGGCGCCCGTCCCGTCCGCGCACCCCGCGGCACCCAGTTGAACGCTCGCAGCTGGGCCACCGAGGCCCCCTTGCGCATGCTCATGAACAACCTCGACCCGGAGGTCGCCGAGCGCCCCGACGACCTCGTCGTCTACGGCGGCACCGGCCGCGCCGCACGTGACTGGCGCAGCTTCGACGCGATGGTGCGCACACTCGAGACGTTGAAGGCCGACGAGACGATGCTCGTGCAATCGGGCCGGCCCGTCGGCGTCATGCAGACGCACGAGTGGGCGCCGCGCGTGCTCATCGCGAACTCGAACCTCGTCGGCGACTGGGCGACGTGGCCCGAGTTCCGCCGCCTCGAGCAGATGGGTCTCACGATGTACGGCCAGATGACGGCCGGGTCGTGGATCTACATCGGCACCCAGGGCATCCTGCAGGGCACGTACGAGTGCTTCGCGGCGATCGCCGAGCGCACGTTCGGTGGCACCCTCGCGGGCACGCTGACGCTCACCGGCGGCTGCGGTGGAATGGGCGGCGCCCAGCCCCTCGCCGTCACGCTGAACGGTGGCACGTGCCTCATCGTCGACGTCGACCCGGCGCGTCTGCACCGCCGCGTCGAGCACGGTTATCTCGACGAGATCGCCGACGATCTGGACGACGCCATCGACCGCGCCGTCGCTGCGAAGAACGCGAAGAAAGCCGTGTCGATCGGCGTCGTCGGCAACGCCGCCGAGGTCTTCCCGGAGCTGCTGCGCCGCGACGTGCCCATCGACATCGTCACCGACCAGACGAGCGCGCACGACCCGCTGAGCTACCTGCCGATCGGCATCGACGTCGCCGACTGGTTCGAGTACGCCGCGAAGAAGCCCGAGGAGTTCACCGAGCGAGCGCAGGAGTCGATGGCGCGTCACGTCGAGGCGATGGTCGGTTTCCAGGACAAGGGCGTCGAGGTGTTCGACTACGGCAACTCGATCCGCGACGAGGCGCGCCAGGGCGGTTACGACCGCGCGTTCGAGTTCGAGGGCTTCGTGCCGAAGTACATCCGCCCGCTGTTCTGCGAGGGCAAGGGCCCGTTCCGCTGGGTGGCGCTCTCGGGCGACCCGAAGGACATCTACGCGACGGACGAGGCGGTGCTCGACCTGTTCCCGGACAACGAGCGCCTGCACCGCTGGATCAAGGGCGCCCGCGAGAAGGTGCACTTCGAGGGCCTGCCGGCGCGCATCTGCTGGCTCGGCTACGGCGAACGCGACAAGG
>ERZ1023267.250-NODE-250-length-21839-cov-8.160990_pt1 | contig 21839 bp, 20 predicted proteins | sample MGYA00520905_ERZ1023267 | MGnify/ENA primary metagenome ERZ1023267 (study PRJEB32759, sample SAMN07749868) | skin metagenome | biome: transportation; feature: city; material: polyester macromolecule | host: Homo sapiens | place: Hong Kong:ISLAND line | collected...
TCCACATCGTGCCCGGCAGGTAACCCATCTGCGCGGCGAGCACGGGGCCGACGAGGGGGCCGGCGCCGGCGATGGCGGCGAAGTGGTGGCCGAACAGGACGCGACGGTCCGTCGGCATGTAGTCCTGGCCGTTCTCGAACTGCTCCGCCGGCGTCGCGATGTCGTCGCGAGGCTGCACGACCTTGTACGCGATGAGACGGCTGTAGAGCATGTAGCCGATGACATAGCTGCCGACGGCCGCGAACACGAACCAGATGGCGTTGACGTGCTCACCGCGGACGAAGGCGACCATCGTCCAGCCGATGGCGGCGACGATCGCCGCGACGGCGATCATGATCTTCTGCCGCCCGGTGATGGTGCGAGGGGGTTCGACGGCGACGGGGGGCAACGCCGGATCGCGGTCGAGGGTGTCGAGACGTGACGCCGCCACGGTGACCTCCTGGTAGTGCTGGTGGCCATGACGGCCGATGTGAGTAAGGCCACAGTAGGGGTCTACCCATGGGTACGGCGTCTCGGCTCGCGGACCGAGCGATCACATCCTGGTCACGACGTCGGCTGAGGGTTTGGGGGCCTGAGTTCGGATGGGGACTGACCTCGGCCGGGCCGCCCCGCACCGTGCCCCTTCTGCGATTCCTGTCCCCGTCGGCGATTCTCGTCCACCTCTGCGAACGGCGGTCACATCGGCGATTCTCGTCCTCATCCGCGAGTTTCGGTCACATCCGCACCCGAGGCAGCCGGCGTCAGGCCGTCGGTCCCTGCGGAAACGGCGGCGAGCCGAACCAGTAGCGACGTGTCTCGCCCGGAAACGCGGGGTGGGAGCGGACGTCCTCGAACTGCCCGCCGCACTTCTCGATGACGGCGCGTGACGCCGGATTCTCGGTGCTGCAGCACACCAGCACCTGTTCGACGCCGAGCGCCCGCGCCTCGTCGAGACCGAGCATCAGCGCGCCCGCGGCGACGCCCCGCCCACGAGCGCTGGGACGCACCGAGTAGCCGATGTGACCGATCGCCTCATACAGCACCTCGGTGAGGGTGTGACGCAGGGCCAGAAAGCCGACGATGTCACCCTCCCCCGCCCGCGGGCCGTCGAGCACCCAGAAATAGCTGCAGTGCACGAATCCCTCAGGCGGCGCGACGGTCGTATCGCCCTGGCGCGCACGATCGGTGAGGTAGGCGTCGAACCCGGCGCGCGACGTGTCGACGACGTCGTCGCGACGATAGCCCGTGCCGTCTTTCGGCGTCGCGCCGAACTCGTCGAATGCGCCCTTCCAGTCGTCGTAGCGAGCGGCGTCGGGCCTGATGAGCGTCAGCATCCCGTCATTCCATCACCGTGCGACGCCCCCGGCGACCGATTTTCCCGACGGCCGGCTGGACGAATGTGCACGCAAATCGCCGATGGGGACAGGATTCGCCGATGGGGACGGGATTCGCGAAGGGGGAGGAAAATCGCAGAGGGGTACATGACGACGCGATGCGGGCCCCAGAGACCCGCACCGCGCCATGTCAGCTCACACCGTCAGGCAGCTGCGCCGCCCGTCAGGCCATTGACGCCGACGGGCTTGTCGCCACCGACCGTCACGCGCCTCATGGCGCGCGGGCCAAGGTTGGCGTCGACGTAGTCGCGGTTCGCGTAGTGCGACGTCGCGCGGTTGTCCCAGATGCCGACGTCGCCGGGCGCCCAACGGTGGCGGATGGTGTGTTCGGGCTGCGTCAGGTGCGCGTACAGCACGTCTAGGATCGCCCGCGACTCGGCCTGCGACACGCCGACGATGTGGGAGGTGAAACCGGGGTTGACGAACAACCCGCGACGGCCCGTCTCGGGGTGCACACGCACGACGGGGTGCTCGACGACGGGCAGCTCGGTGACGACCTCGCCGCTCCACTCCTGCCCACCGTTCTTGCGCAGGTACGCGCCCCATTCGCGGTTGCCGTCGTGGGCGGCGACGAGCTGGTCGACGAGGCCGCGGAACGGCTCCGACAGCGAGTCGTACGCCGCCTGCGCGTCGGCCCAGGAGGTGTCGCCGCCGTAGTCCGGCAGCGTCACGGCGCGCAGGACGCTGATGGCCGGCGGCTCCTTCATGAACGTGACGTCCGTGTGCCACTCGTCGGAGAACGAGAACTCGGGGTCGGAGGAGTCGATCGAGTAGATCTCCTTGCGCTCGTGCGTGCCCGCGACGGGGTGGCCCGCCGTCAGCTCGCCGAGCAGGTTTCCGAGGCGCACCTGAGCGTCGTCGTCGAACGCGTCCTGACCCCGGAAGAAGAGCACCTTGTGCGCGAGCAGCGCGCGGCGCAGGTCGAACGCTATCGCGTCGTCGACCTGCGCGAGGTCGACGCCGTGGACGATTGCGCCGAACGCCGGGCCGAGGCGTTCGATGCGCAGCCCGGGCGTCGCGACGGTGCCGCCGTGGCGCGCCGCTGCGCTCGTCGGAACACCCGTCGGTGCGCCGCTCGCGGAGTCGACGTTCGTGTCGGGCGTGGTGTCGAGGAGTGTCATGGCAGACCCTTCGTTGCGCTTGCCGCCGCGTCGGTCGACGGGCGGCCGGGTCGTTACTCGGGGCACCCCGGCGCACGTGTGCGTTCGCATGGGGGTTGCCGCCCGGCCAGCCGAGACTTCGCGCCGGGGCTCGTGACCCACACATAACGTAGCACTGGCCAAACATAAAGGTCGAGTTATGCATCAACGGCGGCCACACCGTGACATTCGTCAGGGGCCCGCCGCACCCGGGCGGCCATACTGAGAGCAGAACGCCCGTGGAGCACTCCCCCTTCGGTGAGCAGCGGTGATCGATGGTTCATGATCGCCGTGACCGTGTTCGAGATCGGAGCGTCGATCGTCACGGTCGAGTTCGTGAAGTCGCATGGTGGCAGCGATTTCAGCGCGTACATGTGGTCGCTGCTCGCGCCGGCCGTCGGCGCTCTCGTCCACTGGGCGCGCACACGCCACGCGTCAGGGGCCCGCGCCGCGATCCTCGCGTTCAACCTGCGCTCGGCGGCCGTCGTCATGGCGAACAGTTCGTTCCAGAACGCGTTCGCGTGGACGCAGATCATGACGGTGGCGGCGATGCTGGTCGGCATCACCCCACCGTCATGATTGCGCGTTGCCTGCGTCTGGACGGGCAACGGGCAGCCGCTCAGCACCGCCAGTGAGAGCTCAGGGTGCCCAGTGCGAGCCCAGCGGGTAGCCGCCGTTGTCGCCGTTGTCGGTCGTCTTCGTGGCGAGCACCTGGTGCAGGTGCAGCCAGCCCTCCTCGAACCCGAGGCGTGAACCGGCCATGTAGATGCCCCACACCTTCGCGGTCGGCAGGCCCGCCTCGGCGACGCAGAAATCCCAGTTCGCCTCGAGGTTGCGGCACCAGTCGCGCAGCGTCAGGGCGTACGACAGGCGCAGGTTCTCGTCGTGCTGAACCTCGAAACCGGCGTCGTGGCACTCACTGATGAGCCGCCCCGGCGAGGCGAGCTCGCCGTCGGGGAAGACATAGCGATCGGTGAACGGCTCCGGCTTGGCCGATGCCGTGTCGTCGCGACGCGTGATGCAGTGGTTGAGCAGGCGGCCACCGTCGCGCAGCTTCGAGTGCAGGAACGAGAAGTAGTTGGCGTAGTTCTTCACGCCGATGTGCTCCGTGAGGCCGATCGAGCTGACGGCGTCGAAGCCCGTCTCGGTGACGTCGCGGTAGTCGCCGTAGCGGATCTCGACAAGGCTCTCGAGGCCCGCCTCACGCACGGCGCGCTGACCCCACTCGGCCTGCTCCTTGCTCAGGGTGACGCCTATGACGTGGACGCCGCGCTCGCGAGCGGCGTGCATCGCCATGCCGCCCCAGCCGCAGCCGACGTCGAGCAGCCGTTGGCCGGGCTGCAGGTCGAGCTTGTCGGCAACGAGGGCGAACTTGCGCTCCTGCGCTTCCTCGAGGGTGTCGTCCGGCGTGTCGAACACGGCGCACGTGTAGGCCATCGAGTCACCGAGCACCTTCTCGTAGAACGCGTTCGAGACGTCGTAGTGGTGCTTGATCGAGTCGGCGGCGCGGCTCACCGGGTTCACCTTGGCGAGGTGGCGCTTCCAGCGGGGCTCGTTCTCGACCTCGGGCAGCGGCGGGTGGACGAACGCCTTCGGCCCCAGCTGCTTGACGACGGGCGCGAGCGCCGACGCGACGCCCTTCGGCGTCAGCTGCTTCGTGCGCACGTCACGCTTGATGCGGCTGAACACCTCGTAGGGGTCACCAGGGTGGAAACCGGTGCCGGTCAGCGTGCCCGTCAGATAGGCGCGGGCGAGGCCGAGATCGCCAGGGGCGCTGAGGAGGTAGCGCAGCCCCTCCTCGCTCTCGACACGCACGGCGATGTCGCTGTCGCGCGGGCCGATGTCGGTGCCGTCGTACGCCGTGATGCGGAAGGGCAACGGCTCCTCCAACACGGCCTGGACGGCCTGGGCGACGAGGGGGGTGGCGGTCGTGGTCTGGCTCATGCGTGCGTCCTCATCTTGTCAGCGAACTCAGGAAGGCGGCCCTGCGGGTCGTACTTCGTCTTCATGCGGCGGTATTCGGCTGCGCCGTACAGCGCTTCGAACGTCTCGGCGTCGTAGTAGACGTCGGAATAGAGCGACTTGTGGCCGTGCATCGTCGGCAGCACGGCCTCGATGTCGCGGTTGACGTCGCCGTCAGACCGCCCGGGGGTGATGGCGACGGTGCCCCAGAACCCGACGTTGACGTACGTGCGGTTCGGTTCGAGCTGGTACAGCGGCCACGCGTCGTCGCCGCGCAGGCGCAGCGGGCACACCCACACGGGCGTCATGCCGACGTGCTCGTCGAACCACGGCATGAACGTCTCGAGCTGTTCGAGGGGCACCTCGACGTCCTGCACGACGCGCTCGCGCGGCAGTTCGCCGCGCATCTCGTCGATCTTCGCGGCGAAGCCCCAGCGGTTCTCCCACCCGACGATGCGGTGGTAGAAGTCGCTGCGACGGTACTTGCGCGGCCACACGCGTCGCACCTTCGGGTTCTGTGCGAAGAACGCGTCGGAGCACCAGAACCAGTCGGTGTCCCAACGCCAGATGTAGTCGTGCGCGCTCAAGGTGTCGCGGTCGAGCTCACTGATGCTCTTGTAGAAGATGTTCTGCCCCGTGTAGTCGCTCGGGCGGCGGCGCGTCTCGGGGAAGAAGTTGGCGAGCACGAGATAGGCCTCGTCCTTGCTGACGATCATGCCGTCGAGGCCGTCGACGCGTTCGCCCTGCCACTCGCCGGTCTCGACGATGGCGTCGATCGCTCGCGTCATGGCTGCGACGCTCGCGAACCGCACGTTGCGCGTCTCGACGAGGTCACCGATCGGCTGCAGTTCGATGCGCAGACGCGTCGCGTAGCCCAGGCTGCCGTAGCTGTTGGGGAAGGCGCGGAAGAGGTCGGCGTGCTCGTTGGTCGGCGAGGCGGTGAGCAGCTCGCCGGTGCCGGTGAGGATGTCCATCTCGAGGACGGACTCGTGCGGCAGTCCGTTCTTGAACGACGTCGACTCGATGCCGAGGCCGGTGACGGCGCCGCCGAGGGTGATCGTGCGCAACTGCGGGACGACGAGCGGCATGAGGCCGTGCTCGAGCGTGGCGTCGACGAGGTTCTCGTACGTGCACATGCCCTGGACGTCGGCCGTGCGAGCGTCGGCGTCGATGCTGATGACGCCCGTGAGGCCGCTGACGTCGAGGCCTACCTTCGCTTTCTCACGCGGACGGAAGAGGTTCGAGGTCTTCTTCGCGAGGCGCACCGTGGCGCCGGCGGGGATGGCTTCGAAGGAGGCCCTCAACTGCGCGACGGCAGAGGCGTGAGCGGCCTCACCGGCCAGTTCCACACTGGGCTGTTTTTTCTTATCGAACATCTATGCTCTCCACGTCTCAGGAAGTTACGCCTGCCCCGGTTGCAGCACCAAATCAGGCCGGCTCATTCCCGAGCAACCGCTCGACCCAGGCGTTGCGGAACATGCCGGACGGGTCATGCCGACGCGCCTCGCCGTCGAGGGCATGCAGTCCGGGGAACTGTTCGCTGAGCTGCTGTGGCGGTGCCGCGTGCAGCTTGCCCCAGTGCGGGCGCGGGTGGCCGAGTGCAGCTTCGAGGGCCGGCAGTTCACGGCGGACGGCATCCGGGTCGCGGCGCCAGGTGAGGTGGATGGCGAGCATCTCGCCTGTGGCGAACGGGCTCGCACTGAGGCTGTCGCCGGCGACGGCGCGGATCTCCATCGAGTGCGCGAGGCGGGCGAAGACATCGGCGAACCGTGGCAGCGCTCGCAGGGCGTCCGCGACCGTTTCACGTGAAACGAAGTACTCGCTCTGCACCTCGTCGCCGACGCTGGGGGCGAAGTCGCTGCGGAAGTGAGTCAGCCGTTCGGCGCTCGGCCCGTGAACACCGAGCTGCTCAGTCACCGCGACGGGATCAGCGCCTGGGCTCGGGTGACGAGGGCTCGTGGCGGCGCGGGCGCCGGCGAGCTGCGCCGGAGCATCGACGCCGCGCGGACGCTTGGCGAAGAGCAACGCCCGACCGCCGTCGCCCCAGTCGGGGGCGATGCTGAACGAGTAGAGCGGGCGCGTCAGGTCGTCGAGATGGTCGACGAGGGTGTCGTATTCGAGCCCTTCGTACACCGTCGTCGCGATGTCGAACGCGGGCACGACGTCGAGGATCAACTCGACGACGGGCCCGAACAGACCGAGATGCACGGGATAGTGCTCGAACCCGGGTTCGCCGCGCGTCATCGTGTGCAGCTCGCCCGCAGCGGTGACGTGGGTGAGCGAACGCACCGCAGACGCGAGGCTCGGACGCTCCCATCCGGAGCCGTGCGTCGCCGTCGCGATGGCCCCGGCGACGGTGATGTGCGGCAGTGACGCAAGGTTCTCGAGCGCCCAACCACGCTGCGCGAGAACGGCGTTGACCTGCGCATACGTGGCGCCGCCGTCGATGGTGACGCAGCGTGCGTCCTCGTCGAGGTCGATGCGACGCTCGAGGTCGAGGAGGCTGAGCTGCACGCCGTCTGTGTCGGCGATGTCGTTGAAGCTGTGGCCGGTGCCGACCACCCTCAGCCGCCCACCGTCGGCCGCTGCCCGGCAGACCGCATCCTGCACCTGCGACGTCGTCCGCGGCGCGTATCGCTCGCGTGCTTCGAAGACGACGGTGCCGGCCCAGTTCGTGGCAGGGAGCGCGCTCATCCCCCGACGTTATACCCGCCCGACGGCGCTCGCCCGGGGTGCTCGAGGCCGGGGTGCTGGCTCTACCGGCGAGTGAGTCACTCGTGTCCGGGTGAGTCAGTCAGGACTGACTCACCCGGACGTTGGTGACGCAGCTGGATCTCACGTCGCATGCGCCGCCCTGCGGCGCGTGGCGCGACGGGAGTCGAACGATCAGATCGAGACGACCATCTTGCCGGTGTTGGCGCCGTTCAGCAGGTCCATGAACGCCTGCGGCGCGTTCTCCAGGCCCTCGACGACCGTCTCGTCCCACTGAACCGAGCCATCGGCGAGCCACGTCGCCATCTTCTGCTGGAACTCGGGCACGAGGTCGCGGAAGTCGCTCTGGATGAACCCGCGGATCGTGATGCGCTTGCCGATGACGAGCGCGAGGTTGCGCGGCGCGGCGGGCGGCTCCGTCGAGTTGTACTGCGCGATGGCGCCGCACATCGCGATGCGCCCGTGGGTGTTCATCGACGAGATGGCCGCCTCGAGGTGGTCGCCCCCGACGTTGTCGAAGTAGACGTCGATGCCGTCCGGCGCGGCGTTCTTGAGCAGGCCGCGGACGTCACCGTCCTTGTAGTTGAAGGCGGCGTCGAAACCGAGCTCCTCGAGACGCGCGATCTTCTGTGCGGAGCCCGCCGAACCGATGACGCGGGACGCACCCTCGAGTTTCGCGATCTGACCGACGAGCGAGCCGACGGCACCAGCAGCGCCGGAAACGAACACCGCGTCGCCGGAGTGGAATTCACCGACGCGCATGAGCCCGCCGTACGCCGTGATGCCGGGCATGCCGAGCGCGCCCAGGTAGGCGGACGGCGACACCTGCGCGCCACCGACGTTCGTCGAAACCTTGCGTGCCGCCTTCGCGGGCACGACGGCCATGTCGCGCCAGCCGAGGCCATGGAGGACGAGGTCACCCTCCGCGAAACCCTCAGCGCGGGATTCGACGACCTCGCCGACCGCGCCGCCGTCGAGGGGCTCGTCGATCTGGAACGGCGGGACGTAGGACTTCACGTCGTTCATGCGGCCACGCATGTACGGGTCGACGCTCATGACGGTGTTGCGCACGAGCAGTTCGCCGTCGCTGAGGGCGGGGAGTTCCCGCGTCTCGAGGCGGAAGTTGTCGGAGGTGGGCGCGCCATGGGGGCGCGATGCGAGCACGATCATCTGAGAAGTCGTCATGCCCTCACATTGCCACGGGCCACCGACAACGCTCCAACCGAGCCGGTCGAAGCCCCCTGCGTATCCACGGTCCACGACGGTCGATTCAAGGGCGAATGTGACCGAAATCGCGGATGAGGACGCCGCTTGCGAAGATGGCCGAATCGCAGATGGGGACGACAATCGCGGAGGGGCGGGCCTTCAGGGACGCAGCGCGTCAGTGGTGGTCGCGCAGTTTCAGCTGGTAGTAGACCGTCGCGCCCGTGGTGTCTAGCTGTTCGAAGCCGTGCGATTCGTACAGGCGGTGCGCGTAGGCGTTGTTGCTCTGCGTGCTGACGCGAACGTGGTGCGCACCGTTCTCACGGGCACCGTCGAGTACCGCTTCGAGCAGCGACCCGCCGACGCGGCGTCCGCGTGCGGCTCCGTCGACGAACAGGTCGGCGATCACCCAGTCGTGAGTGAGGTGGATCGAGTCGAACGCGCGGTAGACCTGCGCGAACCCGACGACGCCCACGCTGTCCCGGGCGCCGAGGACGAGCGTCTGCCCCGTCTCGATGCGCTCGGCCAGAAACGTCCGCGCGTCTGGCGTTGGCGCCTTGCCGCAGAAGCTGCGGTACTGCTCGAACAGATCGACGAAATCCTCGACGTCCCCAGGCATGGCATGTGCGATATCGATGTTCACGCCTTCATCTTGCCCAATCGCGCACGCAGCGGCCTCTGGGCACCGCAGAGCGGTTCGCCGGACTCGACGAACCGCTCTGCGGGCGTCAGGTCACAACGAGCGGGCGATGAGTTCCTTCATCACCTCGTTGGCGCCGCCGTAGATCTTCTGGATGCGCGCACCGGCGTACATCTTCGCGATGGGGTACTCGAGCATGAAGCCGTAGCCGCCGAACAGCTGCAGGACGCGGTCGATGACATTGCACTGCACGTCCGTCGTCCAGTATTTCGCTCGCGAGGCGGTGGCCGAGTCGAGCTTGCCCTCCATGTGCAGCATGATGCAGTGATCGAGCAGGGTGCGGGCGGCGAGCACGTCCGTCGAGCACTCGGCGAGCACGAAGCGCGTGTTCTGCAGGTCCATCAGCGTGCCGTCGAACAGTTCACGCGACTTCGCGTGCTCGACCCCGAGCTTCACGGCCAGCTCCGCCGATCCGACGGCGGTGCACGCGAGGCCGAGGCGCTCCTGCGGCAGCTGCTCCATGAGGTGGTAGAAACCGCGCCCCTCCTCGCCGAGCAGATTCGCGACGGGTACGCGCATGTCGGTGAAGTGCAGTTCGCGCGTGTCCTGACCGTGCTGGCCGATCTTCTGCAGCACGCGCCCGCGCTCGAAACCGTCGAGGTCGGCCGTCTCGAGCACGATGAGCGAGATGCCCTTGTGCCCGGCGGCCTTGTCACGCTCGCAGGTGCGGGCCACGAGGACGATGAGGTCGGCGTGACCGGCGTTCGTGATGAACGTCTTCGAGCCGTTGATGATGAACTCGTCGCCGTCGCGCACCGCGCGCGTCGAGACGCGCTTGAGGTCGGAGCCCGCGCCGGGTTCCGTCATGCCGATGGCGCCGACCCATTCGCCGGAGCACAGCTTCGGCAGCCACTTGCGCTTCTGCTCCTCGGTGCCGTAGGCGACGATGTAGTGCGTCACGATGATGGCGTGGACGACGAAGCCCCACGAGTCGTCACCGGCCTTCGCCTGCTCGATGGCGACGACGGCCTCGTGCGCGAACGTCGCGCCGCTGCCGCCGTACTCCTCTGGCACCGACAGGCCGAGCAGGCCCAGCTCACCCGCCTTCGTCCAGACGTCACGATCGACCTGGTGCTGTTCGCTGTAGCGGTCGATGTTCGCGAAGATCTCGCGGCTGAACGTGGCGGCGAGACGCTGGAGGTCTTCCAGTTCGTCGTCCATCCACGGCGAGCGGTACGGCAGGGGTGCGGCCGGGCCCATGGGTCTTTCCTTTCGTCGGTTCCACCAGTGTGCCCCACATCACAACAACCTTGGCGCTGCGGGCGCGTCTCATTCACTGCCCGTCGCACCGGCTCCTTCACCCGAAGGGACCAATGACCCTGAATCTATGTTGACCGTCAGGTACGCTTTATCGAACGCGAGTGGTGAAATCCGACACGCGTAGTGGGTCTGACGTCCGACCGGGTGGTGGCGGACGACAGACCCGCGCGAGCCGCCACGGCGCCGCGCACGGGGGAAGCGCAACCGAGAACGAGGAGCTGCTGCATGGCCAGCCATGACGCCGGGTGGGAGGCGTTCCGCGAGGAGTTCCGCCACTGGATGGAGCTTCGGGGGATGACGAGCAGAGCCCTCGCCGCTCGCCTCAACGAACTCACCGTCGACCAGCCGTTCGACGAGCACGTCGTCAAGCGATGGCGCCACTCCACGTCACCGCCCCTCGAAGCCGTGCGTCACATCGCGTCCCTGCTCACGATGAGCGACGATCCGAGCGGTCAGGCTCCCTACGATTCCGCGTTCATCCTGCGTCGCATGGGCCTGCTCGCGCCCGCAGCGCCGGCCCAGGAACTTCTCGACACGAGCCTGCGCCTGCAGGAGCTTCGCCTGCGCCTCAGTGAGGTGCGCGGCCAGCTGAGCCGCCACGCCGCGCGAACCGGCGCCGGCCAGCTCGTCCAGACGGCGCTTTCGTATGGGTACGCCGCGGCCGTCTTCCCCGTCTGGGAGGGGCCGGTCGGCTATCCGATGCACGTCGCCGACCGCATCGACTTCCGCACCCCGCGCGACGACATCCCTGCCGTCGAGGAGAACGACGAGATGCTCGCCGCGCTCGTCGCCAACGCCGCCGTGCCGGGCACCCGCCATCCACGATTCAGCACCCAGCCTGATGATCTGGCTGAACAATCGCACTGGGCGATCCAGCTCATCGGCCGCCCCTCGATGCGCAACGGCAAGGCCATCCACCCCGCCGCGCCGGCGATCGCCGTCACCGCCTCGACGACGAGTGCGTGGGCCGACGACGTGGGCGGCATCATCGCGTGGTTGCTCGGCTACGGCTTCGTCTCGACCCGCGAGATCGCGCGTGAGCTGACTCGCAACCCGATCGCGACGGACGCGCTGCGCAGCGAGGTGCACGATCAGTTCGTCGCGCGCCCGCCGTCGCACCACGTGTGGTCGCACCACAGCGTCATGGTGCCCGAGGACAACCCGAACTCGCCGTGGGCCGCAGCCGACGGAACCGGCTCGCCCGGCCTCGTGCACATCCGACTCGTCGAGGATCACCGGCTCATCGAGTGGACGTCCGAATGGCTCGGCGGGCAGCTCGGCATGAGCGCCGAGGAGGCTCTGACGCTGGCGGAGACCACCGCGTCCACCGTCGAGGCCCGCCTGCACAGCGGCGCGCTCGCCCACGTGCGACGACGCACCCTGCTCGTGCCGACACCGTTCGCCGAGACGTCGGCGCAGCGGTGGGAGAACGCCCTCGGCGCGGCGCTGGCCGCGACGCGCTTTCTCGCCGAGCTCGGCGTCGAGCGCACCGACGGCCTCGACGCCGTGCATGATCGGTTGCTGCGAGACGAACCGGACATCGCCCACTCTTTGCTGCGGTGGCTGGCCGACCACGAGTGCCCCCTGGTCAATCCGAAATTTTCGTCCTGGTCGAATAGGGTCTGACGAGGGTCGGCGACAATTTCTGTCCACAGGTCGGACAACCGACTTAGTGGGCGGCGAAGCGAGCCGCGCCTTCCTACACTGGCCGGAAGCCACGGCATGCGCCCGCGTCGGACACGGGCACGCTCACGAGGGGACCACCGACGATGGCAGCGCACGACTCCAGCTGGGAGATCTTCCGCAGCGAACTCAAGCACTGGATGGAACTGCGCCGCTTCACGAACAAGGCGCTCGCCGAGGCGATCAACGCAGACCTGCCCTCCAGCGGTCTGAGCGCACCCGTCGACGAGCAGATCATCAAGCGCTGGCGGCACTCGACGTCACCGCCCCTGATGACGCTCAAGGTCGTCGGACGCATCCTCGGCATGAGCAGCGACCCCACCGGCCGCGCGATCTACGACCCGACGCACCTGCCGCGCGTCATGGGCATCCTCGACCCCGCCCCCGAGAACCCCGAGCTCATCGAAGCGGCCTACCGGCTGCAGACGGTGCGCGCCAAGATCGCCGAGGCCCAGAGCACCCTGACGGCGATCACTGCTGACGAGGGCGCCGTCAACGTCGTGCGCACGGCCACCGCGTCGGGGCTCGGCGCCGCCGTCCTGCCCGTCTTCGAGGGCCCGCGCGGCTACCCGATGCACGTCTCCGACCGCATCGACCTACGCGCACAGGGCGCCGAGGCCACCGCGCCGCAACCGAACCAGTACCCCCTCGTCCACGACGCGCTGCACGACGCGTTCGCCGTCCGCAGCCGACGCGCACCGCGCTTCGCCGACACGAGCCTGCAGCCCAACCCCGACGCCTACGCCGCCTGGGCCGTGCAGCACGTCGGCTGCCCGCGCGCGAGCGAGGTGCATCGCCCCCATGTCGGCCTGCCCGCCATCGCCATCACGTCCGTCACGACGACGCCGTGGCCCGACGAAGTCGGCGACCTCATCGCGATGGTGCTCGGCTACGGCTTCACGACGACGCGTGAGCTCGCCCGCGAGCTCGTGTGCGACCCCTATGCGGCGGAACCGCTGCGCGCCGACATCCATGACAACTTGCTCTACGCGGCGACCCCGCTGCGTCGCGTGTGGACGCACCACGGCGCCGTCGTTCCGCCGGCGAACGACCATGCGCCGTTCGGCGACGCGCAGGGCCGCGCGACGAGCCAGCTGCTGCACTTCTACGTGCGCGAGGACGATGCGTCCCTGCGTCACGCCGCCGAGCACCCGGCGGGCCGCCTCGACCCCGTCTCTCCGGAGGAGCTCGACGCCGCCCTCGCCCGCACGAGCGCGACGCGCGCCGAACTCGACGCTCGGTTCGAGCGCATGCAGGACAACCCGCGCATCCGACGCATCGACTACGCCTTCACGCCCGAGGCCGAGGACCGCTGGGCGCTGGTGTTCGAGATGACGCTGACGATCCTGCGCACGCTCGACGAGCTGGGCGTACGCCTCAACCTCGCCGAACTGCACGAGCGACTCGCGCGCACCGAACCGCAGGTCGCACCGCAGGTGCTGCGCTGGCTCGCCGACCACGACGCGCCGTTCGTCGAGTCGCGTCACCGCACGCGGCACTGACGGGCGACTGACGCGCGGCGCCCTGCGACGAGGAGACCCCGTTCAGGCGGCCGGCGCTCAGCGCAGCGCGTGCAGCCAGGCGCGGGCGCCCGCAAAGGCCTCGTCGCTCGTCTCGGGGGCGACGTCGACGGGACGCTTGTCGGCGCGCGCGTACGAGCCGAGATAACGCACGTCGGCGGCGACGCGCTTGAGCCCCATGAGCGCCTCCCCGACACGTTCGGACGCGATGTGCCCCTCGATGTCGAGCGAGAAGCAGTAGCTGCCCATCGCCTCGCCCGTCGGGCGCGATTCGAGGCGCGACATGCTGATGCCGCGCGTCGCGAACTGCTCGAGCAGTTCGAGCAGCCCACCGGCGCGGTCGGCGTGCTGGTACAGCACGAGCGTCGTCTTGTCGTGGCCCGTCGGCGCGGGGGTGCGGGGGCGGCCCGCGGCGTCGCGGGCCTTCGTCACGAGGACGAATCGGGTGACGGCGCCCGCGTTGTCGCCGATGTGTGTGGCGAGGGTCTCGAGGCCGAAGACGTCGGCGGCCATCGGCGCGCACACGGCCGCCTGGAAGTTCTCGGCGGCGTCATCGGCGAGGCTCTGCGCGGCGGCGGCCGTCGACAGCGTCGGCACGTAGGTCGCCTGTGGCAGGTTCGACGCCATCCAGCCGCGCACCTGCGGCCACGCGTGCGAGTGCGACCCGACGCCCGTGATCTGCTCGGCGCGCGTGCCCGGGCGGGCCGCGAGGACGAACGTGATCGGCACGAGCACCTCACCGACGAGCAGCAACTGCGAGTCCGTGGGCGCGCCGGCTCCCGCGTTGAGGGCGTCCAGCGTGGAGCTCACGCCACCTTCGACGCTGTTCTCGATCGGCACCATGACGCCGTCGACGCCACCCGAACGCACCGCGTCGAGCGCTGCCGGGACGGTCGCGAACGGGACCGAACGTTCCAGGGCAGCCGCGACGAGGCCGTCCGTCGTGGTCGGGGCGGCGGACGAGCTGGGAGTCTGGTGCGAACTCGCCTCACCTGGGGTCGAAGCACCCGCGGCCGGCGCGGTCACGGCCGCCCCCTCGTCACTGGCGGGACGCACCGCTTCGGCGGCGTCACGCGTCTGCTGCTCGAGCCACCCCCGCAGCGCAGCCTGCGTGAACGTGCCGGCAGGGCCGAGGTAGCCGTAGGTCGGGTCGTCGTGCGTCATCGGGCATTCCCCTCACCGGCGCGCGCCGCGGCGACCGCCTGCTTCTCCTCGGGCGTGAGCTCGCCCGAACTCGCGCCTGCTTCGACACTCTTGGCGTACGTGCGTGACTCGGCGCGCCCGTGGATCGACGAGATGACGAGCCCGTCACCGGCGTCATCGACGAGGGCCGCCGAGAACGACAGCTGACCCGCCATGTCGCCGAACGCGTCGTAGCGGACGACGGCGACGTGCTTGAGCGCGCGTCCCGAATCGGCACGGGCTGCGGCGAGTTCGGTTCGGGCAGCGGCGATGTCGCGCGCCACCTGGCGCGGGCCGCCGTCGTCGTCACCGATGATGGACGCGAGGCGGACCTCGCTCGCGCGCACCTGCACGAGCGCCCACCCGGCGAGCAGGAGAGCACACACTGCGACGGCGAGAGCGACGGCGATCACGACGTCAGCCTATGCAACCGGGCGTGGTCGATCAGACCGGCACCCAGGCCGGGAATTCGACGCCGGCGAGGGCGGCCACCATGAGCGCCGCGAACAGCAGGCACACGACGCCACCGGCGGTGCGGATGGCGGAGAGGCTGAGTCGCTTGAGCAGCGCCTTTCCGGCGACGGCGCCCAGCGCCGAGACCAGGGCGAGCGCGAGGAACGCCGACAGGCCGACGAGCCAGGGGTTGCCGCCACGCGCGACGAAACCGGCGGTCGCGAGCTGGCTCAGGTCGCCCCACTCGGCGAGGAACAGGATGAGGAAGCTCGCCCCGATCGCCTTGAGCCCCTCGGCCGGCTTGGCCTTGGCACCGAACTCCTCCTCGGCCTCCGCCTCACCCTCATCGGCCTCCTTCGCGCCCTTGATCAGCACGAAACCTGCGACGAGGAACAGCAGCGCGACGACGGCGTGCACCGGCTTCTGGGGAAGCAGCGTGAGGACGCGTCCGAACAGGACGGCGACGACCGTCTGGACGGCGAACGCCGACGCGACACCGATCCACACGTACAGCGGTCGGTATTTCGTCGCGAGCACGAGCGTCGCGATGAAGGTCTTGTCAGGGAGTTCGACGAGGAACAGCGTCGTGAAGACGGTCAGGGCGAGAGCAAGATCCACGGGCCACGAGCCTACCGGGTCGCAGCGAGGATCCAGGATCAGCGACTACGCTTGAGCAGTGTTCCGTCGGTGGCTCGTGACTGCTCTCGTCGCCGCCGTGACGTTCGCGGCGCTCGCCGTGGGCATCTCCGTCGCCAAGTCCGACACCTCCCCCACGCATCGCGCGCTGCCCGGCAACCTCGTCGTCGTCGGCATGCCGGGGCTGACATGGAGCGACATCAACCCCGACACGACACCGACGCTGTGGGACATGTCGCAGCACGCCGCCGTCGGCAACCAGCTCGTCCGCGTCATCAGCGACCACTCGTGCAGCGACGCGGCATGGGTGACGCTGGGCTCCGGTACACGCACCCCGCTCGGCTACAGCCCGCCGATGGCGGCAGCGTCCGGCACGAACGACTTCTGCCCGCCCCCGGTGAAAGGCGAGTACGACGCGACGCACCACACCTACCGCTACCCGCAGTGGAGCACGTGGGCCAAGGACGCGCTGAAACGCAACATCCCCTCACGCATGGGGCTCGTCACCTCGACACTGGAGAAGGACGGCCAGTGCGTCAGCGCCGTCGGAGAACGGGCGACGCTCGGTGCGGCGAACCGTCAGGGCGTCGTCTCGCACTACTGGCCGAGCATCTCCGGCGCTGACCTCGCCGCGTGCCCCGTCACGTACGTCTCGCTCGAGGGGCGCAGCGACGCGCAACTGCGTCAGGTGCTCGACGCGGCACCCATCGACACGACCGTCCTCGTCACCGGCCTCACCGACGACGAACGCCCCGAATCGCCGCGCGCGATCATGCTCGACGGGCCGACGGTCGGCTCGGGCATGCTGCGCTCGCGCCAGACGCGTCAGCGCGGGATCGTCACGACGACCGACATCTCCGCGTTCGTCCTCGAACGCACCCCCCGCGCGCCGGTGCTCGGCGAGGGGCGCCCCCTGTCGATCGAACCCGTCTCGACGCCCGCCGCACTGCGCTCGGTGCGCAACACCCAGACCCTGCTGCGCACCGAGCGCAACCTCGTCGGGCCGTTCTTCGTCTGGGTCGCGGCCCTCGGCGCGCTCGCCGTCACCATCGGGGCGTGGCTGTCGGTCCGCGCGCGCTGGTGGCCCTGGAGCGGACGTGACGTGGCCGGCGGCAACGACGCGGGCGTCGGTGCGGGCCCACGTCCTGGTGTGGCGTGGTGGCCATGGCGAGGACGCGACGCGGCTGACGGCGACGCCGCGGCCCGCGCCGTCATGACGCGCCGGCTGCGGGTGGCGCGCGGTTGGTGGGCGACGACGGGTGCGCTGCTCGGTGCGGTGCCGGTGGCCACCTTCCTGGCGAACCTCTACGCCTGGTACCTCCACGACCATGCGTTGGCGTGGCTCGGCGGGTGCGTCGTCGTCATCATCGTCGTCATCGCGACGCTCGCACTGCTCGGGCCGTGGCATCGCTGGACGCCCGGCCCTGCCGTCTTCGTCGCCTCCTGCACCGCGCTGGTGCTCGCGATGGACGCGGTGCAGGGTTCGCCGCTGCAACTCGTCAGCGTGCTCGGGCTGCAGCCGGTGTACGGCGGCCGATTCTTCGGGATGGGCAACGTCGGATACGCGCTGTTCATGACGTCATGCCTGTTCGTCGCGGCGATGCTCGCGGGGCGTTATCGCGCGATGAAACGGCCGCGGCTCGCATTGCTGACGGTGCTCGCGATCGGCGTGCCCGCCATCCTCGTCAACGGGGTGCCGCAGTGGGGCAACGAGGGTGGCGGCTCGGCAGCGTTCGTGCCCGCCATCATCTACCTGGCGATGCGTGCTCGCGGGTGGCGGATCACGCTGACGCGACTGCTGCTCGCCGCGTTGGGCGGTGCTGCGTTCGTCTTCGTCATCGGCTGGCTCGACTACCTGCGCGGCGAGAGTGCGCGCACACACCTCGGCGACATCTTCGCCGGCCTCGTCGGCGACGGGCAGGTCAACCCGATCAGGCGGGTGCTGTACGCAAACTGGCACATGCTCAACACCCATTGGTTCTACTGGTTCGTGCCGATCTGGCTCGTCGTGTGCATCGTCGTGCTCGCGTTTCCCGACGGGCCCGGGCGCTTCCTCAAGCCACTGCTCGTGCGCGTGCCCATGATGCGGCACGGCCTCATCGCCATCACGATCATGCTCGCCGCCGGATTCCTCGCCAACGACTCGGGAACCTCGATCCCGCCCGCCGGGGCGCTCGTCATCATGCCGCTGCTCGTCATCGTCGCGGCGCGCCTCGGATCGCCGCGCACGAGCGAAGCCCCTCGCGTGCCTGCCGTGAAGGGTTGACGGCCGTACCCATCTGCGATTTACGTCCACATCCAACGGACGTTGCGGGCAGGCGAAGGTGGACGAAAATCGCAGAAGTGCACAGGCTGCCGCGGGCTTCGAGCCCTTTCCACTGCTCTCTTCACACCGTCGCCGACGTGGAACCGACGTCGGACGCGCGCTGCGCTCGGCCCCTTCCGTCAGACGACGCCCCGGCAGCGACACGCGTGAGGCCCCCGCACCTGACGATGTGGGGGCCTCACGGAGAGTTCCGGCAAGGTGAGCGCCTGGCGACGGAGTCGACGCGGCAGACGCCCTACGCTGAGCCCTGACTCACCAGATCTGACGGTGAGAGCCGAGCTCAGTGCGACCTGACGGCGGGCGTCAGCGCAGCGTGATCTGCCGCGAGACGATGCCGTTGCGGGCGCGACGTTCGTCGGCGGTGAGCGGCTCGGTCTCGAGCGAGGCGAACGCGTCGTCGAAGGCCTTGGCGAGTTCGGCCATCGGTGCGGCCTGCTGCTCGGGCAGGCGGTCGGTCGCGACCTCCCAGACGGGCGTCAGCACGCCGCACGCACGGAACGCGCCGAGGAGGCGGCCTTCGTCGTCGTTCTCCGGCATGCGCGCCTTGCCGGATGCGGACAGGCGGGCGAGCGCGTCGGTGGCCTTGTTCTCGTCGTGCGGCAGCACCCAGCGGATGAAGGCGCGATCGCCGATGAGGCACCAGTAGGCGGAGTCGACGCCGTCGATCGGCGCGGTCGGAGCGATCGACTCGTTGGCGTCCTCCATCGAGACGGAGGCCTCTTCGCCGATCTCGTGCTCTTCGGGGATCCAGAAGTCGAACGTCTCGTGCACGGTCGGTTCGAACGTCGTGCTCGTGATGATGTCCTGCAGGCGCGGCGTCGCGGCGCTGACGCGCGGCGGTGCGGGCAGCGGCTGGCCGTTCTCGAGCTGCGTGACAGCGATGAGCTGCGCGGCGAGGTCGCGGCTCGCGTCGCCGGATCCACCGCCCGTCTGCAGCGCCACCATCATGTCGCCGTCCTCGCGACGCAGGCCGGGCCACGCCATCGGCAGGATCGTCGCGATGACCGCCTCGTGCTCCTGCCCGTCGACCTCGAAGGTGACCTTTGCCGTCGCCGACGGGACGATCTCACGCATCGCCACCCAGTCCGTCTCACCTGCGAGGCCCTCGAATGGACGCGCGACGAACGGCGCCGGCATCTGCGACGGATCGAGCGGACGCTTGTTCTCTTTGCCCTTGCGGCGTGAAGCCTTACCCATGGTCGATGAGTCTAGTGATGTCGCGTGCCCGCGGCGGCGCGATGCGTCATCTCGCTGCGGTAGTGGAACGCCGTCAGGCGCGGCGTCGGCTGGCCCACATGCGTGTCGCAGCGAGTGCATCTGTCGAGCGTGCGAGGCCGATGCGCCGCAAGACGCGCAGAGGAATGTTTGGGCGGGCCGCCGCGGAGGCGGCCTGCCCGAGCTTGCGAGGTCAGGCCCGCCGACGCGACGGGCCGCCCAAACTGGCCCACACCGTGCGGCCGTTGCGTTCGTCGCTGACGCCCCATTCGTGCGCGAGGGAGCGGACGATGCGCAGGCCGCGGCCAGAGTTGACCCATTCACTCTTGGGTTTGGGCATGGGGATGTCGTCGCCGCCGCCGTCGGTCACTTCGATCTCGACGCGCGGGGCGCGCACCTTCCAGTGCACGCGGATGCTGCCGTCGGGCAGGGGCTTGGCGTGGCGGATGGCGTTGGTGACGAGTTCGCTGACGACGATCTCGCATTCGCCGATGACTTCGTCGCTGATCTCGCCGTCGGAGAGGTCGTCGACGATGGTGCGGCGGATGCTGGGGACGGATTCGAGCGTCCAGTCCAGGCGGACGGTGCGGACGCGGGCGTCGCTCGACATGTCGTGGCTACCTCGTGCGGTCGGACCTCGCGGGGCGGGGTGGTGTTCAGCGTTCGTTCAACCTTGCCACACATCGCAACGGGCGTGGGGTTGGGTGCGCGGCCCCACAGGTGCGCCGCGGCGGATCTGAGCGAACCGGCCGGGGATGGAGCTGGCATCCCGGCCTCGGTGTCAGTGGCTGTGCGGTTCGGGAGGCAGTCGCCGAAGAGGCAGGCGCTGGTCGACGCTGAATGCTGCCGCCTGCAGGGCTCCGCGGGCGTGGGGCCACACGGCATCGAGGGCGCCGTGAGCGTCGGATTCGGGCCAATCCCGAGTGAAACTCGCACCGTTCGACACTGCGAACTCACACAGAAGCTCAGCGCGAACGGCGCACATGCCGTCGTCCCCGGTGGCGGTGATGTCGATACGAACCCGGGCCGCCTTCTCGAAGTGGGCCGCGTCGAAACTCGCACTCATCTTGCCCGCGAGAGGAGCCCAGTCGGGTAGCTCATCGTCGGCCTTCACGGCCGCGCTGGTGCCCAGTACCGTCACCGCTCGCAGCTCCACGTCGACCCCGGCGATCAGCACGGTCAGCCACCCACAGCGAAGATCATGGTGCGGGCATCACGTCGCGCACGAGGCACTCCCACCACCGGAGCGACATCTTCAGGCTCGATGTCGACGGTCAACGTCGGGCGGGCAGCGTTGACGACGTGTCGCACCTCTGCGCCCACGGCGATGGCATAGCGACGCAGCGATGACAGGTGCAGGTCGCGATTTCCTGATTCGATGCGCGCGACACCGCTCTGCGAGATCCCCATGCGTTCGCCCACGTCACCTTGGGACAGGTTCTTCGCCTTGCGCAGCTCGACGAGGCGGCTCAGCCACTCCTCCTCGTGCACGAGGTTGCGCTCGGCGAGACGATCCTCGTCCGTCTCGGGCCCGAAGATGTCATCGAGAAAATCCATCACACACCCCCACGTATGCACTCAGAGTCATATGCCCCAGTATGACTCATGAACTGAAATGCGCGAGGCGCACCGCCTCAGCCTCGTCCATGTGCCCGTTCTGGGCTGCGCGCCACCCTGCCGTGTCGGGGTACTTGGCTCGGAACGTCAGGAAGGTGAGCTCATCGAGGTGCTCGGGCTCGGTGAAGTACAGCCGGGCCGCCAGGTGAGCCCCGTCCTCGTCGATGACGTTCTTCCACCGCATCTCGAGCACGAGTGGCCGCCGCACGGATTGTTTGACGTCGTGCGCGCATCCCCTCTGCGACGGGCCGCAGGGACAGAACTGCAATGTGCCTTCCAACGCCCGGTCGCGCTTGCGCTTGATCTGAGCGCGCAGGTCGGCGCGAACCGCCGGCGGTAGCGACGCCAGCATCTCGCGCAGGCCAGGGTCTGCTCGAGCAACATCCGGCGTCACCCACATCGCGGCGCCGTCACGCGTCGACCGCACTCCGGGCGGCCACGCCAGCCTCATCCGGCACCTTCACTCATCATGATCCCGAGAGTGCCACTCGCCACCGACAACGCTCAACGCTCACTCGAGTAGGGCCTCAGCGCGGTTCAGCACCTCACGAACCGAAGCGGTACGCCGCTGGCGGCCGAACGTGGCGAGCGTGGCGGCCTGGACTTCGGGGGCTGACGCCGGAGCGCCGAGCTGGTCGGTCCAGTAGCGCAATGCGTTCGCTACTTCGCGTGGACACAGATCCTCCGGCTTTGCCCGGGGCCCGGGCCCGAATTGCGTCCACTCCGCGAGCTTGATGTCCACCGGCCAGATGAAGCCATCACTGTCGATGTCGCCCGGGAGCTGCTTGATCTGCCGCATCAGGCTCCGCCGCAGGGCAGGTGAGATGCGACGCTCGAAGGCTGCGGCAGTAAGCCGCG
>ERZ1023267.252-NODE-252-length-21699-cov-7.062373_pt1 | contig 21699 bp, 19 predicted proteins | sample MGYA00520905_ERZ1023267 | MGnify/ENA primary metagenome ERZ1023267 (study PRJEB32759, sample SAMN07749868) | skin metagenome | biome: transportation; feature: city; material: polyester macromolecule | host: Homo sapiens | place: Hong Kong:ISLAND line | collected...
GGTCTACCTGACGCGCACGACGCGCGACGCCGACGAGGCACGTCGCTGGTTCGAGGCGTTCGAGGGCGCTGGGCTCGACGGCGTCGTCGCGAAGCGTCGCTCCGACGTCTACGAGCCGGGCAAGCGCACGATGCTCAAGATCAAGCACAAGCGCACGGCCGAAGCCGTCGTCGTCGGTTATCGCGTGCACAAGAGCGGCGATGGCGTCGGATCGCTGCTGCTCGCGCTCGCCGACGCGGACGGCGAGTTGCACAACGTCGGGGGCATCAGCGCGTTCACGGCGGCGCGACGGCGCGAACTCGTCGACGAACTCGCCCCGCTCGTCGTGCGCGACGCCGACGGCAACGCCGCGCACGGTGAGACGGATCGCTCACGCTTCAGCAGCTCGAAGGACGTCTCGTTCGTGCCCCTTCGCCCCGAACGCGTCGTCGAGGTCGCGTTCGATCAGTTGGAGGGCAACCGCTTCCGTCATGCCGTGACGTTCCTGCGCTGGCGCCCCGACCGCGAGCCGACTTCCTGCACTCTCGAGCAGGTCGAACGCGCCCCCGACTACGACCTCGGAGAGGTGCTGCGACGCGGCTGACCCGCCGCGCCTGGTTCGCCGTCACGCCCGTTCGTCGTCACGCCCAGCGCCCCGGCATCCCCGTCGTCATCGCTCCCCCGTCGTCCCTACTCCCCTGACGACGACCGTTCTGCGATTCCTGTCCCCTTCGCGAATCCCGTTTCCTTTCTCGATTTGCGTCCACATCTGCGATCTTCGTCCACATTCTCAAGCCAGCAGGCCCCAACGGACGCCGGCGTGAATATGGACGAAGATCGCAGATGTGTACAGGCGAGCGCGTCAGCCCGCCAGGGCGATGTTCTCGTCGACGACGGGCTTGTCGGCCTTCTTGCCGAAGCGCTGCTGCGCCGCCTGCTTGCTGATGCCGAGGCTCTCGCCGATCTGGGCCCACGAGTCGCCCTTGGCGCGACGCTCGGCGACGACCCACTTGATCGTGTCGGACATGAGGTTGTTGAGCATGGCGAGCCCCTCGAGCTCGTCCTTGGTGAACAGGTGCGTCTGCACCCGGAAGCCCTCCATGATGCGCGCGGCCGCCTCTTCGACGGACTTGTCGGAGATTCCGCGCAGTTCCTGGGGCAGGGGCTTACTGATCTTGGGCATGCCCTGAGGCTAGGTCGCGCAACAGGGCGTGTCAATTAGAGTTGACTGGGTCACAGAGCCGCACCCCATCGAACACTCCAAGCACCCCGACGGCTGTCGTCCATCGCGTCGCGCGACCGCGAGCAACCTCGCCGCTGCGCTCGACGTGGCAACGCATGCGTCGCACGACTACGTCGCTCGCGGCGCCTCCCAGATGACGTGTTCGACGGGGTCGCGATCGTGCTGGCGGTCGCTGAGCTGCAGCCCCACGCGCTCCGCCACCCGCGCTGACGCCGGGTTGTTCGTCGCCATGACGGCGACGAGCGGCGCGTCAGGCCCCTGGCGCAGCGCCCATTCGACGACGGCGCTGGCGGCCTCCGTCGCGTAACCCGAGCCCCAGTGGTCGGCGTCGAAGCGGTAGTGGAGGTTGAGCACGGGCTCGCCACCGAGGTCACGCAGCTTTACGCCTCAGAAACCGACGACCTCGCCCGTGTCGTCGACGACCGCTGCGTGCCCGAACCCGTGCTGACGCCAGTGCGCGCGCCACGACGCGATGAGGTCGACGGCCTCGGAGGCCGCCTTCATGCGCCCCGACGGCAGATGGGCATACGTCCGCGGATCCCCGTGGATGCGCCAGCACGCGTCGACGTCGGCGTCCGAGGGCTCGCGCGGCACGCGTCGACGTCGGCGTCCAACGGCTCGCGCAGCACGAGCCGCTCGGTCTCGAGCCACGGCGTCACGGCGCGTCTTTCTTGGCGCGGCTCGGCTGCACGCGCGGCGGCTCACCGGGCATTTTCGGGTAATCGGGCGGAAACGGCAGCTCGGGCAGGCCGCGTTCGACGTCGGCGTCCCACAGCGCGATGGCCGCGTCGACGTCACCGACATGGTCGTTCATCGACTCCCCCGGCGCCCGCGCCCATGCGTCACCGTCCGCAGCGACGATGCCGGGCACGGTGCGCACCGTGAAGTCGGACGGCGTGACGTCACGCAGCTGCGACCACGCCACCGGCATCGAGACCGGCGCACCCGGCAGCGGCCGCGGCGAATACGCCGCGGCGATCGTCCGGTCGCGGTTCGCCTGGTTGAAGTCGACGAACACCTTCTCGCCGCGCAGCTCCTTCCACCACTCCGTCGTCACCAGATCGGGCAGCCGACGCTCCAACTCGCGCGCAATACCGATGACACCGTGACGCACGTCGAGGAACTCCCGCGTCGGCGCGATGCGTGCATACACATGGACGCCACGGTTGCCGGACGTCTTGACGAACGGCGCGAACCCCAGCGACTCCATGAGCTCCTTGAGCGCGAACGCCGCCTCGACGGCATCAGCGAAATCGCGCCCCGGCTGCGGGTCGAGGTCGATGCGCAGCTCGTCAGGATTGTCGTTGTTCTCGGCGCGCACGGGCCACGGATGAAACGTCACCGTGTTCATCTGCACGCACCAGGCGAGCATCGCGGGCTCGTCGAGGACGAGCTGCTCGTGCGCCCGGGCGCTCGGGTACGTGCACATCACACTGCGCGCGTAACTCGGCGCACCCTTGGGCGGGTTCTTGCTGAAGAACGGCTTGTCCGCCAGCCCCTTCGGGTAACGCTCCAACGCGACAGGCCGATCGCCGCTCCAGCGCAGAAACGGCTCGGCCACGGCGAGCACATACTCGACGAGGTCGAGCTTCGTCACCCCGTCGTCGGGATAGACGACGCGGTCGGGACTCGACACCCTGACGGTGCGCACCTCGCCGTCGGGGCCGGGAATCTCGAGGGTCACTGCGGTGGACGCCATGCTCGAAGCGTAGGCGACGGATGCCCGCCCCGCGTTGCCTCGCCCCACTCGCCTTGGCAGGGTTGAGGCATGCCGTCCCCCTCCGCCTCCCGCGTGAGCGAGCCCGACCTGGGCCCGTTCTTCCGCGTGGATGCCATGACGCCGGGGGCGGATTGGCGGCCCCTCGGCGCCGACCTCGCGTCCCGTGGCGCCCTGGGCGCGTGGATCGACCGAGCTCGCGAGCGGACGGCCGCTGCGGGTTCTCTTCACTCCGATGATGTCGACGTCCGCGCGCTCTGCGCCGTGCTGCACCTCGGGGTGTGTGCGCGGGTGCTGTCGCCGTGGATCGCGTCGGCGCTGAGAGGAACATCCCCGGGGCGCTCGACGGGCGCCGACGTCCCCACGCTCGACCAACTGTTCTGGCAGGACGACGGCACGACGACGTTTCCGCTGGCACTCGCCCCCGAATGGAGTGCCCGGCCGGTGGCCGCCACCCCCGTCGCGCACGCCGCCAGCGACGCGAGCGTCGCCGTCAACACGAGCGTCGATCACTTCGCCCGCGCCCTCGTCGATCGACTGGCAATTCCCCTGACGTCGACCGCGCTGACGCCGTCAGCTTCGATTGCCTGGGGCAACGTGGCGTCGGCGCTCCATGGCGCGGCGCGCACCGTCGTCAGGGTCGATCCCGGCCAGTCGACGGCGGTGAGACAGATCGCCGATGCCTGCCTCACGGCACTGACCGCAGCCCGTGGCCGACCACTGACCGACGGCCGCATCGGGACAGTGAGCTTCCGCCGTCGCAGCTGCTGTCAGCTCTATCGACTGCCGCGCAACTCACGCGACACGCTCTGCGGCGACTGCGTCCTGCGGGAACGAACCGAAGCCCAACATGGTTGACGATGACGTGGGCCCGAATCGTATGTCAGGCCGCCCCCTGCTCGGGGGACGCTGCCAGCACCAGCGAAAGGGTTCACCGCTCCACCAACTATGACTCGACACCCCACGGCCCGCCACTCGGCGGCGCCGACGCCCTCGTCCAGGAGGTTCTTCGATGAGCGACCCGACCACCCCGACGTCCGAGCAGGACTGGCGAGCCACGCTCTCCCCCGCCGAGTACGCCGTCCTGCGCGAGGGCGGCACCGAGCCGGCCTTCCGTGGCGAGTACACCGACACCGAGACCGAGGGCGTCTACGCGTGCCGCGCCTGCGGCACCGAACTGTTCACGAGCCGCGAGAAGTTCCACAGCGGATGCGGCTGGCCCGCGTTCTTCGCGCCCGCCGATGCTGACAACGTCCGTCTGATCGAGGATCGCAGCCACGGCATGATACGCACCGAGGTGCGCTGCGCGAAGTGCGACAGCCACCTCGGCCACGTCTTCCGCGGTGAAGGTTTTTCGACGCCGACGGACGAGCGCTACTGCATCAACTCGATCAGCATGACGTTGCGGCCCGCCACGAACTGACGGTCGCCACGCCCGATCCTGACGTGGCCCCACCCTGCCGCGGAGGATCTGCTCGAGAATTACGCATCTGCACGAGGAATGTGCCGCACATTCCTCGTGCAGATGCGCATTTCTCGTGCAGTCTGCGTCACCGCGCCCTGTCCGCCGGCCCACGCGCGAGCACGAGCGGCGCTCCAATCTCAGACCGCCCGCTCCCGCGCGACGCGATACGAGCGCACGAGCATCTCGGCGGCACGTCGCCCCTCCTCGAGGGCGTCCTCGTACGGTTCGCGAAGCATGAGCGCGAGCGTCCCGGCGTAGATCGTCATGAGCGCTGACGCCAGGTGCGGCGCCGCCGCCCCTGCAACGGGTTCGCTGTACGCCAGCAGCCTGTCGCGCAGTAGCGCCGTCTCCTCCTCGAGCACGGCGCGCAGATCCGGGCCAGGGTTGAGGATGGCGGCGCTCGTCCCGCTGAACGCGCACCACCGCTCGGGCAGGCGCTCCGCCTGGTAGGTCGCGAGCGCCGGCCACAGCGCGAGCAGGCGTTCCTCATCATCGGCGGCGGCGGCGATCGCGTCGTCCCACACCTGGGTCCAGATGTTCAGGCGACGTCGCAGCGCCGCGGCGATCAGCCCCTCCTTGTTGCCGAAGTGGGCGTAGAGGCTGGGCGGCGAGGCGGCCGCGCGCTTGAGGATCGTGTCGACCGGCGTCGCGAAGGCACCTTGGATGAAGAGGAGCGAGTCGGCCGCGTCCAGCAGCCGTTCACGCACGGGTGTTCGGGTGTTCACATCACCAGAATATAACGTGCGTTATCCTGGTGTCGATAACGCACGTTATATCCCCTCTGGCCATCCGCCCGTCGCGTCGCGCTGGCAGGCCAGACCCGCGTCGCGCACGTCACGAGACACCCGCACCCAGGGCGGCCGGCTCGTCGCCTGCGTCACGCTCCGAGCACGAGGAGGCCGAATGAACACCCTGTACATCGACGGCGAATGGGTCGCCGCAGCGTCCGGCGAGAAGCGCACCATCACCTGCCCGGCCGACGGCAGCGAGGTCATCGTCGTCGACGAGGCCGGGGCCGAGGACGCGGCGAAGGCCATCGCCGCCGCACGTCGCGCGTTCGACTCGGGTGAGTGGCCGAACACGCCCGCCCCCGAGCGCGCCGCCCTGCTCGCGAAACTCGCCGACCTGCTGGAGCGGGACAAGGAGAAGGTCGCGCGCATGGAGTCGCAGGACACGGGCAAGCGCTACGCCGAGTCGCTCATCGACATGGACGACATCATCGGTGTCTTCCGCCACTTCTCGGCGCTGACGACGCAGCACGCCGGCCGCGTCGTCGAGACGGGCATGCCGGACGTGTCGAGCCGCGTCGTCACCGAGCCCGTGGGTGTGTGCTCGCTCATCACGCCGTGGAACTACCCGCTGCTGCAGACGGCGTGGAAGGTCGCACCGGCGCTCGCGGCGGGCAACACGTTCGTCCTCAAGCCCGCCGAACTGACGCCGCAGAGCGCGATGTGGCTCATGGACGCCCTCGCCGAGGCCGGCCTGCCCGCGGGCGTCGCGAACCTCGTCCTCGGCCCGGGCTCGAGCGTCGGCGTCGAGATGACGGAGAACGTGGAGGTCGACCTCGTCTCCTTCACCGGTGGCGTCGTCACCGGCCGCGCGATCATGGCCGCGGCCGCCCCGACGGTCAAGCGGGTCGCTCTCGAACTCGGCGGCAAGAACCCCAACGTCGTCTTCGCCGACGCCGACCTGCCCGCCGCCATCGACAACGCCCTGACCGCGATCATGCTCGACTCGGGCCAGGTGTGCTCCGCCGGTGCGCGTCTGATCGTCGAGGAGTCGATCCACGACGAGGTCGTCGACGAACTCGTGCGTCGCTGCGAGCTGATCCGCCTCGGCGGCCCGTTCGACGACGACGCCGAGACGGGCCCGCTCATCAGCGAGGCGCACCTCGAGAAGGTCGACGCCTACGTGCAGCGGGCCGTCGCCGACGGCGCCGTGCTGCGCACCGGAGGCAAGCGCGGCGAGGGTGAACTCGCGAAGGGCTCCTACTACCTCCCGACGATCCTCGACGCGTGCCACGCCTCGATGGCGTGCGTCCACGACGAGTCGTTCGGCCCCGTCCTCACGGTCGAGACGTTCTCCGGCGCCACGCGCGAGGAGGCTGAGGACGCCGCCGTCGCCATCGCGAACGACACGATCTACGGCCTCGCCGGCGCGGTGTGGACGGAGAACGCCGGCCGCGCGGAGCGCGTCGCGAAGCGTCTGCGTCACGGCACGATCTGGATCAACGACTACCACCCCTACGTCCCGCAGGCCGAGTGGGGCGGCATGAAGCAGAGCGGCATCGGCCGCGAACTCGGTGAGGCCGGCCTCGGCGAGTACGTCGAGACCAAGCACATCTGGCACAACACGCGCCCCGCGCCCGCCGACTGGTTCTCCGGTCGCGAGCAGGCCTGAGCGCACCCACGACACCGAGACCGATCGAACGATCAGGAGAGACACCATGAAGAAGCGTTATGACTACGTCATCGTCGGCGGTGGATCCGCCGGTTCCGCCCTCGCCAACCGCCTCTCGGCGGACGCCGGCACGAGCGTCCTCGTCCTCGAGGCGGGGCGCGCCGACTTCAAGTTCGACCCGCTCATCCACATGCCCGCCGCGCTCATGTTCCCCTCGGGCAACCCGCTGTACGACTACAAGTACGAGACCGACCCGGAGCCCTACATGGGCGGCCGCCGCGTCGCGCACACGCGCGGCAAGGTGCTCGGTGGCTCGAGCTCGATCAACGGCATGATCTTCCAGCGCGGCAACCCCGGCGACTACGAGAAGTGGGCGTCGTTCGAGGGCATGCAGGACTGGGACTACAAGCACTGCCTGCCGTACTTCAAGCGCATGGAGACGACGCTCGCCGGCGCTGACGCCTGGCGCGGCGGCTCCGGCCCCCTCGTGCTCGAGCGCGGCCCCGCGTCGTCGCCGCTGTTCCAGGCCTTCTTCGAGGCGACGCAGCAGGCCGGCTACGCGCTGACGGACGACGTCAACGGCTACCGCCAGGAGGGCTTCGCGCCCTTCGACCACAACACGTTCAACGGCTCGCGCATGAGCGCGTCGCGCTCGTACCTGTGGCCGATCAAGAACCGCAAGAACCTCGACATCGCGACGCTGTCGTTCGTCACGAAGCTGCGCTGGGACGGCAACCGCGTCACGGGTGTCGACTTCGTGCGCGGCGGCCGTCGTCACCACAGCGTCGACGCCGGCGAGGTCATCCTGTGCGGTGGAGCGTTCAACACCCCGCAGCTGCTGCAGCTTTCGGGCGTCGGCAACCCCGAGTACCTGCGCGAGGCCGGCGTCACGCCGCGCGTCGAACTGCCCGGAGTCGGTGAGAACCTCCAGGACCACCTCGAGGTGTACCTGCAGCACGAGTCGAAGCAGCCCGTCTCCATCCAGCCGTGGCTGAAGAAGTGGAAGGCCCCGTACATCGGTGCGCAGTGGCTGTTCCTCAACTCCGGTGTCGGCGCCTCCAACCACTTCGAGGCCGGCGGCTTCCTCCGCACGAACGAGGACGTCCAGTACCCCAACCTGATGTTCCACTTCCTGCCCGTCGCCGTCCGCTACGACGGCACCGGCGGTGACCACGAGCACGGCTACCAGGTGCACATCGGCCCGATGAACTCTGACGTGCGCGGTCACGTGCGCATCAAGAACGCCGACCCGAAGCAGCACCCGAGCATCCTGTTCAACTACCTGTCGACGGAGAACGACCGTCGCGAGTGGGTCGAGGTCGTGCGCACCGCGCGTCACATCCTGTCGCAGCCCGCGTTCGCCTCGTTCGACGGCGGCGAGATCAGCCCCGGGCCCGACTGCGCCACCGACCAGGAGATCATCGACTGGATCGCGAAGGACGCGGAGACGGCCCTGCACCCGAGCTGCTCGGTCAAGATGGGCACCGACGAGATGTCGTGCGTCGACCCGAACTCGATGAAGGTGCACGGCACCGAAGGCCTGCGCGTCGCCGACGCCTCGGTCTTCCCGAGCATCACGAACGGCAACATCTACGCGCCCGTCATGATGGTCGCCGAGCGCGCCGCCGACCTCATCGCCAGCAACACGATGCTCGAGCCGCAGGACCCGCCGGTCTACCGCGCGAAGGCCGGGATGCCGCTGTGGCCCCAGGGTGACCCCCGCAACGACGCCTGGGACGCCAAGGACGAGATCCCGAGCGCCGCGAAGGTGATGGCGGAGCAGCCGTGAGCAGCCCCGCCACCGTCACCGCCGAGGACGAACAGGTCGTCGACCCCAAGGTCAAGCCTGTCGTCCTCGGCGGCACGGCCGTGTTCATCGTCCTCGTCGCCGGGTGGTGCCTCGTCGCCCCCAAGACCGCCGAGAAGCAGCTCGGTGATCTGACGGCGTGGATGGGCGACTGGTTCGGCTGGTTCTACATCCTGCTCGCGACGGCGACGCTCGTCTTCGTCGCGTACATCGCGCTGCGTCACTCGAAGGTGCGCATGGGCGCCGACTCGGACCGGCCCGAGTACTCGACGTTCTCGTGGGCGTGCATGCTGTTCGCCGCCGGCATCGGCACCGACCTCATGTTCTTCGCGGTGGCCGAACCGGCGACGCAGTACCTCAACCCGCCGACCGGCAAGGGCGGCACCGTCGAATCCGCACGTGAGGCGACGGTCTGGACGCTCTTCCACTACGGCATCACCGGGTGGGGCATGTACACGCTGATGGGCCTCGCCCTCGGCTACTTCGCCCACCGCAAGGGGCTGCCGCTCGCCGTCCGTTCAGCGCTGTACCCGCTGTTCGGCAAGCGCATCAAGGGTGGCATCGGCAACGCAGTCGACATCGCCACCGTCCTCGGCACGATCTTCGGTGTCGCGACGAGCCTCGGCATCGGTGTCGTCATGCTCAACGTCGGCCTCGACGTGCTGTTCGGCGCGCCGCAGGGCCTGCCGGTGCAGATCGGCCTCGTCGTCCTCGCCGTCGTCATGGCGACGATCTCGGCGACGTCCGGCGTCGACAAGGGCATCCGCATCCTCAGCCAGCTCAACGTCATCCTGGCGCTGCTGCTCGCGGGCTGGGTGCTCGTGTTCGGCGACACGTCGTTCCTGCTGCGCGCAGCCGTCATGAACGTCGGCGACTTCGTCTCGATGTTCCCCGGCATGACGATGGACACGATGGCCTACGACTACCCCGCCGACTGGATGAACGGCTGGACGCTGTTCTTCTGGGCCTGGTGGATCGCCTGGGCGAGCTTCGTCGGCATGTTCCTCGCGCGCATCTCGAAGGGGCGCACGATCGGGCAGTTCGTCACCGGCACGCTGACGATCCCGTTCCTCTACATCGTCATGTGGGTGACGATGTTCGGCAACAGCGCGATCGAGCGCATCCGGGGCGGGGACGCGGCGTTCGGTGAGTCGGCCGTCAACGCGCCGGAGACGGGGTTCTTCGACCTGCTCCAGCAGTACCCGGCCGCGACGTTCATCATCGGGCTCGCGACGTTCGTCGGCCTGCTGTTCTACGTGACCTCGGCCGACTCCGGCGCGCTCGTCATGGCGAACCTTTCGTCGACGCTGCCCGACCCGGAGACGGACGCGAAGCCGTGGGTTCGCATCCTGTGGGCCGCCGCGACCGGTCTGCTGACGGTGGCGATGCTCGTCGTCGGCGGCATCAAGGCGCTGCAGTCGGCGACCGTCGTCATGGGGTTGCCGTTCGCGGTCGTCATGGTGCTCGTCATGATCGGGTTGCATCGCGCGCTCGAGGGCGAGCGGCGTCAGAGCGACGCGCTGCGTGCTTCGCTGCGCTCTTCGATCGTGTCGGCGCCACCCGCGCCGACGCAGGGTTCGTGGCGCAACCGGCTGGCACGCCAGTTCGGCACCGTCTCGCTGCGCACGCTCGAGACGCGCATGACGAGTGTCGTCGAACCGGCCCTCGAGGAGGTCGCGGCCGAACTGCGCAACAGCGGCGTCGACGCCGTCGTCGAGACGAACGCGGATCCGAGCCGTCACGTCGCGCGGACGGTGACGCTCACCGTCCACGCGCAGGGGCCCGGTTTCGACGACTTCCACTACTTCACGCACATCCGACGGGTGAAGGTCGCCTCGTACGGATCGCGCATGGTGGAGGCCGACGACACCTCGTGCCAGCTCGAGGTCGTCGTGCCCGGCGGCGGCACGTACGAGATCGACACGTACACGAAGGAACAGATCGCGCACGACGTGCTCGATCACTACCAGTGGTGGGTCGGCTCCGTCGACGCCGTCGCGACGGAGGCCGCCCGCTGACGCAGCCTCCCCCGCGTCGTTGAGGTGCTGGCGTGACGGGACGCGGGAGGCCGCGGTGAGGCCGCATGACGAAGGCCCGGTTCGAGTGAGAACTCGAACCGGGCCTTCGGGGCCTTCGTCATGACCGGGCGACGATTGCCTCGCCCCGCGCGGCCTCGCGAGAGCGTCAGCGCAGACGCGAGACGAACTTGTCCATCGTCGTCATCGGGCCGGTGAAGAACGGGATCTCGTGACGCACGTGACGGCGCGCCTCGGTGTAGCGCATCTCGCGCATGAGGTCGAGGATGCGGTGCAGGTCATCGGCCTCGAACGCGAGGATCCACTCGTAGTCGCCGAGACCGAACGAGGCGATCGTGTTGGCGCGCACGTCGGGGTACTCGCGCGCGGCCATGCCGTGGTCGTGGAGCATCTTCTTGCGCTCCTCGTCGGGCAGCAGGTACCAGTCGTAGCTGCGCACGAACGGGTAGACGCAGATGTACTCGCGGGCACGCTCGTCGGCCATGAACGCGGGGATGTGGCCGCGGTTGAACTCGGCGACACGGTGCATCGCCATGTTCGACCAGAACGGCGTGAGGTGACGCCCGAGCTGCGTCGCGAGGAATCCGCGGTAGGCGCTCTGCAGTTCGTCGACGGATTCGCTGTGCATCCACAGCATGAGGTCGGCCTCGGCGCGCAGGCCGGCGAGGTCGTAGGCGCCGCGGACGGTGACGCCCTCGTCGGCGAGCGAGTCCAGGAAAGCCTGCGCCTCGGCGGCGATGGCGTCGCGGTCGCCGTCGATCTCCTTGGAGACGGAGAAGACCGACCACATCGCGTACACGAGCGAACCGTTGATGCGATCGACCATGACGTGCTTCGGTTCGGCCTTGCTCGCGGTGTCTGCGGGGGTGTTCGTCTCGGACGTCATCGTCCGCCTCCTTGTCGTCGCACTTCTTCGGATTCTGGTGGAAAGTCTAGGCGCGCGGCGCGCTCGAAGTGACGGCACGATCGGCGGCCGCGCGGGCCGTCGCGACGCACGCGGGGATGCCGACACCGTGCATCGCGGCCCCTGCGACAGCGAGTCCGGGCAGGTCGGCGAGCGCGTCCTCAGCCCGTTCGATGCGCGCCAGGTGGCCCAGGGCGTACTGAGGCAGCCCGTCCCGCCAGCGCTGCACGTGCTGATCGCGCGGCGTCGGCAGCGGGTGGCCGAGGGCGTGCTCGAGGTCGGCCAGGCCCGCTGCGGCGAGGGCGTCGTCGCCCTCGTCGAGGATCGCATCGTCGCGGTGGCGTCCGAGCGAGACCCGCACGTACGTGACGTCGGGGGCAGCCTCGGCGAGCCACGGCCACTTGATCGACGAGAACGTCGACGCCTTGATCGTGCGGCCGTCGACGGGCGGGACGAGGAAGCCCGTACCCTGCGGAAGCTGCTGTGCGACAGCCGAATCGAACGCGTAGGTGACGATGGCCATCGAGGCGTACTCGATCTCGGCGAGCGCGTCGGCCGCCTCGGGCGCGAGGTCGGCGAGCAATCGGGCTGTGACGGGCGCCGGCGTCGCGAGGACGACGGCGTCGAACGTATGCGGCTCGGGCAGGCCCTCGACGTCGACCTCGACGTGCCAGCCGGCGCGGTGCGCGAGGGCGCGACGCAGGTCTGTGACGGTGGCCCCGGTGCGGATCGCCACTCCCCTGGCGTCGAGGGCTTCGCGAAGTTTCTCGGGCAACGACCCCATGCCCCCGGCGGGTGCGCCGAACACCTGGCGGGCGTCGATCGACGAAACGGCCGACGACGCCGCCGCAGCAGCCTGCGTCAGCGGGGTGCCGGCGCGCAGCGCGGCGTACAGGGCGGGGACGCAGGCGCGCGTCGACAGCTCGCGCGCGTGGCCGGCGTACACGCCACCGAGCAGCGGTTCGACCATGCGGTCGACGACGGCCGAGCCAAGTGCCTGCTCGACGGCGTCACCGACGCTGATGTCGGCGTCAGCATCGTCGAGGGTGAGGCTGACGGCCCGTTCGTCGGCGGCGCGCGCGACCTCGGCGTCGTCGAGGAGACCGGCGGCGGCGTGTGGGTCGGACGGGATGCCCATGAGCGTGCCCGCGGGCAGCGCCTCGAGCGAGCCTCGCGACCACAGCATCGCTGGAAAGCGTTGCGGGTGAACGGAATCGACGCCGAGCTCGGCGAGCAGCGCGACGACTTCGGGCCGACGCCAGAGCGCCGACTCGGCGCCGACGTCGACGGCGTGCCCGGCGATCACCTCTTGGCGCAGCTTGCCCCCGACGCGTTCGTCCGCGTCGAACACCGTCACCTGCGCGTCCGGGTGCGTCGTGCTGACGTGCCACGCTGCGACGAGCCCCGAGATGCCACCACCGATGATGCCGACCTTCATGCGATCCAGCATTTCACCTCGCATCCCCAGCCACGTCGTCGAGGGGCGCCCGCGGCCCAGATGGTGACGAAGGTCCTACGTGCGTACCCGCCGGCATCATTGCGCCGCCTCTGCGCCCCTGGACACGACGCGCACGAGACTCGACTCGCCCCTAGGGTGACGCCATGCGCACGCCCCACCCGACCGCCGACGTTCCAAAGCAGGGCATGCCCACACCGCCACCTGCCGATGCGGCCTCGACCGGCGGCGTGCGGCGCCGTCACCGAACCTTGTCGAACCTGACGCCCGCCGAGCAACTGCGCGCCGGGCGTCTCGGGCTGCGTCTGCCCCAGTTGTTCGTCGGCCTGACGCTGTACGGCGCCGCGATGGGTCTGTTCGTGCGCAGCCATGTCGGCCTCGACCCGTGGGACGTGTTCCACATGGGCGTCAGCGAACACACGGGGCTCGACATGGGCACCGTCACGATCATCACGTCGTTCGCCGTGCTGCTGTTGTGGGTGCCGCTGCGCCAATGGCCGGGGCTCGGGACGATCGCGAACTCCGTCTGGATCGGGCTCGCCCTCAACGCGACGCTGGCCGTCACGCCCGACGTGCACGGCGTCGCCTGGCAGGTGGCGGTCTTCTCGCTCGGGCTGGTCCTCAACGGCATCGGCGGTGCGATGTACATCGGCAGCCAGCTCGGCCCCGGCCCGCGCGACGGGTTGATGACAGGCCTGCACCACCGCACCGGTGCGAGCCTGCGCCTCATCCGCACCGGCATCGAGGTGAGCGTCCTCGTCATCGGGTGGCTGCTCGGCGGCGTCGTCGGGCTCGGCACCGTGGCCTACGCCCTGCTCATCGGCCCGCTCGTGCAGTTCTTCCTGCCGTGGTTCATCGTCGACCTGCACCGTGGGGCTGCTACGCCCCATGAAGACGTCGGCCCCGAAGCGCACTGAGCCACTCGCGCCGCCCTCCACCTTCACCGCGCTGCGCGCCTCCCGAGCGCAGCTGAGTCACTTCGTGCGACCCGCGTCGGTCAGGACTGACTCACGTGGCACGAAGTGACTCAACCGCAAGAACGAGCGCCGAACCTCAGGCACTCAGCCAGCGACGCACCCGCGGTGGCAGGTCGTCGCGACGGCGCGTCAACGCGAACTGGTGCGCCGCGACGACGACGGCCGCAACGAGCAGACTCGCGCCGGCGAGCGTCGTGTCCCACATGACGGTGAGCGCGGACGCCACCCCGAGCGTCATGACGAGGTGGATGCGGCGGGTGCGCATCGCGAGCAGCACACCGCACGGCAGCACGGTGAACGCGTACCAGGAGTGCACGACGGGCGCGAGCAGGACGACTGCGGCGAACACTCCCGCGTTCGTCACCATCGCCGACGGCAGTTTGCCCGTCGGCCGGCGCAGCGCCGCCCAGATGACGAGGATGACGGCGAGACCCATGCCGGCGCCGCGGATGAGCGACATCGCGAGGTCGCCGGCCTCGTCGCTGATGAAGCCGAAGAAGTAGCGGGGCAGGTAACCGAGAGCCGTGGGGATCGAGGCGGGCGTGACGACGACGCCCGGCACGCTGAGCGCGCGGATCCAGCCGACGCCGAGGCCATACGGGATGCCGCACAGCGCCGTCACGAGAGCCCCCAGCAGCCCCGCCTGTGCGAGGCGGGCGAAGCGCCGACGCAGGTCGACGCCCGCCGGCAATGACAACAACACGACGGGGACGACGGCCACGATGGCGGTGAACTTGACCCCTGCGGCGATACCGACGAAGACGGTGGCCCACACCCAGCGCCCCGCCGCTGCCCACACGAGCGCGACCGTGACGAGGCCCATGAGGAGCACGTCGTTGTGCTCGCCACCGAAACCGTGGGCGAGCATGAGCGGGGAGGCCAGCGTCAGGGCGCTCGCGAGCGCGGGGCTGACGTCGAGGCGACGCGCGAGACGCGGCACGGCCCAGGCGGCGAGGACGAGCCCGATGATGATCGGGACGCGCTGCAGCCACACGAGAACCGTCGGTTCCTTCACGACCTCGGTGCACAGGGCGCCCCACGTCAGGGGCAGCGGACCGTATGGCGTCGGGGTGTAGCGCCAGATCGGGTCGACCATCGAGGTGAGCAGTTCGGGCATCTCCCCCGGGGAGACGACGTACGGGTCGCGGCCCGACTGCGTCAGCGCTCCCTGCGCGAGGTAGCTCCAGCCGTCGTGAGAGAACATCGGCGGCGCGATGAGCCACGGCAGGGCCCACAGTGCCGTCAGGCGCCGGACGACGGCCGTCGCCGCGCGCTGCGCGACGCCGTCGCGGGGCGTGTGCCGGGTGGCGCGCACGAGGTCGATCCAGGCCCACGCGAGCAACAGCATGCCGGCAGCGACGATGATCCAGCCCGCGACGCGCCCCAGCTGCTGCTGGTAGAGCCAGTGCAGCGGCGCGAGCACGTCGCGCACCGGGCCCGGCGGCAGGTCGTTCGTCATGAACCCGCCGAGCATGGCGAGCGCGGAGCCGACGACGCCGCGCGCCGTCAGCCCCTTGCTCGTCGTGAGCGCGTGGGCGGGGCGCTCAGCGCGCGGAAACGCTGTGGACACGCTCTACGACCCGGGTGACGACGTCGGGGTCGGTGCTCGGCAGGACGCCGTGACCGAGGTTGAAGATGTGGCCCTTCGCGCGCCGCCCGGCTGCGACGATCTCGTCGACACGCGCCGCGAGCGGCTCCCACGGCGCGAACAGCAGCGCCGGGTCGAGGTTGCCCTGCAGCGCGTACTGGTTGCCGGTGCGCTCGCGGGCCGCGTCGAGGCTGACGCGGAAGTCGACGCCCACGACGTCGGCGCCCGCCTCACCCATCGCACCGAGCAGCTCGCCCGTGCCGACGCCGAAGTGGATCTTCGGCACGTCGATGCCGGGCAGATCGTCGACGGCCGCGAGGGCCGTGCGGGAGTGGGGCTGGACGAAGCGCAGGTAGTCGTCGAGCGGCAGGTTGCCGACCCACGAGTCGAACAGCTGGATGGCGCTCGCGCCCGCTGCTGCCTGAACGCGCAGGAAGGCGCCCGAGATCTGCGCGAGGCGCGCGCACAGGTCGTTCCACAGCTGCGGATCGCCGTACATGAGCGCCTTGGTGTTCTCGTGGTTCTTCGACGGCCCACCCTCGATGAGGTACGACGCGAGCGTGAACGGCGCGCCGGCGAACCCGATGAGCGGCGTGCCACCGAGCTCGGCGGTGATGAGCTGCACCGACTCGGTGATGTCGGTGACCATGTCGGGCGTCAGCTCGGGCAGACGCGCGAGGTCGGCGCGCGTGCGGAACGGTTGGGCGACGACGGGGCCGACGCCCGCGACGATGTCGAGGTCGACACCGGCCGCAGCCAGCGGCACGACGATGTCGGAGAAGAAGATGGCCGCATCCACGTCGTGGCGGCGCACGGGCTGCAGCGTGATCTCGGTGACGAGGTCGGGGCGGCGGCACGACTCGAGCATCCCGACGCCTTCACGCACCTTGCGGTACTCGGGCAGCGAACGCCCCGCCTGCCGCATGAACCACACCGGCGTGTACGGCACCTCCTCGCCGCGGGCAGCCTTGATGAGGGCGGAGTTGCGCGGGTCTGCGTTCACTTCGGTCACGTCGTGGATTCTCTCACGCGCCCCTTGCCGCGACGCGGTCATCCGCGCGTCGAGGGTGTGACGTCTCACGCGGTGAGTATCGACCGACGCACAACGAGTGGTAACAGCACGGCGCGTAGCGGCGGTAGTCCGTCGAGGTGCGTCGCACGCCCCGGCACCGCCCCTCCTGCGATCTGCGTCCACCTGTGCACATCTCGTCCCCTTCGGCGGTTCCTGTCCCCTTTCGCGATTCTTGGCCACCCTTGCGATTCCTGTCCTCATCGCGGATTTCTGCCCGCGTTCGCACGTCCGACATGGAGTTGGGCCCTGTCGAAATCGCTCCCAGTCCGTCCCGCTCCTGCGGCGCGTCAGCCGCCCGCCCACGCTGGCCCCATGACGACCGACACGACGACGCCGTACGCCGACGACGCCCGACGTCCCGCTGACGAACTGCGCACCCCGCGCCTGACGCTGCGTCGATGGACGAATGACGACGTCGACGCCGCTCACACCGGCCGCGGCTACGTGACGGAGGCTGCGCGCGCCATCCTCGACGAAGCGCTCGCCGGCGGCCTGCGCCGCGTCGTCGCCGTCACCGATCTCGACAACCACGCCTCGCAGCGGGTGGCCCGCAGGATCGGCATGCACCACGTCGGCCGCGCACGCGTCGATGACGACCAGGAACTGGAGTTCTTCGTCAGCTGACGACGGACGCGCGCAGCCCCGAGACGCGCTCGGCGCCGAGCCGACGTCCCGTCACAGCGTCACGAGGACCACGCCGACGACCGTCAGCGCTACCCCGACGAGTTGCACCATTCGCAGCCGCTCGGCGAGCACGACGCGGGCGAGAAGGAGCGTCGCGACGGGGTACAGCGAGCCGAGCACGGCGACGATCGACACCTGTCCCTGCGCGGACGCCGCCGCGAACAGCAGGTTCGCCGTCAGGTCGCCCATGCCCAGCAGCGGCAGCACGAGCACGTCGCGGCGCGTCAGCGGTTCACGGGCGAGCCCCTTCGAGCGCAGGGCGAACAGCGTCGGCAGCAGCAGCGTCAGCGACCCGCAACGCATCGCCAGCATGGCTCCCGACAGGTCGTGCCGCGCACCACCGTCCATGCAGTACAGCGACACCCCGAACCCGAGCGCGGAGATGCACGCGAGGACGACGGGTCGTCGTCCGACGTCGCCGCTCAGTTCCGGTCCGCTCGCGAGCACCGCGCCGGCGAGCGCCACGAGCAACCCGATGCCGATCGAGGGCGTCCACGCGTCCCCGCGCACGAGGCCGAGGACGACGGGGACGATCGCGCCCAGCGCCGTGATCGGCGAGACGACACCCATCGTCCCGCTGGACAGCGCCGCATACAGACACATCAGCCCGACGGCACCGCTCAGCCCCGCGCCGACGCCCCACGTCGCCCACGACGTCCAGTCGGACGAGCCGTGCGTGCCGGCGAGGGAGACGACGCCGAAGAAGATCAGTGCCGCGACGAGTCCCCCGAGCTGCGACAGGGCCACCACCTTGACGGGGTGGAAGCGTTTCGCCCACAGCCCGCCCACGAAGTCGGCCGTGCCCCACACGGCGGAGGAGAGCAGCGCCACGAACGTCACCATTCGCGCCACTCTAGGGCCATACGCCCGGCGAGACCCCAGCGCACCGCCCGGACCCATCTGCGATTTTCGTCCACATTCACTCCTGGTAGACGTGGACGCAAATCGCAGATGGGGACAGGAATCGTCGATGGGTCCGGGCGGGGCCCTTGACGACCCGCGCGGCGTGGCTCCCAGGTTTCGCGTGATAACGCCCCTAGGGTTACCGCCATGGGCATGCACACGTTGAGGCACGATGACGCGACGTATTTCGCCGACGTCGTCGAAACGGTCAAGGCCGCCGCCGTGCGCCCGCAGGTGCACCTCACCGAGGTGCCCGCGCCGCGTCGCATCGCCCCGCACGCCGTCGCGTTCTCGGCGGAGGTCATCGACCCCAAGAACGCTGACGACGTCCTCGGCACCGGCCGCTTCGTGCTGCTGCACGACCCCGCCTCCCCCGAGGCGTGGCACGGTACGTGGCGCATCGTGACGTTCGCGCGCGCCGAACTCGAATCCGAGATGGCGACCGACCCTGCGCTCGGCGCCGTCGGTTGGGACTGGCTCCTCGAATCGCTCAAGGACGCAGACGCGACCTACTCCGCGGAGGCCGGCACTGTCACCCGTGTCGTCAACGAGAGCTTCGGCGGTCTCGGCGAGCGCCCCTCCAGCGTCGAACTCGAGGTCCGTGCGTCATGGACGCCCGACGAGTCGAACATCGCCGCGCACCTGCTCGGCTGGTCGAACCTCATGTGCACCGTCGCCGGTCTGCCCCCCGTTCCGGAAGGTGTGACGGCGCTTCCCGGGCGCTTCTGATCCATGAACGACTCCCCCACCTCACGACCCGCGGCGCACCGCGACGAAGCCCCGCCAGCGCGGCGAGCGAGCGACGAGCCTGTATCGGCCCGCTCTTCCTCGAGTGAATCCCCGGAACCGCAGGAAACGCCCGCGTACCCCCTCCTTGAAGCACCGGCGGACGGCGTCCCGGACGTCATCACGACCGCTGCTCAACTCAAGGAATGCTGCGCCGCCATTCGTGCTGGCCACGGCCCGGTCGCCATCGACGCCGAGCGCGCCTCGGGTTTCCGCTACGGCAACGACGCCTATCTCGTGCAGTTGCGCCGCGAGGGCGCGGGTACGTGGCTCATCGACCCCGTCCCGCTCAACGATCTGAGCAGCCTCAACACCGCGATCGGCAGTGCCGAGTGGGTGCTGCACGCCGCGACGCAGGATCTGCCGTGCCTCAAGGCCCTCGGTCTGCGCCCGCGCAAGCTGTTCGACACCGAACTCGGCTCACGTCTCGCGGGTCTGCCGCGCGTCGGCCTCGCCGCCGTCACCGAGCACTTCGTCGGTGTGACGCTCGCGAAGGAGCACTCGGCGGTCGACTGGTCGACGCGCCCCCTGCCGCACGATTGGCTCGTCTATGCGGCGCTCGACGTGGAGCGGCTCGTCGAGGTGCGTGACGCGCTCGCCGCTGACCTCGAGGCGCAGGGCAAGGCCGAGTGGGCGCGTCAGGAGTTCGAGGCACTGCTCGACTTCGAGGGCCCGACGCCGAAGAAGGAGCCGTGGCGACGCACGTCCGGCCTGCACGCCCTGCGTGATCTGCGTCAGCTCGCCCGCGTTCGCGCCCTGTGGCAGACGCGTGAGGACATCGCGCAGCGTCGCGACACGACGCCCGGGCGCGTCCTGCCCGACGCCCTCATCATCGACCTCGCACGGCGCAACCCGCACGACACCTCCGGTCTGGTCGGCCCGCCGGCCATCCGCCCGCGCGTCGGTGACGGTTCCGCGCGGCGCCGCCGTCCGCGTCCGGCGCACCGGGGTCTCGCGCGCTACGGCGAGCGTTGGCTCGCGGCGCTGAAGGCCGCCGACGCCCTGCCGAACCGCGAGCTGCCGACGGCGACGCAGCGAACCTCGGCTCCCCCGCCGATCCGTGCGTGGCATGACAAGAACCCGGCAGCGGCCGGGCGTCTCGACGACGTCCGTTACGGCTTGCAGCGCTTCAGCGAGGAGCGTCGCGTACCCGTCGAGAATCTCGTGACGCCCGATCTGCTGCGCCGCGTCATCTGGTCACCGCCCGCCGACACGAGCGAAGACGGCTGGCGCGCGGCGCTGAGCGCCGGCGGAGCCCGCCCATGGCAGTGCGACATCGTCGCTCCGCTGCTCGCCGAGGCGGCTCTCGACCACCCGTCGCGCTGACGCCCCGCACGCCCGGCCCACGGGTCCCCGCCGTGCCTGCACGCCCACCGAACGCCCGCTGCAACTGCGTCACGTGCTGCTGCGCGCGTCAGGCGTGACTGACGCACGCAGCACCGAGTGACCCACCCAGCCCCCCTCCCGCGCACGAATCCACCCCCTTTCGTACTCAGCGGTAACAAAGCGCGTTAGCCTGGGCACGTCAGCTTCGTCTAGCTTCGGGAGGCATCGTGCCCCGCACGCTCCATGAGGTCGTCTTCGTCGACGGTGTTCGCACGCCGTTCGGCAAGGCCGGTGAGAAGGGCATGTACGCCCAGACCCGCGCCGACGACCTGGTCATCAAGTGCATTCGTGAACTCATGCGCCGTCAGCCGAACCTGCCGCCGGAGCGCGTCGACGAGGTCGCCATCGCGGCCACGACGCAGATCGGCGACCAGGGTCTGACGATCGGGCGCATGGCTGCTCTGTTGTCGGGTCTGCCCAAGTCGGTGCCCGGTTACGCCATCGACCGCATGTGCGCGGGCGCGATGACGGCCGTGACGACGTCCGCGTCCGGCATCGCGTTCGGCGCGTACGACGTCGTCATCGCCGGTGGTGTCGAGCACATGGGCCGTCACCCCATGGGTGAGGGCACCGACCCGAACCCGCGCATCGTCGCCGAGAAGCTCGTCGACCCGAGCGCCCTGGTCATGGGCAAGACGGCCGAGAACCTGCACGACCGTTACCCGGCGATCACGAAGGAGCGCTGCGACGCGTTCGCCGTCGCCAGCCAGAACAAGCTCGCGAAGGCGTACGCGGAGGGCAAGATCCAGCAGGATCTCGTTCCCGTCGCGACGCGCAACGTCGAGAAGGGCTGGGGCCTGGCCACGGCCGACGAGCCGCCGCGCCCCGGCACGACCGTCGAGGAACTGGCCAAGCTGAAGACGCCGTTCCGCGCCCACGGCAACGTCACCGCGGGTAACGCGGCCGGTCTCAACGACGGTGCGACGGCGTGCATCCTCGCCTCCGAGGAGAGCGCGAAGGAGCTCGGCCTGCCCGTCGGCATGCGCCTGGTCGACTTCGCGTTCGTCGGCGTCGACCCCGAGGTCATGGGCATCGGCCCCGTCCCGGCCACCGAGAAGGCTCTCGCCAAGGCGGGCCTGACGATCGACGACATCGACCTGTTCGAGCTCAACGAGGCCTTCGCCGTGCAGGTGCTGGCCTTCCTCGACCACTTCGGCATCGACGCCGACGACGAGCGCGTCAACGCCTACGGCGGCGCCATCGCGACGGGTCACCCGCTCGCGAGCTCCGGCGTGCGTCTCATGACGCAGCTGTCGCGCCAGTTCGCCGAGCACCCCGAGGCGCGCTACGGCGTCA
>ERZ1023267.269-NODE-269-length-20963-cov-8.051607_pt1 | contig 20963 bp, 19 predicted proteins | sample MGYA00520905_ERZ1023267 | MGnify/ENA primary metagenome ERZ1023267 (study PRJEB32759, sample SAMN07749868) | skin metagenome | biome: transportation; feature: city; material: polyester macromolecule | host: Homo sapiens | place: Hong Kong:ISLAND line | collected...
TGCGGCTGCCATCGCCCACGCGGCCGATGGCGATGCGGTCGCGGCCTGCGCCGGGGTGCTGGTGCAGTTCCTCGCCTCCCACCCCCGCGAGCAGGAGCGGCTGCGCAGCGATCCTACGCAGATCCCCGCGGCCGTGGAGGAGATCATGCGGCTGCGGGACCCGCTGGTGAGCAATCGGCGCGTGACCACCCGCCCCGTGGAGGTGGGTGGCCGGCGCCTGCCCGCCGGGGCACGGGTCACCCTGGTGGCTCCGATCGCCCGTGACCCCGACGGCCGGGTGCTGACCGCCGACCTCGGCGGCAGCGCGAACCTGGGCGGCGGCTCCTCGTCCGCGCCCGGCGTGACGGCGGCGACCGGGGGCGCGCGACGCCCGCTCGAAGGGGTCCGCGTCCTCGACCTCGGCGGCATCGGGCCGGGTCCGTTCGCGACGATGATGCTCGCCGACCTCGGTGCCGAGGTCATCCGACCGCGTTGACCATGACCACCGTGTTCTCCCCGACGAAGGGGGCCCGACCCACGGCGTTCAGGTCGGCGGGCTACGTTGGACTCGTCCCCCCGACGACGGAGGAGCGCGAGTGATCCAGCCTGCTCGGCACGAGGCCGCGGGCGCTGCTGCCCCGGTGGGCCGCGCCCGGCTCGCCGCGTCGATCACCGCCCGGGTGCTCGACGGTCAGGCTGTCGCGCTGCACGGCCCGCGGGGCGACCAGCTGGCCGCGACGATCCGTCGCGCCGACGGCCGGAAGCGGGTGCATGACAAGGCTGCGCCCGATTCGCCCCGCCCGAGCGCCCCGTGCCCGACTCACGTACTCCTGCACCGCCGTGTTCTGCGCAATGCCCGCGCCTGACTCGCCTGTGCCCGATTCGCCCGTGCGCGACAGGCCCGCCACGACATGGCGCGGGCGCCGACCCAGCCATGATGGATCGGCGCCCGGATGATGCCGCGTCGCTCGTCGCGCGGGCTGGCCGTCAGTGCGCTGTCTTGCGCCACTTGCCGAGCGACAGCAGGACGAACCCGCTGAAGGCCCAGCAGAGCAGGACGATCCAGGCCTGAGACGCCCCGCGCCCGTCGAAGTAGGCGACTGATCGCAGCGCGGTGCCGGCCGCACCGACGGGCAGGAACTGCCCGATCGTGCCCCAGGGGTGCGGCAGCCACTGCGGGCCGGTCGCGAGGCCCGAGATCGGGTTGGAGATGAACAGCATCGAGCCGATCGCCTCCATGCCGCCGCGCGACGTCGTCCGCACCCTCGCGCCGATGATCGCGCTGCAGCTCGGACGTTGACGCTGACGCCGGCGTCGCTGCCGGCGTCGTCGGTCGCGGGTCAGGCGCCAGTGCGCTCGCGGTCGGGACCGATCGTCTGGGCGCATCACCTGTGACGGTCGCCGGACGCTGACGGGCTGCGGCGTCCTGCGGTCGTCACGCGGGCGGCCGGGCCTCACCCGTCAGCGCAGGGGCTTGTCGCCGATCTTCGCGATGCGCTCGGCGTACTGAGCCGGAAAGCCCATCGGACGCTCGTCGTCAGAACCGGCGAGCCGGACGAGGGCGGCGTCATGCCAGGGGCCCGGCGTGACGACGGAATCGATGCGCGAATCGCAGAGGGGGACGGGCGGGCACCTTATAGGCCCGGCCACCTGTGAACACCCCGCAGCGGTCGACGTCCCGCGATGCCGCGCCCCACCGTAGCGCCCACCTCACGGCAGGGGCGTCGTCACCAGAGCGTCATCGAGTCTCGCAGCACGCGTTCGACGTCGGTCTCGGTGATGTCGACGGGCGCCGTCGCGAGCAGGCGCTGCTGCTTCATCGCGCCGTCGACGAGCTGCGGCAGGTCGTTGGGCGAATAGCCCAGTGCAACAAGGCCGTTGGGCAGGCCGATGTCGCGCATGAGGCGACGCAGGGCGTCGGGCAGCGCATCGCGGCCGAGGTCGCTGCCGGCGGTGTCCGGTTCCAGCAACGCGGCCATCTCGTGGTGACGCCCCGGGTCGGTGGGGTAGAGCAGCGCGAACGCGGCGGGCGCCGTCATCGCGACGGCCATGCCGTGCGGCACCATCGGGTGGTCGGCGTCGTAGCCGTCGGGGCGGAAGTCGCGCACCATGCCGGCGATCGGGTAGGCGCACGCGTGCGGCACGTGGACGCCGGCGTTGCCGAACCCCATGCCCGCGAACGTCGCCGCGAGCGCCATCGCGCCGCGCGCGTCCACGTCGTCACCGTCCGCGACGGCGGTGCGGAACGACGTCGCGAGCAGACGCACGGCCTCGCGCGACCACATGTCGCTGATCGGGTTGGCGCCGCAGTACGGCACGCGCTCCTCGGCACGCTTGGCGGCGAATTCGGTGTACGGCTTGGCCGTGTAGCTCTCGAGGGCGTGGCAGAGGATGTCCATGCCCGCGGCCGCGGTGACGCCGGCGGGCTGCGTCATCGTCAATTGCGGGTCGATGACGGCGAGCCGCGGGCGCAGCGACGCATGGCTGATGCCCGTCTTGACGTTCGCTTCGAGCACGTCGAGGACGCAGATCGTCGTCGACTCGCTGCCCGTGCCGGTCGTCGTCGGCACGGCGATGACGGGCACGAGCGGCTTCGTCGGGTTCTTGCCGCCACCGACGGGCGCGTTGATGTAGTCGACGAGGTCGCCGTCGTTCGTCGTCATGAGGGCGATGGCCTTGGCCGTGTCGATGCTCGAGCCACCCCCGACGGCGACGATCGCGTCCCACGGCCCGTTCTTGCGGGCCCAGTCGGTGGCTTCCTGCAACGAGGCGTCGCTCGGCTCGACGCGGGCGCCGGTGAAGACGTCGACGCTGATGTCACCGCCCGTCAGGACGTCGGCGACGCGTTGCGTGATGCCTGCGTCCGCGACGCCCGGATCACTCACGACTGCGACGCGGCGCGCGCCGAGATTGGATGCGTCCCAAGCGATCTCGTCGATGGCTCCGGGGCCGAACTTCAGTTGGGGGCTGCCGTAGGTGAACACCGTTTCGTCCATGGGCTCGACGGTACGCGAGTGAAACGAACGAGGCACCTGGCCCGGGGCGGAACTGTTCGAACCTCGTGACGTCCCACTCGGCGCAGATCGCGCCGAGTGGGGCAATCGGTCGGCGCGAACGTCCCACGTGGTGCAGTTCCGCACCGTGTGGGGCGTCGGGCGTCACCCCGCCGCGTCAGCGTCGACGTCTCGAGCGCGCCCGCGTCGACGATCGCCGCACCTGCGCGGCCGTCAGCCGCTCATGCCGGCGCATCTCACGCGCGACGCGGGCCTGCGCGCGCTCGAGCGGCAGTTCCTGGCGGCGCCGGCGCGCGGCCTGCATCTGTGAGCGCATCGTCGCGCGCATCTGTTCGCGCGGGTAGGGGCGGCCGCCGATGAAGTCGCGCACGGCGTTCCAGCGTTCGTCGTAGGCGTCGTTGAAACGCGCGTGGGAGCGCCGATCGAGCCACCCGTCCGTCTTGTATCGCTTGGTCGCCCACCACGATCCGGGTTTCGCGACGCGCACGGCGCCCACGACGGCGAGACCGGGCACGAACACGCCGATCAACCCCGTCAGCAGCTTGCCCTTGAGGATCGTCAGGACGACGAACCCGAAGTTGATGACGATGCCCACCGCGACGACGACGCCGGGCACTCCGTCGCTGCCGGGGACGATGTCGAGCGGGTTCGCGCCCAGGACGAGGGCTGCGGTGATGGCGACGGCGACGAGCAGGGCGCTGATCGACTGGCGTCCCTCCTCCTGCCAGTACACGTCTTCGAGGTGCAGCCACATCGCGAACTCGTCGAGGGTGAGGGCGGCTCCCGTGCCGAAGATGGCCGCGAGCACGTCGAGCCACAGGCCGCGCTCGGGCAGGTACGTGATGAGCATGAGGCCGCTGAAAAGCAGCATGAGGATGCCCCACACCTGATGGTGGATGTGGATGCCCGCGATGGCGATGTTGCGGAACATGCCCGGCTCGGCGTTCTCCTTGAGGTACGCCTCGGCCTGGTCGGCGCGGTGACGGATGTAGCGCGTCGCGGTGCGCGTCGCGGCCGTCGCGAGGACGAAGAAGATGAGCAGCCACAGCACGGCGTGGCGGCTCGGGTCGATCATGTCTTCATCGTAGGCGCGCCCGCTGATGACGCCTGCGGACGGCGTGCGCGGGCGTCGCACCCTCGTCGCAGCATCATTGCCCGAAATCGCGTCGTACTGGACGCGTTCTCGGGCGATGATGCGCCGCTACCTCCCCGTCAGACGCGGTGAGCGGTGCCGGTCGCGGTGGCGCCGCGTTCATTGCGTCGGGTGCCGCGAACGGGCAAGGATGGTGGGATGACTGACGATTCGCAGCAGGCTTCCGGGGCCGTCGACACCGTCCTGTTCGACGTCGACGGCACCCTCATCGACTCGACGTACCACCACGCCATCGCGTGGGCGCGCGCGTTCGCGCGCTTCGACCTGTATCCGCCGCTGTGGCGCGTGCACCGCTCGATTGGCATGGGCGGCGACCAGCTCGTCCCGAACCTCGTCGGCGACGACGTCGAGAGCAAGCACGGCGGCGACCTGCGCGACGCGTGGGAGGAGGAGTACGACAAGCTCCTGCCCGAGGTGCGCGGATTCGACGGCGCCGCCGACGCCGTGCGCGCCGCGCGCAGCAAGGGCTACAAGGTGGCGCTCGCGAGCAGCGGCAAGGAGGAGTTCACCGACGCCGCGCTCGAGAAGATCGGGCTGACGCGCGACGACTTCGACGCCGTCACCTCCTCCGACGACGCCGACAACAGCAAGCCCGAACCCGACATCCTGGAGGTCGCGCTGGAGGAGGCAGGCGGCTCGAAGGGCGTCCTCATCGGCGACGCGACGTGGGACGTCGAGGCCGCGAAGAAGGCCGGCATGTCGACGATGGGGCTGCGCACCGGCGGTTTCTCCGCCGCCGAGATGCATGACGCGGGCGCCACCGACGTCGTCGACGCCATCACCGACCTGCGCGACGGCACCTGGCTCGACCGCCTGAACTGACGCCGTAGATCGGGCCCGTAGGTCCATCTGGCTGGGGGCACCCCGAAGACATCGAGCGAAATGTTCGAATGCGAGCGGCACAGCGCTCGTGTTCGACCATTTCGCTTGTTCTCACCCCACTCGTCCCGGGTCGGACGTGCGTCACATCCCGGACTCGCCGACCGTCCGAGTGGCGATCACCCGTCGAACAGGGGACGGTGTTGACATGTCGACTCAAGCCGGTGGCGACAGACGGGCCTCGCCCGTCTCGCCCGAACCGTCGAAATCGTCCGCCCAGCCGCCCACCGACGACGCCCCACTGGGCGCCCTCGAATCGGGGTTGAAACCGCGTCACGTCACTATGATCTCGATCGCCGGCGTCATCGGCGCCGGCCTGTTCGTCGGCTCGGCGAACGCGATCCAGCTGGCCGGCCCGAGCGCCATCATCAGCTATGCGGCGGCCGGTCTCGTCGTCGTCCTCGTCATGCGCATGCTCGGCGAGATGGCGACCGTCAACCCGGATACGGGTTCGTTCAGCGTCTACGCCGACCGCGCGCTCGGCAAGTGGGCCGGGTTCTCGATCGGCTGGCTGTACTGGTGGGCGTGGGCGCTCATCATCCCCGTCGAGGCGACCGCCGGCGCGACGATCCTGCACAACTGGATCGACTGGCCGCAATGGGTGTTCGCGTTCCTCATCACGGCGATCCTGACGGCGACGAACCTCGTCAGCGTCGGCAACTACGGCGAGTTCGAGTTCTGGTTCGCGCTCATCAAGGTCGTCATCATCATCGGGTTCATCGCGCTCGGCGTACTGGCGATCCTCGGCATCCTGCCGACGAGCGACGTCTCCGGCGTGCACGGCCTCACCGACCACGGGTTCTTCGGTGGCGGCGTCGGCGGCATCTTCGCCGCGATGCTGACGACCACGACGACGTACCTTGGCACCGAGATCGTGACGATCGCCGCGGCCGAGTCCAACAACCCCGTCGGCGGCATCCGCAAGGCCGTCAACAGCGTCATCTGGCGCATCTCGATCTTCTACCTGGGTTCGATCATGGTCGTCGTGTGCCTCGTCGACTGGACGAGCCCCGACCTCGCGTCCAAGGGTTCGTACCAGTACACGCTCGAGACGATCGGGCTCGGCCGACTGACGACCGTCCTCGACCTCGCGATCCTGACGGCCGTCGCGAGCTGCCTCAACTCGGCGCTCTACACCGCGAGCCGCATGGCGTTCAGCCTGGGCCAGCGTGGTGACGCGCCGAAGTCGTTCGGGCGGACGAACAAGCGCGGCGTGCCCGTCGCGGCGATCCTCGCCAGCGTCGTCGTCGGCTTCTTCTGCGTCGCCCTCAACTACGTGCTGCCCGACAAGATCTTCGCCTACCTGCTGTCGACGGCCGGATGCGCAGCACTGTTCGTGTATCTGTGCATCTCGTTCACGCAGCTGCGCTCGCGCCGCGCGATGGACGAGGCAGGCACGACGGTGCGGGTGCGCATGTGGCTGTTCCCGTGGCTGACGTACGCGACGATCGCGTTCATCCTGCTCATCCTCGTCATGATGGCGTTCGACGACGGCCAGTCGCAGAACCTGTGGTTCTCGCTCGCGGTGGCAGCGATCGTGCTCGTCGCGGCGTTCGCCCGTCACGGCTTCACGGGTGGCTCGGACGAAGAGATCGTCGAGGCCGCCGAGCAGGGGCTCGCCGAACACGACGACCCCGATGACCCCGACGATGCCGACGACACGACGGTTACCTCGACCGAGGCTCACCGCAACGACGCCTGAGCACTTCCGTCCATCCTTGCGAGTCCTGTCCCCATCGGCGAATGGCGTCCACATGTGCGATCTGCGTCCACAACGGCGATTCCTGTCCACATGTGCGATTTTCGCCCGCCTTCACCCCGAGCCCTCGGCTTCGGCGGCGAACGCGACGTCGGGTGGCAGGATCGAGCTGTGAGCACCTACGTCATGTTCCTGCGCGGCATCAACGTCGGGGGCGTGCGCGTGCCCATGCCGCGTTTGCGCGAAGTGCTGACGGAGGCGGGTGCCCGCGAGGTGACGACGTGGCTCGCGACGGGCAACGTCCGTCTCGCGTTCGACGGCCCCGCCGACGACCTCAAGACACTCGCCGAGCGTGTCCTGAGCGACGAGTTCGGCTACGAAGCCTACGTTCTCGTGCGTGACGCGGACGAGCTCGCGAACATCGTCGACGCCTGGCCGTTCACGCCCGACGACGCCCACCACCGCTACGTCGTGCTCGGGGGCGCGCCCGCCTATGACGACGCTCAGGCCGCCATCGACGCCAACCCCTGCGACGAACACGTCCTGGCCGCCGGCGACGACCTCTACTGGCGAACCCTCAAGGGCGCCACGACCACGTCGCCCGTCGCAAAGGTGCTCGCCCGCCCGCGCTGGAAGTCGACGACCACCACGCGCAACCTCAACACCCTCGAGAAGATGCTCGCCTGACGCACCAGCACCAGCGGGCAACGCCCGGATGGCGGGTAACTCACAGGTAGGGGAATTGCTGCTCGCCTACCTGTGAGTCATCCGCCATCGTGCGGGCCGGTCGCCTCCAGCCGCCTCACCAACCCGCCCGCGCAGCCGACGACGCCCAGCCCGTCGTCCCCCTGCCATGGCGCCCCACCGTCACACCCAGGCCGCGGCGTCCAACTCGTCACTCGCAGGCAACAGCGGCCAGCCCGTCACCCCCGAGGCGCTTCACCGCCGTGGTCGATGAACGGACGGCGGAAGTCGGGTGTCGACAGGCCCTTGGCGGCGAACTCGGTGTCGTCGAGGTCGGCGTCGCCGTGCTGCGACGCGTGCTTGTACTGGACGCTGCGGGCGCTCCACAGGGAGCGGCTCGCGATGAACTGCCCGAGGACGGCGCCGGTGCCGATGGCGAGGGCGACGGCCATCGCTTCGAACAGGTACGCGCCGGCGCTACCCGAGTGCGTCGCGAGCGCCGCGAACCCCTTGTAGAGCACCATGCCCGGCACGAGCGGCGAGATGGCGACGTCGAGGGCGCCGGACGTCGGCAGGTGCGTCGGGCGTGCCATGACGACGCTGACGATGCCGAGCCCCATCGCGGCGACGCTCGTCGCGGTGAAGTTGGAGATCCCGGCGGCGCTGAGCAGCAGGTAGATGGCGCGCGCCGCGGCGCCGAGCAGCGCGAACAGCGGCAGGTGGCGCCAGCGTGCGTGGCTGAGCAGCGCGAATCCGATGGCGATGAGCGCGGCGGCGAGCGTCGTCTGCCACGCGACGGGGTTGCCGTTGCCGGTCTTCTCGATGTCGAGATGCACGCCGACGTGCGCCACGCCGTACACCGCGCCGATGGCGCCGACGACGAGCCCGAGCGTCAGGATCGTCGATTCGATGAGGCGCCCGCAGGCCGTCAGGTACCAGCCCGTCAACAGGTCCTGGATGGCGCTGACGGAGGCGCTGCCGGCCAGCTGCGTCACGAGCGCGGCGGTGATGATGACGCCCGGCGAGCCGATCGGGAACACTGCGACGAGCACCGCACCTGTCGCGACGGCGAGCCCGGCGGCGATCGCGCGTCCGTAGTACGACGGCAGCTGCACGCGTGCGAGCCAGGCGCTGACGACGTCGATGATGACGGCGCACACCGTCGCGATGAGGCAGACGCCCAGCGACCCGCCGAGCAGCCACGCGAACCCGAAGCCCATCGCCGCTGTGCCGAGCGTCTTGAGAGTGCGCGTCTGCGGCGGTTCGGCCTCCAGCTCGTCGAGACGTCGCAGCGCTTCACGGATGTCGATGCGTGAGGTGACGACATCCTCGACGATGTGTTCGAGCACCGTCAGCACGTGCACGTCGAGGCCGGCCGCGCCGACGGTCTGAACGCGCGTGACGGGTGTCGCGTCGTCCGCGGGCGTGTAGCTGAGCGTGATCTGACCCATCGTGACGTTCGCCGTCGTGGTCGCGAAACCGTTGACGCGGGTGATCGTCAGCATGGTCTGGGTGACGTTGGCCGACGGAGATCCGTTGCGCAGCAACATGCTTCCGGCGCGCAGGGTGAACGTGAACAGGTCGTCGATGGGGCGGGAGGAAGGCACGCCGTCACGGTGTCAGGACGCGGGGCGCGGCGTCCACTCGGACGCTCGCCCAGCAGGCAGGGTGCGTTGTCACCGCCCGGCTCTAGGGTGAGGGCATGAGTGAAACCGGCGCGAGAGACGGCCACGGCGAGCGCGCGAACGAACCCGTCAGCGGTTCGACGGCCCCTGGCGACGCGAGGGGCGCGGACGCCGTGCATGGCGGCGGGATGAGCGCCGCCACATCGGGCCGAATCGCGGCGACGCCGACCGCGGCGTCGTCGACTTCAGCGGGCGCGAACGCCCGAACGATGCGCAGCGTCGCCGTGTTCTGCGGGTCGACGCCGGGCGCCGACCCGGTGCTCATGGACGCGGCGTACGACGCGGGACGAGTCATCGCCGAACGGGGTCTGACGCTCGTGTACGGCGCGGGCGGCGGCGGCCTCATGGGTGCGGTGAGCCAGGGCGCGCTCGACGCCGGGGGCGAGGTCGTCGGGTTCATTCCGTCGCTCATGGTCGAGCGCGAATGGGGGCGGCACGACCTCACGGAGTTCCACGAGGTCGACACGATGCACACGCGCAAGGCCGGCATGGCCACGCGCGCCGACGCCTTTCTCACGCTGCCCGGCGGCCTCGGCACGCTCGAGGAGATCTTCGAGGTCTGGACGTGGCGCACCATCGGTTACCACGACAAGCCGGTGGGTTTCCTTGACGTAAAAGGGTTCTGGCGCCCGCTGCTCGACGCGGTGCAGGGTCTGGCGGACGCCGGGTTCATCCGACAGAGCGTCATCGACGACGCCGTCGTCGCCCCGACCATCGATGAGGCCCTCGACGCTCTCGCCGCGCGCTGCATCGTCAGCGGTGCGGGTTTGCGCGGCGGGTCGAGGCGCGTCCGGATGTGCTCGCGCGCTTGAGCGGTGAGGCCGCCGACGTCGATGACGCGCACGTGGCAGCGGTGGCGCCTGTTGACGCCGGCGGTTGGTGGGAGGGCATCCCCGCCGTCAGACAGTTGCTGCTCTACGGTCTCGAGCCCGCCTGCCGTCGGTGCCAGGCCCGCCCACACCGCAGTGACCTCGAACGGGGCACGCCCGAAGCCCGAGACGCGAACGCCCCCGCACCGTCAGATACGGGAGCGTCGAGCGGGCCGGTCAGGCGGCGTGCTTCTGCAACGTCGCGCCGATGGCGGGCAGTGCGTCCTTGATCATGTCGGCGGCCTTGCCGCGGAACGTGCCGTAGACCTTCGCGATCTGGTCGCGCGACGTCGAGTTGGCGCGCGCATCGGCGATCTTGAGGATGTCGGCGCTCACCTCGTCGCCGCGACCCTTGAGGTATGCGCCGAAGTCGCCCTGGCCACCGAAGGCGTCCCAGTACGGGTCGAAGATCGCGACGATCTGGTCGAGGTTGTCGTTGAGCGCCGACGGAACGTCGACCTTCTTCTTCGCGCCCGCGTACGCCGTCTTGATCGCGGCGCCGCTCAGGCCCTTCTTGCCGGAGACCTCGGAGTCGATCGTGGCAGCGAGATCCTTCGCGACGGCGGGACGCACGGCCGGCTGCAGCAGCTTCTCGGAAAGCGACATGATGATGCCTTTCTGTGGCGGTTCGTTTCGCCCGTCAGCCTAGCGTCAGCCCTCGTCGACGGCCCGCGCATCATGCGTCTTCGCGCCTGCCCCACCACACGAGGGCGCCCACCCCGTACACATCTGCGATTTTCGTCGACGTTCGCCAGCCACCGCCGACGGGCGGCACGCCAGAGCCGATCCCACGGGCTGGGGCCCGGCAGAGCGGGCGGGCGTCTCGCGGTACAACAGGACGGTGACCGAACCCCGCGAACAGCGCCGCACCACCCTTCCGTCGGCAGCGCCGAGACACCCGCTCGTCACCGGGCGCACCGTCCTGCGCGTCATGACGGATGACGACATCGACGCGGTCGTCACCTACCGCACCCGCCCGAACGTCTACCGCTGGCTCAGCCACGGCGGCCTCGCCTCAGCGCAGCTTCGGGAGAAGTTCCAGCGGCGCATCGAACGCATGACGAAGCCGAGCGACGAACGATCCGAGGTCCAGTTCGTCGTCGAACGGGAGGGGCACGTGATCGGCGACTGCGGATTCGCGATCACCCGCGCCTGGACGAAGGACGACGCTCCGACACCGCATCTCGTCGCGCGCATCCACTACGCACTCGACGATGCCGTCGCCGGCCAGGGGATCGGCACGGAGGTGGTGCGTGCACTCGTCGACCACGCGTTCAGCCTCCCTGACGTCCACCGCGTGCAGGCCGACGTCTTCGCCGGCAACATCGCGTCAGGCCGCGTGCTCGAGAAGCTGCGTTTCCGGCGAGAGGGCTACTTCGTCGATGACGGCGTCATCGACGGCGCGTTCGTCGACGCCTGCCTCTACTCGCTGCTGCGTCGCGAATGGGAGGCCCCCGACCACCCGGCCTGAGCGCCCGGAATCGCGTCACATCCGACGCGTCTTCGGGCGAAGATCGACGCGACCCCGAGCCTGTCAGCCCCGGACGACCAGCCCGAACCCCGTCACCCCACCGGCTGACGCGAGCGACTGCGCCGCTTCGACCGGTTCAGACGCCGCCACACCCACGTCTCGGGCACCTGCACGCCGGTGGCGATGTATTCGGCGGAGGCGTCGCTGAACTGTGTCTGCACGAGTGCTTCGAGGCCCCAGTGGTGGCCGACGACGAGCACCTGGTCGTCGGGTGTCACCGTCGTCGTGTCGTCGGGTGCGTAGATGTGCTCACCGTTGCGGATGAGCATGAGCGCGACGAGCGGGAGCTTCGAGTCGCGGTTGTCGGGGTTGGCGAGCAGCTGTCCGATCGTCAGTTCGGCGTGCAGCAGCCAGCGATGCAGCGCGGGCGAGCCGGCCGCGGAGAGATCGATGATCGCGCGGTCCTTCGCGGCGTCGCCGCAGCGGTTCGTCAGGTTCATCAGGAGGCGCTCGGCGAACTCTTCCGGCTGCGTCACCGCGTATTCGACGAAGCTCCAGAACAGCGGCGTGATGACGCGCGCGAGGCTCTCCTGCGCGACGAGTTCGGTGGGCGTGAACACCGAGTCGATGCCGAGCGCCGTGATGATCGACGCGCGCGCGTCAGACTGCTGGCGCACGCCGACGAACAGGTCCTTGCGCTCGAGCTTCGCGTGCTCGGCGAGGGCGAGGTTCGTCGTGTCGTTGCGCGTACCGGCGATGAAACCGCTCGCGCCACTGACGTCGGGGTGGCCTTCTTCCGGGTCGGCCATGACGACGTGCATGCCGGCGCGATGCAGGTCGTTCGACACCTCGGCGCCGAAGTCGTCATCGGAGGTGACGACCCACGTCCCGCCCGATTTCGGTTCGTACCGCGGCGGCAGCGGCAGGTCGCGCGGGTCCATCAGCCACGTGACGAGCCGGTACGTCTCGGGCCGTTGCAGCGCGAGCACGAGGTAGGCGCCGTAGCGGTCGCTCGGGTTGATGACGGCGTTCGGGGCGAAGTCGCGCATGCTTTCCTCGACGCGCGCGTCGGTGCAGCGCGCGATGACGCTCATGCCGGGGCGCAGCACCGTGGCGTTCATGACGATGGCGAGGTTGTCGGTGTCCTCATCGGTGAGGGCGAGCACGCCGTCGCAGTGCTGGTTGGCGAGGCCCGCCATGCCGAGCACCGCGGGCAGGCTCGCGTTCGCCTCGAGCGCGGGCACCTCGCTCTGCAGCTCGTCGGTCATGATGCGGTCGAGGCGCCCTTCGTGCCGGTCGATGACGACGAACCGGCGCCCCTGGAAGTCGAGTTCGCGACAGACCTGACGCCCCGCCTGGCCGTACCCGCAGACGATGAGAAACGGCTCACGGATGCGCTGGACCTTCGTGCGGAAGCGCTGCATCGCGAGCGCGTGCTGGAAGCTGGCCGACTGCAGCAATGACAGCAGCGTTCCGATCGCGTACGCCCATCCGACGACCGTCATGAAGATGCACACCGTCACCCACATGCGTTGCGGCGTCGTGAACGGGTAGATCTCGCCGAACCCGATCGTCGAGGCGGTGTAGGAGATGAAGTAGAACGCCTCGAACGCGCTCAGGTGCGTCGTGTGGCCGCCCTCATCACGGCCCGGCACGAGCGTCAGGCCGAGCACGGAGATCGCGAACACCGTGATGATGAAGATCAGCGGCGCGCGCATGCGTCGGATGACGATGAAGATCGCGTCCGTCGACGGCGCCTCGTCGGGGATATCCACGGCGCGCCGCACGCGCGTAGTGTGCCGCGTCGGGCGTCGGACGAGGAAGGCGAGCAGGTTGTTCATGGCTCAGCGGCGACGGTAGGAGATCGTCTCCGAGACGAGCAGGACGACCGAGACGATGTTCGCGAGCAGCGCGCCACCGGAGAGGCTGACGATGCTCGCCGTCGTCCCGGGGCTGTTGTGATAGCCGCCGGACAGGACGTAGTACGCGGCCGCCGCGACGAGCTGCAGGACGGCGACGAGCGACGTCGCGAGGTGCACGGCGCCGATCTGCGTGCGGTCGCCGAACTTCAGCACGAGTGCGATGAGGTTGACGAAGATCGCGACGTACAGCTCGTTGATGTTGTGCAGTTTCGGCTCGGCCATGTCGCCGATGAAGAAACCGAAGTTCATCGTGGCCGACAGCAGCACGAAGAAGCCGAAGACGACTTTCTCGAGGTTCATGTCCCCGAGCCTAACGGGGACGCCGCTGCGGGCCGGCACGCTCAGTTCGGCGGGGCCGGGGGCCCTTCGGCTCCCGGTGAGATGAAGTACGAGTCGTCCATGGCCGGGTGCGGCGCGATGGGCACGACCTGCATGCGCACACGCTCCTCGGCCCAGCGCTGCTGTTCGACGCTCTCGCGGGCCTCGTTGACGGCCTCGCACTGCTCGGCGTCGAAGTAGAACTCGAGCGCTGCGGCACGCGAGTCGAGGCGCGAGAACTTCTCGTAGTCGGTCGTGCCGTCGGCGGCTCGCACGAGCTGTGCGACGGCGCGTTCGACCGACGCGCGCCGCACGCGCCGCGCCACGTGCGGCAGGATGTCGACGCGCCCGTCCTCGCTGACGATGATGACCATCGAGCCCTTGCCTCGCCCTGCGAGGTACCGGATGGCGGAGTTGTAGCGAGCACCGCGTGAGATGTCGCCGGTGCCGGTGGCTGCGCCGTCGAGGATGACGCCGACGGCGTGACACTTGCCGTCAGGGCTGACGAGGACGGCGCCGTCGATCTTCGTCAGCGCATCGAACGCGTGCGCGCCCAGGTGCGTGGGCTCGATCGTGTAGGCCTGCGGCAGCAGGCGTTCCCCCTCGCAGCGCGCGTCGGGGTGGACGACGAGCATCGTGCCGTGCTGCTGCCGGACGCAGGCCTGCGTCATGCCCCACAGCGCGTCGACGTGCTCGCTGAGCGCGTCGGGGAAGACGCGGTTGACGGCGTGCGCGAACGTCTCGACGTCGATGACGTCGCGAGGCAGGCTCGGCTCGCCGTTGTCGACGCGCAGGAACGGCGTGTCGGCGTGCCACAGCTCCCACGCGCCGTTGCCGACGACCTTGATCTCGAAGACCTCCTCCGTCGCCGGGGCGTACCCCTCGAGCATGCGCCCGATGCCGTAGACGGTGCGCCCGTCGCACAGCAGCTCGAAGCCGGGGCCCGTCATCTCGAGGGCCTTGCGGAACGAGCGTGGCACGCCGACGGGCACGTCGTGCTCGAACGTCACCTCGCACGCGACGTCGGGGTGCCCCTGGGGGGCGAGGACGACGGAGCCGAGGCTCGCGCGGCCCTCGTACGTCTGCGCGCTGACGGCGTCGCACGCGTCGCGCAGGCCGTGCGGAAACTTCTGCCCGGCGCGTGAGGCGCACCCGTTGATGAACGTGTCGGCCGCCGAACGCAGCACCGCGCCGGCGTCGAGGCCGATGAGCGAACCGGGGTGGACGCGGTCGAGTTCGTGGCTCGCGGCGCGCAGCACGTCGTCGATGACGGCCTCGGGAAAGTTGCCGGGCACGCCGAGGCCGTCAGCGAGCGTCGTGCGTAGGCGCGGCACTTCACTCGCAGGGTCGCGCAGCACCGCGAGCACCGGGAAGACGCGATAGTCGCCGACGACGATGCTGATGCCGACGTGGACGACGCGGTCGTCGAACGTCGCCGCACGCGTCAGGGCCTCGCGCATCACGTCGCGGCGGCACCCCTCGCGCAGAGCGGCGAGGTAGTGGTCGGGGTGCCAGGTCGCCGTCGACTCATCGTCGGTGCGCGACGGGCACATGCGCGCGCGACGCTCCTCGAACAGCGACGTGAAGTGCGGGTGCAAATTCTCGAGGCGGGTGACGTCGAACGCGTCGCGCTGTGGTTCGACGAGGACGGGCAGCGCATCGTCGCCGTCAGGGATGCCGATGAGGTAGCCGCGCGGGTCGAGTTCGACGCCCGCGCGGTCGAGGGCTTCGTCGGCAATGCGCTCGATCGACCACCGCAGCTCGTGCTGGCCGTCCCACATGTGCGGCGCGAGGCTGATCCGGGGGTCCATGCCCGCCATGGTTTCATCCCTTGGCGGTGCCCCCCAAAGGGGCATTCGTTCGGCAGACGGACGTTGCCACGGCGCGGGCAGATCCGAGTGGGGCGGTGGGGCCAGGTTGCCATGAGACCCGGCACCACCACCCTTGGGGAATGTCGCTCAGTGCCGCCCACCGCGGGCGTCGCGCGCTCGCGTCAGCTCTGCGGAGCGTCTCCGCCGCGACGCATCGGCGTCTCGCCGTCGCCGTTCGTGTTGGCGCGGCGCTCGCCACCGAAGTCGCCCTCGGAGCCGGCCGACTCGAGACCCTCGCCCTGGTACGACGTGTTCGGGTCGAGCGACGACGACGGTGCGTCGGCGCCGATGGCGCGCTCGACCGGGTTCTCACCGCGCGACTGGTCATCAGCCGCCGACATGCCGTCCTGGCCGACGGTGCGCTGCGTCGCCGTCTCACCGCTGTCCTGTGCGCCGGCCGCGAGGTCGGCGTCGTAGGCGCGCTCGGAGCCGACGGCCGTCTCGCCGAACGAACCCGTCGTCGTGCCGGCGCCCGCACCTGCTGCCGCGCCTGCCCCGGCGCCCTGCTCAGCAACCTTGTCGACGCCCTTGAGCGCAGCGCCCTGAGCCTTGCTGATCTTGTCGCTGTACTTGCCGCCCGTCTTCGAATCGACGGTGGCGCCGGCCTTGTCGACGGCGCCGGCGATCTTGTCACGGTTGGCGTCGGCTGCCGCGGCGGCCTTCTCCTTGGCGAGGGCGGCCTTCTCGTCGAGGCCGAGTTCGGTGGCCTTGGCCCTGATCTTGTCCATGAATGACATCGTGGTCTTCCTGCGTCGATGGATCTCTTGACTCGTACGACCCAGCGTGCGCCTCGAAAGGTCCCCGGCGCAACAGCTCGCGTGACATGACCATCGCGTGGTCTCCCGCGCCGCGACGCCATGACCGCAGCCCTGACGAGTGCACCGTCGGCGCGCTCGCCGCAGCAGTCGGCGTCGGCGATCAAGGCGCTCCACCTCGTCGCGTACGCGGAGGCCGTCAGCCGCGGCCGACTCGATCCTGACGCGCGCGTCACCCTGCGACTGGGATCGCTGGTACTACCCAGCTGACGGCGCTGCCCACGCGCCGGCGCTCAAGCGGCTGCGCGTGCGGGCCCAGGGCAACGGCACACGCACGAGCGCCCACGACCTCGTCCGTCTCTACGATCGCGTCGCCGCCGGCTCGATCGCCGGCGCCGACGTCATGCGCCGCCACCTCCAATGGCAGCCCGCGAGCGGTGACGTCGCGGCGGGTTTCAAGGCCGGCAGCCGCCGGGCGGGCTTACCGTCGGGATGGAGCAGCGTGTCGTCGGCACGAAGCGTCGCGCCACCGGCGCGCTGCTCATCGGTGGTCTCGACGAGGCGATGGCGAGCTCGACCGACTTCGGGTGGCAGGAGCTGCTCGTCGAGGCGGTGAATGACCCGACGTACGCCCGCCGCGTCATCGCGACGTTGGACGCACGTCGTCGGGCGCGCCGGGCAGCACCCCCACCGGGCCGCTCGTGCAGACTGACCTCGTGCGCTGAGCTTCGTCAGCTCTGCTTGATCGTGCGAACCGCGTCGGCGAGGCCGGGCATGGCGCGTTCCATCGTCGCGAGGGTCGTGACGAAGCCGTCCTGGCCGCCGTACCAGGGGTCGGGCACGCCGTCGCCGGGGTTCGCCTGCGGGTCGTAGTCGGTGAGTAGGACGACGTGGTCGGGCAGCTCGCCACCGTAGATGTCGCGCATGCGCTCGAGGTGGATGTCCTCCATCGCGACGACGAGGTCACAGGCGTCGATCTCGTCGCGCGTGATCTGGTGCGCCGCGTGGTTCGACGCGTCGTACCCGGCCTTCTCGAGTTCACGGACGGCGCGCGGGTCGATGGGGTTGCCGATCTCCTCGCGCGACGTGGCGGCGCTCGTCAGCTCGACGTCACCGAGCCCGTGCTCGGCGAAATATTTCGCGGCGACGCGCTCGGCCATCGGTGAGCGGCAGATGTTTCCCCAGCAGACGAAGACGACGGAAGTCATGTTCGCCATCCTGGCATCTGCCACCGATAGCGGCCATTCGCGGCGGTTGCGGGCATCGAGTCGCCAGGTCAAGCGTTCCGAGTCAGGCCCGATGGCCGTGACGCGGCAGCGCGAAGATGACGGCATGGTCATCGCTCTCGACCCCTCGGCCGACGCAGCCGACCTCACACCGCAGGCGCAGTTCGACGCCGAGCGCAGCCGCCGAACGTGTTGCCCCGACCGATATCGCTCGTTCAGCGCTGTCGCAGCCACAGCAGCGTGATGCCGTCGACTACGTCCTTTCGACGCAGGAGGGGCGCCTGCCCGCGTCACCGTTGCGGCAGTTCCGCAACGCGAAGGGTTCGATCGATCCGCTCGACCTCGCCGGGCAGATGCTCGAAGACTTCGGCCAGGTCTGCGCCGTCATCCTCGCGCGCGGGCACACGCGCACGCTCCACCCGTCAGCGCTTCGGGGTTACCTCAAGGGTGCCAAGGATTTCGACGAGGCCCTCGCCGCGTACGCGCAGGACTGTGAGGACCAGGTCGAGCGCGACGACGCCGACCTCCTCGCGGCCCAGGAGCGAGGCGCGTTCGCAGACCTGAACGGGTGACGTCGCGGCGTCGCCATGCAGGATGGCGGGTAACTCACAGGTAAGCGGCCAGTTGCCTGCCTACCTGTGAGTCACCCGCCATCTCGTGAAGGTCGGGCCCGAGCCGTTGTCCGCTACCAATCTCGCCGGGCGGGTTCGTCAGCGAATCCCGCCGACGATCTCGAGTGCGCGCTTCTGGGCGTCGAGGCCGCGGGCGGAGTTCGTCATCATGAGTTCGTCGGCCATGGCGTGCTCGGCGAACTGTTCGAGGTACGCGGCGATGCGCTCCGGGCCGCCGATCGCGGTGTAGGTGAGCATGTGCTTGGCCTGGTGGCCGGCGGGCGAGTCGAGCAGCATGTCGAGCTCGGCGTCGGTGAAGTCGCGATCGGCCATGCCGAAGCGTGTCGCTATCATCTCGACGCGCGAACGCAGCACCTTTTCGTACATCGCGGACGCTTCGTCGTCGGTGTCGGCCGCGACGACGTTGAGCGCGGCGATGACGTACGGCGCGTCGAGCTGGGCGCTCGGCTTGAACTCCGAGCGGTAGGCGTAGACGGCGGCCTGCAGCTGATCGGGTGCGAAGTGGCTCGCGAACGCGTACGGAAGGCCTAGTGCCGCAGCGAGTTTCGCGCCGAACATGCTCGAGCCGAGGATGTAGAGCGGCACGTTCGTGCCCTTGCCGGGGATCGCCTCGATGCCCGCGAGCGGGCTCGTGTCGGAGAGCAGCCCCTGCAGCTCGACGACGTCCTGCGGGAAGCGGTCGCTCGCGTGCGGGTCACGTCGAAGCGCCTGCCAGGTGCGCTGATCCGTGCCGGGCGCGCGTCCGAGGCCGAGGTCGATACGGCCCGGGTGCAGCTCGGCGAGCGTGCCGAACTGCTCGGCGATCGTGAGCGGCGAGTGGTTCGGCAGCATGACGCCGCCGGAGCCGACGCGGATCGTCTGCGTCTGCGACGCGACATGCGCGAGCAGCACTGACGTCGCCGCCGACGCGATGTTCTTCATGTTGTGGTGCTCGGCGAACCAGATGCGCTCGAAGCGACCCGTCGCCTCAGCCCGCTGCGCGAGCTCGACGCTGCTGCGGATCGCGTCGCCGACGCTCTCATGGCTGCCGACCTGCGCGAGGTCGAGGATCGACAGCGGAATGTCGGCTGCCTTCTTCGCGAAGGAGCCGGCCGAGTGGGAGGTCTCGTCAGGGGATCGCAGGTCGGTGTTCTGGGCGGCGTCGAAATCACTCACGCACTCGTCAACGCGGGCCCCGGCCTCGCCCATTCCCGGGCCACATCCCGAAGGGTCCAGGCCGGCTGCGTCACATGGTGCCCGCTGCGTCAGTCGTGACCGACTCGACGAGCACGAAGTGACTCACCTGGCCGGGCGTGGTCGCTTCGGCCCGGCTCCGATAGCGCCGTGCGCGCACGAACGCCGATCACGCGAGCAGCGCGTCGATCTCCTTCGCGAGCTTCTTGTGCAGCCACGGCGAGGGGTGGAATCCGTCGTCGGCGAAGGCCTTGTCGCGCGCCCATTTCGGGTTCGTCAGCGGTACGTGGCGGACGGTGGGGTAGTCCGCGACGATCGCCGCAGCGATCGCCTCGAACCGACGCGCGCGCCCGCCGAGGGCATTACCGAGCTGCTGCGGCATCGCGGGCAGTGCCTCGATCGGCGGCAATCCGAGCAGGATGACGGGGGAGTCGCCGGCGAGCGCCGTCACGCGGGTCAGCAGCTTCGTCAGGCTGACGCGCCACGCCTCCTCGGTGCGCAGGTTCTTCACGTCGTTGACACCGACGCTGATGACGACGACGTCAGCGCGCGCGAGTTGCGCCTGGGCGCTCGCGGGCTGGGTGAGGTGGGCGACGTCGCGGGCGTCGGCGCCCGAGCGGGCGAGCACGTGCCAGCTGACCGGCCGTTCGAGCCGATCCGACATGCGGCTCGCGAGGCGCCCCGCGATCGAGTCGCGATGGTGTTCGACGCCGGCACCGTCGGCCACGCTGTCGCCGAGCACGACGAGATGCGGCTCGTGACCGTCCCGCTCGGCGTGGTGCTCGCAGATCGTGCTCGTGACGCCCTCGCGCCCGGCCGCACCGGGTAGGCGCGGCACGTCGCGCTGCACCTGACGCCCCTGCGCGATGAGCACCGGGCCGTGCAACAGCACGTCCGTCAGCGAATATCCGGGCAGCGACGACCCGCCCGTATCGGATGGCGCGTCAGCCGATGCCGCCTCGTCCGGTGCGGCGGAGCCCGACGTGGTTTCCCGTGAAACAGGGTCACGCGGCGCAGGGGGTCGTCGGTCGGCGTCCCCGTCGGTCGCCGAGATGTCACGCATGCCCCCATCGTCACCCATTCACCTGCACTTCGGCGCAATGACGCGCGGCGTTCACCGCACCGTTATCCACATCGTCTCTTCAGACTTAATCTTCGCCAGACCCGACGCCCCCGCCCCAACGCCCCAACAACCCCGCCGCCCCGGACCCGCCGTGGCTCAACGTACCCGCGCCGCAGCCCGACCCGTCCACACCCCGCACGACGAAGCGTGGCGCGCATCCGTCGACGAGGAGAGAGCTCCTGGCCGACCGATGCGCGCTACGCTGTGAACAAGGCGACAAGGCGACGGTTACGCCATCACTGCCCCTCGTTGGGTCGCGTGAACGGGAACGCGAGCGTCGCGCGGATGTTGTTGCCCGTCAGCATCATGATGAGGCGGTCGACGCCGATGCCGAGCCCACCCGTCGGGGGCATGGCGTACTCGAGGGCGGCGAGGAAGTTCTCGTCGACCTCCATCGCCTCGGGGTCGCCGGCGGCGGCCTTGAACGACTGCTCGGTGAGGCGGTTGCGCTGGTCGACGGGGTCGACGAGCTCCGAGTACGCGGTGCCGATCTCGGCGCCGAACGCGACG